>WNGH01004917.1_pt1 | contig 14032 bp, 15 predicted proteins | sample 5400631 | NCBI WGS metagenome assembly WNGH01 (sample SAMN13153373, study PRJNA577476) | soil metagenome | isolation source: 115 cm soil or saprolite under Garry oak tree replicate 1 | place: USA:California | collected 2016-06-15
CCTTGACGGTCTGTGCCTGGCGCATCGCGATGCGCGACGAGATAAGGCACCACGCGGCTGCCTCATATGCATTCGACCAGTTGACTGGACGGAACCCTGGGAACATCGTCTGCAGCCGGGCGACGACCGGATCGCGGTTTGCGACCTCCGGCCACTCGCGCCCATCGACGTCAAGACTCAGGATGCGCGTGGTCTGTGCCCGAACAGCGTCCACCGGCGCATCGCCGTAAACGGTCCCGGCTACTCGACCGCTGTCGCCTTGGGTCAGGCACACGCCCGCTGGCGTCCATTCCCGGTCGGTGAGAAAAGCTAGATGGAGATGCCCATCCGACTTGTTTCCTTCGGACGGCGCTTCATGCCACGCGTCGATGAAGCCCGCGCTCTCGCGCAGCGAGTAATCGCCTAGTGGATCAAGAATGAAAGTTGGCGGCCCGGCGGCGGTGCTCACGCGAGGCAATCCTAGGTGGAAATGAGCTGACTTCGGAGGTTCGCGGGAGCCTCGAAAGTGGTCAATTCCGTGAATTGTTAGTGAGGCCGGCGGGACCATGCGATTTCCGTGACGGGGCACAACGCCGGGATGCGCGCTGGATATTGCGCGCAGCCGCATGGTGTGCGGTGCCGTGCCAACCGGCGGTCAGGTCAGCGTGTACCTTTCGGCCGAAACCAGCAAGGCCGGCACATTCCATTACGCAGTGAAATTCGCCGACATCTCTGGCGGGACCACGGTCTATGTCGACCAGAAAAGTGACGGTACGCACCAGATCGTCTCGTGGTCCGAGGTCACCAGCTCGGCCACGGCCACAAAAAAAGCCGGCCGTTACAAGGCGACCGGCCACGAAGAGCAGTCGGTCAGGCCAGCTTGATGCGGTTGGCTCGCGGACCCTTCTGGCTTGGTTCGATCTCGAAGCTGACGCGCTCGCCGCCCGCCAGCGAATCGAAGTTGACGCTCGAGTCAAGGCCCGTGCGGTGGAAGAAGTATTCCTTCCCGTCTTCGGCCGCGATGAAGCCGAAGCCACGGTCGGAGACCAGCTTCTTGATGGTCCCTGTCGGCATCCCCCTAACTCCTCTTCTCGAAAGCTAGTCGCGAACGCACGGGTCCTTTCGAGAAGATTCCGACCGCGGCGAACATCGCCCGCCTACCGGGGACAAAACTACCTTACCAGTCGAGCCTCTAGCTGGCCAGCAGGGCGACCCCGGCCAGGGTGGCGAGGGCGCCACTCAACTTGATGGTCGTGCGGCTTCGCTCGCGCAGCCGCCACACGCCCCACACCGCGACCGCGACCACTGCGGTCTCCCGGACGGGGGCGACGATCGCGAGGGGAGCAAAGCTCAGGGCGAAGAGCACAAGCACGTATCCGGCCAGAAAGAACACGCCGATGATCACTGCCTGGCGCCAGGTTGGACCGGAATACGGATCCGGCGCGCGGTAGAGACCAAGTCGCGCCGCAACCCACAGCGTGATGGGCAGCTCGATTGCCATCAGCGTGAACAGCAGCCAGCCGTACATCCATGGCTCGGTCAGTCGAACGCCGACACGGTCGACAGTCGTATAGGCGGCGATCGCGACGCCGGTGAGCAGGGCGGGGACTGTGGCACGACCGCTGGCCTGCGACAGCGTGACCGCGAGAATCCCAAGCAAAAGCAGGCCGACGCCGATGAGCTGCAGCGTTGCCAGTCGTTCACCCAGCACAGCAAGACCGACGAGCACGCTGAGGAGCGGTGCGGAACCGCGCGCGATCGGATATACCGCCGAAAGCTCTCCGCGCCGGAACGCAGCCGAGAGCAGCCAGAGGTAGAGCGTCTCGAGGAGCGATGAGACGACACAGAATCCCGCTGCCGCGGGATCCAGGGTCGGCCTGCCCAAAAGCAGCCAGGCCGGCACGAACACGATCGTCGCGATCAGTCCAGCGACAAGCGTGGCCCGGCGAAAGGTCGCGATCGGATCGCCGCTCACTTTGACGAGGACGTTCCACGTGCCATGAAATGCGGCCGCCGCCAGCGCCATCCCGACGGCGATCGCGATCACGGACGGGCCGGTCGCGCGAGAAGCCTTCCCACCAAACGGAAGACCTCGGGGTTGACCACCAGGCCGTTGTGGGTTCCCCACACCTGCATCGCCGGGATGTCGGGGCGGAGGCAGGATCGAAAATTCACGACGTCGTCCGCCTTGGTGTAGATCGATGTCGTCGGGACGATGGGAGCGAGCTTGAGGTCGTAGGTGAAACGCCCTTCGGCATTGAACCGCCGACCGAAGGCGAGCTCGTTGGCGGTGCGCACGACCCCCACGGCGTGATGCGTGATCGACGCCAGGTCCGTCCAGTCCGCAAGCGGCGCGCCAAGGGCGAGCACCTGCTCGACACCCTCGGGCTTGCGCTGCGAGTAAACCTTGGCCAGCAGTCCCCCGCGGCTGTGACCGATCAGGCTGACCCGCGACCCGGTCTCTTTCTGGATGGCGCCCACCTTGCGGCGAAGGCCCGCCAGCATCCGCTCCGAGTGCTGCACGTTGAGCACGATGCCGGAGAGGTACGCGCGGTATCCGACTCGACCCAGCCACGCATGCATCATTCGGAGCGTCCAGTCGCCGGCGAGGAAACCCGGGATCAAAAGCACAGGCCGGCCGTCACCGTGAGGCACTCCCCGGCCGCGGAACACGGGGTCCTTGAGCAGCGCCGACAACTCGCGGATCGCGAAGGGGTCCCACAGCCTCATAGCGTGCGATGGTAGTTGTCGAACCCGCTTGGCTTGATCAGCCGCGACACCTCGATCTCGATCAATTAGTTATACATACAGCATGTTAAATTAATGTCGTGACCCGGCCCTATCGGTTGGGGCGAAGGCAGCCCGCGATCGACCGGACGTCCCGCGCGATCCTGGAAGCGGCCCGTGACCTTGTCGCCGAGCAACCCGCGGCGGCGGTCAGCGTGGCCTCGATCGCCCGGCGGGCCGGCGTCTCCCGGATCACGGTCTACAACCGCTTTGCGTCCCGCGCGGGCGTGCTCGGGGCCCTGGTCCCGCCCAAGACCGTGCCCGCGCCGCGGGTGGAGGACCCATACGACGCGCTGCGCGTTTTTCTCCACGCGGCGACGGCCGGTTGGTCCGCCAACCCCGCGCTGTACCGTCACCTCCCCGCCGTCCAGGACCCCACCCAGCCTGATGAGGTGCGCGGCCTCGCCGAGCGACTTGCGGCGTCGGACGCGCTTCGGCCCGGGTGCTCATTGCGAGAAGCGGAAGATGTCATCGCTGCGCTCAGCTCGTTCGCCATGTTCGACCGGCTCCATAGAGGCGGGCGGCGGCCGGCATCCGCAGTGGCCGACGTGCTGATGCGTTTGGCCTCCGGAATCCTGGCGTAGGATCTTTTGACGCAGTGCGGCATAGAGTCGCGGATGTCGGCGGACCAGTGCATTACGTCGACTTCGGCGGCTCGGGCCGGCCGGTGCTCATGGTCCACGGTCTCGGCGGAAACGCGCTCAACTGGATGGCTGTGGGTCCAGCGATCGCGGAGACGCGCCGCGCGCTGGCCATCGACCTCGCGGGATTCGGCCAGACGCCACTCTTCGGACGCGCCGCCACGGTCGGCGCCAACGTCGCGCTCGTCCACGACTTCATCGATGGCGTGGTCGGCGAACCGGTGATGCTGATGGGCAACTCGATGGGCGGATACATCTCGGTCGTCGAGGCGGCCGCGCACCACGGTGCAGTGACGTCGATGGTCCTCGTCGACCCCGCCGTCCCGGGCCCTCACGTCCGCAGGCCAGAACCGCTGATGCTGGGCGCGATCGCCGCGCTTTCGATTCCAGGTCTTGCGCAGACACTTCTCGATCGGAGACTCCGCGTGCTCGGCCCGGAGGCGCTCGTCAAGAACACGCTTGCCCTGGTCGCCAAGGATCCTTCGCGTATCGACCCTCGGTGGTTGATGCGCACGTACGGCTGACGAAGGAGCGCCAGCATCTGGGACGGCAGAATGCGCGCGCGTTCATCCAGGCCTCGCGATCGATCGGTTTTCGCATGGCGGATCCGCGCTTCTGGGCACGGGTGGCCGCCGCAGCGCTCCTACCCTCGTCATCCACGGAAGCCTGGATCGATTGATCCCGCTATCGGCCGCCCGCGAGCTGCAACGCCGCCGCCCTGATTGGAAGCTCGAGGTCCTCGACGGAGTCGGTCACGTGCCGATGATGGAAGCGCCGGATCAGTTCATGGACGCGCTGGAGGCGTGGAGCGCGTATAGAATCCCAACCGCCGCCGCAGTTTCATGACGGAGTAAGCGCTCAGCAGCACGAAGTGGCCACAGCCTCCGAACCTCCCCATAGCAAGCGCGCCGGCCGGCTGAACGCTTCCGCGTCGATTCTTCCTCAGCTGCGGCACCTGGGCCGTTGGGACCCACTACCTCCGATGTGGCTCGAGGGCCGCTTCTCTTTCGAGTTCCTTCGCCTGATTCGAGACCCCGTCTTTCGCGGCGATGACGTGCCGCCGGGTTTGCGCAAGCCCGTGCTCCTCATCCCCGGATTCCTGGCCGGCGACTGGACTCTCCGTACCCAGTACGACTGGTTGAAGCGCGTCGGTTATCGCCCGCGGCTCGCCGGTCTCGCCTTCAACGTGATGTATTCCGAGGTCATGCTCAAACCTCTCCTCGACACGTTGCTCGCTCAGCATCGCAAGACAGGAGCGCGGATCGCCGTCGTAGGCCACAGCCGCGGCGGGGTGCTGGCCAAGGTGCTGTCGCACCGCAAGCCGGACCTGGTGGAGCAGGTGATCACGCTCGGCTCGCCGCTCAACGACCCCTTCGACGTGCACCCGCTCACGATGGCCGGAGTCCACGCCGCGCACCTCTTCAACGCGGTGCGTTACCGGCATCCCGCCTCGGTTGAGATGCGATTCCTGCGCGACCTGAAGGCGGCTCCGCGCGTCCCGACCACGTCGATCTACTCGCGCTCGGACGGCGTGGTCAACTGGAAGGCCTGCCTGCGACCGGACATCAACGCGATCGAGGTCCACGGCAGCCACGTTGGCCTGGCTCTCAATCCCGAGGTGTACCGCATCCTCGCCCATCTGCTCCCCGCTCCTTGGCGCCAGCCGTAGTCCGCAAGTAAGATCGAATCCAGCGGGAGCTCGCGCGTAGCGGGCTGAGAGGGCGCCGGGCGCCGACTGCATGAACCTGAACTGGGTAATGCCAGCGGAGGGAGACCCATGAGCGATATCGCGGCTCGGCCGGCCGAGGCGGACGCCTTTGGCAAGGTGGAGGCGCACGGCATCGAGGCGATCCCCGCGGCCGATCGCCACGGCAGGCCACGCGAGCTCGCGTTCCTGTGGGCGGGCGCGTTCGTCAACTACGCGAGCCTTTTCACCGCGAGCCTGCTGACGACGTACTACGGGCTCGGCGTCTGGGACGGCCTTGTCGCGACGGCGCTGGGCACGGTCGCAGCCGCGGTGATTCTCGGCCTGCTGAGCAACACCGGCCCGCGATCAGGGCTGCCGCAAATCGCGTTCACGCGCAGCATCTTCGGCCTTCGCGGCTCGTACGTCGGTGCAGCCCTGACGCTGTTTCTCGCCATCGGCTGGTTTGCGGTCGACTGTGTGATCGCGGCACAAGCCGGTGCTCAGCTCTTTGGCGGAGGTAACAGCGCGGCGACGTTCGGCCTGGTCCTGTTGATCGCCGCGATCAGCGTCGCCGTCGCGATCTTCGGGCACCAGACCATCAAAGTCCTCGAGACGTATGGCGCCGTCACATTCGCCTTGCTGTCGGCAGCGCTATTTGTGTTCCTGGCCCCGCAGTTCCACTGGACGCAAGGCCCGGCCGCGTCGGGTTCCGACTACGCGGGCGCCTTCGTGCTCGGCTTCATGACCTGCTTTGCCCTCGTCGCATCCTGGTATCCGTTCGCCAGCGACTACTCCCGATACCTGCCGGCCGCGAGCCCGACCCGCTCGGTCACACTGTGGCCGGTCGCGGGCATCGCGATTCCAATGGTGCTGCTCGGCCTGTTTGGCCTGCTGCTGCCGACCATCGATGCCGGACTGGCCCAGAACCAGGGCGTCCTGGCGGTGATCACCGCGCACGCGCCGCCGTGGATCGCGATTCCGTTCTTCGTGTTCATCATCGTCGGCGAGATCTGGGCCAACTACCTCGACGTGTACACGGCAGGCCTCGTCACGCTCGCGATGGGGATCCGGCTCCAGCGCTGGCAGACGGCGCTGGGCTGCGGTTTGCTCGGCACCGCGCTCGCGGCCTACGCGGTGCTCATCAGCGATTTCCACGTCGCGTACGAGGACTTCCTGATCCTCACGTATCTCTGGGCGCCCGCGTGGGCGGCGGTCGTGCTGCTGAGCTTCTTCGTCTTCGAGGGCAAGAGCCGCCCGGGCCTCGCCCTCGCGGCGTGGCTCGCGGGCACCGCGACGAGCCTTCTGTTCGTCAACTACGCGAACCTCTTCGGCAACGTCTTCGCGGGAACGCGATTCTTCAACGATGGATTGACGTCGGCGCTGCACGGAGCTGATCTTTCAGGCGTGATCAGCGTCGGCGTAGCGGCGATCGTTTACTGGACAGGCCGGCGGTTCAGCAACGCATGAAGATCCCGGTCGCGCTGACGATCGCGGGCTCCGACTCTGGTGGCGGTGCCGGCATCCAGGCGGACCTGAAAACGTTCGCCTTCCTCGGCGTGCACGGCACCTCCGCCATCACCGCGATCACGGCCCAGGACACAACCGGCGTCACCGACATCCTCGAGCTCCCGACCTCCCTGATCCGCAAGCAGATCGCGGTCGTGGCCGGAGACATGGGAGTCCAGGCTGCGAAGACCGGGATGCTGTCGAGCGCGGCGATCATCGCCACAGTCGCCGGCGCGATCACCGAATTGCGCATCCCAAACCTGGTGGTCGACCCGGTCATGGTCGCCAAAGGCGGCGCCAAGCTTCTGCGCGATGACGCGGTAGCAGCCCTTCGGGAGCGCCTGCTTCCCCTGGCTGCGGTGATCACTCCGAACATCCCCGAGGCGGAGGTCCTGCTGGGGCGCCCCATCACGAGCCTCGACGAGCGGCGCGTGGCGGCGCGCGACCTCGTCGCGATGGGGGCGCGAATCGCGGTGGTGAAAGGTGGGCATGCGGACGGCGACGCGACCGACGTGTTCTTCGACGGAACGCAGATGATCGAGATGGCGGCGGAGCGGATCGCGACGCCGAACACACACGGGAGCGGTTGCGTGTTCTCAGCGGCGATCACGGCCCACCTGGCCCGCGGCGCAGAGCCCCTCGCGGCGGTGCGGGAGGCCAAGCAGTTCATCACGATGGCGATCGCGAACTCGCTCGAGATCGGCCATGGCCACGGTCCCGTGAATCCGGCGTTTGCTCTCGGGGGCGGCGGTTAAGCTTTTCGTCCCATGAGCAAGCGAAAGCGCGCCACGATCGGCAAGACTCCGGCCACGCCGTCGACCGAAGCGGGCGTCGAGGAATCAGCGGACGACACGGCGGTCAAGGACGACATGGTTCATGTCACTCCCGACCTCCTCGCCGGAAGCCCCGATATCTTCGCCAGCAAGAAGACCGAGGCAACCGAAGCGGAGCCGGAGGCGGAGCTAGCCGCACCCGAGGTCGTCTCAGAACCGATCGAACCCCCCGATGCGAGCACCACGCTGACGCGGGAGGAACCGCCCGCGCTCGCCCCCGAGCCACCGGCGACTTCGCCGCCGCCATTCGTCAACGCGGTGGCGTACCAGGCACGACCACGCCGTGGCGGGTCCACCAGCGCGATCGGAATCGTGCTCGTGGTCATCGGCATCTTCGCCCTGGCCGTAGTCCTGTCAGGTGTCGACTTCACGCAGAGCGGCTGGCCGCTCTTCGTCATCATTCCGGGTCTGACCCTGCTGGTCGTCGGCTTCGTCAACGTCGGCGCGGTGGCGACGATCCCTGGGGGACTGTTGAGCGTGCTCGGCGTCGTGCTCGCTTACACGAGCAGCACCGGCGACTGGCCGGCGTGGGCTTACGCGTGGGCCCTGGTCGTGCCCGGCGGCATCGGCCTCGGCATGTACCTGCAGGCACTGCGGGACCACGATCAGCAGGCGCTGCGCACCGGGCGGACGCTCCTGGCAATCGCCGTGATGATCTTTCTGGTCGGCTTTGTGCTCTTTGAGTCGATCCTCGGCATCAGCGGTCGCGACTACTTCGGACCGGTGGGCAAGGCAGCGTTGCCGGTGCTGCTGATCCTCGTTGGCGTGATCCTGCTCGTGCGCAGCATCCAGCGGAGCCGCCAGACCTAAAGCCGCGCCTCCAGCTGCTCACGCGTCATCTGGTACTCGACCGCGGTCCGGTAGGCCTTGAAGCCCATCGTCCGGTTGATGTTCAGCATCGGACCGTTCGAGTGGGCGTTCTCGGTCACGATCCACCTGGCGTCGGGATAGAGCTCGCGGATGTGCAAGACCATGGCGGCCTTGATCCATTTTCCGAGGCCGCGACCGCGTGCGTCGGGCCGGACGCCGGTGAACTGCTGGTAGATCAGCGTGCGCCGGTAAGGCGCCCATGTGATGTCGGTCATGCCGGAGATCACGCCATCGGGTTCACGCGTGATTACCGTGTGCTGGACCTCGCCGACGAGCGCCTGCCGCTCGTTCCAGTCCTTGATGCGTTCGGGCGTGACGATGATCTGGCCGATGTCCAGGCTTTCGAAAGGCATCGTGTTGAGCAATGAGGTCAGCTGGGGCGCAAAGTCGGCGAGCACCGACTCGGGCAGCACCCCGTCGTAGATCTCGAGCTTCGTCTGCGGGGAGCGTTGCGCGCCTTCGGCCACCCAGCGCTCGAGCATCGGCCAATCGACCTCCGAGAGCTTGAGCCGGCTTTCGATCTCGGTCAGCTTCTGTTCGGCCCCGAGCCACTCGAGAAAGCCGTGTCCTGGCTCTTCCTCGGTGCTCATGCCCACGACCGTGCATCCATGCTCGTCCATCAACTTCGCGATGACAGGCACCCATAAGGCGCCGATGCCTTGGCGCCGGGCGTCCGGTCTCACGTATCCGTCCGCCCAGAAGAGGTGCTTGTTGGTCTCATACTCCGCATTCCGCGGCGTCACCGTCTCCCCGTAGAACGAGCTGAGCATCACACCGTCGCGCGAGATCTCGTAGAAATGCTGAAACTCGAAAGGATTGCCTTTTTTCATTCGGGTTTCGACCTCTTCGTCGGGCTGCACCGGATCGTCAGGGCGCGATTCGTTCTGCCGCACGCGGCGAAGCTCGTGAAATCGATTCCAGAACGCTCGATCGGTGCTCGCAACGTCGATCCGGACCGGCGTCAGCTCCCCCACCATTGAGCTTGGATAATCTCACAGCGGTGTCGGAGACTCGGCCGTTCAAAGTTGGCGTGACCATCCATCCGCAGCAATGCACGATCCAGGAGCTGCGCGATGCGTGGCGGCGCACGGATGAGCTCGGAGTCGACAGCATCTGGTTCTGGGATCATTTCTATCCGCTGTACGGCAATCCGAACGGCAACCATTTCGAGTGCTGGTCGCTGCTCGCGGCAGTCGCGATGGACACGAAAGTCCCCCAGATCGGACCCATGGTCACGTGCATTGGGTATCGCAACCCCGACCTGCTCGCGACGATGGCCACCACCGTGGACCAGCTGTCGGGCGGTCGATTCGTGTTCGGCCTCGGAGCCGGCTGGTTCGAGCGCGACTACGCCGAGTACGGGTACGACTTCGGCGAGACGCGCGACCGCGTGCGGCTGCTCAAGGAGTCCCTTCCCCGAATCAAGCGGCGGATCGAGAAGCTGCGGCCTGGACCGGCGGGCAGGATGCCGATCCTCATCGCGGGCGGGGGTGAGAAGGTGATGCTCCGCCTGGTCGCGGAGCACGCCCAGATGTGGAATGCGATCGGGTCAGCCGAGCAGTACGCGCACAAGTCGAAGGTCCTGGACGGGTGGTGCGAGCGGATCGGCCGGGACCCTCGCGAGATCGAGCGCACGGCGAACGTGCCGGCTCCCACGGCGAAGGGAGTCGACGAGTGGCTGAAGGCAGGCCTTCAGCACTTCGTGCTCCGCCTTGCGCACCCGTTCGACACCAAAGATCTGGAGCGGGTGCTCAAGATCAGAGATTCCTGAGAAATTCCCAGGAGGCCGCCGCCAACCACCCGGATCCCCACAATGAAAACGGGGCCTTATTGTGGTTGGCGCACTAACACAATCTGGGCCGCCGGCGTAGCATTTCCTACACCACACCCTCTTCGCGGCGCGAGCCTCCTACCGCATGGCAGGAGGCTCGTCTTATTTGTGGCATACCGCGAGCGCCGGCGGCCGCAGGTAATTCGAGGACCCGAAAACCGCGAGTGCCGGCGGTCGCGGATTACGCCGCCTTGACGGCGGACACGAGCTTGGTCAGGGAGTCCTTGGCGTCCCCGAAAAACATCACGGTATTCGGTCCGAACATGAGGTCGTTGTCGATCCCCGCAAACCCGGGGCGCATCGAGCGCTTCATGAAGATGATGTTCTTGGCCTGGTCGGCGTTCAGGATCGGCATCCCGTAGATGGGGCTGCCCGGCGTGTTGCGCGCCGCAGGGTTGACGACATCGTTGGCGCCGACGATCAGGGCCACGTCCGCGTTCTTGAAGTCGTCGTTGACCTGGTCCATCTCCTTGAGCTGCTCGTAGGGCACATTGGCCTCGGCGAGCAGCACGTTCATGTGACCAGGCATGCGTCCCGCGACCGGGTGGATCGCGTACTCGACGTCCACTCCTCGCTTCTCGAGCACGTCGGCCAGCTCGCGTGCGGCGTGCTGGGCCTGGGCAACCGCCAGTCCGTAACCCGGGACGATGATCACGCGCTGCGAGTAGGCCAGTAGGGTGCCGAGGTCTTCCGCCGAAGCGGAGCGAACGCTGCGGCCCTGTGCCCCTGCGGCGGCCGTGGCTGCCGTATGCGCCTGGCCGAACGCACCAAAGAGGACATTGCCCAGCGAGCGACCCATTGCATCGCTCATGAGCTTCGTCAGCAGGCTCCCGGAGGCTCCGACCAATGTGCCCGCCACAATGAGCGCGAAGTTGTTGAGCGTGAACCCGCTCGCCGCGACCGCCAGACCGGTGCACGCGTTGAGAACCGAAATCACGACCGGCATGTCGGCGCCGCCGATCGGAAGCACGAACGCCACACCGAGGATCAGCGCGAGCACCAACAGGGGAAGGAAGGTGAGCGGCACCGACGCGAGAGCGAGGATCGCGATCGCCAAGCCCACGATCGCCGCCGCGAGGACGCCGTTGACGATCTGCTGCCCCGGATACGTGATCGGAGTCCCGGTCATCAGCTCCTGCAGTTTCGCGAACGCGACGGCGCTGCCCGCGAAGGAGATCGAGCCGATCACGATGCTGAAGACGCTCGGAAAGAGCACGGCAAACTGCGGATGGACGCCGAACTTCAGCAGCTCGGCGACCGCGACCAGCGCCGCGGCGCCGCCTCCCACGCCGTTGAACAGGGCGACCATTTGGGGAATCGCGGTCATCCGCACCATCCGCGCCCCGACCGTCCCGACCAGGCCGCCGATCGCGATCCCGATCCCGGTGATGATCAAACCTGCGCTCGTGAAATGGAGCAGTGGAACCGTCGCACCGAGCGCGACGACCATGCCGGCGGCGGCCGTGAAGTTGCCATTCCGCGCGCCTTTGGGCGAGCTGAGCTGCTTCAGACCGAGGATGAAAAGAACCGCCGCCAGCAGGTAGGCCAGCGTAATTGCGACAGTCACGGCCGGAGCCTTCGACGAGAGATTCGGTGGCCAGGCGGCCCAGATGCTAGGCGCGGCCGAGCACCGGAGCGAGCGCATGCGTTGATGCGGGAGTGAGGAGCGGAGGTCGCAACAACGCAGATGGGCTGCATAGGCGCCGAAGATCCGTCGACGGTCTCTGGCCGGGACTGTCGACTCATTTCTTGGCCTCGGCCGGAGTCGGCGCCTTCGCTGGCTGGCGACCTTTGAACATCTCGAGCATGCGGTCGGTGACCACGAACCCGCCGACGACGTTGGTCGCGGCGAGGGTCACCGCGACCAGACCGAGGATGATCGTCACCGGTGAGTCGGCGCCAGCTGCGATGAGAATGGCGCCTACCAGGATGATGCCGTGGATGGCGTTCGTGCCCGACATCAGCGGCGTGTGCAGGATGGTCGGCACCTTGGATATGACCTCGAAGCCGACAAAAATCGCCAGCACGAAGAAGGTCAGCTCGTTGAGGAGCTCGTTGGTCACGCCGCGGAAACCATCTGTTTCGCGCGCTCGTTGACGATCTCGCCGCCATGCGTCACGCACGCGGCCTTGGTGATCTCGTCCGCGAAATCCAAGGCAAGGGCGCCGTTCTTGACGAGGTGCAGGAGCAGGTTGGCGACGTTGCGCGCGTAGAGCTGGCTCGTGGTCTGCGGCATGGTCGAAGGCACGTTGCGAGTGCCGATGATCGTCACGCCATCAACGCCGATCTCCTTGCCGGCCTGGGTCAGCTCGACGTTGCCGCCCGTCTCGGCGGCCAGGTCTACGATCACCGAGCCCGCGCGCATTCCCTTAACCATTTCGGCGGTGACGAGTAGCGGTGCCTTTCGCCCTGGCACCGCGGCCGTGGTGATGACCACGTCCGCCTTTGCGACGTGCTCGCCGATGAGCTGCCTCTGCTTGCTCAGGAACTCTTCGGACTGCTCTCGTGCGTAACCGCCCTGACCCTCCTGAGCCTCGAGGGCAAGCTCGATGAACGTGGCGCCGAGCGACTGCACCTCTTCTTTGACCGCCGGGCGCACCCTTGTAACCCGACGCGGAAGCCTGTGAGGAGAGCGCGTCCATCGACTGCGCTCGCGAGATGCGCGGCAACAGCTCGAGGCTGAAGGCGGTGATCGCGTGTTGGGCCAGGGACTTCACGGTGTCGCCCTGGGTCGCCGGCTGCAGGAAGCTGATGAGCACCGCACCCTTTTTCAAAAGAGCGATCTCGCTTTCCCTCGGCGCCTGCACCTTGAGTACCGCGTCCGCGTAATGAAGCATCGTGCCGGCGCGGCTTTCGACCTTAGCCCCGGCGTCCTCGTACTGCTTGTCGGTGAGGAAGGCGGCCGCCCCGGCTCCGGCCTCGACGCTCACCTCGAGGCCGGCCGCGGTGAGCATTTTGGCGGTGTCCGGGACAATCGCCACGCGGCGCTCGCCCTGCTCGATCTCCCTTGGAACCGCCACCTTCACGACTCGACGACTCTAAGGAATCGAGGGTCCCTCCTGCACCCGCGTAGAATCCGTAGTCCGCCAACCCAAAATCGAAGTGACCGAACCAATCGTCAACGACCTCACCATCCAGGCCGCCACCGTCAACGGTTCTGGCAGCCAGACCGCAAACCTGGTTTTGACCAGAGCGATCTTCCATATGGGAATCCCGGTAGCGCCCAAAAACGTCTTTCCCTCCAACATCGAAGGCCTCCCCACGTGGTACCAGCTGCGGATCACGCCGGAAGGACACATGGCGCGCTCGGACAAGGTCGACGTCCTGGTCGCGTTCAACGTTGCCACGTGGCGCCAAGACCTGACGACGGTACGCGGCGGCGGCGTGGTCATCCACGAGGAGGCGTTTTCGACCGCCGAGGCGCGCACCGACGTCACCTACTACGCGGTGCCCTTCTCCAAGCTGGCCAAGGCGAAGATCCAGAGCGACACGCTCCGCAAGCAGCTGGCCAACATGATCTATGTCGGCGTGGTGGCCGGCGTGCTCGGCATCCCGTGGGAGGCGCTCGAGCACGGGGTCAGGCGCCAGTTCCTCGCCAAGCCCAAGGCGGTACCGATCAACCTCGACGCGATCAAGGTCGGGTACGACTACTGGCAGGACAACTTTTCCAAGCACGATCCCTACCGCCTCGAGGCGATGACCGGCAGGGTTGAAGGAAAGGTCCTCGTCGAGGGCAACCAGGCGGCCGCGCTCGGGGCCTTGATGGGCGGCGCCAGCGTCGTCGCGTGGTACCCCATCACACCGTCGTCCTCTCTGTGCGAGTACTTCATCGCTTACTCGGACCGATTCCGCGTCGACCCGAAGACCGGCGAGAAGCTGGTCTCGGTGGTCCAGGCCG
>WNGH01006891.1_pt1 | contig 14021 bp, 16 predicted proteins | sample 5400631 | NCBI WGS metagenome assembly WNGH01 (sample SAMN13153373, study PRJNA577476) | soil metagenome | isolation source: 115 cm soil or saprolite under Garry oak tree replicate 1 | place: USA:California | collected 2016-06-15
TGGGGTGTAAGGCCTTTCGTTCGGCTGGTTTGAGGCCGCATGGTAACTTGCTCGCCGAAGTGCGTCGAGCTCCCTTGCTGCCGCGCTTTTCGGCAGCCACGCGGCAAGAAACTCCCTGCCGGCGACAGTACCGGCGAGCATTCCGAGATATTTGAGTGACTGCCGTCTGCCGATCAGCCGCTCGCCCATGAACCTCTCCGCCTAAGCATCCCCTCGCCGAAATTCCTCCGCGAGATGATCCGACGCTCGATACGCAAGCGCCATAATGGTATGCGTGATCTGCTTTTCCGGGTGTGAAACGAAGCAACCTGCGTCGACTACGAGCACATTCTTGGTGTCGTGGCAGCGATTCCATTCATCCAGCACGGAAGTGCGAGGATCATTGCCCATGCGACAACCGCCGGCCTCGTGAGTGACGCTGCCGAGCGGATACGGCGATTGCTTCTTGTAGGGGAAGATTTCCGCCCCTGAAGCCTTGAGAATCTCCTCCATCTGCCCGTACATCTCGTCGCGGATGGCAAAGGCATGGTCGTATTCTGAAGTCGTGTGAAACCGCACCTGGGGGATCCCGAACCGATCTCGCAACCCGCCCGGGTCAATCTCTACATAGTTCCAGAAAAAGGGAAGCCCCTCTCCGTATCCGCCCATCTGCACCGCGGCGGGATACAGTTCTTTGATTTTTTTCTTGTACGCCGAACCAAAGCCGGGTAGCGAGGCCCCCGGGCCGGGACTCATGCCACAGCCTGTATAAAAATCCAACCGCCAACCCCGCAAGTATTTCTTCTGGTCTTTATGTCCGTAATTGTACCTCGGAATGTACAGGCAGGATTCCCCGGGACCGTCATCGTTGGTAGTGGGGCGGCCGGCGAGCTCGGGGAAGAAGCCTTCAATACTGTTGAAGGCCACATGTTCCATCAGATAGTGACCCAAGGTGCCGCTTGTATTGGCGAGCCCGCTCGGATAGTCGCGGTTCCGCGAATTCATCAGTATGCGGATGGATTCCACCAAGGAGGCGGCGAGCACCACGGCCTTGCCATAGGCTTCGTACTCGAGGCCGTTGCGCGTGTCGATGTAGGTGACACCGCGCGCCTTCCCGGTGGAGCGGTCCATCAGGATGGTGTGGACGGCCGCGTTGGTCCGCAGCTCAAAATTTTTTCGGCGCCTCAGCTGTGGGATGAGAACGTCCAAGCTGCTGTACCGGGCCCCTACGTCGCAGCCCCAGTTGCAGGCTCCGCAATAGTGACAGGGAGGGCGGCCATCGTAGAGCCTGCTCAGCACAGCCAGCGGTTTTGGCATCACCTTGATGCCCAACTTTGCGGCGCCTTTCCGGATCAGCATTTCGCCGCACCGAGGGTTGAAGGCGGGGAGCAGGCGTTTGCCCGAAGGCGTGTTGTAAACCCCTTCGGAACTTCCGGAAACACCGATGAGCTGCTCGACTCGCTCATAATAGGGCTCGACATCTTCGTAGCCAATGGGCCAATCTTCTCCCCACCCGTCTTGAAGGCTCTTGGGCTTGAAGTCGAGTGGACCGAAACGATCGCAGCCGCGGCCCCACAGGTTGGTTCGGCCGCCTACCGCTCGTAGCCGCGTCCAAGTGAATTTCGAACCGGGCGCCAAAGCGTAAGGGTCCTCGGCGGGAATGGTATAGAGATGGTCTGTCCATTCCTTGATCTTCCACTCCATGCCTTGCGGTAACTTCCCGTATTGACCGGGCTTGCCCTCTCCGCGATAAGGCCACTCATAGGGAAACTTGTGAGTGAAAAAATCATGTGCCGGCTCGAGCATTCTTCCCGCTTCTAGGCAAAGGACCTTCAAACCTTTTATTGTCAGGACGTAGGCAGCGATGCCACCCGCTGCGCCCGAGCCCACCACGATTACGTCGTAAGCAGCTTGCGTGTCCAGTGCATGACCTCCCTTTCTAACCGTGTCTCAATCGGACCGCGCTTCGACAGGGTCCAAACCGCGCTTTCCATGAGCTTTCCGAATTGGGGTCCATGAGGTGTCACACCCACTCCCACCTCGGGCTTCGTCGAGGGCCACGGGCATTTTACCTCGTGCTGACCCCTTGCCGGTATACCCAAAAAACTCCCCCAAAACTCTCGACTCGTGCCGACCAGGATTGTTTCCCTTGCCGATCCGCGCAATACTCGGAGTTGTCATTTCAATGTGCGCCGCTAGTCCTGCCTGGCCTTAACTCGCCACCAACTTATCGTCATACCTTGCTCGTGCATTCTTCCGAGTTGGAATATGCTTTTGAGATGGCTTGGCCGGTCAAGAAAGAAATTGAGACTCATGTTTGGTTGTGGATCAAGAAGAATAAAAAAGAACACAGCCGACCTGAGTTTAAGCTGCGAATCGACCTTAGCACTCCTGGCGCGTCGCGATGTAATTGCGCTGGTGAACTCTGAAGGAGAATATCCACGGAAAGAAGGCCATCTTGTTATTGGATTCAAGAAGGTCAGCGCCACGATATTCTGGGCGAGCACTATGACGGAGCCACGTTTGGCCAGATCCTTGACGCCCATAGATTTCCTCCGGTCAATACCGTGTACGAGGTGTTTGGTAGCAAGAGCCGCGGCCGTGTCGGCGGGCTGATTGAGAAGAGATTTCCAGGGACGATCAGAAATTGCTCGAAAGGATAGGACATGCAACCTTCGAGCTTACTTGGGATGCGTGCCGATACCTGCGCGACCTCAAAACGGTTGAAGTGGCGGCGCGTCTAAACTGGGCTCTGATCAGATTCGCGACTTTGAACGGTCTGCAACATCTCGGTCGGAGGCTTTGAGCAGCGCCCGGTACCGTCAGCACATATGCAAGGAAGAGCGGACTGGAAAGGCATTTCCGGAGGCCGTGCAAGAATTAGAGGAACAGATTGCGGACGCACTGGATTTGCCCGACCGTTCCGAGCGGACGGTGAAATCGTCTTGAGCGGGCCGCTCCGGATAGTTGGAGTCCCGCGTGGCCGGGGACACACGATGACTAGGGAAACCCGAAACAGAGGGGCTCCGACTTTCTGGGAGGGATCAACTCCATATCCACCCCGACCGATGCACGAACCTTTCTAATCTGACCCCCAATCAGGGAATCTCATTCTCTTAAAACGACATAGATGTCTTAAAACAGGAATATAGGACATGATATAAATCCACACTGCGACCTATGTGTCTATAAACGGGAATATGATATAATCGGGGCTCATGAACATCGCAAGGCAAATTGCGAAATACACGTTAATAGAGCATGCAGCCGTAACGATTTTCCGGGACTTCCCCGAAGCGTTTGTTCTCTTCGGAGGTGCCACGCTCGTCTTGTACCACGACAGCGTGAGGCATTCAGCCGATCTTGACTTGTTGTCCCGTTCCGCTTCGTTCCCCTCGCCCGAAGAGATCAGCGCTTCTTTGCAACGTGACCTACCACCTGTGGGACAGATCATGGAGTTGGGTGAGCTTCACTTCCAACTAGAGCGTTCGACTAGCAGGGAAGGAAGGATTTTTGTAAGCACCGGCGCAGGCCGACGTCTATTTCGAATTGATCTAACACGCTTGGGTTCGGCAATTGAGAGCGAGATTGAGGATCACCCTGTTGAAGGAGAATCTGGTTTTTCGGCGATCATAAAGTCAGCGACTAAGGAACTCCTTCTCCTTCAAAAAGCAGAAGCATTTCTGATGCGGCGTTCCGTCAAAGCCAGAGATGCTTACGATATTCATCTGCTCAACGAGATTGGTGCTGTGCTGAGCCTTAACCTGCGGGCCCACCTGCAGGATACGATCCTCGGAAACGAAATTGCTTCGGAAACCATTTCGGACCGAATAGATCGAATAGGTGTGAATCTTTGCCGCTTGGAACTCAAACCAATACTGCCACCAAGTATCTATTCAGTGCTCGAGGAGGCCCAATTCGAGCCGCTTATAAATGCACTCAGGCATTTGTACAAGGAATGGCTATGAAAAACCCAAAGACAAAACGGTTTGATTGGTCACAGGTTCTTAGGGATGAAGCTCGAATAACTGATGTGCTCCTAACAGAAGAACTCGCTACCAAACTTAATCTCTCCACTGGTTCCGTTTCGAAGGCATTATCTCGGTTGGAGAAGCGCGGTCTAATCAATCGAGTGGCAGACGGAGTGTATTTGAACAAATTGGTCCGAGATCATTCGGCGACGGACTTTATCAGCGTTCTCAAGGCGGATTCCTATGTGTCTCTTGAATCGGCGCTTAGCCACTGGGGATTGAGTACACAGAGCCCAGTGACTTTGACCTGCGTAACTACGGGTAAGCCCAAGGAATATAGAACGCCAGAGTTCGCGATCACGTTCCGGACAATTTCAAAGAGGCTCTTCTGGGGTTTTGTCGAGAAACAGACGCGTTATTCGAAATACCGCATTGCTGAACCTGAGAAGGCTTTGCTGGATTGGATTTATCTTTGCTTGCAGACGGGAGTCACGCCCAGCCTCGATGAGATCGATTTCAATCCGGTCGACAAGCAAAAACTCATCAAATATGCGGACAAATATCCGGGTACGGTTCGAAACGCGCTCACGCACTCACTTGCCTTTGAACATTTTGCAGCTTGAACTAGCACCTCTGGTCGTTTACAAGTTTGGTTGCTAGCGCTAGGACCAACCCAACCAGATAGCGATGAAACAACAGAACGAACCAACCTCGACAGATTTCGTACGATTTCTATCTCCTCTATTTATCTCTTCCGGGTGCCAAACCGTGAACCGTCAAGACGTCTACAGGAGACAGGAACTCTACGAGCAAGTGTGGAGTCAGCCCGTTGCAAAGATCGCTCCGTCCTATGGGATTTCAGTGGCTTTGGCAAAGATCTGCAGAAAACTCAAAGTTCCGCTACCTGGACGCGGCTATTGGGCTAAACGCACTCACGGGCACTCGGTTAAGGCCTCGACTTCTTGAGCTGGGCACGAGCGGGGGACTCAATTTGCGTTGCGATCGATATCGCTACGAATGGCCCGGCGGCACCTGGGGGAATCCTTTATCGCCCGTACGTCTGGAGAGTGTTTTCATCGATGGTGCACCGTTCCTTACGCCTGTAATCCGGATCATTGATCGAGCGGGTTGCGATCCATCGCCGGTCGATATCACCAGCGATTCGGGGCGTCTCACCCTGCTTTCGTACACCTGGGCCGACCAGGTGGATCGGATTCGTCGGTTAGCAGCAGCGATCTAGATCGCGCGTGTCGTGCCTTGCGTCATCGAGAAAATGCACGGTGCAGAATGGCTTGAGGCACATTTGAGAGACCCTTTTGCCGGTGCTGCGACAGTCGTCTTTCAATCCGCTGTATGGCAGTGAACGTTGAATACAGGTAGGAGTGCATGAGCAACTTCTGCCGCGGGCGTTCGAGCAGGTTCAGCGAGTGATCGTACCGAAAGCTGACTCTCTGGTGGGTGGTGGTGTTTCTCTCGATCGGCTGGATCGTCTTCTACATAAACACCATTACTAAAAATTCTGCTGCTGTTTTGTCGCCTCCGTTGGTTCTTTGGTCGGGGTTATCAGCCGTCATGTTCCTACTGTTGCTGGTTCTCTTCTGGAGGCACAATCAGTTCGCCTACAAGCGTCGCTATTCCCAGTGGGAACGCTCGTTCCTCTGCCAACGCTGTGGCACTCTAACGGAGCAAGAATTTTAGCGCCACGAAATCAGCAAACTGAGCAAGCCATCTCTGCCTTAGTCTTAGTCCGTAGATTGAAAACCGACTGGACGTTGCATTGACCAGGCGGTCGGGCGTATATTGCTGGTCGCCGAGTCCCCCAGGCGACCAGCCGAACAGTCTTAAATACAAACAGGGAGTTAAACTATGCGCAAAACGCTAATTGCGGTCGTGCTGATCTTGGGCATTCTTTCGGGGATGTGGGCGGTTGCCGTCCGCGCGCAGGGTGCTCCGAGCTTTTCCATCACCCCCTTGCAGTTGTCCTTCGGTAGCAGCGAGCCAGAGATCGCGTTCAACGGTGGTTTCATGGCGATAACTTCGTTGTCGTGGTTGCTCCCCAACGGCACGCAGCTGTGGACCGGCGATTTCGGAGCCACGCCGAACCTGCAGGGCGCCATCGACAGTGCTTTGAAGAAGGCGGGTTTCACCGTGGTGTTTGGCGGCGGCGATGCCAGCGTGGACCTCGGTTCGACCGGCGCGCTGCACGCCACGACATTGGTTATTCCGATCAACCAGCCGTTTCGCGCAGCGCAGATCTCGGTATCCGCCATCCGCTGTGCGGACCCCGCTTCACCCGACTTTAGCGTCACCGACTGCACCGCGCAGATCATTGATTTCGCCGGTAATGACCGCCCTTGGATCACATCGGACGGAGCGCACGTATACATTTCCTACCACGATTCGAAGAACTCGGCCCTGATCCGTGTGCAGCGTTCCGAGGATGATGGCTTTACGTGGACCCGAGTGGGCGATGCGATCACCGGTGCCGGGTCGACCACGGGAAGCGCCACATTTAACAACATCGCCGGGCCCATCGTTGCCGATCCGGTAAGCCATAATGTGTATCAGGTCTTCGCCTCCGGCGAGGTCGGGATCCTCAAAGCTAAGACGGCCGACTATAGCAACACATTTGTGTCCCGCAGTACGGATGCCGGGATGCATTGGACGCCCATTCTTGTCTTTGCGGGGCCGCTATTGAGCACGAACGCAAATGTGTTTCCGGTGGTAGCGGTGGATCCCACGAACGGCAACGTCTATGCCACTTGGTCGAACGCGAGTAAATCCGGAACTAATGTGTATTTTTCGTTTTCGGCCGATGCGGGTGCAAGTTGGTCCTCGCCGGTTATCGTCAACACGGCCCCGGCAAAGACGGCGGTTTTCCCATGGGTAGCCGCCCAGGCCGGCACCGTTGACGTGGTCTATTACGGCACCGCGGGAGCGAACGCTGCCGGCGCAGTGTGGAACGTCTACCTAGCGCAGACAACTAACAACGGCGCAAACTTTTCGCAGAGCCTGGTGAGCGCTAGCCCGAACCATGTGGGCGTCATCTGTACCCAGGGAACAGCCTGTGCGCCAGGCACACGCAACCTGCTTGACTTGTTTGAGATTGGCATCGATCCTCGGAACGGTTCAGCGGCTATTGTGTACGTGGATGACACGCTGACCAAGGACAGCCTAGGCAATCCGCTACCCCAGACGGTTTTGGCACAACAGAAGTAGAGTACCTCTGGTTTAAGGCAAAAATCGGCCCACTCGTTAGGCGGATGCGCCGAGTGCAGTTCGGCTTATGATGGCTGCCCTATTTCAATTTATTTCAATTAGGACCGGTGATGTTCACCACTGCGCCGGTATCCGTTGCATTGCCAGGCCCGCCGGCGAGCCTTATGAAAATGCACCCAACTTTCACCGTATTCGCAGGCCCCGTCGGGTTCGGTGTTGTATTGTTCAGAGTGCAGGTAAATGAAGGATTGAGGGTGCCGCTAAACAACTGGGCAGCTGTCCCCTCAACAACATGCATTTGACATCCTCCCGCCCTTAAAAAAGGGCGAGGATTCCTACGAAGCCTGGTTTGGTTTCAACCAGAGCACTTTCGGCGGGTTCCTGTTTCATCGATTCGAGGATTCTGCCGTTCTCGATCAAAAGGCGTTGCAAGCAGACTGCACAGTTCGTATGTTCGTATAATCCAACTGATGAGTTGATTTGATGGCGAGGACACAAAAGAAAGAGAGTATCGTCGTGACTGCCCTGCAGGCACGCACCAATTTTGGCAAACTCCTGCAACGGGTCGTGGATCAGCGTCGCTCACTGGTGATCGAGAAACGCGGGGTGCCCCGCGCGATCCTCCTCAGTATCCGTGACTATGTACGGCTTGCAGCTCCAGAGCCCGAAGTTCTCACGATCATCGGCGAAGAGTCGAAGGCGAAAGGGACGGACGTTCTCACTTCGCAGCAAATTGACCGCATCATTAGGGCTGCGCGTGACAAGAAAACGAAGCGCAGATGATTTCGCTTCGACTCGTCGTTGACACGAACATTGTGGTGTCTGCGGCGCTTCAGCCTGATGGGCTGCACATTCTTCTGCTGTTTTGTCGCCTCCGTTGATTCTTTTCTTTAGGATATCTGTCGCCATCTTCCCACTGTTTGTGGTTCTCTTCTGGAGGCACAATCAGTCCGCCTACAAGCGCCTGTACTCCCAGTGGGAACGCTCGTTCCGCTGCCAACGCTGTGGCACTTTAACGGAATGACCAATGAGGATGCGGGTTTTTTAGGGTTTTTGGGGATGAAGGACCGCAGCCAAACATCACGTTAACGAAGCTGGCGCTCGCTGCTACCGTATCATGGGGGCCGCCTCGGGAAGGCGCGATCTTGAATCCGAGTGTTTACGTCATTGCCGGGCCGAACGGCGTTGGCAAGACACGTTCGCGAGAGAATTCTTGCCGGCTTACGCGGACTGTAGGAATTTCATCAACGCAGATTTGATCGCACAGGGAGTGTCACCATTCAGGCCCGAAGCCGCTGCCTTCCGCGCCGGGCGGCTGATGCTCGAAGAGATTAAGCTCGCTGTAAAACACCGCGAGAGCTTCGGCTTTGAGACGACTCTTGCGGGCCGGAGCTACTTGAGCGTGATTCGCCGCCTCAAGAAGCTGGGAGATGAAGTCCACTTTTTCTTCCTGTGGGTTCCAACCGTTGAACTCGCGCTGACCAGAGTGAAAGCCAGGGTCATGGGCGGTGGCCACGACGTGCCGGAAACTGTGGTGCGCCGTCGATTTGACCGCTCGATTCGAAACTTCTTGCTCCTCTACAGGTCTCTTAGTGATTCGTGGACGCTCCTTGATAACTCAGGCACCGCGCCTGATGTCATTGCCTTTGAGAAATTCGCGAGCCTTCGTATAATGGACCAAGAGATTTACGACGGACTGATTGCTCGCTACGGAAAGCCATGACAAAGCCCCCCGCAAACGTTTTGAACCTGCCTTTGGAACAGCGCGCCGAAATGGCGCTCAAAGCTGCTGTGGAGAGAGTGCTTGTCGAGCACGCTCGGCAAGGCTTGCCCATCTAAATCTGGCGCGATGGAAAGGTGGTCGAGCTCCCGCCGAATTGCGGGCACAAGCAGCCGCCCTGGAAGCGGAATCGTCCTAGGAAACGCGACAGGTTCATGCCTCGTGCGGGAAATATATCGTTCGCTGCCCTCCATTGATATGCCCACTGGGAACGCTCGTTTCTCTGCCAACGCTGTGGCACTGTAACGGAGCAGGAATAGGCTTTGCACGAAGGTCGTGTAGGCAGAGGGTAGTAGCGGATGCGCTTAGGCAGCCAGTCCTGCCCGAACTCGAATTGCATCCAGGAACCCGCCGAAGTCATCCTGCAAAAACAGCAGGAGACCGTAGGAATCCTCGCCCTTTAAGGGCGGGGAGGATGTCAAGCTCGTTTGGTTTCCAGTTTGACCGGCAAGGGCCAGGTAGCCACGAGGTTTGGCGTCACTCAGAGACTGGAAGGAAAGTGACGGTCCCTCACCTTCTTATGAACATCGATTCCGGCTATTCTGTAGGGCATAGTTCCTCCTGGCCGGGAGCGGAGAGCATGCTGCGGCTACCTTAACCAGGCTCGCGGGCTATCGCCGCTCCCCCAGGGGAAGACATGTCGAAGGTGGCCAGAGGCGTGCCTCAGATCAATTCAGATATCGCCGGGGCCCGCAATCCATTGACGATGGGAAAGCTGTTCGGCGTTCGAGAAACAACCGCTCCACTGATGACCCTCGCTTTGCCCAGTGTCTTTCGCATGAAATCTACATTCACGACGTCGCTTTCGGCGGGTAATTCGGTCCACTTCGCCTCAAAGAGTTCCAATCGCCCGCCGACATCGACTACGAAGTCCACTTCACGTGTACGATCACGCCAAAAGAACAAACTTCCTGCGCGTCCCGCTCGGCGTTCGCGGCTACGCAACTGGGCGAAGACAAATGTTTCCCAGATCGCGCCCACCGCCGGTGATTGGTGAAGGGCATCTTCAGAACCAATATTCAACAAAGCACAGAGCAGTCCGGTGTCGGCCAGATAGAGCTTCGGACTCTTCACGATGGACTTTGTGCGGTTCGAGAACCACGGCTCGAGTAGCACGACCTGCCCCGAGGCCTCCAGGGTCGACAGCCAATGATTCGCTGTGGAAGGGGCAATACCCACATCACGTGCCAGATCAGCCTTGTTCAGCAAGTTGGCAGAGCGCAGGGCGCAAGCACGCAAAAACCGCTCAAAGTCCCTGAGATTGCCGACGTTGGCCAATGATCGAACGTCGCGCTGGAGATAGGTTGCAAGATAGGAGTTGTAAAAGGTCGCGTGGTCGATGTCTGGGTTGGCGTGTAGTTCCGGAAAACCGCCGCGAACGATGGCCGCCTCTAGCTTCGTTTGCGGCAGGGCGGCCCGAATCTCGGCCAGCGAAAGGGTCTCTAGTTCAAGGATGTCCGCCCGTCCAGCCAAGGATTCCGAGACGCTCTTCATTAAGGTGAATTTTTGTGAGCCTGTGAGCAGGAACTGCCCGTTGCTTGCGCGCCTGGTGTCCACGGCTACTTTGAGATGCCGGAATAAGCCTGGTGCGTATTGCACCTCATCAATGATTGCCGGGGCGGGATGGCGGCGAAGAAAATTATCGGGTTCCTTCTCGGCCTGTTCCGCTTCGCTGGGGAGATCCAGCGAGACAAACGCGTGATTAGGAAACAGCCGCAGAAGGGTAGAGGTCTTTCCGGTCTGACGAGCCCCTGTGAGCACCATGACCGGACGCGTTCGTGCCGATCGCTGCAGTTTGGGCTCTAAATCGCGTGTAATCCACATGGTTATAATATGCGATAGAATCGAATATATCGCAAGCCATGTCAGGAGAGCCGGTTGCCGAACCGAGTTTGAATACACAGTGTTCTTTTGTATTCGGAGGATATTCATGGCGGAAAAGAGGGTAATGACGCTGCGGCTGGAGCCGGAGCTGCGGAGACGCATTGACGGTCTGGCCAAGGCGCAGCGCCGCAGCCGCTCTTTCATTGCTGCCGAAGCCATCCGTCAGTACATCGCCGTAAACGAGTGGCAGATCGAGGAGATGGTGTTTACGGGTACGCCCTACATCCGTGAGGACAGAGTGGAAGTTCTGCGCGTCTTCCACACCGCCCGGAAGTGGCCGCCAAATTTGTGAATCCCGCTATTCGCGGAGCGTTCACCGGCTGGCAGCCTTCTTTTACCGGCGCAGAACCAGCAACAGTAGGAACGTGGCGGCTGACAACGCCGAGAAAAGAATCAACAGGGGCGACAAAACAGCATTCCAGGCTAACGAACCCGACGATTACGAGCCTGCCGTACGATTCGAGCGGAAATTTGGTCAACAAGTTTGGGTTCGGCGCCATCAGCGGCGTGCGGTCCCCGCGCATTCTGCAGCTGGTCGCGAAGATCGAGTTCTGAGGCGTGTTGGCCGCAGGGGTTGCGCCGAACGAAGACGAAGACAATCTTCTTGGCGGCACAGCAAAGACCCTCACGTTCGTTACTTGCGCCCGGCAACGACGCCGTACGGGAGAAACGGGCTGTCCGGCGAGCTCGTCTTTTATGCGTGCGGGTACATCTTCCGCGCAAAGAGTCTATCCCAATCAGCACCGGCCACTTTGCAGTAGCCAGTATCAGTCGTCACGAAGCCGCGGGTGCGTTGGCTCCTAGCGCAACTACCATCGGCGACGAATTTCTCGAAGCCGATGCGACACAATTATCCCAGACTTTCTTGTAGGGGCACGCCTAAAGCACGCGCCCGACGCCGTATCTCTCTCCGTGTCGATAGGCCTTCCGAGCCCCAGTACAAACTGGCATCGCCGAGTCCACGTTTCAAAGTAGCGCCGGCAGCTCGCCGTCTCTTGCGCATACCTAAGGCTTCTTAAGCGGGCGGATTTGTTCCGGAGGCACTATGCCCTTGCCTTCAAGTACTGCATAGAACCGGTCCACGGCCAAGTTCTTCACGCGATCGAGCGACCCCGAAGGCCAGCGAATCTCCACACTGTCGATCATCGTTGCCTTGTTCAAACCAAAATGGACGCGCAAATCGTTTTGTGAGAGATAACTCCCCCCGCTGTGAATCTCTTCGGTCTGGGTCACGCCGCACGCTACAATTTTTACCTTTGCTCCGATGGCTAGGCGGTTGCTCTTGGTTCCCGCCAACTCGAAACTCACCCAATGACGCCCGGCGATCCCATGATTGCGCAGGATCATAGGGGAACCCACTAGATCCTCCACAACCGCGTCCATATTGCCGTCGTTAAATAAGTCCCCCACGGCCAACCCGCGCGACACTCGCGGCTCCAGAATCGCCGGCCCAGCCTGATCGCTCGCGTCGCAGAACGTTCCATCTCCTTGATTGAATTGCACCAGCTTCGGCTGGCGATACCGCGCTCCCGACGACAAGGTATCCACTTGCGGATAAACGTGGCCATTGACCGTAATCAAATCCAGCCATCCATCGTTATCCAAATCCACGAACGCGTCGCCCCACTTGACCCAACGTACCGACGGCAAACCTATTCCGGATGGATACGAAACATCCTCAAAACTCCATTCGCCGTCGTTGCGGAACAGCGGGCTATTGTCCAGCGCAAAATTTGCGACCACCAGCGATGGCCGTCCGGTATGCAAATAGTCGCCAACGGCCACGCCCATGCCCGCCATCTCGTGGCCGTCTTCCCCCAGCGCCGTCCCTGACTCCAAGCCAATCTCCGTAAATTTGCCGTTCCCCGCATTCCGGTACAAATAACTCGCTGTCGAATCATTGGCTATATAAATGTCCGGGCGTCCGGTATTGTTGAAGTCCGCCCACACCACCGTCAGGCCGTAAAAGCCCTTTGCGTCGTCTACTCCGGCCTTTTTCGAAACGTCGGCGAACGTCCCGTCTCCGTTGTTGTGGAACAGCGAATCGCCTGCGCCCTTCAATCCGCGAGGACCGCACTGTACGTCAATCCCCATAAATTTGCACGTCGCACCGCTGCCGAATACGGGCAAGTGCCTCAGGTCCAGGTCCACGTAATTCGCCACCATCAAATCGAGAAAGCCGTCTCCATCGTAGTCTGCAAACGCCGCCCCCGTGGACCATCGGCCATCCCGCACTCCCGCCTTCGGCGTCACATCGGTGAATGTGCCATCTCCATTGTTGTGGTACAGCACGTTCCCGGCCAGGCAGGTCAGATAAATATCCGGCCAGCCGTCGTTATCGTAATCTCCGACCGCTCCCCCCATTCCAAAACACGGCGTTTGCATCCCGGACCTCGCGGTCACGTCGGTAAACGTGCCGTCATGATTGTTGTGATACAAGGCCCCGGGGGCCGTTTCGCCCCGCAGCGCCATCTCGACCGTGGGGGCATTCGTAAAATAAATGTCCGGCCAGCCATCGCGGTCATAGTCCACTAGAATCACTCCGCCGCTCATGGATTCCACGATGTAGCGGTTCTCCGGCGCCGAGGAGTGCGTGAAGCGAATCCCAGCCTTCTGCGTGATGTCCTCCAATTGAGGAATCCCGCGTCCCTTGCATTGGATCGGTTTGATGCCCGGCCGCGGCCCCGACCCCATCGCCACGCCTTGTGCCCGCGCCCCCGACGCTGCAATCACGCTCGCCAGCGCCAGCGTCATTTTCCTTGCTCCGCACTTCAACCTAGTGTCCGCCTCTGAAGTTTGTCGCCCCAAGTCCTATCAGGGCAGCAGCACCCCCGATCCCGACGGGATGCTGCGTCTCCATTCCTGCAACTATCGGTCGCGCGCGATGCTAGCGCCCCACAGCACACCGCTCTTCTCTCGCTGCCCGATCCAAAAGTTCTAACTACTGACCTTTGTCTATCTCGTTCCCACCACGTTCGCATCCCGCAATGCCTTTTTCTCCGCTTCCAGGCTCGTGGCGTGCAATTCCGATACGCGCTTCAGGGCAGCCTTGGCCTCTTGATTCCGCCCCAGGGCTTTCAACCCGGTCGCCAGGAGATAAAACACGCTCGGCTCGTCCGGATTCAGCTCCGCCGCCTCCTCGAGCAGGGGAACAGCGTTCCGTGCTTGGTTCATTTTCAGTTTTGCCT
>WNGH01012477.1_pt1 | contig 14018 bp, 8 predicted proteins | sample 5400631 | NCBI WGS metagenome assembly WNGH01 (sample SAMN13153373, study PRJNA577476) | soil metagenome | isolation source: 115 cm soil or saprolite under Garry oak tree replicate 1 | place: USA:California | collected 2016-06-15
TTCCCGCCCTGCTCACCCCCGGCAAACTGGCCCGCGAGGCCGCCTGCAAAGCCATCCAGGACGAAGTGGGCGCCAGGCTCGTGGAAAAATTCGGCGCCGAAAAAGTCACCGAGTTCATCATCAAGGATGCCTTCTACTACCTCCAGAAGGAAGGCGTGCGCGACCTCATCCTCAACCGGGGCAAACGGCTCGACGGCCGGGGCTTCGAAGCCATTCGTCCGATCTCGTGCGAAGTCGGCATTTTGCCCCGCGCCCACGGCTCCGCCCTTTTCGCCCGCGGCGAAACGCAGGCGGTCACGCTGGCGACCTTGGGCACCAGCGAGGACGCGCAGGAGTTTGATTCCTACACCGGCGGCGAGAGTGAAAAGAAGTTCATTCTGCATTACAACTTCCCGAATTTTTCCGTCGGGGAAACGGGCCGCATCAGCGGTCCGGGCCGCCGCGAAATCGGGCATGGCGCGCTGGCCGAACGCTCCCTCGAACCCATGCTGCCGCTGGACACTTATCCCTACGCCATCCGCGTCACCAGCGAGATCATGGAATCCAACGGTTCCACTTCGATGGCTTCGGTCTGCGGCGGCACCCTCGCCTTGATGGACGCCGGCGTGCCGATGATCCGCCCGGTCGCGGGCATCAGTATCGGCATCTGCGCGGCCTGCGGCGACCAGGGCCAAATCGCCCGCCACCAGTTGCTCACCGACATCATCGGTTGGGAAGACGCCTTCTGCGACATGGATTGCAAGATCGCCGGCACCGAGAAGGGGATTACCGGATTCCAACTTGATCTGAAGTTGCGCGGCTTGCCGCACAAATTAATGGCGGAAACGATCGAGCGCGCGCGCGTCGCCCGTCTCTTTATTCTCGGCGAAATGGCCAAGACGCTCGCCGCGCCGCGCAAGGAACTGAGCAAATACGCCCCCCGCATCGTCACTCTCAAGATCAATCCGGAGAAAATCGGCGCCGTGATCGGGCCGGGCGGCAAGAATATCAAGCGCATCGTCGAGGAATCAGGCTGCGAGATCAACATCGAGGACGACGGCAGTGTGAACATCTACTCGGTCTCCGAAGAAGGCATGAAGATCGCCCGCGAAGCCATCGAAGGCATGACGGCCGAAGCCGAGATCGGCAAGATTTATCGGGGAAAAGTGGTCACCATCAAAGAATTCGGCGCCTTCGTCGAGTTCCTGCCCGGCAAGGATGGCCTTTGCCACATCAGCGAACTGGCCAACTTTCGCGTCAAACAGACCGAGGACATTGTTAAACTGGGTGACGAAATCTGGGTGAAGTGCCTTGGCGTCGACGAGAAGGGCCGCGTCAAACTCTCACGCAAAGCCGCCATGGCCGAGCGCGACGAGGCCATGGGAGGAAAATCCTGAGCCGAATTCCCCATCAGCTTCGAGGCGGGCCAAACCAGGCTCGCCTTTTTTTGTGCGTGGGCCCAACCGTCAAGCTTGAATTCACCACTAATCGTCCGTGAGAATTCGCCGTGTCTTGCTGCTTTGCCTGGCGGTCCTGCGCCCGATTCCGCTATTGAGCCACGGCGATGCGCACGTACAGATTCTGGACCTGACCCGCCAAATTGAGCGGGAGCCAGGGAAGGCCGAGTTGTATTTCAAGCGCGGTGAGCTTCACCGGGCCCACGGCCTTTGGGACGCGGCCCTGGCCGACTTCGACCGCGTCGCCGCGCTCGATCCCAGGCTGGAGATCGTCGATCTCGCGCGCGGCCGGCTTTTTCTGGAAGCGGACTGGCCGTTATCCGCCAGGATCGCCCTCGACCGTTACTTGAGCCGCCAGACAAACGATGTCGAAGCCCTGGTCACCCGCGCGCGCGTTTTGGTGAAACTCCAACAACCCCTCCTGGCCGTGCAGGATTACTCCCGGGCAATCGCTTTTGCCGCCGACTCGCGGCCGGAGTTGTATCTCGAACGCGCGCAAGTCCTGACTGCTGAAGGCGGGCCGCTATTGGAGGAGGCGCTGCGGGGATTGGAAGAAGGAATCAAGAAACTTGGCCCGCTCGTCACGCTCCAGCTGTACGCGCTGGATGTCGAGTTGAAGCAGAAACGCTTCGACGCGGCGCTGGCGCGCCTCGACCGGCTCGCCGAACAATTTCCGCGCAAGGAAACCTGGCTCGCGCGCCGGGGCGAGATTCTGCAACAGGCGGGCCGGCGCGCCGAAGCGCGCGAAGCGTTCAAGGCCGCGCTGAAAGCGATTGCCGCGCTGCCGGCCTCGCGCCGGCAAGTACCCGCGATGATTGAGCTGGACAAGCGCGTGCGATTGGCGCTGGAGCCGATCGCGAACGCGGAACGGGAAAAAAACCGGTAACGGGAGGGCGATCTTCCGCGCCGCGTCTGCTTTCGCGGCGCAAGGACGCGGGCGGCGCCATTGTTCCCCTTCATCCCTTCTCCCACGCGCCGGGAGAATCGACCGCCCAGGGACCATCTTTCTGCGTGACAATCGTTCGGACTTGGCGATGTATTATCCGCAGTAGCACTGTGTCGTTCAGCGCGCCCATTGATCCCCATTGGTCGAGGATAGCCGGCTGTCCTCGGGCAGGCGCGTTCATCCCTGGCCAACGAGCCGGGGGAACGTCCGCCCGGCGACACAGCCTCGTTTCCCCTTTGCAATTTCCATTCACCGGCGGGACCGACCCTCATGCCTGAAACCACGCCGCCAAAGGCCGCCTTGCACTCCCTGGATATTCTGATGGTCCAGCCGAACCCCAAGGACGCGGAAGCCTGCGTCCGCGAGTTGAAGCGGAGCGGCTTCGATGCCCGCGCGGACCTCGTGCAAACGTCGCACGAGTTTTGCTCCCTGCTTGCCTCCAAGCAGTATCATGTGATCATCGCGGCGGACACGCTGCCGGGTTGGAACGGGCTGGAAGTGCTGGAACTGCTCCAGCAAATGGAAAAAGCAACCCCCTTCATTTTAATTTCCGGCACGTCAATGAAGGAAACGGCGGCCGACTGCCTCAAGAAAGGCGTGGCCGATTACGTGAACCGAGACCGCCTGGAGCGCTTGCCCGTTTCCGTGCAGCGGGCATTGGAAGCCAAGGCCTTGCGCGAGGAGCGGACAAGTGTGGAGAACAAGCTGCGCGAGTCTGAAACCCGCTACCAGCGCCTGGTGGAACTTTCTCCCGACCCGCTCTTCATCGAAAGCGGCGGAAAACTGGTGTTCGTCAACCGCCCGGCGGCCAAACTGTTCGGGGCCGACCATCCGGATCAACTCGTGGGGAAACCCGCCATCTCCCTCGTCCATCCGGATTCCCGCAACTCGGTCAACGAGCGCCTCGCGAAACTGCGCGCCAACGCGGAGGTCATTTATTTCGACCAGCGATTGCTGCGCCTCGATGGCAAAGCAGTGGACGTGAAAGTGGCCGCGGCTTTGCTCACCTACCAGGACAAGCCGGCGGTGCAGTTCATCGCGCGCGATGTCAGCGAACGGAGGCGCGTCGAAGAAGTCATTAAATCGCTGGCCGCCTTCCCGCAGCTAAATCCCAACCCGGTGTTCGAATTCTCCCGAGACGGAAAACTAACCTATTTCAACGAAGCAGCGGCCGAGATGGCCAAGTCGCTGGGCCACGATCACCCCAGCGCGATCCTGCCGTCCGACACTGTTTCGCTGGTTCAGATGTGTTTGACCTCCGGGCAGAAAAAACTGGGACTCGAGACCGCCCTCGGCAACCGGACGCTCTCCTGGGGTTTCTTTCCGATCAAACAAACCCATGTGGTCCATTGTTACGCCAGCGACATCACCGAGCGCTTAAGCCTCGAAGCTCAGCTCCGCCACTCGCAAAAACTCGAATCGCTCGGGCGATTGGCCGCGGGCGTGGCCCATGATTTCAACAACATCCTGACCGTCATTCAGGGGCATGCTGGATTGCTTCGCTCCGACCCCAACCTCAGTCCCGAGATGGGCGAGTCGCTGCAACAGGTCTCGCGGGCGGCCGAACGCGCCAGCAAACTGACCGGCCAGTTGCTGACTCTCAGTCGCAGAAATGTCATCCGGCCCAGACGGATCGACTTGAATGACATGCTCACCAGCATGAGCAGCATGCTCCAACGCACCCTCGGCGAGGACATCACCTTTGAATTCAACTACGCGCCCGACCTCCCGGCGATCCTGGCCGACGCGAGCATGATCGAGCAGGTGGTCATGAACCTGGCCGTCAACGCTCGCGACGCCATGCCCCGCGGCGGGCAACTGGTAATCAGTACCGCCGTGCTTGACCTCGACCCCGCCTACACCGCCCGGCATCCCGAGGCGAGGACCGGACGCTTCGTCTGCTTGAGCCTGACCGATAACGGCTGCGGCATGGACCAGGCAACGCTCGGACGGCTCTTTGAACCGTTTTTTACCACCAAGCAATTTGGCAAAGGCAGCGGACTCGGGCTGGCCACGGTGTACGGCATCGTCAGACGGCATCAAGGATGGATCGAAGTGCAGAGCCAGGTCGGACAGGGTTCCACGTTCCGAATTCTCCTTCCGCCCCACGACCGCGTGTCCGAACGCCTCGCCGAAATCCCCTCCGAGGCCTCGATCAATCGCCGCGGCTCCGAAACCATCCTGGTCGTTGAGGACGAACCGCCCGTGCTCTGGACCGTGCGAAATATCCTGGAACGCCACGGCTATCGCGTTTTGGAAGCGGCCAGCGGCGTCGAGGCGCTCGCGGTCTGGCACCAGCGCCAAAAGGACATCGCGCTTTTGTTGACGGACATGGTAATGCCGGTCGGGTTGAGCGGGCAGGAGCTGGCGGAAAAATTCAAAGCGCAAAAGCCGGACCTCAAAGTGATCTACACCAGCGGTTATAGCGTGGAGGTCGCCGGCAAGGGCCTGAGCCTGATGGAGGGCATCAGTTTCCTGGAAAAACCGTTCGACGCCACCAAGCTCGCGCGCGCGGTGCGAGAGTGCCTTGACGCTTGAGGCCGGACCAGCCCCGGGCCGCCCGCCTACAGCAAATTCTGATACGCCAGCCACAGGGCGCGAAAATATTTCATCACTCGCACCGGGTCGGCGCTCGCTGGAATCTCCGCCAGGCAAAAGCCCGTGAAACCGGTTTCGTTCAATCGCGACAGCAGTCTCCGGAACGGATATTCCTCCAGGTATAGGTCGCGCAGGTGCACCGAGCGGATCTTCTCCTTCACCAAGTCGAAATTGTGGTCGAAACCTTCGCCCTCCAAATCGGTTTGATTCGAGTTCCAGCATACGCCGACCTTTTTGTGGGCCGCGACATCCATGATGGTCTTGATGCGCGGGATGTGCGCGGTGCCCGCGCCGTGGATCTCCAGCCGGATCACCTGCCCGTAGCCGTCCGCGAACTCGCCCAGCTCCCGCAGCGATTTGCCGATCTGTTCGAGCGTCTTTTCCTCCGGGACACCTTTGGGCAAGGCGTTGGGCCGCACCTTCACGCCCGTCGCGCCCACGTCGTGCGCGAGGACGATGTATTCCCTGGCCGCGGCGATGTCCTGCTTTAGGTGGTCCTGATCCGGCGTGTGAAAGTCAAACGCGCTGCCGAGTCCCATCAGTTGGACCGCGGAATTTTGAAAGCGCTTGCTGACGGCTTCGCGCTGTTCTTTGCTCAGATTGACCTCGACCTTGTGCGCGTGGGTCGTCCGCAACTCGACGCCGCCAAACTTCGCCGCTTCACAATTCTTGATGATGGTTTCAAGGTCCCAATCCTGGGCCAACTGGTAGGTGACCAGGCCCAGGCGCATCGCCGACTCTTTGGTCTGGAGAGCGGCCACCTTCCGCTGATTTTCGGCGGCGAACGGGGAGCCGACGACTCCGAGGGCGCTCGCGCTCAGCCCCGCGGTTTTAAGAAAACGACGACGATTGGTTTTCATAACAATTTAGGGCAGGCTGCAAGCCCGTCCGCGTCTCGCAGGCGGCTGGTTCTTTAAGGCCAAGCGCTCACTCGCTCTGCCGTGGGGAAGCTCTCCGGGACCTTCTGCTCGACCTTTCCGGTGGCCGCCCACTCCGTGCCGCGCTGCAAGGTCACGGCGAAGCAATGCTTCCATGCCATGTCCGAGCGCAGTGTGGAAAACGCGGCCCTGGCCGCAGCTCAGAGCCATCAGCAATGGTTCGTGTTCGCCGGTGCCTCCGGTCCGCGGGTCGGAGTAGGCGCTCGCCAAAACCGTCAGATTTATCGCCGGACCGCGCAAGGTGTCGTAGAGCTCATCTTTCGCGTGCATCCATTTCTCAGGAAGTCCGCGCATGATCGGGTGACTGGGCGCGCGCGTGTCCAGAAGGAAGGCGTGCTGCGCGCCATGGTGGCCGCCCGCTCCGGGTCGGGTGTCAGGAACAAATGTCCCGTCCCGCAACCGCAGCATCGGCCCGGACTTTTCGTTGCGCCCGCCCCAGCCACCGACGCCGATCATTTCGTTATATTCGGCCCATTCCGGAAACGAATTATTCGCCGCATGCACGCAAACAAAGCCGCCGCCGCCCCGCACATACTTCACAAACGCTTGTTGTGTCGCCTGGGACCAGGGCTCACCGTTATAGTTGGAAACGATGACGCGGTACTGATTGAACTCCGGTCTGAAACCGATCATCCCGCCGCCTTGGCCGGGTGACGTTGCGACGTCCACCGTGAACCGGCCGGAATCCTCCAGAATTTTTCTCAAGATCGGCGTGGTGGATTTCCAATCATGATTGTTCTGCCCGTCGATGAGCAGCGCCTTGATTGGTTCGGCAAAGGTCGAGGCTGCGGTAACGAAGAGGCATCCGATTATAGTTCGATAAGCGCCGGATTTCATACCCCGGAGGTTGGCACAAAAGCCTTTCGGTGACAATCCCCGCTTCATCCGGACCGTGCGATTTCCCGCAGGCAATTGACCGTTTGGCGAGCAGAGTGCCGCGCCTCGTCCACCTTCGCTTGGATCCCCTATTCCAAGAAAACTCGAGGCTTGGCAATCGGTCTGGTCTCCGTGATTGACTTCGCCGGCAGGAAGCCTGCGATTTCACATAGGCAGAGTTTCTTGCTGCCAAGTGACGCAGAATTCAATGTTCACCTGCCTCCTCGCCTGGAATCGAGCCACGGGTCCGCGGGTGGTTACTCCCAGTCACACAAGCTCTCCACGTAGGCGGCCGAACCGTCGCGGAGCCACCCGTCGAGTTGGGCCTGGTCTTTGAGTTGCTGGCCGCGCAGGCGGGGGACGACGACGAACCGGCTGTCGATTTCTGGCAGCGCCGTCATGTCGCCCCAGAGCTTTTCGAATTGCGTCACCGGGAGAATGTCCTCCTGGCCTTGGCCCCAGCGCTTTTTCACGTCCTTGATCGTAACGTAGGTCGGCATTTTCGCCGCCAGTGCCCGGATGGCGGGAGTGACTTTTTCCTCGCTCAAGAGGTCGGCCCGAGTGAGGTTGAACGCGGCCAGAAGTTTGTCGAGGTTGATCCAGGTCGTCATCGAGTTGTAGTAGCGCAGCGAGAACTCGGCTTCCTCGCGCGGCATGGCCAGACCTTCAATGAGCCGCGCTCGGCCATTCACGCGGGCGAGGCCGCCGCCGCGGTCCTCGAGGCGGCGAGTCGTCACTTCAAAGGTCAGGCACGCGCCGGAACGGAGGTGCAGTCCGAGCAGACCGGGATCAACGTCCGCGCCAAGCGTGTCGATGTTATGGAGCAGAAGATGGTTCAACTGCGGGCGCTCAGCGAGCAATTTCGCCAGGACACCGTTGCGGAACAAGTTTGGAACTTCGTACCAGTGGCCGACCGGATGCAGGCATTGGAGGGGCAGATTGTCCGTGTAATCGCTCGCCTCGCCCGTCTGGCGCGCCCAGGCGATCAGCGCCGCGCGCAGGCTGTCCCGGACTTTCTGTTGCTGCTCGTCCAGCAATTGTTGCGGCATCTCTTCCCAGGCGAACCGCAGATCACGCACGGCGGGAACCAGCCGCAAGCCCACCGAGCGGCCTGGAGAAAGCAGGAGCGGGCCCTCGTACGCGTAGTTGCCGTGGCGCGCGAGGAACTCGGCCGTCGGCTCGTGCGTGAGATAGCTCGTGGTGACAATGTGGGGCAGTGGCACGCCAACGCGGCGCGAGACGCGGCGGCTCTTCGCCAGGTGGACCTCCAGGAAAGTGCGGTGGCGCCCGGCAAGCTTGCAGAACGGATGAAGAGCTTTGACGACTCCGGCGCCTTGGGTCCAGCGGCTGCCGGCGCCCGCCGCGAGGGTGGCGACGGCGATCTGGCCGCTGCGCAACGCGCTGATGCCCGCCTCGCGCAGCTCTTCCAGTGGAGCAGGCGTTGCGTTCGCCCGGTTCCGGCCCTTGCTCGCATCCCGTTGAGTTGCTTCCGCGCTTCGGAGGCCAATGGCTCGCCCCGCTAGCCACGCCGTTGCCTCCACCACGTCTTCCGCAGTCACATCTTCAATCACGGCGCTCGCCGGCAATCGGTTTTGCGCGAGGCCAATGCGGCCGCCTTTCAGGTCCACGCGAATTTGCTCGTGTTGCGTGCGATCGAACCCGTGTTGATCGAGCAAGGTGGCGAGGCTTTGGTCGTTGGCGGACTCGGCCTTGCCGCGCGGCAGAAGCGCGTCGAAGAGCGTCTGGACCATCCCATGCAGTTCGGGCCGGGCACGACAGGCGGCGCCGAATTTGTCCAACTCAGCGCGACGTAGCGGCGAAAGCGTCCGCAGCTCCTGTCGGAGCAGCGCCGGCACGATCAAGGCGTAGTAGTCTTTCGGCATCAGGGCCGACTGGCCGTCGAGCAGGTCGGCGTGCGTGCCCCGGTCGTTGATCGCAAAATCATAGACCACCGGCTCCATCGCGAACGGCAGCGAGTGTTGCAGCTCCCGCTTCGTCGCCGCCATGATCTCCTGCAAACGCCGCTGTGCGACCGCCTTTTTCCGCGGCTCAACGATGAATCCCATGCCGCCGCCGGACATGCCCCCCAGCATCCAGAAGCCCCAGAAGTCATTGCCAAATTCGGCGCGCACCCGCTCGATGAGCGTCTCGGTATAATACGTGCTGGCCCACGGGATGATCGTTTGGATGGGGCCCTCGAAATTGCGCGTGGTCACGGCGCCGATGGCGCGCACGTCTCCTTTTTTCAAGGCGGCGAGAACGTCGCCCAGGATGCCGAGGGTTTCCTGACGTCCGCGCCATTCGGTTTCCGAGCGGAGCAAATATTTCTCAGTGACCATCTCGAGAATCGGACCCACGTTCTGCGCCATGCCGCCGTGGACGAGTACCAGACTCTCCCGCAATTGGCGGCGCGTCTCGGGCGAAGCGTCGGCGTGGTCGAGAATGCGGTGCCGGGGCATCAGGCACCCACGGCTAATGCCAAACTCCGGGTCGCCTTCGGCGGCGAGGACCCCTTGGATCAATTTTATGCCGGGCCAAACGCCGCCCGAGTCCTGCCAGCCGCCGCCGGAGCCGCCAAGCCATTCGCCCAGGATCGCCCGCGCCAGCACCAGCCGGCGCTCGTGTTCCTGCAAGGGGCCGGTGAGCGACGCGGCCTGGCCGGTAGCCCGCATGCAGACGCTGATGAGCGCGGCCAGCAGATTGGTAGAAACAGCCAGGCGCGAGCCTTTGGGAATATTGTTCACGCTGCTGACGACTTCGATTCCGCGGCCAGGCCCGACGATGCGAGCAAGCAGTTCAGCCAGACTCTGTCCGGACCCTTCAATGCCCGGCGGCACGATGCCCGACGCGATGATGGCCGCTTTGAGCAGACCGAGATAATCCTTGGCAAAGTCGAACACCTCCGCCAGTTGAGTGAGGTCGCAGGTTGCGCCGAGATCCACGCTCGTGAGCCGGAGGACCGGCGCTTCGATCACGCGCAGATAAGCTTCGATGGGCGGGCGCGGCGCGGGATCGCGTCCATGCACGCCGAGGTCAATGGATACATTGAGCACCCGGGCCCCTTCCGGAAAATCCATGCCGAGGAAAAAAATGTCACTCCAGGCGCTATGGGTCAGGTCCATCCGTACGGGGGTCAGCTCGCGGAGGATCGGATAGCCGCCCTCGGCGTCGGAGCGGCGGAGCAGCTCGGGCCGGAGGCGCAGCGGTTGGTCCGTGGGATGACCCATGCGGAACATCCATTGGTTGCCGCGCACGGAGCGAACGCTGCGGCGGACCTGGTCCGCCAGGGTCTGAAACGCGAGCCGGTGATACGCCGCCGCGAGCGCACTCGAGATGGCATCGCTCGGACCATCAGCTTGCTGGACGGAAAGGAAATTGTCGATCGCCTCCTCGAAACGGCGTCGGAGCAGATGTTCGTACCCCTTAAAAGGGATCAGGCCATGCCCGGAGCGGGGCAGGCGGGAAGCTGGCTCAGCTTTGGACGGCAAATGGAAGCGATGAATCGCGTACAAGAAGAACAATGCCCGGACCCGCTCGTAGAGACTTTCGCGGCGGCGCCGGAAAACATCGAGGTCGGCGCACTCGCGCAGCAACTCGCGCATCGACAATTTTGCGGCGACCGCCTCGAGCGCCTGGTTGCGCATGCCCGGATCAGGCGAGCTGATGATTTTTACAAGCGTCGCCATGACTAGGACGCGCCGTCCGCTCCAAAATGCCTTCTCGCGGCCTCGCCAAACGCGGCTCCCGCCTCGTCGAGCTTGCGCAATACCGCTTCGGCGGCTTGCCCGGCGGTGCCGCGGGCCGCGGCGATCACGGTGCTGCACTCGTTCGCGTCCATGAAGCGGGCAGCCTCCAACAGCCGCGGCAGGTCGTCGGCGGGGATGGCCAGGAAGCCGTGCTTGTCGGCGTGGATCAACTGGCCAGGTTCGATCCGCTGGCCGAAGGCTTCAATCGGGCAACCCCAACGCACCGGCGCGACGTGCGCATGGCCGACGCATAGGCGCCGCGCGAGGGCCTTGAAGCCGGCGTTGTTCATCTCATCTAGATCTCGAATCGCCCCATCCGTGATCGTGCCCACGCAACCCAGCGCGCGGTGCGCGTTGCTGTTTACCTCGCCCCAAAACGAGCCGACGACGCGCGGCTTGTCGAGGTCCTGCACGACGACGACTTTTGGGCTTGGCCCCACGGCGACGTAGCGCCGGTAGGCACTCCAGGCATCGCGCAGCCCGAGGCGGTGTTGGGGATTGCTGGGTTCGATAACGACGGTGACGGCGTAACCAACCAGCGGCCCCATCTGCGGCATGAAGTCGCGCGTTTCCTCCAGGTTGATCGCGTCGCGAGTGCGATCGCGTTTGGTGATTTGTTCCCAGCCGTTATAGACAGTCGGAGTATTCCAGCGCTTGAGCTGAAGCAGGTCGCCATGAGAAAGCGGCATTGCGTCCACAGCCATGAGTGGACTTTGCCGAACCGCGCGCGCGCGAGCAATGCTTTCCTCAACTCGAGCCAGGTTTCGGGCTTGCGCCGGAGAACCGGAATTTGGATAACCATCCCATGAAAAACCCAAAGCTTCTGACTCGCCGGGAATTTCTCCGCTCGGCCACCGCGCTTGGCGTGACGGCGCCGTTTATCCTCCCATCGCGCGTCTGGTCGGCCGAAATCAAACCGACCGAACGCCTCACTCTTGGTTTCATCGGCCTGGGAACGCAGGGACGCGGACTGCTGGATGGGTTTCTCAGAAAGAAGGAAACCCAAACAGTGGCCGTGTGCGACGTGGATACCAGCCGGCGCGAACACGCAAAGAAAAAGGTGGAGGATTTCTACGCCAAACAAACCGATGGCTCGTACAAAGGCTGCGCGGCGTACAACGACTTCCGCGAGCTGCTGGCGCGAAAAGACATCGATGCGGTGGTCATCGCGACGCCCGACCATTGGCACGCGCTGATCGCGACCGCCGCCGCCGGATCGGGCAAGGACATCTACTGCGAGAAGCCGTTGTGCCAATCGATTCATGAAGCGCGGGCGATGGTCAAAGCGGTTCGCAAGAAAAAGAGGGTATTCCAGACCGGCAGCATGCAACGATCATCGAAGGAATTCCGGACCGCGTGCGAACTGGTGCGCAACGGCCGGATTGGGAAGATCGAGCGCGTGGAAGTCGCCGTGGGCGGGCCCGGCAAATGGTGCGACCTGCCTGGGGAAACAACGGAGGCCGGCCTGGATTGGAACCTGTGGCTCGGTCCGGCGCCGCTGCGGCCCTATCATTCCGAGTTAAGCCCGCGGGGCGTCCATCAACATTTTCCGAACTGGCGGCTCTACCGCGAATACGGCGGAGGCATGGTGACGGATTGGGGCGCCCACCACTTCGACATCGCGCAATGGGGCTTGGGCATGGACGAGAGCGGGCCCTCGGAAATCCTGCCGGCCTCCGAGGCTAACGCGCAGAGCGGAGTCCGATTGATCTACGCCAACGGCGTCGAGGTCCTCCACCAGGCCGGCAACGGCGTGACTTTCCACGGCACTGAAGGGCGGATTTACGTCAACCGTGGCAAGTTTGAATTCTGGCTCGGCGCCGATCAAAAAGCGGATTCGGCGGCGAAGGTTGACGCCATCGCCGCGGAGTATCTGACGGGGAACGCGCTTCGTCTGTATCGGAGTGATGACCACAAGGCCGATTGGCTCTCGTCCATTCGCAACCGCGAGCCACCGGTTGCGGACGTTGAAATCGGGGCGCGCACGGTGACGGTCTGCCATCTGGTCAATTTGGCCTACTACTACGGCCAGCGGATGAAGTGGGACCCGCGAAAGGAGCAGTTCGTTGGCGGCGGTGATAAAAGATGGCTCGACGTGCCCCACCGCGAGCCGTGGAAATTGGCGTAGGGCCGCTGGGGCGGTACCCGGGACGGACTAACGTACCGCGCGGTGATCCGTTAGACCAACGCCTGCCTGACTATTTTGCTCTAGCCGCCAATAGTTCCACCAGCCCGCTCAATACTTCATCGCGATCGCCACCCTCGAGGGCCAAAGCGAGTTGCGCGATCAGCAGGCCGTATTTCACACCGATATCGTAGCGGCGGCCCTGCAGTTCGCAGGCGAGGTAACGCTCGCGGGCCAGCAATTGGGCCAGCGCAGACGTCAGGGGCGCACCATCTGGTTGCCCGGCCCGGCCGATGGTCTCGCTGAGGATCTCCATGACCATCGGCGTGAGCACGTGCATCCCGAAAAAGCAGAGATAGTGGCCGGCGCGCAATCCCGGCACGATGAGTTTCTGTTCGGCCTCGGTCGGCGTCGGTTTTTCCATCACTTCCGCTACCTCGTACAAGCCCTTCCGCGCGGGGACCAGCCGCCCGCCCACGGCGCCGTAGTAAGGCAGCTTGCTTTCGTGCGTGGCCTGGACGGCCGAGACGGCGCAATTCTCGCCGGCGGCCACTTCGACCAATTGCTGGGCGCAGCGCTTTTGATTGCCGCTGACATATAGATGGTCGCCGACGAGCAAGAGAAACGGCTGGTTGCCGGCAAAAGCTTTCGCGCAGTGAATGGCGTGTCCGTAGCCCAGCGGCGAAGCTTGCTCGACGAACTGAATCCGGGCCGCGTGGGTGCCGGCGGCCGCCGCGTAGGCCGACTGGTCACCCGGCCAGATGACCACGCAGACCTGTTCGACGCCCGCCAGGAGAACCTCTTCGATGAGCGCCGCCAGAGCAGTCTTTTGAACCCCATCGCGATCAACCAAGGTTTGCAGCGGCAGGGTGCGCTGGCTTTTTCCAGCGGCGGTGATGATTGCTTTTCTTATTTCCACGCCTGGGGACGGTTCCGGTTGCGCCCCGAGCCTCTCAACCCTTCTCGCCGCCGTCAATTCCTCCTTACGTCCACGCCTGCCTGGCGCGCCGGAGAGACCGGGGATTTGCGGTAGCGGCGCATGGTAATTGTGCGGTCGGTGAGAAGTGAAGTTCCACGGATGCGCAAGCCGTCTGCGTAGTGCATCCTCTCCTGCCTGACAAGCCGCCGCGACTTGGAACCAGGTGCTTTGATTTACGCGGCCAGTGCCGGCGCGCCGTCTCGTTGAAAATGGCGCGTGGGTAAGACACGGTCAGCACCAGTCCGCCGCTAACGGTTAAGCTAACTACCGCGGCGGCGTCCTGCGCTGCCTGATGCGATGTCCGGGCGGAGCGCAGCCTTCGGCGCGATGGCCTCGGGCACTGGCCCGTTTCTTCGGGCAATGACGGCTGTGGA
>WNGH01040478.1_pt1 | contig 14016 bp, 15 predicted proteins | sample 5400631 | NCBI WGS metagenome assembly WNGH01 (sample SAMN13153373, study PRJNA577476) | soil metagenome | isolation source: 115 cm soil or saprolite under Garry oak tree replicate 1 | place: USA:California | collected 2016-06-15
CCACCACCTCCCGGAGCTGCTGCAGCGCCTCGTCGTCACGCCCCAGCTCGCCCAGGATCGCGCCGCGCAGCACGCGGGCGTCGAGCGATTTCGGGTCGGCCCGGAGGGCGGCGTCGATCTCCGGGAGCGCGTCGCGGTCCTGTCCTCCGGCGTGCAGCGCCTCGGCGAGGGCGTAGCGAACCCGGGAGTCCTGCGGGAAGCGTCGCGCCAGAGGAGCCAGGAGCCGTGCGGCCTCGGCGTTCCGCCCGGCGGCACGCAGGCGCGCCGCCTCCTGCAAGCCCGGTGCCGGGCTGGAGGGTCCGCAGCCTATGATCAGACCGAGGAGTCCGGCGATGGCCAGGAGCGCGGCGGGGGGCACGAGGATCGCCATCGCGAACGGGCCGCTCGCCGGGGGACGCGGTCTTTCCTCGGGACTCGGGCAGGATCCTCGCATGGGCGCGGATCGTAGCATGCCCCAGAGAGAAAACCCCGGGGCGCGAGCCCCGGGGCGTGAATGTCCGATAGGCTGTCGTTGAGAGGGGAGAGTCTAGACCTTGTGGACGTTGGCCGCCTGGAGTCCCTTCGGGCCCTGGGTGATCTCGAACTCGACGGGCTGGCCCTCCTCGAGAGTCTTGTACCCTTCGCCCTGGATGGCGGAGAAGTGGACGAAGATGTCCGTTCCATCCTCCTGCTGGATGAATCCGTACCCCTTGCTGTTATTGAACCACTTCACTTTTCCCCTGGGCACTGGGCTCGACCCCTCCTTTCCTCGAAGCGCGGTGCCGTGACGGGCGCCACCGCATCGCCTGGTACGTCGCGAGCGGGACAAAAAAAATCCACAAAAGCAACGGCTCTTGTGGACTCAGGCCCGCTCAGCTCGATACCGGATCCCTGCAAAACGGCCGAAACACGGGCGGAATAGTATGACCGCATACCGACTTTGTCAACTAGATCTTGGCCCGGAGGGCTCGCCGGACGCGGCGCGCAGGAGATTCCGCTTGCGCTCGCGCATCGTCTGCGCCGCGGCCGCCACCTGGCGCAGGAGCACGAGCGCCCCCTCGCGGTTGCCGTTCTCGAGCTCGCGCACCACGAGGCGGATCTGCCCCTCGACCCCCTGCAGGCCGCGCAGGTCGTCGTCCACCTGGTCGCGCAGCGCCCGCGAGGCGGCGTTGAACGCCTCCTCCATCTCCTTGAAGTTGTCGTGGCGCCGCAGGGTGACCTTGGCGCCCCAGCGCCCGGATTCGATCTCGGTGAGACCGCGGGTCACCTTGTAGACGACGCCCGCGGTCTTGTGCGTCTCCAGGATCTCGACGACGAAGACCGCCGCCACGAACAGGATGCCGACGGCGACGAGGTAGAGGACCGAGCGCGCGTCGCCCGCCGAGGCGCCGCCGGCCGCGACCGTCGCCTTGCGCGCAAGCTCGCGCGCGTTCTCCTGGCTCAGGAGGTGGAAGAGCGCCACCGAGAAGGCGACGAGGAATGCCATCCCGAGCACCGCCACGAGCGCGGAGCACACCTGGTACGAGCGATCGACGAGGTAGGTCCGCCGCCGTCCGAAGAGCCGGTCCAGGAGCGAGGCGGGACGGCCGGCGGCTCCGGCCGCGGCCGGATCGGCGCCGGACATCAGGGTGTGCGTTCGACTCGACTGCGACCCGCCGGGGAGGGAACTCATGCGGTCTCCGGGGCCGATCGGAAGGCATCGGGCCCCTGGACCGCAATATAGGGCGGGCCCTTCGCCGTGTCAAACACGTCAAAGCCGACGAGCCGGGTCGCGGCGTGGCTTCACCGCGCGCCCCGATCTCTGCTAGAGTCCTCCCGCTCGGACCCCGATCACGAGGAGGGCTCCATGAGGTCCGTCGCCCCGCCCGGTCTGTTCCTGATCGCCCTGGCCCTGGCCACCGTCCTGGCGCGCGCCGCCGCCCCGCCCGGAGGGCGCGACGAGAAGGACATCAGGGCGCGGCTGAAGGCCTACGCCCCGGTCCGTCTGCAGGCCGATCTCTCGCCGCTGAGCCGCCAGGAGAGCGAAGCGCTCGGGAAGCTCGTGGCGGCGGTCAACGCCGTGGACGAGATCTATTGGAGGCAGATGGGCCGCCAGGCGCTCGAGGCGCGGGCCGCCTTCGCCGCGGCGACCGATCCGGTCGACCTGCTCTACCGCGACTTCGTCCAGATCAACTACGGGCCGTTCGACATCCGCAAGGACCTGGAGCGCTTCGTCACGGTCGGCGCGGACGGCGGGCCGCGGCTTGCCGGGGCCGGCTTCTACCCCGAGGACATGACCAAGGAGGAGTTCGAGTCGTTCCTCAAGGCCAACCCGGAGCTGCGCGAGGAGCTCGAGAGGCTGAACACGCTCGTCCGCCGGGTCGACGGCACGCTCGTCGCGATCCCGTTCGAGAAGGTCTACCTCAAGGAGCTCAAGGCCGCGTCGCAGGCGCTGCAGGAGGCGGCCGCGCTCGTCAGCAGCCCGTCGCTGCGCCGCTACCTCTCGCTGCGCTCCGAGGCGCTCCTGAAGGGGGACTTCTACGCCTCGGACCTGGCGTGGCTCGACGTCAAGGACAACCTCCTCGACGTCGTCATCGGGCCGATCGAGACCTACGACGACGCCCTCCTCGGGCTCAAGGCGTCCTACGAGGGGGCGGCCGTGGTGAAGGACCCGAAGCTCAGCCGCAGCCTCGAGGTCTACAAGCAACACCTGGAGGGGATGCAGCATGCCTTGCCGGTCGAGGATCGCCTCAAGAAGGCCTCGGTCGGCGGCGGCAACGTCCTCGAGATCGTCAACGTCGTGCGCTTCTCCGGAGACTTCGATGCCGGGATCAAGACGGTCGCCGCGTCGCTGCCGAACGACGAGCGGGTGATCCAGGAGAAGGGGGCCAAGAAGCAGATCTACAAGAACGTCCTGGAGGCGAAGTTCGACACGATCCTGACCCCGATCGCCGCGCTCTTCCTGTCGAAGAAGGACGTGCCGCTGGTGACGCGCGAGGCGTTCGTCACCAACGTCCTCCTGCACGAGCTGTCGCACACCCTGGGCGCGGACTACGTCGCGGGCGGCAAGGCCCTCACCGTGCGCAAGGCGCTGCAGGAGCGCTACTCGGCGATCGAGGAGGCGAAGGCCGACGTGGTCGGCATCTTCGACATGCAATACCTCAAGGCCCGGGAGATCTTCACCGAGGAGGAGGCGCAGGAGAACTACGTCACCTACCTCGCCGGCATCTTCCGATCGATCCGCTTCGGCGCCGAGGAGGCGCACGGGCAGGGGACCGCCGTGCAGCTCAACTTCCTGATGAAGGAGGGGGGGATCGAGCGAGACGCCAAGCGGGGCGAGTACTCGATCCACCCGCGCAAGTTCGAGCCGGCGGTCGCCCGGCTCGCCAAGGAGCTGCTGGAGATCGAGGGGACCGGCGACTACGCGCGGGCCGGCCGCCTGCTCGAGCAGTTCGGGCGCCTCGACGCCGCCACGCGCGAGGCGCTGCAGAAGACCGAGGCGGTGCCGGTCGACGTGACGTTCATCTATCCGATGTGATCGGGCGGAGCGGGCGGTGCAGATCGTCGAGGCCGGGCGGGAGGAGATCGAGCGCCTCCTCCGGCTGGCCCACGCCGTCCGGGGCGGGGGGATGACCCTCGCCGATGACGTCGCCTTCAACCTCGCGCAGATCGAATCGCCCTGGGGCCGGCGGAACCTCCGCGTCCTGATCGGCCGGGGCGGGCGCGGCGAGATTCTCGGCAGCCTCAAGCTGTACGCCCTGCGCGCCGCGCTGGGCGGTCGGGAGCTGCGGGCCGCCGGCGTCGGCGCGCTCTTCACCCCTGTCGAGACGGGCGGCCGCGGGCACGCGGCGCGTCTCGTCGAGAGCGCCCTCGAGCGCGCGCGAGCCGACGGGTGCGCCCTCGCCCTCGCGGTGTCGGAGACCGGCACGGCGCCGTACGAGCCCCTGGGCTTCAAGGCGCTCCCGGCGACCGAAGCCGCCTGCGTCGTCCGCATGCCGGCCCCCTGGCCCAAGGAGCCGGCCTGGGTCGCAGCGCGCGACCCGTTCGCGGTGGTCGAGGGGCTGCGACCGGGGCGCCTCTCCGACCTCGACGCCCTGGTCTCGATTCACGACGCGACGATCGCCGGGCAGCGCCTGCGCCTCCTGCGCGATCGCGCCGCCTGGGACCAGGCGCTCCTCAAGATCGATCCCGGTCGCAGGCTCGGGAAGGACGGCGAGGATCTCTTCCGGGTCGTCGAACGAGCGGGACGGGTGATCGCCTACCTCTTCCTCGAGGGGTCGCCCGGCAGCCTCAGGTGGCGGGAGCACGGCGCGGCGCCCTGGCCCGGGCGCGGCGCGACGGGACGGAGCGGATCGAAGGGTGGTTCCTGCCGACCGCCGTGACCGACGGCCCTCTCTACCCGGTCGCGCGGCGGGCGCGCGCGACGCCGGCGGTGATGGCGCTCGCTCTCGACCCGGCCCTCAAGCTGCCTCGGTTCGCGCGCGAGGACGAGTGCCGCTTCTGGGATCTCGACGGCTTCTAGGCGGCTAGCGGGTCATCTTCTTGCGCGCCTCGGCGATCAGTTTCTCGAGCTGGTCCTTCTTCGCCATCAGCGCCGACACGTCGTTGGTCGTGTCGAGGCCGGTCATGCTGGCGTCCCGGCCCGCCTGGGACATCTGCGCTTTCACGTCGGCGAGATCCTTCTCGAGCGCCTTGAGCGCCTTCTCCTCGGCGCTCACGGTGCGCAGGAAGAGGTAGCCGAGCCAGACGACCAGAGCCAGGACGATCAGGACGACGACCTTCTTCATCGCGACCTCCTCGGAGCCTCCCGCAGATCATCGAAGGTGAGTCTAGCATACCGCCGGGTCCTCTTAAGGGTGCCGCGCCCGAGGAGCGGTGTGGCGAGAGAAAGAAGACTCGCGCGGTACCTGTTCAGCAGGGATCAGACGCGGATCACACGGCGATCTCGCGGCCGTCGACGACGTGGAGCGCGCCGGTCAGGGCACGAAGCTGCTGCGCGTGTGGGTGCGTCGAGGCTGGGGTGGCGGAAGCGTGTGGGAATCGAACCCACCGGAGCCGGGTTCCCCCGGCTCCCAACGGATTTGAAGTCCGCGCAGGACACCAGCCCCGATGCGCTTCCCTGGGCCAATCCGGGGCCGGATGGTATCAGAGTGGCCACGGCGATTCCACAGGGTCAGCCGCCGGACTCCGGTTCGTCGCAAGAGACCCCGACCCGATCGTGGCCCTCCAGGTGGACGCGAACCTTCATCGCCCCGAGGGATCGTCCCCGATCCGCTTCGCGGGCGATGGCCTCGAGGAGCGCCCGTCTCGCGAGATCCAGGAACCTGCAGCCGGCAGGAGGGGGACCGTCGCGCCAGGAGAGGCGGGCGTCGATGAGCCAGGTCCCATCTTCGGTGAGGCCCGCCTCGACGGAGACGTCGAACGGCTCGCGAGGATCGTGGCTGCTCATCGCGGGTCTAACTTGCCCGTCCCGTTCGACGGCATCTTCTCCGGCGCCGTTGCGTCTGCCATGACCCGATCGATGGCCCCGCAGAGACACGCCCCGATCGCCATGCGGCTTCGGCCGTCTCTGAGATAATGACGCCGGGCGGTCTTCATCGGTTTCATCGGAAATTCGATGAGAGCGATCTGCTCCTCGATGTTCGGGGTACCGATGCTCACGTTCTACCCTTGTGCCGGGCGGGATGTCCGAGGAGCCGTCCCCATGGCGGCCCCGCCATGATCCGTTTGGCGCGCACCGGGTATAATCCGCCGCGTCGGAGGGCTGGTGACCGAGCCCGAGCGCGAGAGTCTCCAGGTGGACGTCCTGTTCGTCGGGGGCGGGCCGGCGGGGCTCGCCGGGGCGATCCGGCTGCGGCAGATCCTGAAGGAGCACAACGAGAGGGCCGCGCGCGGCGGTGGGGGCGCGCCCCTCGATCTCTCCGTCGCCGTCCTTGAGAAGGGGCGCGAGCTCGGATCGCACGCCATCTCGGGGGCGGTCCTCGATCCGCGGGGGCTGCGCGAGCTGTTCCCCGACTTCGAGAGGGACGGCTGCCCGCTCGAATCACCGGTGACCGGCGACGGCGTCTGGTTCCTGACGGCGCGCCACGCCTGGCCTCTGCCGATCATCCCGCCGCCGCTCCGCAACCACGGCAACTACGTCGCTTCCCTCGGGACGCTGGTGCGCTGGCTCGCCTCGAAGGCGGAGGCGACCGGCGTCGATCTCCTCCCGGGGTTCGCGGCGGCCGCGCCGCTGCTGGAGGGGGATCGCGTCGTCGGCGTGCGGACCGGCGACAAGGGGATCGATCGGAACGGGACGAGGAAGCCGAACTTCGAGCCCGGCATCGACGTGCGCGCCAGGGTGACGGTCCTCTGCGAGGGGCCGCGCGGGACGATCACCAAGGTCCTGGTGAACGACTTCGGACTCGACGCCGGGCGGCAGCCTCAGGTCTACGCGGTCGGCATCAAGGAGGTCTGGCAGTGCCCGAAGGGGAGCCTGCCGCCCGGCCACGTCATCCACACGATGGGGTTCCCGCTCGATCGGGAGACCTTCGGCGGCGCCTTCATCTACAACATGGCCGGGGATCTCCTCGACATCGGCCTGGTCGTCGGCCTCGACTACCGCAACCCGCGCCTCGACCCGCACCACGAGTTCCAGCGGCTCAAGACGCACCCGCGCGTCGCCCCGATGCTGCGCGGCGCGAAGCTCCTGTCGTACGGCGCCAAGGCGATCCCGGAGGGCGGCCTGTACGCGATGCCGCGGCCGTATCTCTCCGGCTGCCTCCTCGCGGGCGACACGGCGTCGATGCTGAACGCGATGCGCCTGAAGGGGATCCACACGGCGATGAAGGCGGGGACGCTGGCCGCGGAGACGGCGTTCGAGGCGATCCGCGCCGGCGACACCTCCGCCGCATTCCTGTCCCGCTACGAGGAGAACTTCCGGCGCTCCTGGGCCGGCGCCGAGCTCCGCAAGGTGCGCAACTTCCACGCCGGCTTCAGGAGCGGCCTCCTGCCGGGCCTCCTGCACTCGGCCCTGCAGATGGCGACCGGGGGGCGCGCGACAAGCTGACCGACGTCTTCCACTCCGGCACGAAGCACGATGAGGACCAGCCGTCCCACCTGCACGTGGCCGACACGTCCATCTGCGAGACGCGCTGCCGGGAGGAGTACGGCAACCCCTGCCGGCACTTCTGCCCCGCCGCGGTCTACGAGATGGTCCCGAAGGACGGGGGCGGTCTCCGCCTGCAGATCAACGCCAGCAACTGCGTCCACTGCAAGACCTGCGACATCATGGACCCCTACCAGATCATCACCTGGGTGCCGCCCGAAGGGGGCGGCGGCCCGGAGTACGTCAAGCTCTAGGGAGAGGCGACGATGGAAATGCACGTGCCGCTCTACCTGGCCCTGGCCCTCGTGCTGGTCGGCGGTAACGCCTTCTTCGTCGCCGCCGAGTTCGCCTTCGTCAAGGTGCGGGCGACCCGCATCGAGGAGATGGCGACGATCGGGCTCCCCGGATCGGCGCGGGCCCGGGAGGTCGTGTCGCATCTCGAACAGTACCTCTCGGCCTTCCAGCTCGGCATCACCATGGTCAGCCTGGGGCTCGGCTGGGTCGGTGAGGAGGCGTTCACCGGATTGCTGCAGCCGGTCCTCGTCGCGGCGCTGGGGCCGTGGGGCGAAGCGGCGGCCCGCAGCGTCGCCCTGACGCTCGCCTTCGCCATCATCACCGTGCTGCACATCGTCCTCGGGGAGCTGGTCCCCAAGTCGCTGGCCATCCGCAAGCCGGGCCGCATCGCCCGTCTCGCCGCCCTGCCTCTCATCGTCTTCCGGCGGATCTTCTACCCGGCACTCTGGCTCCTCAACGTCTCCGCCTCCGGCGTGCTGCGCCTCCTGGGGATGCGCCAGACCGAGGAGCCGGCGATCTCCGAGAACGAGCTCCGGATCCTCTTCGCCGACTCGATCCGCAGCGGGGTCATCACGCCGAGCGAGGCGGAGATCATGGAGCGGGCCACCCGCTTCGCCGACCGCACGGCGCGCGACGTCATGGTCCCGCTGGAGCGCGTCATCACCTGGTCGCTCGCTCGATCGGTCGACGCGAACCTCGAGGTGGCGCGCGCCGAGAAGCACACACGCTACCCGGTGTACGACGCGAGCAAGCAGGACCTGGTGGGCGTGATCAACCTGAAGGCGCTCGCCCTGCTGAGCGAGAAGGACACCGATCGGATGGGGGCGTCGGACGTCATCAAGGAGCTGCTGCGCGTCCCGGAGGACCGCCGGATCGACGCCGTGCTGCGCGAGATGCGTCGCCGGCGCCTGCACATGGCGGCGGTCGTCAACGCTCAGGGGCGGGCGACCGGCATCCTGACGATGGAGGACATCATCGAGGAGATCTTCGGCGAGATCGAGGACGAGTTCGAGGCGCGGCCCTCGACGTAGCGCGCCGCCGATCGCGGGCGAGGCGGGAGGGAGGCCGGGAGCGTCGCGTGGGGCGCGGCGCTCCGCGGGCTCAGCAGGGGCCCTTGCAGCCGTGGATCGTCGAGTTGACGCACCCCTCGAAATTCCGGTGGCAGACGTACTTGATCGCCGCGACGCCGTCCTCGCCGTGCGCCACGATCTGCTGCTGCGACGCGGGCGAAGAGCCCGCCGTCGTGCTGGTCGGCAGGGCGAGCACCGCGAGACTCACGAGCACGGCGACGAGCGCGAGGCCTCTCAGGACTCTCTTCACGTCGTTCCCCTCCTTTCGAGACCGGATGTTCGCGTGCCTTCTCCGGGCCAAGCCACCATGACTGTACCGCCAACCCGCCGTAGGGTCAACGCCGGACCATCGTGCCGAGCCCGCGCGCGCCGCAAGGAGGCCGCCTCATAGCCGGGCCGGGAGCTCCCGCGATATACTGCGCGGGCACCGCAAGAACGCTCGATGCTCCCGAGGAGGTCCCGATGCGCAGATCGGTTGGGTTCACGTCCCGGCTCCTGGTCGTCGTTTCCGGGCTCACGCTTCTCTCGATCATCGTCGCTCCGGGCGGGCGCCCGAGCGGCCCCTATGTCTCGCCCCTCGCGAACCTGACCGTGGGATCGGCCCTGGCCGGCCCCGGTTGCGAGAACCGGGCCTGCGCCACCGATCCGAAGACCCTCAAGTTCATCTGCGTGAAGAACACCGGCACGACCTGCGCGGCCTACAATTCGAAGGGTCCCATCGCCTCGAAGTGCATCGAGAACGCCTGCTGACGCCTCGCGGGCGCGCCGCCCGCGCCGCGGCCCGCATCGTCCCGCTGCTATTCGGCTGCGGCGTCGCGAATCCAGCCGCTCGTCGACCGCGGCAGGATGCCGGCCTTCGGCCGACTGATCCGCGAGGGGACGACGGGGGTGCTGCGATCGATGGAGCCCTCCGCCTCGCCGTCCCTGTGGACGACCATCGCGACCGGCGTCGGCCCCGAGCGGCACGGCATCCATGGCTTCGTGGTCGGCGCGCCCGACGCGGCGGGAGAAGAGGCAGGGCGCGCGGGCGTCAAGGAGGTGCGCCCGGTCACGAGCACGATGCGCCGCGCTCCGGCCTTCTGGAACATCCTGCCGAAGTACGGCCTCAAGGTCGGTGTCGTCGGCTGGCTCGTCACCTGGCCGGCCGAGCCGGTCGACGGCTACATCGTCTCCTCCTACCTTCCTTATATCTACAACTGGTCGACCGGCCGTCCGTTGAAGGGGACGATCGTCTCGTGGATCCCGCGCCAGACCTTCCCCGAGGGGCTCATCGACGAGGTCGATCCTCTCAAGGTGAGGCCCGCGGACCTGGACGGCGCCACCGTGCGCCGCTTCTACGACCCCGCGCGGGTCGCGCGCCTGCCCGGGGACGATCGCGAGTGCGTGGAGGGGTTCCTCTGGAGCCTCGCCTGCGACGAGACCTACCGCCGCATCGGGCTCGGTCTCTTCGAAAAGTACGCGGTCGATCTCTTCGCCGTCTACTTCGGCGGCGTCGACGTGGCGTCGCACCGCTTCTGGAAGTTCGCCAACCCGGAGGCGCTCGATTATCGGGTGCGCCCCGAGGAGGCCGCCGTCCTCGGGAAGGTGATCGACGAGTACTACGTCTACGTCGACGGGCTGGTGGGGGAGTACCTCCAGCGGATCGGCCAGGACGACACCCTCGTCGTCCTCTCCGATCACGGCTTCAAGCCGGTCCTCCTTCCCGGCCGCCCGAACACCTCGGGGCATCACCGTCTCGAGGGGATCGTTGCGATCTGGGGACGCGGCGCGCGCCGCGGCGCGCGGCTGAAGGGGGAGGCGGGTCTCCTCGACGTCCTGCCGACGGTCACCCGCCCCGCTTCGTCGAGAGCTACGATCTGCCGGCCGCGCCGGCAGGGCCGGACGCGTCGGACCTCGATCGCAACGTCCTGGAGCGGCTGCGCTCCCTCGGCTACATCAACTGAGCCGCCGAGAGCCTACGGCGCGCCGAGCCGCCAGCCGATGCCGAACGAAATCTCGTCGTGATGAAACCTCTCGCCATCGGCGAAGACGCGGCCGTCACCTTTGAAGAACTCTCGCTTCCCCTCGAAGCGGACGTAGACGGCGCGCCCGAGGAAGAACCGCACTCCTCCCCCGAGGCTCGAGTCGAAGTCCGTCTCGGTCCCCAGGTCGTGGTCATCCGTGTGCAGGAAGCCGAGAGCAGCGGTGAGGTACGGGACGACGTCCCTCTTGGTGAAGTTGTAGACGTAGGCCACCTGGAAGTTGTTGAGGTCGACGTGGTCCGAAGTGAAGAAGCTGTCGTTCGTCGAGACGTTGCTCCAGAGAAACTCGATCTCGTGGTGCGGCGTGTACAGGTAACCGAACCGCGCGCCGAAGCCGAAGTCGTCGTCCAGGTCCTCCTTGCTCTGGAACTGCGTGAATGTGGGGAGGAAACTCCATTCGTAGCCGTGCTCGAAGGTGCGGGTGCGGTACGGCCGGCGGTACTGCGCGAGCGCCGGCGCGGCCATCGCCGACGCGAGGGCGAAGACGATCAGGGCTGGGACCAGGCGTTGGAGTCTCATCGATCCTCCTTCTCCGGGCGGCCGATCGAAGGCGAATCATCCTAGCATGCGTCCCGCGGACCGCCCACACGACCGCGCGCGCGTTGACCCTCTTTTCGAGCGCGTGTTATAGTACGCGCCCCTCGAGCTCGTGTGGGGCGTTAGCTCAGCTGGGAGAGCGCAAGGCTGGCAGTCTTGAGGTCGGGGGTTCGATCCCCCCACGCTCCACCACCCGCTTCGGACTGGCCGACCGGATTAGATCCCGCTCTTGCCCGAGTCGTCACCAGTGATGCGCCTGCGGTGCTTGGGGGGCTTGCGCCTGGGGTCCTCGTGGCGCTGCGGCGGCTTGCGGGGGAGCGGCAGGCGAACGCCCGGCAATCCTTTGATCCGGCGCCGTCGCCGGGAGGCTGGGCCCGACCGAGCCACGACGATGCTCCGGGCCGCGGGCTAGCGGGGAGAGCGCCCGCCGCCGACCGCGGCGGCCCGCGGCCGCACCCGGTCGCGCCGCTTCGCCCCCCCATCGCGGGCGCGCGCCCGGCGCGCCTCGCCGGCGATCGCCTCGGTCGGGGCGATGACGATCGAGGAGATCGCCGCCGCCAGCACCTCGGAGATCTCCCGCACGAAGACCAGCTTCAGCTGCTTCCGGATGTGGGCCGGGATGTCGACGAGGTCTTTCTCGTTCTTGGCCGGCATGAGGATGGTGGTGATGCCTGCTCGCCGCGCCGCCAGGATCTTCTCCTTGACACCGCCGACCGGCAGCACCTTGCCTCGCAGGGTGATCTCGCCGGTCATGGCGATGTCGTGCCGCACGGGGCGCTGCGACATGAGCGATGCCAGGGCGGTGGCGATGGTCACGCCCGCCGAGGGGCCGTCCTTGGGGATGGCGCCGGCCGGAACATGGATGTGGATGTCGACCTTCTCAAAGCCGTCCTCGTCGATCCCGAGAGCCCGGGCGTGCGCCTTCACGTACGACAGCGCGGCCTGCGCCGACTCCTTCATGACGTCGCCGAGCTGCCCGGTGATCGTCAGGCCGCCGTTCCCCTTCATCCGGGTGACCTCGACGAACAGGATCTCGCCGCCCGAGGAGGTCCAGGCGAGGCCGGTGGCGACGCCGATCTCGTCGCTCCGCTCCGCCACCTCCGGGATGTAGATGATGGGCCCGAGGAAGGCCTGCAGGTCCTTGGGGCCGACCGCGTGCGCCTTGGTCCTCCCCATGGCGATCTCCTTGGCCACCTTGCGGCAGATCGTGGCGATCTGCTGCTCCAGCTTCCGGAGGCCGGAGTCGGAGGTGTAGCCGCGGATGATGTCGCTCACCGCCTCGTCGGTGATGGTGATTATCGCGTTCGTCAGGCCGTGTCCCTCGATCTGCCGCGGCACGAGGTACTGGCGCGCGATGTCGAGCTTCTCCTCCTCCACGTACCCGGGGAGGTGGAGGATCTCCATCCGGTCGCGCAGCGGATCGGGAATCGTGTCCAGGCGGTTCGCGGTGGTGATGAACATCACCCGGGACAGGTCGAACGGCAGATCGAGGTACAGGTCGGTGAATCCGAAGTTCTGCTCGGGGTCGAGCACCTCGAGGAGCGCCGACGCCGGGTCCCCGCGGAAGTCCATGCCGATCTTGTCGACCTCGTCGATCATGAAGAGCGGGTTCCGGGATCCGGCGCGCCGCAGCGACTGCAGGACCTTCCCCGGCATCGCCCCGACGTAGGTGCGCCGGTGGCCGCGGATCTCGGCCTCGTCCCGCATCCCGCCGACGCTCATCCGGACGAACTTGCGTCCCAGCGCCTCGGCGATCGAGCGGCCGAGAGAGGTCTTGCCGGTCCCCGGCGGCCCGTAGAAGCAGAGGATCGGCCCCTTCATGTCTTTCTTGAGCTGGCGCACCGCCAGGAACTCGAGGATCCGGTCCTTGACCTTCTCGAGATCGTAGTGGTCGCGGTCGAGGATCTTGGCCGCCTCGCGCACATCGAGACGATCCTCGGTGGCGATCGACCAGGGGAGGGTGGCGAGCCAGTCGAGGTAGGTGGTGATGACGGTGTACTCGGCCGAGGCCGGGTTCACCATCTCCAGCCGCCCCAGCTCCTTCTCGGCCTCCTTGCGCGCCTCCTCGGGAAGCCCGGCCTTGTCGATCTTGTCGCGCAGCTCCTTGACGGCGGCGGCCGACTCGCTCTCCTCGCCCAGCTCCTTGCGGATCACCTTGAGCTGCTCGCGCAGGAAGAACTCCCGCTGCGCCTTGCGGATCTCGTCCTCGGTCTGCTCCTTGATCTCCTGGCCGGCCTTGGCCAGGCCGATCGTCTTCTCAATCAGCCGGATCGCCACCTTCAGGCGGTCGATCGGGTTGATGGTCTGCAGGATCTCCTTCTTCTCCTCCAGCTCGAAGTTCAGGTGGTTGGCCACCTGGTCGGCCAGGTTCCCGGGGCCCGTCAGGTTGTTCTTGATGAGGTTCAGGATCTCGCCCGGAACGCGCGCGTCGAGCTGGATCAGGTTCTCCAGCAGGTGCAGGGTGTTCCCCATGAGGAGATTCGCCTCCATCGACTCGTCCTCCTTCTCGTCGATGCAGGCGACGCGGGCGCGCAGGTACGGCTCGGTCTGGAGGTACTGGGCGATGCGGAAGCGCCGCAGGCCCAGGAGGATGATCTGGATGGTGTTGCCCGAGACGTTCAGCTTGTTGACCAGGCGGGCCGCCACCCCGATCTGCGACAGGTCCTCGATCGGCGGGACGTCGATCGAGCTGCTCTTCTGGACTACGAGGCCGATGATCGCCTCGGGCTCCATGTCGCGGATCAGGTTCAGGTTCTTCTTGCGGACCACCTGCAGGTTGACGACCATCTGCGGGAAGACGACCGTGGAGGCGAGCGGGATGATCGGCAGCTCGGAGGGAATGTCGCAGGCGAGCATGTCGATGCGCGCCTTGGCCCCGGCCGCCACCACCTTGTCCGTGGTCGGCTTGTCGAGCCCCGACCTGTCCGTCCCGTTCTTCTTGTTGCTGTTGGGAGTGCTCATCCGGTGCTGCTCCTCGGTCCGCGCCCCGGCGGAGGCTCAGGCGGCGCGGCGTCCGTCGGCGAAGAAGCGGTAGGCGATCACCTTGTAG
>WNGH01004031.1_pt1 | contig 14013 bp, 14 predicted proteins | sample 5400631 | NCBI WGS metagenome assembly WNGH01 (sample SAMN13153373, study PRJNA577476) | soil metagenome | isolation source: 115 cm soil or saprolite under Garry oak tree replicate 1 | place: USA:California | collected 2016-06-15
GCTCACCAAGCGGCCGAGGCGGCTGGCCGTGATGCTGGCCGATCCTGGCTTCGTGCGCCAGGTGGGGGAGGCGGCCATGGAGATTATCGGCGGCACCCCGCATGGGGTGTGGCGGATGGATATGACCGGCTGGACCGCCGAAGGCGACTTCGATGACAGGGTCTGGATGCCGCCGTGGCCGCTGCCGAACGTCTGGGTCGGCACGTCGATCGAAAGCGACGAGTACACGTGGCGGGCTGATGAGCTGCGCCGGGCCCCGGTCGCCATCCGGTTCCTCTCACTCGAGCCCCTCCTCGGGCCCTTGCCGTCCCTCGACCTAACGGGCATCGACTGGGTGATCGTCGGCGGGGAAAGCGGCCCCGATTTCCGGCCCCTGGACCTGGGCTGGGTGCGTGAGCTGCGGGACCGCTGCGTAAGCATGCAGGTTCCGCTGTTCTTCAAACAGATCGGCGGGCTCACGCCTAAGGCAGGTGGGCGCCTGCTGGACGGCCGGACCTGGGACCAGTATCCGGAAGTGAGCGAGGCGACGGCTCGTGGCGCCTGATCTACGGCTCCCTTGGAGAGGTGGCTCAGCGCCGCCGCACCACCGGTATGCCCAGGCTGACTGTTCCCATCGAGGCGGCGCGGCGGGCCCGGTCGCGTTTGCTGCGCAGGAACGTCAAGGTCAGCTCCAGCCCCTCGACCTCACCGCGCCAGCCCTCGCTGATCGCGCGCTGGCGGCGGGCGATCAGGTCTTCTTCGATTTCATCGAGGCGGAGCAGCATCTTGGGGTTCACCGACAGCATCTGACAGCGCAAGCCCCGTTGACCGAACTAACAGATGCCCGGATTGGTTATCGGTACGGCTCAGCTGACTGTGGCCGAGGAGCTTCCTCAGCCTGTCAGGGTCTTGGTCGTCACTCCGCGTGGCGGCTTGAACCTGCTGTCATCACGTGTCGTTGGAGCGCATCGGCACGTGGGAGGCAGAGTTGGACGTCGGGGTCCGGGATGTTGCGGTATTGAAGGTTGCCCGGGTCGGCCGGGTCGGGGAGACCGGGGATCCACTGCGGCCGTTCGTGCTGCTCGATGAGAACGGCGCTGAGGTTCCGGTCGTCAGCGAGTTCCTCCACCACATGCTGGCTGACGACGCCCGGCCGTCCTCGCTGAGGTCGTACGCCTACGAACTGCTGGCCTGGTTCCGCTTCCTGAGGGCGATCGGGATTGCCTGGGACGCCGCGGGCAGGGCCGAGGCCCGTGACTTCGCCTTGTGGCTGAAGACCGTCAAGAAGCCCGCCCGGCCCCGCCGGCCCGGTGCCCCAGCTCCGGGCACCGTGAACCCGCTTACCGGGAAGGCGACGCCCGGGCGGAACTACGCGCCCCGAACCCGGCGCCATGCCCGCGCGGCGATCCGGTCGTTCTATGAGTACCACCGGGAAATGCACGGTCGTCCGCTGATCAACCCATTTCCGCAGGCCAAGGGCATCGACGACGGGAGCCTTAACGCTCATCACAATCCCATGCAGCCCTTCCGGCAGCCGTCACGCCGGGCCGCATACCAGCCGAAGGAGCCCAAGCCGGCGCCGAGGAGCATCCCTGACCAGGCCTTCAACGAGCTGTTCGCCGGGCTGACCTCCAACCGGGACCGTGCGCTGATCGCGTTCTATATCTCGACCGGAGCGCGCGCCGCCGAACTCCTGGGCGTAGTTCAGGGGCTGCTCGCCCCGGAAGACCAGACGATCGGCGTGGTCCGCAAGGGCAGCCACGCACTGCAGCACCTGCCTGCCTCGGCGGATGCGTTCGTCTGGCTGCGGCTCTACCAGCAGGAGATGCTGAACCTAATCCCGCGAGGGCCGTCCGAACCAGTGTGGTGGACGCTGCGACGGCCGTTCCGGCCGCTGACCTACGACGCGGCCAGGATGGTGTTCACCGGCGTCAACCGGATGCTCGGAGCGAACTGGACCCTGTTGAGTCGGCCCGGGGCGCGGTTCCGGTGTTGCCACCGGCCCGTCTCCCCGGACCGCTCGCCGAACCCGCCGTACCAATCTCTTGGTAACGGGCTCTCCACGGTTCCTGGCGTCAGGCGGGGTTCGCAGGTGGCCACGGGGATGGGATCTTGTTGCCCCGGTAGGGGTAACGGGAGACCGTCACCTTCTCGATCCGGAAGAAGTCGGCCCCGTCCGCCGCGATCTGCCACCGCCCGGAGGCGGTGGTCAGGTAACGGCGGAGCTGTCCCCAGTTCCAGCCGTGGCGGGCCCTCAGCATGTGGGCGAGTCTCCAGAACGTGAAGGAGTCCAGCTTGCTGAAGGTGTGCTTGGCCACGGCGTGCCTGAAATACATGGCCCACCCGCGCATGATCTGGCCCAGCCGGGTCAGAACGTACGCGAGGTCCTGCTGCGATGTCTTGTGGGTCAGGGCACGGATCTTCGCCTTCAGCGCCCGGACCGGCCGGTCGTCGATAAAGGTGTAGACGTACCACTTGTTCGTGCCTCTCTTGCGTTTCCACCGGATGCGGAAGCCGAGGAAGCCGAACCCGTCGCTCATGTGGACTAGCTGGGTCTTGGCTGGTGACAGCCGCAATCCCATCGTGGCCAGCACGCGGGCGACGTCTTCGCGTAGCGCTTGGGTGTCCTCACGCGAACCGTGCACCAAGATCACGAAGTCGTCGGCGTAGCGGATGATTCGCCACGTCGGCGCTCCCCTGGAGCGACGGTAGCTGCGTTTGCCTGGGGTGGACATCGGCCCGCCGGGCTTCCATGGCGCCATCACGTGCTCATCGAGCGCGGACAGTGCGATGTTGAAGATCAGCGGGGAAAGGATGCCGCCTTGTGGCGTGCCGGTGGCAGTCTCCTGGTGCGCACCGAGTTCGGTGAGCACCCCGGCTTTGAGAAACGCCTTTACCAGCGCCAGCACGCGCTTGTCCTTGACCCTCGCCCGCACCCGGTTCATAGCGAAGGAGTGCGAGAGGTTGTCGAAGGCCGCCTCGACGTCCGCGTCCAGCACCCACCTGTAGCCTCGGGTGCCGAAGTGGTGGATCTCGGCGATCGCGTCGTGTGGCCGCCGCCTGGGCCGGAACCCGTAGGAGACCGGCAGGAAACCGGCCTCGAAGATGGGTTCCAGGACCAGTTTCAGCGCCGCCTGAACGACCCTGTCCGCGATGCAAGGAATGCCTAGCTTGCGGAGTTTCCCCGATCCGCCCGGCTTGGGAATCAGGCGTTCCCGCACCGGCAGCGGCCGGAACGAGCCGTCCTTGAGGGCGGCCCGCAGGTCATCCAGGAACCCCGGAACGCCCACAATTTCTTCTACGTAGGCGGCCGTCAGGCCGTCCACGCCGGGAGTGTTCGCGCCGTGGTTGGCCGCGACCCGGCCAAACGCCACGATCAGCGTGGCCGGGTCGTACACGAAGTTGAACAAGTCATCGAACCGGCGGCCAGGATCGGCCACCGCCCAACGGTGAAGCTTGGCCTGCATCTCCGATACCCTCGTCCAAGACCCAGCAGGACGCGGAGCACCGCCATTCGGCGACGCATCTTCCGGCATTGCAGCCTCCAGTCCTTCTCGTAACCGCTGCCGCCCTTCCCCATGTGCGCGGGCTTTCCCCGGCTCGGAGTACTACGGCGGCTCCGCCCCGTCCCTGGCCGATCGGCGGTCGATGCGCCCAGCCCCAGCCCGCCCGCTGGATGCAGGTGGCAGGGCAAAGCCCTGGACGGTTCCCGTGTTCACTGTGGTTCGCTCGTCGGAGTAGGAGCCCGACTATGCCCCTGCGGCCTCGCTGCGAGTACGCCGCAGACCTTCCTCGCAGCCTCCCTGGCAGCTCATGCCTACCGCCACAGGAGTTCCCCGCCCGTCATGAAGGGCGAGTACGCGCCGCTCCCGGCCCAGATCCGCCAGATTCGAGCCGGTGTCGCATAAAGGGGCTGTCTCACATCGGTTCCTCGCGTACTCCTCTCCGTCCCGCTTGCCGGACCCAGACCATCTGGCAGTACTAGCCCGTCCCGGCTTTGTCAGGGCTGCTCCCGCCCTCTCCGTCATCACCCGGATCAGGCTGCCCTCAGCTCCGCCGCCCTGCTGCGACAGGCACAGCGGTGAAGGTCTCTCACCTCCACTCGAACCTCAGCGCCTCACGGCGCACGCATGAGGCGATTGCGGCTGCGATGGGGGAGGTGTTTGCCTCGGCCCGGCGAAAGGGAGTTACCAAGAGCCGATCGGGTACGCAACGGGCACGAGGGAAGGGCGCGGCTTCTTGATGGCTGTCCCGATAGCCCGGTGGTACTGGCGTTAACCTGGGGTTTCTAGTTGGAGCGGGCGAAGGGAATCGAACCCTCATGACCAGCTTGGAAGGCTGGGGCTCTGCCATTGAGCTACGCCCGCGCGGCGGCCGGGCCGCCAGAGTGTAGCGTACCGGTCTCGCGCGTGTGCCGGTGCAAGGCTGGTGGACGAGGTGCAGGTGTGCGATGCGGCGAGCCGCCCGGCGTGCGCCGGCGCGGGCCGTGAACATGACAGGATAAACTTCGGGGTCCAGCGGGATGTGGCGCAGCTTGGTTAGCGCGCCTGCTTTGGGAGCAGGAGGCCCCGGGTTCAAATCCCGGCATCCCGACTGATCAGGAGGTAGAAGAATCTTAACAAAGTCTATCCGGGAACCTAAGCGGGAACCTGACTGGTAGGATCCCGGGGCGTGGCGGAGACAGAGCGGCGGGGACGCGGCGAGGACAGCATTATCTTCGACCACGAAGGCGCCGAGTGCAGGGACAGCAAGTACCACCGCCACTGTCCGGGCCGCTGGCGCGGGGTCGTGTCGCTCGGCATCGGCGCGGACGGCAAGCGGATCCGCAAGAAGGTGTCGGGCCGGAACAAGACTGACGTCCGGGCCAAGCTGGCGGAGCTGCACAACGACCTGGACGAGGGTGTGGTCCCTGAGGCTGGCTACACAGTCGCGAAGGCCATCAGGGATTGGCTGGAGGACGGACTTCCCGGCCGGTCCGCCAAGACCGTCGGCACCTATACCGAAGTTCTGGATCCCCTCACCGCGATCATCGGGAAGATCCCGCTGCGGGAACTCACGGCCGCTAACGTCCGGTCTGCGCTCACCGCGCTGGGCACCTCGCGGACCACGCGGACGCTCGTTATCACGCACGCCACGCTGACACGGGCCATTAGGCACGCCGAAGCTAACGACAAGGTCCGTCGGAACGTCGCAACCATGATCGACACGCCCAGAGGGCAGGACGGCCGACCGTCGAAATCTCTGACTCTCGCCCAGGCTGTGGCGTTGCTCTCGGCAGCGAAGGCGTTTCCGCTCTACGCCTACGTGGTGCTGAGCCTGCTCGTGGGAGTCCGCACCGAGGAAGCCAGGGCACTGCGCTGGGATCACGTGGACCTGAACGGCGACCCGGATGCCGATCCGCCTGTGCCGCCGCATGTGGACGTATGGCGTTCCGTGCGGGCGCACGGCGACACGAAGACCCAGAAGTCGAGGCGCACGCTCAGGCTGCCCCAGCTTGCCGTCGAGGCGCTGTGGGAGCAAATCGAGCGCCAGGCCCGTGCCCGGCTGCTAGCGGGCGTCCTCTGGCAGGAGCACGGCCTGGTTTGCACGTCAGCGACCGGGACACCGCTCGATGCGTCTCACGTGCGCCGATCGCTGCGGGTCATCTGCCGGAAAGCCCGGATCGGCGAGGAGTGGACACCGCGCGAGCTGAGGCACACGTTCGTGAGCTTGCTATCGGACAACGGCATGGCTATCGAGGAGATCAGCAGGCTAGTTGGCCACAGCTCTACGAACGTCACCGAGACCGTCTATCGACACGAGCTGCGGCCGGTCCTGCAATACGGTGCCGAGGTGATGGACGACCTCTTCAGCAGCGTGGCCAGTGCATCGCAGCAGGAAAGTCGCAGGAGGACAGTGCGCCAGCGAGGTAACAGTACCGGGGCGGCAGGTTCCACTCCCTAGAGCGGCTCTTATCGCAGGTCAGACTGCATGCGGGTCCGTGTTGTATTGGTCAGAAACCTGCCTGATATCCATGGTAAGGAGAAGGTCTACGGTTCGATTCCGTAAGGGGGCTCCAGGTCAGCGGCATGATCCGGTCGGTTGAGGACGCTGGTGGGGACATTGGTGGGGACTAATGGTCCCGCAAGTTGGACGCGACACCAGCGTCTCCGGTAGGCCGTGCCGCTGCCTCCGCGCTAGCGCCCACCGCCGCGGGCCGTTAGATGGTGACCGTTCCTCACACGCGTTCCGTCGCAGTTCTCCGTGCAGGCATCTCATCGGTGGCTGGGACACCTCGGTGAAGCTGCTGCCGAGGAGATCGCCTACAAGGCCACCATGCTCCGCGGGTCACCGTAGCTAGTCCGCGTGTGGTCGGGGCGGCAGCTGCCGACCGGCAGCTCGCCGAAGACTTCTGTCGGATGTCCAGCCTTGAGGCGCGCGTCCGACGCCACCAGGAGCATGAGTCCACTGCCAAGCAGCCATCCCAGCTACAGGTTCTCGCGGCAATCGGTCGACCCACGTGACGAGGAGCCGACTACGCAACGTAACGAATTCGAACGAGCTTCGTGCTCCGAGCGCCGATTTAGTGCGGCTCTGCGGATTGCCTTTCGCGTGTTGGCCGTGGTACAGACTGGCCGGCTATGTGTCCGCGGTCGGCATGGCGCGGAGCCCAGTACTGCCCAGGATTCTCGCGAGGCCCTCGTTTCGCACGGCGGGTGCTGTGCGACTCTGCCGCCGCCGAGTCCTCGATTCGGAGCTTGGCTGGGCTCCTGAGCCAGGGACGCAGACAGCCTGCACGATGTGCCCCTTCGGTTCGGTCAGCCGTGTGGCATGGGCACGCCGACGTACGGCGTCGGCTCGATCCTGGCCGCCCGGGTGAGCGGGCTTCACCCCTCGTTCGGCGCGCCATCGTGGCCGAGGCTGGCTGGCGAGTAGACCGTACTGGACGATGGTGGCGAACGCACCTTCGCCGCTGCCCGGGCCACCGCCTTGCCGGGATCGAGGCCGAGGCGCGGCGTGCGGGCAGCAAGGACGCCGGATCAGCTATGCGAATGCGCGTGATCTCGCGCATGCGCGCGGGCGCTCGGCGCGCGCGACTACTGCCGGCGCCCCGGGCGACGGCCGTGATCGCATGGCGGCGGCTGTGCTAGGTAACTCGGCGCTGGAGGATGAGGCGCGATGTCTATCTCAGAAAGGGCCACGGCAGCATTGACCTGGACGAAGCCGCCCGGCAGCTAGAGCAGGCAGCGCACGACGCCCAGGTAGCTTACGACTGCATCAGTCTCGGCGATCTCGACTGGGCGCACACCAACGCGGTCACCGCCCGCGCGGAGGCCGATGCCGCCGAGAATGTCCTGCGCGCCGTCCTGGGCGCCACGGGCAGCATCGCCGGCGATCGATGACGGCAGCAGGCTAGCGGCGCTCATCGCGCACGTTCCGGCTGCCAGCGGACACCGCGGATCCGGCCGCGGCGCCAGCCCCGGCCGGCGTCAGCCATGTCCGCTCGCCGGATCCCGGAACCGCATAGACGCGGGCGATCTGCGTCCTGGCACCCTGCCCGGTGCCATGGCGGCGGCTGCTCTGGCAGGTCACCGAAGTCAGCCAAGCCGCCAGTCACGATGTGGCCTTAACCAGGAATGAGGTTGTGAACCGGCTCGACCATAGGCTGGCCGGGGTCGAGACCGACCTGCTGGAGGATGGGCATCAGCGTCTCGCCGAATTTGTCGAATAGCTGCTGCGACTCCCAGATGTCAAATACCTGGAGCTTGTCGTCGGAGCCGAAGCACGAGTGATAAAGGCGTCCTGCGGGCTGGCCCGCCCCAGCTGCCCTGAGACGCTCCATTACATCGTCATACTGCGCGGCGGTCATGGATGCCGGGTTGAAGTAGATGCCAATCGCCATGAGTCCCCCTGACTCGCTGATTCCTGCGGCGCGGACGACTGGCCCTCCCCAGGGCGCCTGGCCGCCGCCGAACTCCTCGCGAGTCTGCCACACGCTGTCCCGCCGGCAGATGTCGGCATGGCATCCGGGCGCGTTCACCACAATGGGTCAACCCAGCGGCGGCCGCGCCTGAAGGTGATCGAGTTGACAACGCCATTGACGCCCGGGTTGCAGAGGCTGACGGTGAACGGCGCGTGGGGCGGCGAAGCTGAAGATGTTCGCGCGGTGATGGACCGCGCCGTTCCATTCGATCTCGGCAAAAGATCCCACCGCGTACATGATCGTGCCGCACTGCATGAGCTGGCGGACGCACTCGGTGGCGTCATTGCTGCGGGTGCCGGCCGTCGACCTCGCCGACGCAGGCCGTGCGACTGCGGCATGTGACGCCGCTCGTGGCCACAGCCGTGCCTGCACATCTAGGTCCTGTCGCTCACAGGGCCGCCGTCCGCGAGCAGCGTGACGGCAGTGCGTCCGGGCCAGCTTCCCGGCGCACCGCCGCACGCCGTGCCATTTCACTGATAGTTATCAACTGACTACTCGGCGGGCTCGCCCCGGCGTAGGATTCTGGCTCGTGAGGGACGTGCCCTCAGCCAGGGGGGATACATGCCGGTTGTCGTGATCGGAAGGTTCAAGGCCGACGTAGCCAGGTTCCTGGGCGTCGTCCAGACCCGGGCCGCTGACTTCGAGGCTGTCGCGGCCGAGGCGAAGACGCAGGGAGCCCTGCACCACCGGTTCGTCGCGGGACCCGGCGAGGTCCTGATCATCGATGAGTGGGAGAGCGCGGAGGCGTTCGAGAGCTTCTTCTCCAGCCAGCCGGTGATTCCGCAGATCATGGCAGAGTCCGGGGTTGAGGGACCGCCAGAGTTCTCGTTCTACAGCCCGCTGGCCAGTCCCGACGTGTTCTAGCCCGGGGGCGGGCCGCCGTCGTGCCGCGGCTCGGCCTGGGATTCCGCCGCGCCGGCGGTCCTGAGACTGGCCCGGGTCAGCGGCCCGGACATCCGGCGCCGGGCGGGATACCTGACGTGAATCCGAGGCCGCATAGATCGCATGGGGGTGCGCATCATGCTCGGTGACCAGCTTGGTGAGGAGATCGGCCAGATTACCGGGACGCGCGTGCTGCCCGGCGCGAACGGCCCGGTGGTCGAGGTCTCGTTCCAGAGCAACGGGACGCTGTGCGGCGTCCGCGAGACCAACATGGGAACCTACATCACCATGACCCGGCCGGACGGGACCCTGTCCGGCGAGGGTCAGGGGGTCGTCATGACCGATGACGGCGAGACGGCCGCCTGGAAGGGCCACGGCGTCGGCCGGTTCACCGGGCACGGCTCGGCGGTGTCCTGGCGCGGCGCGGTCTACTACGAGACCACCTCGCCCAGGCTGGCCCGCCTCACTGGCGTCGCCGGGATCTTCGAATACGAGACCGACGCGAGCGGCAAGGTCACGTCGAAGATCTACGAGTGGAAGTAGCTGTGCCACGGCTTAACGCGCGGCACGGGATAGGAGCTCGCGTGCCGCCGCCGTTTGGCCAGTAACGCTCGTATTACAGCCGCAGGGTGCGATGCGCCCGGCGTGGTGGCGTGACGTCCAGACGATCAGGACCGGGCCGGTCGCGCTGGGGCGGATTCGCAGGCAGGTTCCGGGCTTGGTCGGCAGCCGGGGTGATCCCCTGGCCAGGTGGCGTTCCGTCCAGCCCGGGGGGTGAAAGGAAGATCATGGTGGTGATCGGGCGGCCGGTGACGTCCCGTTTTCGTGGGCGTGGTCGCGTTCCAGGGCGTGCCCGGCCGCCCGAGCCGGGCCGTGAGCTCGTCGCCCGGGAAGCCCGCGGACAGGTGCCCGCCGGGCAGGAAGGGCAAGTCCCCCGGTCGTCCTCCGTTCCGGTCACCTCGCCAGCATGTTACGTACCTGCTCGGCGACGTTCTGGTCGTAAGCCGTCAACGGTGCAGCTGGCCTGGCAGCCAGAACAGCTGTCGCGGGCGGGTGGTTCTTGCTGGTGCCGGGCGGCGCGCGGGTCGGCTACGTGGCTGACATGGGATGCGGGGGGCAGGATGCGGCAGGTGCGGGTTTCAGCGGTCGGTGGCGCGGGGGCGGGCGCGGCGCTCGGCTTCGGCCTGGATTGCGGTGAGTGATGAGCGGACCGCTGCCTCCCAGGCGGTGGCGACCCGGTCGGCCCACCTCTGGCCGGCCGCGGCGAAGTCGGTGCCGAGCTCGCCGGAGTAGCCCAGCGTGGTGGTACCGCGCTGCTCGATCAGGGTGAACTCTTCGGTGAGGTGCGGCACCGGTCCGCGGACGAGCCGGAACGTGATCTTGTGCGGCCGGTCGAACGTGATGGTCTCGAGCGTGACGGCGGTCAGCCGGCCGTGGTGCACCGGAGTGTAGTGCTCGGCCAGCGCCATGTCGGTGCCGCGCTGGAGGATTCGGAGCTTGCCGGACATGGCGCGCGGTGTCCGGTCCAGGTAGGGCGCGGCGATCACGTCGAACACGGTGGCGGCTGGCGCCGCGACCTCGACGCTGAACGGGCCCAGCGGCCGGAGTCGGCGGCCCCACCCGGTGTCGACTGTCAGCTTGCCGGTGACGATGAGGTAGTAACCCAGGCTTGCCAGGCCACCGGCGGCTGCCAGTGCCCTGCCACCTCGGGTCATGTCGCCAGGATACGAAGCTCCGCCTTGGTCGGCCAGCCTGGGGAGCGGACGGCACGCGGCTAGCTCGGTGCGGTGTCCCAGGGGTCAGGTCCGGGGTCGGTGCCGGCGGTGGCGGCGGCGAGCCGGTCCAGGAAGTGCGCCCAGCCGGCGGCGTGCAGGGGGGCCTGGCTGGCGGGGAGGTTGCGGTGGATCAGGTGGAGGTGGGTGCCGGTGCTGGTGGGGGTGAGGGTGAACTCGACCTGGGTGGCTCCGGGCGGCAGGTCGGTGCTGCCGGCGACGCCCCAGGTGACCACGACCCGGTGCGGCGGGCTGATTTCCAGGTAGCGTCCGCGGACGGGCACGCCGTTGATGTCAAGCTCGAAGACGCCGCCGGGGGCGGGGTGAAGGGTGGCGTGCTGGCCCATCCATCGGATCATGGCTGCCGGGTCGGTCAGGTGCCGGAACACCTCCTCGACGGGGGCGGGGAGGTCGATGCCGGTTTCGAACAGGTCGCTCACGCCTGGTGCTTTCGGCTCTGCCGCGGGTCGGCGGGGTCGGCGGGGTCGGCGAGTGCGTCCTTGAGGTGACCGAGGTGGCGAGTCCAGAATTCGGCCAGGAATTCCTGCACGGCGCTGAACCCGTCCGGGTTGACCGCGAACAGGTGGCGGGTGCCCTGGCGGCGCTCGTCGACGAGCCCGGCCTCGTGCAGCACCTTCAGGTGACGCGAGACTGCCTGGCCAGTGATGTCGAGATGGCTGGCGATCTCGCCGACTGGGCGCGGGCGGTCGGCGACGAGCTGCAGGATCGCCCGCCGGTGAGGTTCGGCGAGCGCCTTGAGCGCGGCGTCCGGGTTCACGGCTGCCGGCCGAGGAAGCCGGCCAGCTGGTCGGTGACGGGGGCGTCGGCGGGCACCGGCATGGCCGGGCCGATGCGCCCAGCGCGGGCCTGGCCGGTGAGGGCCTGGCTGGCGAAGGCCAGCACGTGCCGGGCAAGGCCGGCCTCCAGTGCGGCGGGCTGGCCGGTGGCCTTGGCCAGGTCCCAGCCGTGGACGAGGATGTCCAGGGTCGTGAATCCGGCCAGCACCGGGCCGGGCATCTCACCCAGCGGCGTGGTGTGCTGGCGGAAGATGGCATCGCCCGCGCCCGCCGCGGCCATGGCCGCCGCGGACGCCTCGGCATAGGCGGCGGCCGGGTCGGTGCCGGCCAGGTCGCTGGCGGGCAGGCCGCCCGGGGTCATCGGATGGCGTGGCGCGGTGTCGGTGAGCAGCGCCTCGGTCAGCCACAAGGTGCCGATGACATGGTTGAGCAGCGCGCGCACATCCCATTCCGTGCACGGGGTCGCCGCGGTCATCTGGCCGGCGCGGACGCCCTTGACAATCTGCGCGGTTGAAGCGACCGCCTGCTCGAAGGCCGCGTAAGGCTCCATCAGATCTCCCGGGGGCGTAGTAGCTGGCCGGACGCCACGATGCTAGTACAACAAGTATGTTGCGCAACAGTTAGTTTGCTAAATAAGAGTATTGCTGAGTGCCAGGGCGGGCGGAGCGCGGCACGCCGGCCGCGGCTCGGCCTCGGAGCTGGGTTGGTCACCCCAGGCCGGGGATCCGTGATGCGTACCTGGCCAGGCTAGAGTCGGCCGGAATCCTTCGTGTGGAGCGAGCCGCGCACAAGCAGTAACGTCACTGACATGGCTGGTGCAGCCGGCATGCTCGACTGGCGCGACGTAGAAACGGGCGCGCCGGAAATTGCCCGGCCTGGTGCCGCCCGGTTGAGTGCTGCGCGCATCGCGATGCTAGGCACGTTGCGCCGAGACGGATCGCCTCGCATCAGCCCCGTCGAGCCGTACCTCGTGAGTGGCCGCCTGCTGGTGGGTGCCATGACATGGTCGGCGAAGGCAGCAGACCTGCGCCGGGACCGGCGGTACGTGCTGCACAGCACTGTGACCGGCCCTGACAGCGGCGAGGGGGAACTCAAGCTGCACGGATGTGCCGTTGAGGCCGACACCGGCATCCGCGCCGAGGTGGCGGACGCGTGGTGGTCGGCCCAGCCGCCAGGCAAGGCCATCGTGTTTGTGCTGCGCATCGGGCTGGCGCTGTTCGTCGCGTGGGATATGCAGCGTGGCGTGATGACGGTCCGCCGATGGTCCCCGCTCGGCGGCTACAGCCATGCCGTACGTACCTATCCCTAGCGCGGTCGCCCATCGCGGCGCTGGCGGACGGCGCGAGGGCGCTTACGGCGCAAGCACGGCAGCAAGCCCTGAGTCACAGGGCCGCATCCCCGTGCGCGGCAGCGCGACAGAACGCCCTGATCTGGACGGTGCCGCTACCCACACCGCAGAGGGCCGCCGAGATACAGATCGAGCCCTCGTCGTCGTGCGTTTTGTCGGAGCCGGCAATGGCCGTGCGTGGGGTGGGTTCCGGCGGTCAGCTTCTCATCGTGCTGCGCTGCCCAGGTGTGCGGCGAGCAGGGCGATGTGCTCGGGTCCGGTGCCGCAGCAGCCGCCGATGAGCTGGGCGCCGTGGCTGGCCCAGGTGACGGCCTGGGCTAGGTACTCCTCCGGGGTCAGGCCGCTGAACACCCAGTCGGGCGGCGTCCACTGGCCGGTCTCGGCGTACACGCCGATCGGCCCGGCGTAGTGCCGGCGGATGATCTCGATCGCGTCCACGGTCAGCTCGGGGCGGGCGTGCATGACGGTGACGGCGGCCAGGCCCGGCGCGGCGAGCGCGCTGACCAGGGCCTCGAAGGTGTCGCCGTCGCCGAGATCGGGCAGCGTGCCGAGGCTGCCGTCGGGTCGGCGGCCCGGGCTGAGGCCGAGCCAGACCGGCAGTCCCGTCTCGCTGGCGGCTTGCACCGCCGCGCTGCCGTAGCCCGGAGCGCCGATCATCTCCAGGGCGATCAGGTCGGCGCCGGGTGGCACGGCGGCCATCACGGCCGGGCAGAACGACGACATCGAGCCGGCCACCGCGACCGGGCGCGAGGCGGCCCGCCGCGAAGGTGTTCGCGATGATGACCTCGGCCCCGGCCCGGATGTACTCCTCGTGGACGCGCCGCACCGCCGCGGGCTGCGCCAGGTTGGCGCGCGCGCTCCAGGCAAGCTCGTCCATCGGCACGCTCTCGGCCTGCAACTGGCTGCCCATGCCCCCGTCGATGATCACCACCTGGCCGGCAGCCAGCCGCGCCGTCACCTCCAGCGCTGCGCCCATGCACCATTCTGACCAGCCACCGTGTGGCGGCGCGCGGCCGGATCAGCGCAGAAGTCATGAGCCGGTACGAAGCCGCTCACTGAGCTGCCGCCCGGGGCACCAGCGTAACTTGCCGAAATCAGCGCTGTTCGCCGAGCGTGACGCCAATGATGGCTCTCTGATGCGATGAAGGAGCGGGCCTCCCGCTCCCTGGCGGATGCTGGAAGGTGCAAGGCATCCGTCTCCACCAGACAAGGGAGGCCCCAATGGAGACAGCGTATGACGGCCGGCAGGTCGTCGGAATGGACCTGCACCGC
>WNGH01005948.1_pt1 | contig 14012 bp, 12 predicted proteins | sample 5400631 | NCBI WGS metagenome assembly WNGH01 (sample SAMN13153373, study PRJNA577476) | soil metagenome | isolation source: 115 cm soil or saprolite under Garry oak tree replicate 1 | place: USA:California | collected 2016-06-15
TTCTCATTAGGCGTTTTCACCGAACGCAAGCAGACCATCGCTTTCATTGAGAAAGTCATGGGCTGGGATCGCGCAGGCATCCCGTCGCAGTTTGCCGTGATCCCGCGCGACGAGGACACGATAATCGGTTACTGCGGTTTCTTTTATCATCCGGAGCATGGCATCGAAGACATCGAGATCGGCTATCGACTGCACCCCAATTACTGGAACCGCGGCCTCATCACTGAAGGTGCGCGCGCCGTCCGAGATCACGGGTTTCGCAACTGGAAGCTATCGCGCGTCATCTCGCTTATCCATCCAGAAAACGTCCCCTCACGTCGCGTGGCGGAGAAAAATGGAATGAATATCGAGAAGGAAATTACGTTTCGAGGTTTTCCGACGCTGGTGTATGCGATGGCTCGTGAGGAATGGCTGGCGGAGCGTGGCGCTCGATGAACTCGCGAGCGAGAGCTCGATAAGCTTGGGCAGCAGCTCCAGTTGGAGCGTATTCCAAAATCGATTTCCCAAAGCTCGGCGCCTCGCTCAAGCGCACGCTGCGCGGGATCACGGTGTCATAAACACGTTCTCCAAAATGTTGGCGCACCTCCGCCACGACCTGCTCGCTAAGATTTGTTCGCGCATCGAACATCGTCATGACGATACCGCTAATTTCGAGACGCTTGTTCGCCCCGGAGTCACGCACTTGCTCGACCAGCCGCACGATTTTTACCAATCCTTCCAGCGCGAAATACTCGCATTGTATCGGCGTCAACAGTTCATCGGCGGCGGCGAGCGCGTTGCTCATCAGGATGCCAAGCGACGGCGGACAATCCAAGAAAACGAAATCAAAAGTCTCGTCGGCATGCAGCGGCTTGAGCGTTTCCGCCAGACGCGTGAGATGATTGGGCATTCGCGCGATTTCAACTTCGGCGCCGGCCAAATCGAGATCGGCCGGTACGATAAATAGGTGATCGCGGCGCGTGGGAACGATTTTTTCAGTAATCGAAGCCTCGCCGAGTAACGGTTCGTAGAGACTGATTTGTTCGACTCCTTGCAAGCCAAACGAACTGGTTGCGTTCGCTTGCGGATCAAGATCGACAAGCAAAATGCGATGACCCAGTTCCGCCAGCGCAGCACCAAGATTCACGGCCGTCGTGGTTTTACCGACGCCGCCTTTTTGATTAGCGATCGCGACGATTTTCATTCAGGGCATCCTCTTGGACTGCGCACTTGTCAGATGATGTTGTTACACGTGATAAACGAAAACTAAATTTTTCGAATTTCAGATTTGGAATTTCGGCAGTAGCGTTTAAACGTCCCAGCCTGTGAAAGCTTCTCCAGTATCGATCGAACCGAAACCGCTCCCGAAACATTCCGTGAATGAAGAGCCAGTTCTCTTGCGAAGCCAGGACGCGCGCGGCGTGGTGACGTTAAAACTAAACCGGCCGCACGCTTTCAATGCTTTGTCCGAAGCGATGCTCTCGGCATTGCAGCGTGAACTGGCCGCGATCGCGCACGACGAATCACTCCGCGTGGTTGTGCTCGCTGCCGAAGGCAAAGCTTTCTGCGCCGGCCATGATCTGAAGGAAATGCGCGCGGCGCCATCACTGGAGTACTATGAAGAGCTCTTTGCGCAATGCGCTGACATGATGCTCGCGATCCAGCGCCTGCCCGTGCCTGTGATTGCACGCGTCCAGGGCATCGCGACTGCCGCGGGTTGTCAGTTGGTGGCGATGTGTGATCTCGCGATCGCATCGAGCATAGCAAAATTTGCCGTTAGCGGTGTGAACCTCGGTCTCTTTTGCTCCGCCCCCGGTGTGGCGCTTTCCCGCAACATCTTGCGCAAAGCGGCGTTCGAGATGCTTGTTACCGGCGAATTTATCAGCGCTGATGAGGCAAAGGCGCTCGGCTTAATCAATCGCGTAGCGGAGCCGGATCAGCTCGATGCCGAGATCGAAAAGCTCGTGACGAAGATTGTCGCAAAACCACGCATTGCAGTGGCAATGGGAAAGGAATTCTTCTACAGGCAAGTCGAATTAAGCATCGCAGCGGCGTATGAATCGGCGAGTCAGACCATGGCCTGCAATATGATGGACGAAGCGGCGCTCGAAGGCGTGCAGGCGTTCATCGAAAAGCGTCCGCCCCGCTGGAGCAAAGGCGGGGAGCGCTGACATTCTGTACGCTAAAACATTTGGCGAATCTCCGTCGTGACTTTTACTCTTGAGCAACTGGCGGAGACCTCCGGTGGCGAACTCGTAGGCGATCCATCGCTGCAAATCACGGGCGCAGGATCACTGGCGGAAGCAACTCCCGGAGAAGTCAGTTTCTTCGCAAATCGCAAATACATTGGCCTGCTGCGCAAAACGCGTGCGTCGGCAGTTTTCGTTCCAGCCGATTTCGCTGAACCGATCCCCGCCGCTCAGATTCGCGTTTCAAACCCAACAAAGGCCTTCGAGCAAGTCGTGCTCAAGTTCGCGCCCAAGCCAATTACGTTTGCACCTGGTATTCACCCAACCGCGGTCATCGATCCAAGCGCACAGCTCGGCCAGCGTGTGTCGATCCAGCCGCATGTTGTCATCGAGGCTGGCGCAAGAATCGGCGATGACACAATCATTGGCGCAGGCGGTTACATAGGCCACGAGACGACGATCGGATCCTCATGTCTGATTTATCCACGAGTAACCATTCGGGAGCGAAGCCGCATCGGATCACGCGTCATCATTCACAGCGGCGCAGTCATTGGTGCGGATGGTTTTGGTTTTGAAATGGTCGATGGCCGACAGCAAAAGATTCAACAATTCGGCCTCGTTCAGATCGACGATGATGTCGAGATTGGCGCCAACACGACTATCGACCGGGCCCGTTTTGGTCGAACCTGGATTCAGGAAGGAGCAAAGATCGACAATCTGGTGCAGGTGGCGCACAACGTCGTGATCGGCAAGAATACCGTTATTGCAGCGCAGACCGGAATTGCCGGCAGCGTCCAGATCGGTCAGCGTGTCCTAATTGGCGGTCAGGTTGGTATCATTGGGCATGTCGAGATTGGCGATAACACTGCCATCGGTGCGCAAAGTGGCATCTCCAAGAACATCAGCGGCGGGGCATGGTGGGCGTCGCCCGCGGTTCCACTTGCGGAAGCTAAGCAACAAATTGCCTGGGTCCGCCGGCTCGGAAAACTCTTTGCACGAGTAAAAGAGATTGAGAAGAAATTGGGATTCTAGGATCGTCGCGCGCTGGAAAGTAGCGCCCGTAATGCGTCAGGAGAAATCCGTTCTGCCCCACACGCGTGCACGGTCTGCGCTTCCATCGAATCGGAAGTGGCCACGGTGAGATCGAAGTGTTTTGCGTATTTGCTCGCCAATCGCTCAATAATCGCATCTGCTGGTTGTCCGCTGCGCGAATAGAAAATCTGTACTTCGCCAGGTTCTGAAATCGCGCTCGTTTTTTTCCCTTTCCCATCGAAGACGACCACGACATGGACACCGGTCCAATCCTGATAACCGCGCAACTGCTTGATTAAGGCTTCGCGGGCTAGGGAGGAACGGCGCGCATGAAGTTTGCGCAGCTCTGGCCAGGCAAAAATAATACTGTGCCCGTCGACGATGAGATAATGAGCGCGTTTCGGCATTGCGAGATTCTGCTGGGTCGGCCAGCGAACCGTGGTTCGTCCAACGATTCGAATCAGAACTACTCCGCGGGAACGGACTCCTTGTTTGTCCGTTGCTTGCTTGGCGCTGGCCGCGTCGCGTTGGCTCGCTGCGCTGCTTTCTTGCGCTCTAAATAAGCTCGTCGTCGCTTGCGCTTGGCTTGTACACGATGCTGTTGTCCCACGCGCTGTCTTATCGATTAAAACATCGAGAAACGCAATCCGGATTCAGATTCAGCCGTTCCTCTAAATGCCGAGCCGAAATTGCGATTGCATTTGCGCATGATCCCTTTTAAAAAGCACGCCTAATGACCCCCAGGGAATCGGCGGTTTTCGGAGCCACGTCCAAAAGCGTGACCGGACTTGCCATTGCGTTCCTGGTAGTGGCGGCGTTTTTCGGTTTTTTGAACACTAAAAAAGTGAAGGCGCTCCGCACAAATGCGGCGAACGCACAGGCTGCGCGCGACGCAGCTGAGCGCCGTCAGGCGAACGCGAACTTGAATGCTCCGCCTGGTGGAACGGCCGGAGCAGAAGATCGCGCCGCGAAAGCAGAAGCAGAACTGGCGCAAGTCCAGAAAGAGAAAACCGATCTGCAAGCCAAATTAGATGCCAATCAGCAAGAGATCACCTCCCTCCAGAAGCGCGTAGAAGAAGCGGGGAAGAACGCTAATCCTTCCATCGCTGGCAGTCCTCCCGCCGAGAGTGCGCAAACCGCTGATTTGCAATCGGAAGTAGATGACCTCCGCCGTCAACTTGATAGCGCGGAAAAGGAAAAAGCGCTCCTCGCCGAAAAAATCCAGGGTAGCCAGGAGCGTTCGAGCCAGCCAAAGGAAACGAAAAAACAGCGCGAAACTGCAAGCACTCAGCGAGAAACAATCAGTCCCCATCGCGCAGGTGTGCACGGGGCCGTGCTCGCATACAATCAGGCTTACAACTTCGTGGTGTTAAATCTCGGTGCTCGCAATGGAGTCGAGACCAACTCAGAAATGCTTGTTCTGCGGGATGGGATCCTGATTGGAAAAATTCGCATTTCTTCAGTTGAACCGGCGACGGCTATCGGCGATATCATCACCAACAGTGTGGCGCGTGGCGTCCAAGTACAACCTGGAGACAGTGTGATATATGCTGGCACAAGTCCGTAACCTTCGAACGATCGTCGTCCCCGTTTTGCTGTGTGCATTTGTGGTAGCCATGACCTCGTGTGCGACGCAGAAGGAAACTGCCCTGGTGCAAGATCCAGACGCGCATTACGACTCAACGCTGCCGTGGAATAAACAGGAAAAATGGGAAACGGGTGGGCAGTTCCAGGCGATGACCGACAGACGTTAGCGTCCGGCCTACTCGGCGGACTTGCGCGCGTCTTAGGTCAACTGCGCTGAGCCGAGCTCCACGCTGGTTCCGCTCAAATCCAGAAACCGGCTGGGATAACGGCGTTTTTCGGTATCACCACGATGCCGTCGCGGATGAAGTAATTATCCGCATCGAAGTTCGGCGGTTTGCCTTCGGGTGTGATCACGACGCCGTCCGCGATGCGCGCGTTCTTGTCGATGATGGCGCGGTCGATCACGCAGTTGCGCCCGATGCCGATGCGCGGCTGCGACGAATCGGTGTGGTCCAGTTCAAAATAGTCGGAGCCCATCACGATGCTGTTCCGGATAGTCGCGCCGCTTTGAATCACGCTGCGTATCCCCACTACACATCGCTCCAGATGCGCGTCCGAGATAATGCAGCCATCAGAAATAATCGCCTGCCGCAGGGTGGCGCCGTTAATTTTGCTTCCCGGCAGAAAACGCGGATGCGTATAGATCGGAGACTCGGGTTCGAAAAAACTGTATTCAGGCACGACGTCCGTGAGATCGAGATTCGCCTCGTAAAACGCGCGAATCGTTCCGATGTCCTCCCAGTAACCTTCAAAGATAAACGCGCTGACATGCCGATCTTTGATGGATGACGGGATAATGTGTTTTCCGAAATCAAACAGATCGCTCGTCAAAGATTCTATGAGCACGTTCCGGTTGAAAACGTAAATCCCCATCGACGCCTGAAATAGTTCCTCTTCTTCCTTAGAACCGATGGCACGGAGCAGCTCCTGGCTCATCTTCATCTCCCGCAACTCCGATTCATCTACCGGTTTCTCGATGAACCCTGTGATGCGGCGGTCGACGCCGCTCTGCATGATTCCAAACTCGGAAACCTGATGCTGCGCTACCGGTTTGGTGGCGAGCGTAATGTCCGCGCCGCGTTTAATGTGCTGATGCAGCAGCGCACGAAAATCCATCCGGTAAAGCTGGTCGCCGCTTAGGATCAGGTAATAATCATACGGCCGCTCGAGAAAGTAGCGCATGTTTTGCCGTACCGCGTCGGCATTTCCCTGATACCATTGCGAACCGGCGGGCGTTTGTTGAGCAGCAAGAATGTCCACGAAGCTGCGGGAAAAATTATCGAACTTGTAACTCGCCTGAATGTGCCGGTGTAACGACATGCTGTTAAATTGCGTGAGCACGTAGATCGAGCGCAGCCCGGAGTTCAGACAGTTGCTGATCGGAATATCCACGATCCGATATTTGCCACCGAGTGGCACGGCGGGTTTGGCGCGATCTTTCGTCAACGGAAACAAACGCGTGCCAGCACCGCCGCCCATAATGATCGCGAGCGTTCTCTGCAGTGTGCCGGGTGGCAGTGCCCCCTCCACTTTCGGGATTGAATTTTTCCGAACTGAATCGCGCTGCGGCTGCATCGTTATCAATCAATAATCTGGCGGCTACAATTTGCGGCAACTTTTTTTGCGTTATGCAGCCGCCGTTCTAGCGAACCTAAACAACTCGTGGCGCTGTAGCCACGGCGCTGCGCGCCGTCCGGGGCGCTCCACGTCACGTGAGTAAACGCCCCACAGGGGCGTGGCTACACCAAACGCAATCGTTGCGGGCGGCACGCCCGCCGCTACAGTTCAGAAACATGTGTGGAATTGTTGGATACGTTGGACGCGCTAAGGCGACACCGATCTTACTCGACGGGCTGCGTCGCCTTGAATATCGAGGTTACGACTCAGCCGGGATCGCTGTGGTAGAGAAAGGACGTCTTGAAACGCGCAAATGTGCGGGACGTATTGCGGCGCTCACAAAATTAGTGCGGAAGCAACCGGTATCAGGCTCGCTGGGCGTCAGCCACACGCGTTGGGCCACGCACGGCAAGGTGACCGACGAAAACGCGCATCCGCATTTCGATGCCAGCGGCAAGCTGGCCCTGGTCCATAACGGGGTGATCGAAAATTATCAGACATTAAAAGATGAGCTGATCCGCAACGGCGACACGAGCTTTCGTTCCGAGACCGACACCGAAGTACTCGCGCATCTGATTGGGAAAATCTACGACGACTCGTGCGCGAGTACTGTGGACGCTCCCGGAAAAAAGGCCCGCCTTTTTGATGCTGTTCGTACGGCGCTTCGACAAGTGATCGGCACATATGGCATCGCGCTGGTCCATGCTGACGTGCCGGATTTCATGATCGGCGCGCGCCGTGGAAGTCCCCTGGTGCTCGGCGTTGGCAACGGCGAAAATTTTCTGGCCAGCGATGTAAGCGCGATTGTCGCTTACACTCGCGACGCGGTTTACCTGAACGACTTCGATGTGGTGGCAGCGGGGCCGGAAAAATTCGAGATCACTTCGCTCGCCGGAGACAGCACCGAGCATCCCGTCAGCAAAGTCGAATTCACGGCCGAGGACATCAGGAAGGGTGATTATCCCCACTACATGCTCAAGGAAATCTTTGAGCAACCAAACACGGTGCGCGACGCGATGCGCGGCCGTCTCAACTCTGAGGAATGCACAGCGAGACTCGGTGGCTTGAACATGGCGCCGCCTGAACTACGCGATGTAGGACGCATCGTTCTCACCGGTTGCGGCACGGCGCTGCATGCCGGCAGAGTCGGCGAATATTTGATCGAGCGACTGGCAAACATCCCGACCGAAGTCGATTACGCGAGCGAGTTCCGCCATCGGAACACGCCGATGACTCCGGAGACGCTGGTCTTCGCCATCAGCCAGAGCGGCGAAACTGCCGACACGCTCGGTGCATTGCGTGAAAGCCGGCGCAAAGGCTTTCGCACACTCGGGATTTGCAACAACGTCGCGAGCACGATCGCGCGCGAAAGCGACGGTGGAGTTTACATGCACGCTGGACCGGAGATCGGAGTGGCGGCCACAAAATCGTTCACCTCGCAACTTGTTATTCTCACGCTGCTAGGACTGCTCTTCGGGCGAATGCGGAATCTTTCCACGGCTGAAGGAAGTCGCATGATCGAAGCTCTGGAGGCGTTGCCCGCACAGATCGACGCGGTTCTGAACCTGAACGACCAGATCAAGGCGATTGCCAAAAGATATGCCAGCGCAAATGGCTTTCTGTTCTTCGGGAGGCAGTTCAACTTCCCCATCGCGCTCGAAGGCGCTCTGAAAATGAAGGAGATTACCTATCTATTTGCCGAAGGGCATCCGAGCGCTGAACTCAAGCACGGAATCATCGCGCTAATTCGTTCTGATCTACCCTCTGTCTTTATCGCACCGGATGACTCGGTGTTTTCAAAAAACGTTAACAACATCGAGCAAGTCAAAGCTCGCAAGGGTCCCATCATCGCACTGACAAGCGGAAATTGCGCGAAGCATCTCAAAGGGATCGCCAACGAAATTGTCGTGCTGCCGGAAGCGCCCGATTACGTGATGCCTATCCTTACGGTTATCCCGCTTCAGCTCCTCGCATATCATCTAGCCGTCGAATTGGGCCGCGACGTTGATAAACCACGCAACCTCGCCAAGAGCGTAACCGTGGAGTGAGCGCACGCGTCTTGGCGAGAGCATCTTCGCGATCCGAACTTTTCGTTTGTACTCGCTTCTGCTAACTGCGGCCGGAACAGAAAGAAAGATTGTTTTGGCGCGACGCCAAAACCAGCACGCGAGACGCGTGCGCTCCCCAGACCTCCGCTGGCGGGTGGAAATAGCAGGGATTTGCAGTAAACTGGCCGGTCGGTAATCCTTTTCCCCCGGTGCAACACAACGAAGAATACGTGCTCAGAGTCCTCGAGGAAGGAGGACTCGTCACACGTCAGCAAATCGACGGCGCCCGTTCGCATCTAAACGGTGAGCCTGGCGTGATCGACGTTCTGATCAACGACGGAACCGTCTCCGACGCGGAAGTCTCACGCACGCTCGCCGCGCAAGCGCACATGGATTGGATCGATATCTCTTCCATGGTGATTCCGCCGCAAGTGATCAGCCAGATCCGCGGAGAAGACGCGCGCCGCTTCAAAGTGATTCCAGTCAGTTTCGGCGAAACCGGCCTCGTGGTCGCAGTGGGCAACCCGCTCGATATCGATACGATGGACAGCCTGAGTTTTCTGCTCCAACGCGAACTGGAACTGGTTTGCACGAGCCCAAAGAAAATTCGTGAGGCCTTAATTAAATACTATGGCACGGCCGATGAAGCAGCGGACGTCCTGCAGAAAAAAATTGGAGAGGATATCGATCTCGGCTTGGAATTTGGCGACGGCGAGGAAGCGGCCGCAGTCGACGAAGCGGATGCGCCGATTGTCCGGCTCGTATCCATGTTGCTAATCGAGGCGCACCGTGCCGGCGCGAGCGATATTCATCTGGAACCACTGGATAAAAAATTTCGCGTCCGATTTCGGATTGACGGCGTGCTGCAGGAAATGCAAGCGCCACCGAAGCGTCTGCAATCAGCCATCATCAGCCGGCTCAAAATCATGACGGGCTCGATGAGCATCGCAGAGAAACGCCTGCCACAGGATGGTCGCATTCAGGTCAAAATTAAAAAGAAGCCGCTCGACCTTCGCGTTTCGACAATTCCCACCAATCACGGAGAGAGCATAGTGATGCGCCTGCTCGATAAATCCAGCTTGAAACTCGGTTTGCCCGAGCTTGGATTTCTTTCCGACGACCAGGAAACCTTTGAGCGCCTGCTCAAACTACCTGATGGCATTCTGCTCGTTACCGGACCTACTGGATCCGGCAAGACGACCACGCTTTACGCCTGTCTCAATTACATCAACAAACCAGACCGCAAGATCATTACTGTAGAGGAACCGATTGAATATCAGATGACTGGGATCAACCAGGTCCAGGTAAATACGGAAATCGGAATGACGTTTCCGGCAGCCTTGCGTTCCATGCTGCGCCAGGCGCCGAACATCATCATGATCGGCGAAATCCGCGATCTCGAGACTGCCAGTATCGCCACGAACGCCAGCCTGACCGGGCACCTCGTGTTCAGCACACTGCACACCAATGACGCACCCTCTGCCGTGGCACGCTTGATCGATCTCGGTGTGCAGCCGTTTCTTGTTGCGTCTTCAGTCCGTGCGGTCATGGCGCAAAGGCTCATCAGGCGCCTCTGTAACAACTGCAAACAACCGGGCGAACTTACCGACACCGAATTGCGCGCTTTAGGAATTGAGGCCGGCCATCTGTCTGAAGCGCAGGTAATGAAGCCAGTTGGATGCGAAGAGTGTCGTCACATTGGCTACAAAGGACGAATGGGCATATTCGAGAATTTCATAATCGACGATGAAGTGCGCCACATGATCAACAAACGCACTTCGACCTTTGTCCTCCGGCAGCGAGCCCGTGAACTGGGCATGCGGACATTGCGTGAAGACGGCGTGCGCAAGGTGCTGGCCGGTCTCACTTCTGCGGAGGAAGTGATTTCGATCACCGTCGGAGACGTGAGCTAGTCCATTTAATGATTCAACGAATCCATGACCCATAAACAGCTTGCAGAATTTTTCGTCGAGCAGCGCGTACTGCAGCCTTCGCAAGCGGAGGATGTCGTGAGCGAAGTAGAGCTGAATGGGAAGACGGTCGCGCAGGCGATGATCGATGGTGGCTTCATCGACGAGCCGGACTTTTATCAAACGATCGCCAACGGCCTTGGCACGGACTTCATCGAGCTGACCGAGCGCGAGATCGCGCCGGAAATTTTGCGTTTCGTTCCCAGCGGGCTCGCTCGGTTGCACGGTGCACTTCCGATTGAAATGAGCGGAACCACGTTACGAGTCGCGCTTGCTGATCCATTTGATCTTCATACCGCGGAAGACCTTCGTTTCGCGCTCGGTAAAGACATTCAGGTCGTGGTTTCGCCGCCCGAGCAAATCGAAGAATTGATCAAGCAATATTACGGAACCGACACGACGAGCATGGAGGAGGTCCTCAAGCAGCTCGGCGAAGCCGGCGAGCTTCTGCAGTTGCGCGAAAGAGACGGCGAAGCTGCAGCTGAAGCCGAAGCGAACACGACGCCCATCATTCGGTTCGTCGATCTGATCCTTTACCAGGCGATCCAGGACCGCGCGAGCGACATTCACTTCGAACCGTTCGAAAACGAATTCAAAATTCGCTATCGCGTCGATGGGGCGCTTTATGAGATGTCGCCGCCGCCCCGTCATCTTGCATTGCCGGTGATTTCGCGGGTCAAAGTGATGGCCAATATGAATATCGCGGAAAGACGACTTCCGCAGGATGGCCGCATCCAGAAGCAGATCGCCGGACGCAACGTTGATCTTCGCGTTTCAACGTTACCAACCCAATTCGGCGAGAGCCTGGTGCTGCGGGTGCTTGATCGCAGCATCGTCAATCTCGACCTCGAAGCGCTCGGGATGCCTGATTACATTTACAATTTTCTGCTCGAAATGATCGAGCGGCCGAACGGGATCTTTATCGCAACTGGACCAACGGGCTCCGGAAAAACAACCACCCTTTACTCCTGCTTGCGGAAGATCAATACAATCGATTCGAAGCTGATTACCGCAGAGGAACCGGTCGAGTACGATTTGGAAGGCATCGTGCAATTACCGGTAAACGAAGCGATCGGCCTGACGTTTGCGCGAGCCTTGCGGTCGTTCCTGCGCCAGGACCCTGATCGGATCATGGTAGGCGAGACACGCGACCTTGAGACGGCGCAGATTGCAATTCAGGCGCGCAGATTGCAATTCAGGCGTCTCTTACCGGTCATTTGGTCTTCACGACCTTGCACACGAACGATGCGCCTGGTGCGATCACGCGTTTAATCGACATGGGCGTGGAACCATTCCTGATTTCCTCGACACTGGAGGCCGTGCTCGGTCAGCGCTTGCTCCGCAGTATCTGTCGCCAATGCCGCGCCGCTTATCAGCCAAGTGACACCTTACTCGCGGAGTTGGGGATTTCTCGGTCGGATATTGGCGATAAACAATTTTTTTACGGCAAAGGCTGCGACGCCTGCAACAACACCGGCTACAAAGGACGCAAAGGGATTTACGAGCTTCTCAAAATCACCGACCCGCTTCGTGAATTGATCAATGAGCGCGCGCCCACGGTCACATTGAAACAAAAGGCGGTCGAGCTTGGAATGGTGACGCTGCGTCAGGACGGCTTGCGCAGCATCTTCGCTGGCGACACTACCATCGAGGAAGTGCTGAGATACACGTGAAGAAATGACGAAGCACTAATGCCGAATGACGAAGGAAGCCAAAATCACAGAAAGAATAACCCCGGCCATGACTTCTTCGGGTTTTTTGCATTCGTCATTAGTTCGTCATTCGACATTCGGATTTCGTCATTTGAAGTTCGTTAGATCACGGCGCTCGACATAACATCCCAAGGGAACTACACTAGCCCTCCTCATGCCACGCTTTAATTACGTAGCTCTCGATGCTCGAGGACAGGAGGCGACCGGCCTGGTCGAAGCCCCTTCTAGCAATGCGGCAATTACTCAATTGCGCCAGGCCGGCTATTTTCCCACGAACGTCATCGAAGAGGCAATAAGCAGTCCGGATGGGCAGGCCGCTCGCGATCGCGCAGCGAAAATGACGCGCACGACGAAACCGCGCGTGAAAAAAGGCATCGTTCTTTTCAAACGCAGAAAAGTTAAGTCAAAAATTCTGATGATCTTTACTCGTCAGCTGGCGACGCTGATTGATTCCGGGTTGCCGTTGCTGAGAAGCTTGAACGTTCTGGCGAAACAGGAGCGCGACAAGCTAATGAAAAATACGATCAACAAAATCGCGGATTCTGTGCAAAGCGGTAGCACGTTTTCAGACGCGCTGGCGCTGCATCCCCGAATCTTTAACGACTTATACGTCAACATGGTCAAAGCCGGCGAGGTCGGCGGCGTGCTTGAGCTTGTGCTCACCCGGCTTTCGGAATTTCAGGAGAAGGCCGCGAAGATCAAAAACAAAGTCATAGCGGCAATGGTCTATCCAGGCATCGTGATGACAATGGCCATGGGCATCATGGGTTTTCTCCTCGTGTTCATTGTGCCGAGGTTCGAGGTGATTTTCCACGACTTGCTTGGCGACAAGCCGCTGCCGCCCGTTACCAGGTTTGTTATCGGAGTAAGTGGCTCCCTCAAGAACCATGGCCTGGTTGTTCTTGGCGTCGTCGTAGCAGTGGTGACCCTTTACAAATTCATTGGCCGCACGCGTCGTGGGCGATTGGCTATTGATACTTTCAAACTGCGCATGCCGCTTTTTGGCAATTTGAATCGCAAGACGGCGATCTCAAGGTTCGCGCGCACACTTGGAACACTGGTCACAAGCGGTGTTCCGATTTTGCAGGCACTAAACATCACTCGCGAAACTGCGGGGAATGCTGCCATCGCTCGCGCAATCGCCCAAGTGCACGACAGCGTGAAGGAAGGCGAATCGATCGTGCAACCGCTGGAAGCCAGCCGCGTTTTTCCGCCAATGGTGGTCAGCATGGTCGATGTGGGCGAGGAAACCGGTAAGCTCCCGGAAATGCTTCTAAAAGTCGCAGACGTCTACGACGACGAGGTCGATAATGCGGTGGTGGCTCTGACTTCCATGCTTGAGCCAATCATGATTGTGTTTCTAGCAGTGATTGTTGGCACGATCGTGCTCGCTCTGTTCACGCCACTCATCAGCATTATCACCGGCTTTCAACAGCAAATGTGATCGGCTTCGCCAAAATGACGAAGCACGAATGACGGATGCTGAAGGAATGACAGAATGACGAATGCCGAAAAAGTCGCGGCGGCTCGAGATCGTCATTCGCGTTTCGTCATTGATTCGTCATTCGTCATTCGCCTGCCGCGCCGAAACCGGGCGAAGGCGGGTCATTCGTCATTTTCCGCGCGGAGCGCGTTCACTCTCATTGAGCTGGTCGTAGTCGTTGGGATCATTCTCATTCTCGCGGGCCTAGTCCTGAGCACGGCCGGCTACGCTCGGAAGAAGGGCGCTCGCGCCCGCGCCGAAACGGAAATCGCCGCCATCTCTGCCGCCTGCGAAAGCTATAGGGCGGATAATGGTGTTTACCCGCGTGACCCCACTGCAAATACTGCTACAGACAAGCTGAATGCGAAGACCGATGGCAATCCAATACCGAGTCA
>WNGH01013935.1_pt1 | contig 14011 bp, 12 predicted proteins | sample 5400631 | NCBI WGS metagenome assembly WNGH01 (sample SAMN13153373, study PRJNA577476) | soil metagenome | isolation source: 115 cm soil or saprolite under Garry oak tree replicate 1 | place: USA:California | collected 2016-06-15
CACCGATCAATCTTTCAAAGCATGACAAATATCCGGCGAGGTATTCATCCGCCCCCTGGCCGTCCAGCATAACTTTAATTCTGTGCTGAACGGCGGCTTTCATGAGAAAGTAATAAGAAATCACCGACGAACGCGGTATCGGCGCGTCATGGGACCTCATCGCGTGCTCATAAGCAGAGGCAATCTCGTCGTCTGAAGGGGAACAGTAGACGGGATCCATATTAGGATAGCTCCGCAGCACCTCCTTGACCCAGGGTCGCTCGTCCACTTGGCCTTTGCCTTTGTAGTAAATGGTAAAAGTTTTGTAGGGGACTCCCGGGTAGTCGCTTCCAACAACGGATGCGATGGAGGAGCTATCCAATCCGCCGCTCAGGCAGCCGCCTAGCGCAACGTCGCTCCTCATGTGCAATCGGACGCTGTCACGAAAAAGTTCGAGAAAACGGCCTTTCTTATCTTCAAAATTTCCGCGAAATTTCTTTGATGGGTCGAGGTCCCAGTATTGTGATACGGATACGTTTCCGTCTTTGAAAACCAAATTGCATCGCTCGGGCAGGATTTTTAAGCATTTGAAATAAGTTTCGTCCCGATAGGAAACGAGCTCCAGCATCAGGCCACGGTTGATCTGAGCATAATTAAGCTTGTTGTCGAATAGCGGGGACAACTTCAGCGGTTTGTACTCCGAGCCGAAATAGAACTTTTCGCCCTGGTGGATGTAGTAGAAGGGTTTAATGCCGAATCGATCGCGGGAGCAGAATAGCTCCTTGTTCGTCTTGTCCCAAATCGCGAAAGCCCACATCCCTAGAAAGCGATCAACACAGCCGCTTCCCCATTCCTTATACGCCACTAAAATTACTTCGGTATCGGATTGGGTCCTGAACCGGTAGCCTTTTTTCAGTAATTCATCCCGTATCTCCAGATAATTGTAGACCTCGCCATTGTAAACGATCACTAAATCCTCAAATTCCATGGGCTGGTTGGCTGCATCGGTAAGGTCGATAATGCTTAACCGGTTGTGCCCCAAGAGCACCGGCATATCGACCCAGGTGGACGAGTTATCCGGACCCCGATGCCGTATGGATTCGAGCATCTTTCTTAACAGGCAATCGCCCCTGTCACGGCTTAGAGTGGAATCGATAATGCTTGCAATGCCACACATCGACTAACCTCCGATTTCTAAACCGCAAAACAATCAGCCGGCGCGCACGCGCTCGATCGCACCAGCGACGATGGGCTGGCCGGACTCATCGTGGATCCGTTGCGCGGTGTAGCCTTCGGGCCAGATATCGGTGAACCAGAAGCGGATGCCGAATTGAACACGCAGTTGCTTGACCACATTAGGGCTATCGTTGAAGTGCTCGTGCTCGAACATCGCCGGCGGCACGTGCAGCACATCACCTGCCCCCCATTGCTCGTCGCGCCCTTGGACCTCACTGTAGCCCTCGCCTTCCAGGATGTAGATCATCGCCTCGAGGTGCTTGTGACGTCCGCTGTGGTGGTAGGGTGGGTCCTCGAAGATGAACGTCATGGCCACGCTGGTCGCCTTGAAGCCGTTCTTCGGTACTATTAGGTAGCGGGTCACGTCGTGCTGCTTCTGAACAGAGGCCAGGTGGCGCTGCGGATGAAAGGAGAAGTCGGTCGGCGCCTGCTCCAGATGGATCACCACTCGACGGTCCTCGCTCAGGTACTGTGATTTTTCACATGGCACTGCGGTCAGCATAGCAGGGTCGTTCGGGCCGCAGTCCTCGAGTTGATCGAGGCGCGCGAGCTTGACGAACGCCTCGAGTGGAAAACACATAGCCGAGAGATAAAGTACCGGCTCGTCCCCGATGTTAAAATGCTGATGCGCCGCCCGATACGGTATCTGCAGCGTACTGCCCGTATGCCAATTAAAGCGCCGACCATCGACGATGCTGAATCCCTCTCCCTTGAGAATATGGATCGACTCTTCCCCATGCACGTGCTTGCCCGTATGCCAACCCACGGGGATCTCGGCCTTAAGAACGCAGGTTCCCATGGTGGGGAAGCTCAACTCGTTGCTGACCATTAACTTGACTCGCGCATCCTGCCGCGTCCGTACCCAGTCGATATTCCGGTCATGGGCGATCATTGGCGATTGACGGAACTGCTCCTGAATTCGGTCGCTCACGGCTAACCACTCGTCGTAAAAATTTGGCATTGTGTGTCCTCCTTCATATTTGCTTACTGTGCGGTTTTTGACTCTTCATAATTTGTAACCCGGCGTGTTCTTCACGCAGGAACAGAGTGTTGAAAAACTCTCATTGCCTGGGAAAATGAGACCTTGGGCGCCGAAAGAGGCCGGCCCCGTCTTTCGGAATGCAGAGACGCGGAGCGTTAGTTTTCGCCTATTGAGCGCGTATTAAGCCCGGCTCGGGCTCCAGCTCCGTTTCCTGGGTCCAGGTATGCTGGATCAGGCAACTGCAGAATCGTAGTTGCGGTGTTTGCCCGCTCTTAAAAAAATTTGAATTATCGACGTCGAATACCAACGCATTTGGAACAAGATCGGCCTCCTCTCCGTTCACCTCCAGCTTGATATTGACGTAGTACTGGCCGATCGGGAGCGGAAGATTAGGAATATGGCAAGTGAAGACACCGCCGCTCCCCAGTCGCTCGACAAGACCATAGCTGAGCGAAAAATCGAAGCAGCTCACGGCCACCCCGAGCTGATTATAGATCGCGAACAAGATATTTGTCCTCCGGCGCTCGCCGGTCATGTTTTTGTATCGAAACTCAAACGACGCGGCTCTCCCTGCGACGAGATGAGAGGCGGCTTGGTTGACCTCGTTGAGAATTCGTGCGCCGACGAGCTGAACGACTCCGTTGCCGGATCGCTCGGGGTTATTGTCGAATGCCTGCGCGCTTTTCGAGGAATGATACGCTAGATAATTTTTAATCGTCGACTCGGCAGGACCATCATGCACTAACTGCCCAGAGCGCAAGAGGATCGCGCGCGAACAAAGATTCAGCACCGTAGCCATGCTATGACTCACGAAAAGCACGGTTCGACCTTGCTTTGCGACCTCTCCAATTTTCCCCAGACATTTTTTCTGAAACTCCACGTCGCCCACCGCCAACACTTCGTCGACCAGCAGAATCTCCGTCTCAAGATGAGCCGCGACCGCAAAGGCAAGGCGGACGTACATCCCGCTGGAGTAACGCTTCACCGGCGTGTCTATGAACTTTTCGATCTCAGCAAACGACACGATTTCGTCGAACTTTCGATTGATCTCTGCTTTCTTCATGCCCAGAATAACTCCGTTCAGGTAGATGTTCTCCCGCCCGGTCAGCTCGGCGTGAAAACCCGTGCCGACTTCCAACAGCGAACTCACGCGGCCGCGAATGTCAGCAAAGCCAGCGGTTGGCTCGGTGATGCGCGAAAGTATTTTTAGCAGCGTGCTTTTTCCGGCGCCGTTGTGGCCAACAAAGCCCATTGCCTCGCCGTGCTTAACCTCGAACGAGACTTCTTTGAGGGCCCAGATAGTATCCTCAGGACCGCTGACAGAGGACCGGCGACCATCACGACCAAACAGCGACTTGAAACTCTCTGCAAGGTGGTCCCGAAGGGTGTCGTGGCGATGTTTTGCCGCCCCGATCTTATATTGCTTTGAGAGATTCTCGACTCGGATTACGACGTTACTCATGGCCGTCCCTCACACCACATCCGCAAAGGTCCGTTCTATTCGCTTAAAATAGACAAGACCGCCAAGAAGAAGGGCAACCACTACGGCAGTGCTTACGGCGATCAGCTTAAAGTCGGGGCTTTCCTTACCGAGTAGGGCCCAGCGGAAGCCTTCAATGACTCCCACCATAGGGTTCAGGCTATACAATAGCCGCCATTTCTCCGGAACTAGGCTGACCGGGTAAGCCACGGGAGAGAGAAACATCCAAATCTGGATTAAAAATGGTATGGCATGGCCCACATCTCGATACCTAACGTTGAGGGCTGAGAGCCAAAGTCCGACAGCTAAGGCCGTCATCAGAGCCAGGAGCAAGAAAATGGGTAAAGCGATCGCGCCCCACGTGGGCACAATGTGAAACCACAGCATTATTCCCAGGAGAAACACGAAGGCTATTGCGAAATCTATAATTCCAGAAATGATAGCAGAGGCTGGCACAATAAGCCGTGGAAAATAAACCTTCGTGATGAGGTTTGCACTCCCTGTGAGGCTAACGGTGCAGCGGTTTAGAGCATTTGCAAAGAGGTCCCAGGGCAACAGGGCCGTGTAAGCAAAAACGGGATACGGCAAGCCATCTGAGGGAATCTTGGCAAAATTGCCAAAGATCACGGTAAAGATCACCATGGTCGTCAAAGGCTGAAGAATTGTCCAACCGATGCCAATCACCGTTTGCTTGTAGCGTACCTTTACATCCCTCGAGACCAGAAAGTATAGCAGTTCACGATAGGCCCAGAGCTCTGGCAAATTGACAGCCAGCCAGCTACGAGAAGGCTCGATACGGATAACCGAAATATCGGCTATAGGTTGCAATTTGGCTGCTTGCAATTCGGATTCAATGACTGACATGGAATAATCCTTTCACGATGGGGTCCTATCACGCGAAGCCGTACGGGAAAGGGGTCTGGATTAGCCACGTTCGAACACCTGATACGCTCCGAACTGCCGCAAGAGGATGAAATTCCTATCGAGCGAAATATTAAAATAGTGCTTCCCAGCCGGGTTCGTCAAAGTGGGCCTGGTTTGCACAATCCGGAACTCATCATCTGGCGACACACCCTCAGCACAGCGGTTTGTATTTGATACCCCGTAGCGATGTTTAAAAAGGAGATCGAGGTCAGCGCCGACCTTATATAGTGGATCGACGGCATTATATGTAGCGTTGAAGCCCCATGTGAATATTTGATACCCGATAGCAGTCTGGTTTTGACCCTTTAGACGACTAGCTACATAATCAACCACCCGTATTTCCTCTGAATCAGAACCGGCCCATCCAGTTTTAAGCCAAGCTTCGCTCCGCAACAGCATAGATGGGGTGCCTAAAAGCATGACGATGAGTGCTAGTGAGCCTATCCAGGTAAACAGCCTAGGCGCTCGCAATAGCGACAGGACGTGCGTAACGGAAGCAGCCAAAACAATGACCTGCAGCGGCCACAGCCACCAGAGTCTCTCCATGCGATTAGCATCTTCTACTATCAGGAGAAGGATTAGCCACGGGATAATGAGACTAAGCGCTAACAGTCTCACGTCCGCACACTGCGTGGTTCGAGCGCCCACTCCCGCGGGGCTTGCCACTCGATGAACAAAGTGGTCTACAACGACAATAATCCTGCTTCTTAGCATCAGCAGGGTTATCCCAATCAGCACAGCGATTCCCTGCTCCCATCGGATGCTTAATATTGTCGATGCTTCGAGGATTCCACGGAGGCTTAGGTAACGAGCGATGAAGAACTCGTTCCAAAGCACCCCAAACAGGATCATGCCACCGGCAAACCGCGGGAGCCAAAAACGCCAACGACGAACAATAATTTCCGCTGCGCCAGCCGAGGTTGCCGATACGCTGAGCACAATCAGGCTGATTAAAACCAGAACCCCGAGCGCGATCCTGGTTCCGGGAATATAGGGGTTTTGCTGAAAGTTGGAGAAGAGTCCAGCCGCGATCACGTTCCGTCGCCCCCAAAGCGGCTGCACAAGCGTCAATGCCTTAGTCCAGATGCCATCCGTGACTTTCACAGCTTGGTCTGAATCAATGTTGGAAGGATCGTGCGTTCCGTCCACGTTTACCAGACTCAACTTGGGATCACACCAAGACTCTTTATAGTTATCCAGCATATTGGTGTGGCATAGCACCTGCGATCTGAGATCGACAAAATTTCGTGTGAATTCAAATCGGAGATACGGATACCAAATGGCGAGGGCAAGTATCGTCCCGAGTAGCGATGGCCCAACCTTTAAAGGAGGGCGATAAAGTAACCACGCCGCTGGAAGAATGAATATGGCTGGAGCAATCTCCATAAATACATACATGCCCGCAGCCCAGGTAACGATCGCCGCGGCCAAATACGTCGTGTTCCGCCGCATTACCCAGCACGTGGTCCAGTAGGCCATCCAAACGTAAAAGAACGGATGACCCCTTGGCCAAAGCGACGCGGCATAAAATAAGCCCACCCTGGATAAGCCGTAGATTGCTACTGCTAAAAGAGCACAGCCCACCCCAAAGTAGGCACGCGCCAAGAGAAAAATGCCGACAAGAGTCCCAAAATAAAGAATAGCGCTTCCCGGATACTCATAAAGTCGCGGGTCGGTAAACAGGAGTAGGCCTGGCACCATCAACCAAGCTGTGCCCGGTGGGGCATACGAAGCATAACTCGTCAGGGTGCCCCTATCCGGAAGCCGCCCATTTGTTATAAGTTGATGCGCGCTATCTATGTAGGGAAGCAAATCGAACGTCGGGATGCGCGTCCTCCACCCTTGTAGCTCAAACAACAGGCCTGTCCCAGTGAGCGACCGGAAAACGGCTTATCAGGCGGCGCTTCGAATAACGCCTCGACCAAAGTGCGAAAACTAGAGCGTTGCATCATCCTCCGCAGAATCTTCTTCCACGTAGAAGCGAAAGACGCCCGCCGTCGCTTTGCCATAAGGGAGTCCGCAGCCACCGCAGAACCGTTCATCCACTCTGAACACACGACCACACGCGATACACTGATCCGTGGATTTTTCCTTTTCCATCGCTGCGGGCAATCTTCCCTGCTCGAGTTCATGCCCACAGCTCGTACAAAACTTCTCATACTGGTACTCCAAAGCGCATGGAATGCAGTGCCTCATGTCAGGCCTCCTTAAAGATCCTTATGTCGGCATTGTCAGATGATCACTTCCGTATGATCGACAAAGAGTAGCCAGAAAACAGGGACGGTACCGGGGGCCCACGAAAACAGCCGCAGGCGGAAAAAAAAGTAAGCGCCGTTACGCCAAATTCAAACGAGGCGGACCAAAAGCTGCCCTGAATTCGTTTGATGCCGCCGATTTTATATGATGGATCACGGTGTAAAGGCCATGCAAATCGTTGTCGTCGAAGCTGCGAATATCTTTGCAAACGGACGGGGCGGACACGGTCAGGCACCAATGTACTCTCGCTAAAGTATCCCGTATCCAGACCGACGACTTCATAACCCGCCTGAACGACAGAGGCGCCATCACCGATTCGATGTGACCGTTACGCCCGGTAACGCAACACCCGCTTTTTCATGAGTTTCCTCCGCTTCCGGTGATTCATCCTTAAGCAGCTGCCGCACCCACTCAATAAGCGGTCTCTCCTCGGAAATTTGGACAAACAGACACCCGGCTCGGTCGGCAGCTTCTCCGTCCAGCTCGTCATCACCGACAAAAAAGGTTCGAGTCAAATCAAGATTCAAATCGTGCTGCGCCTGAAACAACATTCCCGGCTTCGGCTTGCGGCACTCGCAATCGGCATCCCAATCGTGCGGGCAGTAGTAAATGGCTTCGATCTTCCCGCCCGCCGCTGCAACTTCTTCCCTCATGCGTTGATGAATTTCAGCGAGGTCCGCCTCGGTCATCACGCCGCGCGCAATCCCCGCTTGATTTGAAACGATGATGACGCGATAGCCACCGTCGCGAAGCAGTCGCAGAGCCGTCCAGGCGCCGGGCAACCATTCGAATTCCTGCCACCGACGGACGTATTCGGCGCGGCTCGGTTTTCTGTTCAGCACGCCGTCACGATCCAGAATCACGGTTTTTGTTCCCTTGAAGAAATCTTCAGTCAGAAGGAGTCGAGGGTGCGCGCCAACGCTTAAGTAGCGGTGATCGGTGATAAACGCGATCAATTCTCTTCGCTCCGCCAGCGATGGATAAACCGTCGTCTCAAAGAGAAGGTTTTTCTCACTCAGGCGGTGGACGATTTCCTTTTTGAGAATGGCGTAGCTAATTTCGACCCCGTTGAGATCCGGGTGCACGCAGCTCTTATCGTAGATGGAGACGAAACCATCCGGCTCGACACGCACACTGTTCCGAGTGTACCCCTCTTTGTTCCTGTAAACGGTGATCATGGCGGGAACGCCGTTACTCTTGAACCGCTGCCACATCTTATCGATTTGCATCGGCCAATAGTGGTCACAGTACATGAGCAGAAAACAGGAATCCAAAAACGGCTCTGCGAATTTCACGCGCCTGCCGGTTTCGTCCTCAACTGCCGTGACGGAATATTCTATTTTGATGCCCCAGCGACGACCGTTGCCGAAGTAGTCGCGAACGACCTCTGGTAAATAACCTAACAACAAGAGCACGCGCTCGAATCCCTGCTCCCGCAGTTGCTCGATCTGGTACTCGAGAAACGGCTTGCCCTGGATCTCCACCATCGGTTTTGGCCGGGTATCCGTCAGCGGCTTTAAACGGGTCCCTCGCCCGCCGGCAAGAATCACGGCCTGAGTAGGACGTTTTAGAGACCGTCTGTGGGCCATGGAATTAATTCGCTCGATTTGCCTCTAAGGCTCGCGCCGAAGAGTATGGCTGAATGTTATTGGCAGAAACTCGACGCCATGAATTCATCGAAGGCCCTAATCTATTATCGCCCCACTGCCTGGGAAAAGGACGTAAGCTGGATCATGTTACCTAACCCGTTGATGACACAGCTCCTTCAGTCTAAGCGTCAGCCGGTCCGTGGAGGGGTTCAATCCGAATGAACGGAATATCAAGGCCCGCCTTGTGTCAGAGGCAATCACGCAATCTCCTAACGGAAACCCATGGGTTTTGGAGCATGGGAGTATTGAAGAGGCGGGTTTTAAATGCATTACTCCATCACTCCAGTACTCCAGTCTCTCTAGGATGACATCCGATAGTCAAACAATTTGAACAGAGTCTTCAAAATCAAACCAAGGTCGAAAAGAAACGAGGATCGGCGAAGATAATCCTTAGCCAGCCTGATCTTGTCCGGTAGCACACGTGTTCTGTACTCGTCTTCGGGATTGGCGGCTTTTCCCAGGAGCGCGGCCTCATCCCGATATTTCAGAGAGGCGAGATCGGTCAATCCCGGCCTCACCTGGAGGATCTCTTCGTAATCGCGCCGAAACAGTTCCACGTATTGACGGACTTCCGGGCGTGGCCCGACCAAAGCCATGTCTCCTCTTAAAATGTTGGTCAACTGAGGAATCTCGTCGATTTTGCTCTTACGCAAGAGCCGTCCGACTCGGGTGACCCGCGCATCCTCCCCGATAGTAACGAGACCGCCGCGCGCAGGAGCGTCCTGCGCCATAGTGCGAAATTTGTAGATCCAAAAAGGACGAAAGTTTCTGCCGATTCGCTCCTGCTTGAAAAAAATCGGCCCCGGCGAATCCAACTTGATAAGCAGCGCGCTCAAAACCAGGAGCGGGAAGAGCACAACAAGCGCCGCCGCGGCCACCACAATATCGAACATTCGCTTCATCATCGGCGGTGCTCTTCAACGATGCTCCGCACCGCCTCCACGACATCGTTGACATCCGCATCGGTCATTTTAGGGTAGATGGGAAGCGAGATGATGCGCTCGAAAACCGCCGAGGCATTGGCGAAGTCTCCAGGTCGGTAGCCGAACGTATTCCGATAGTACGGATGCAGATGGAGCGGGATGAAATGCACCGAAGTGCCAATGTTCTTTTGCCTTAGCGCCTCTATGAAGTCTCTCCGATTAATACTCAAGCGTTCGAGCTCGAGCTGAATGACGTACAAGTGCCAAGCGTGCTGCACGTCAGGCTTGCACACCGGAGTTTTGATTTCTGGTAGATCTGCAAATCCCTCATGATACGCCGCGGCGATCCGCCGTCTCGACTCAAAGAAAGCATTACATTTCTTTAGCTGTTCGACGCCGAGACTGGCCGCGATGTCCGTGAGATTGTATTTGTAACCGGGGCAGAGGATTTCGTAATACCAAGAACCTTCCGCGCTGTAGCGGTTCCACGCGTCGTGACTGATACCATGGAGGCTGAGCATCCGCATCTTGTCCGCCCACCCTGGATTTGCCGTAGTCGCCATGCCCCCCTCGCCGGTGGTAATGGTCTTTGTCGCATAAAAAGAGAAACAGGTGATGTCTCCGATGCCGCCAATCGGGCGACCTCTATAGTAGGCGGGTAACGCATGCGCAGCATCCTCGACGACTCTTAGATCATGTTCCCGAGCAAATCGCAGAATGCGCTCCATGTCGCAAGGTTGGCCACCGAAGTGAACCGGAATGATGGCTTTGGTCTTAGAATTGAATGCTGCCTCCAAACCGTCGGGAGCCATATTCAAGGTGTCGGGGTCGCAGTCGACGAGGACGGGTTTCGCGCCGAAATAAAGGACCACCTCCGCGGTTGCCCCGAAAGTCATCGTCGGGAGAATCACCTCGTCCCCCCGTTGGATTCCAATCGCCGCCAGCGCGAGGTGAAGAGCCGCGGTTCCGGAATTGACCGCCACAGCATGACGGCAACCGATGAACTCGCCAAAGCTTCGTTCAAACTCTTGGACCTTCGCTCCGGTCGTCAACCAGCCGGACTTTAGCACCTCGACGACGGCTGATATTTCGTTTTCCGCAATCACCGGCGAATGGAACGGGAGAAAACTTTGCCGCACCGGACGGCGCTTATTGATCGATAATGTTTGGCTACGCATAAACAAATTTGATTATGATCTCACCCTGAGGCGCTGAGAACGCGGAGGGGATAATTGGAAAAAAAAATCTCTGTGTCCTCTGTGGCTCTGCGGTGAATCCCTGCTAGCTACTGCCGCGGCTTTTGAATCACACCAAGATAGTGAGTGCAAAGCCATGGAATTTTCTCCAGGAGATAGCAGCCCATCCAGGAATAAGGCGCGAGCCTACGCACCACGGGTGGCGCCAAGGTCACCCGGCGAAGCGTAACCCGACAAGCGGGAAAGAGTCTTTGGATTTCATGACGATTCACCCCGCGGACGTCCGGATTCCAGGGATTGTCGACGCGAAAATCATACCAGAGAATAAGTCCGTCATCCTTGGTCACGCGGATCATCTCCGCGGCGACTTGCGCTTTGAGCTCTGAATCCAAAATCGAAGTGAAAACGGTCCCCTGAAACACAAGGTCAAAACTTGCATCGGCAAAGTCCAAGGTCGCGGCATTCGCGCGATGTATCTTGACATGCGAAGAACACAATCTTTTCGCCTGGGCCACACGCCCTTCCAGGAGATCCACCCCCGTAAGGTTCTCCGGGCTGGCGCCCCACTGGATGAATTGTCTGAGCCAATGTCCGGTTCCGCAGCCGACTTCAAGGATCCTCCGAGATTGAAGCGGGTCCAAACCATGAAGCCGTAGCGAAGCCCATATTCGCCGTTCGAGCTGCTGCACCATAAAGAGATGGCCATGGTCAAACCAGGGACAATGCGCATCCGTGGCCGCGCGCCGTTCGTAGGCTGCGCGAATGCGGCTCTCCTCGGCGCGTAGGGAGTTCATAAACAGTCTCTCTCGATTCTGAACTGAAGTTTTAAGACGCCTGTGGCATTAAAACTTCAGTCTTCAATGAGCTGCGTACCTGGAGATAGAAGTTGCGGATTTGCTCGATGACGTATCGTTGCTGCTCCTCGGTCAGCTCGGGATAAACCGGCAGCGCCAAGGCTTCGAGAGCAGCTGTCTCTGAGCGAGGAAAGTCTCCGTTTCGATAACCGAGCTTGAAAAAGCAATCTTGAAGGTGCAGCGGGATCGGGTAGTAAATTTCGGTTTCTATCCCTTGCTTGCGTAAAAAGATCTGCAGTCGGTCGCGGTCCGGACAGCGAATCACAAACTGGTTGTAAATGTGTCCCGGGGTATCTTCAGGTAAGCCGATCTGTTCGAGTAAACCGGCCTCTGAAAACAAATTCCGATAGCGGCGAGCATTGTGCCTGCGCGCCTCGGTCCAGAGCGGCAGATATTTCAGCTTGACGCGCAAGACAGCCGCCTGCAATGCGTCGAGCCGAAAATTTCCTCCAATCAAGCTGTGATGATATTTCGGCTTTCCGCCATGGACTCTCAAGACACGAAGCGTTTCCGCTAACGCGGCATCGTTGGTGACCACCATTCCGCCATCCCCGAAACATCCCAGATTTTTGCTCGGAAAAAACGAGAAACATCCCATGGAACCGACGGTCCCTGCCGACCTTTGTTGGTCGTCTCTTGCTCCGATCGCTTGCGCCGCATCTTCAACGACGTTAATTCCGTGCTCTCCGGCTACCTCAAGAATATCATCCATATCCGCGCATCGGCCAAAAAGGTGAACCGGGAGAATCGCCTTTGTGCGTCCTGTCACTTTTGCTTGGACGTCCTTCGGATCTAAGTTGAAGCCACGTGAATCAATGTCGATGAACACCGGCCGGGCCTGCAGTCGAGCGATCACTCCCGCCGTCGCAAAGAACGAAAACGAACTCGTAATGACTTCGTCATCGGGGCCGACTCCGATGACCATGAGGGAGGCTAATAGTGCATCGGTTCCGGAAGATACGCCAACGGCAAATTTTGCCCCACAAAAGGCCGCGATCTCGCGCTCCAGAGCAGTCACTTCCGGGCCAAGGACAAAGCGCTGCGAATCGCACACCCGATCGATGGCCTTGCGGACTTCCCAGCGAATCGTTGCGTATTGGGCTTGCAAATCGAGTAATGGGACGTTCATCACGCTGTTTGAACCTCCTTGCCGACGAAAGTCACGTTTCTAACCACGCGCTTACCAACTCAGAATTGTCGATGATTGTCTGGAAGAATGACTCATCAGGCATAAACACAAGTAGCGAGACTGTGGGCAGTGGTTTCCATGGTATGACACTCAAACTCTCTTCAATTGCCCCGCGAATTTTAGACCGGGTGACCCCGTACTGGCTTCGCCAATCGACTAATGGAACTTTCATCATGCCGCTCGAACCTCCTCCTTGCCGATCTTGAGATAGCGTCTTTGGCACGCCCGACAGATTCCGTCCCTTTTATTGCCTTTGACTTCGATGCGGTTGCCACACGCGCACATCCAGCCGATGATGCGCGCGGGATTGCCGACCACGAGCGCGAAATCCGGCACGTCCCGTGTGACAACGGCGCCGGCGCCGACAAAGGCGTATTGGCCGATCGTTGCCCCGCAGACTATGGTGCAATTGGCTCCCAGGGTTGCGCCACGCCGAACCAAAGTGGGCCTTAACTCGTCCATGCGCCGAATCTCGCTACGGGGATTAAAAACGTTGGTGAAGACCATGGAAGGCCCACAGAATACCTCATCTTCAAGCGTCACGCCCTCATAAACCGATACGTTATTTTGGATCTTTACGCCGTTGCCGATTCTAACATTAGGCCCGATCACAACGTTTTGCCCAATTCGGCAATCATTTCCCAAGCGGCAATTTCTCAATACATGAGAAAAATGCCAAATGGTTGTTCCATCACCGATCTCGACATTCTCATCAAGCACTGCTGACTCATGGACAAAATACGGCTGTTGACCGTTCGCCGAAGGCGATTTTGATGGCCACGGTGTAGCGACTAAAGCATCCTGGCATTGTTGAAGTACCGTCAGCACGCGAAGTCCTTCCAAGCCATCAGTCACCGGCGATTGACGTGTCTCTATACACTCCAAAAAATGGAGGCATTCCGCCTTTAGCGGCTCACTGCAATCCACCGGTACCGGGCGGGCGTCCGCACGGTTCGGAATCGGCTGATGGTTTTTCCACTTAATCGAGTGCGGATACAGCACCAGTTTGTTTTCTGTTTCGACATCGTCAAACACGGCCATCTGTCGGTCACCGACCACAATCAACTTTTGCTCTTTATAGGGATGTAGCCAAGAGACAAAAATATGGGCCTTAACGCCACTAGGAAAAGACAAAAGACTTAAAGTAACGTCCGCGATCTTGTCGTGGAGATAATTGCCTCCTTGCGCCTTGACCGAGTCGGGCATCTCACCCACCAGCCCGAGAATCACCGAGATATCATGGGGAGCAAACGACCAGAGAATGTTCTCTTCACGCCGAATTTTTCCTAGATTAAGGCGGTTCGAATAAATGTACTCAACCCGGCCAAGCTCTCCTTCTTCAA
>WNGH01007237.1_pt1 | contig 14006 bp, 9 predicted proteins | sample 5400631 | NCBI WGS metagenome assembly WNGH01 (sample SAMN13153373, study PRJNA577476) | soil metagenome | isolation source: 115 cm soil or saprolite under Garry oak tree replicate 1 | place: USA:California | collected 2016-06-15
AGCCTTCGCGCTCACGAATAAACTTTCCCGCCACCGCGTCTACTCTCTTCTGCAGTTCGTCGGCGGCTTTGACGATGTCTTCAGGGATCTTGGTCGTGTTGGGTTTTCCCGCATCCTTCTTCCACTGCTCGCGCGCGGTCTTCAGCGCTGTCTGTATGCCTTCCATTGTTTTCCGGTCCTTGTCCGTCGTCTTGGCCATGGGGTAAAGCTGGTCAATCATTTCGCGCCGAGCGGAGCGGTCCGCCGCGGAAATCACCGCGCGCGTATCCTCTTCGACCAGGACTTTCTCGGAGGCTTCCCGGTCTCCGGCCTTGATCTTGATGGTGTATTCCCCCGGCTCGACGAGCGGCCCGCGTGGCCCCAATCCATATCCCGCCGCAATCGCTTCCAGCTGTTCGGGTGTGGGATCCGCCGGCGGAGCCGAGCGCAAATCCCAGTTGGTGCGGTTGACGCCCGCCGCGCCCGGCCCGTCCAACTCCCGCAGCACTTTCCCGTCTTTGTCGAGCACGGTGATTTTTACTTGGCCTTCCTTCTTTTCCGTTCGGTCGCCCTTGGCCTCCGGCTTGGGCTTCTCGTCGGCCGCGTCTTTCTTGTCTTTTTCCTCTTGGTCGTTCTTTGGCGTTTCCGGTGGCACGGCTTCTTTCAGGTAGTAGCTCAAGATCGCGCCGTACGGCGGATTCTTTGCGGTGAACATTTTCTGACCCGCGCTCCAACGGCGGTTGCGCAGGTACCAGGTTATCGCGGGCCGCGGCGGGAAGAATGTCAGGGGTGATCCCGCCACGCTCGCATCCATCTTCTCCATGGGCGTCAGATCGTCAAGCACCCAGATCGATCGCCCGTGCGTCGCCAGCACCAAGTCGTTTTCGCGCGACTGGATTTCGATGTCGTCCACCGGTACCGTCGGGAGATTGTTTTTCAAGGCCGTCCAGTTTCCTCCGCGATCCCACGATACCCAGAGCCCGAACTCCGTCCCCGCAAACAAGAGGTTCATGTTCCGCGGATGCTCACGCACTACGTGCACGCTCCCGGCGGAATCGGGAATGCCGTTGCGGATGGCTTTCCAGTTTTCACCATAGTCGCTGGTCGCAAAAACATAGACGCTGTTATCGTCGCCGCGATGCCCGTCGAAGGCCAGCAGCGCCGCGCCTTCACCGGTTTTCGAGGCCACCACGCGGCTCACGTAAGTTCCTTTGCTCACTCCCGGCACCTTCGACGCCACGTTCTTCCAGGTCTTCCCGCCGTCGCGCGTCACCTGCACGTTGCCGTCATCGGTCCCCACCCACAACACGTTGGCAGTCAGCGGCGATTCGCTGAGCGTGGTGATGGTCGGATATTCCTGCACGCCGTCGTGCCGTGACAAGGTGTTCTTGTCCGGAGTTTTCCCAAAAATTGGTAGCTTATTGCGGTCCGCTCCCGTGGTCATGTCCCCGCCAAGCCGGGTCCAGGTATCACCGCGATTCGTCGACTTGAACAGATAATTCCCGCCGTAGTACACCGTGGTGTGCTCGTGAGCGGAAACCGCCACCGGCGAATTCCACTGAAACCGGTAGTGCGGCTCTCCTGCTTTCGCCTCCGGCCGGATCGACCGTTGTTGCCCGGTGCGTAAGTCGCGGCGATCGATGTACCCATCCTGTGACTCGGTGTAAACGATCCAGGGCTCCAGATTATCAATTGCCGCATAGAAACCGTCGCCGCCGTGAATCACCTGCCAGTCATCATTCACGATCCCGTCGCGCGTCAGCGTCTGGCTTGGCCCGCACCAACTGCCGTTGTCCTGCAAGCCGCCGCAGATGTGGTACGGCTTTTCGTTGTCGAGCGCTATTTCGTAGAACTGCCCGATCGCGATGGTGTTGACGAAGTCCCAGGTCTTCCCGGCGTCATAGCTCCAGTGAATCCCGCCATCCGACCCCGTGAGCATGTGGTTCGAATCCGCGGGATCGATCCACATGGCGTGATAGTCGCCATGAATTCCTTTCACGCGCTGCGTCGAAAACGTCTTTCCGCCATCCTCGGAATAGAACATCGGCGCACCGAGTTCCCAGATCCGCAGATCATTATTGGGATCGATGCGAATCTGGCTGTAGTAGGAAGGGCGCGGATTCGTATCGCCCATCTTCTTCCAGGTCTCGCCTTTGTCCTCGCTACGATACGTCCCGCCCCTCTCGTGCTGCACGATGGCGTAAACAATGGTGGGGTCCTTGTGATAGACGTCCAGCCCGATGCGCCCGGTTGCTCCGCCGTTCTCATACGGCAGGCCTTTGGTCATCCATGGCGATGTCGCTCACGCCGGTGTCATCGTTGATCTTCAGCACTTGCGACCAGGTCTTCCCGCCGTCCGCCGTCTTATACACGCCACGCTCCGGATTCGGTCCCCACAGATGTCCTAGCGCCGCCACGTACACCATATCCGGATTCTTCGGATGAATCACGATTCGCCCGATGTGGCGCGTGGCTTCCAGCCCCATTTTCTTCCAGGTCTTCCCGCTGTCGAGCGACTTGTACGCTCCATCGCCCCAGGAGGAACTTTGCCGGTTGTTCGGCTCGCCCGTTCCGACCCACACGACCGCGGGATCCGACGGCGCAATCGCGATGTCGCCAATCGTTGATACGCTCTCTTTATCGAATATCGGCTCCCACGTCGTGCCGTTGTTGGTTGTTTTCCACACACCCCCGGAAGCCGTGCCCACGTACACGATGTTTGGATTGCTCTCCACCACTGCGAAATCGTCGATGCGCCCGCCCATCGTCGCGGGGCCGATCTCCCGGAATTCAAGATTCTTGCATTTATCGGTGGGATTTGGCTGGTCGCCGGGCGCCGCCAGCGCGCTCATTGACAACGCGCCAAAAATCGCCGCACCAGCCAGAATCGTCCGCAGAGCATCCCCGGTATGCTTCATTTCCATCCCCCTCGGTACAAGGCCCGGCATGATACTCCGGCTGGGCCGAGTAGCGCATCAAATGTCTTCAAAAGGGCCAACCAACCCGCTCCGAAGACTGACGCACCGCGCGGCCGCTTCGTTTCACGCCTGCGCAATTCGGCCGTTCCGTCACCGCGTGCAACTCATCTCATGGCCTGCATGGCCTGTCCTTGCCTTCAAATCCCTACGACCGCATGCTAGGCTATCCAGCTGTCTTCTTTGACCGCATGTTCCGAGTGAATCACCATCCCCATCGACGGGTTCTTTTCGCGCTCCGCTTCTTTCTTTTCCTGCTTCTTCTCGCGCTTGCAGTCACCCCGCCACGCGTGGCCTCCGCCCAGCAAACTCGCTTTCCATCCAGCAAAGGAGGAGTCGCATATCTAGAAGCGAATACGCAGGGCCGCAAAGGCGACGTCACGACCGCTGACGGCGACGTGGACATTCACTACGCGGACACCCGTCTTCGCGCCGACCACGTCGAATACGACAGGAAGACCTACGAAACCACCGCTACCGGCCACGTTCAGCTCGATTACGGCAACGAGCACCTCGAAGCCGAGGAAGCCCATTACAACGTCAGCACCGGCCACGGCCTCTTTCACAACGTTCGCGGCAAGGTCAAGATCGAGCGGCGACCCAATCCGTCAATTTTGATTTCTGATAATCCGCTGTACTTCGAAGCGCGGGACGTGGAACGCTTCCCAGGAGACATCTATCTCATCCACCGCGCCTGGATCACCATCTGCGATCCCCAACACCCGAAGTGGCAGTTCTACGCGCCCAACGCGCGGATCCGTCTCGATAAAACTGTCGCGCTCGTCAACGCCAACTTCCGTCTTTTCCCGCCGCGGCTTGCTCGAACGCGGATCATTCCGCGCCAAGCCTTTCGAAGACACTTCGATTGAGTACACCTATTTCGGTGTCGAGGATCGCGGCCTCCTCAACTCTGACGGCACACGCAATCCTCAGGGTGGCGAGCAGCAACGCCTGGAAATCCAATCCTTGCTCCCCGGCGGCTGGCGCTTCGTGACCGACTTCAACCATCTTTCCTCGCTTACCTTCCGTCTGGCCTTCGCTGACTCTTTCGGCGAAGCCACCAACTCCGAAGTGCGCAGCGCGGTGTTCCTTTCGAACAATTTCCGAGGCTTCAGCCTGAATTTCGCCGGCCTCAGTGACAAAAGTTTTCTCACCCTGCCGGTCGCCGCAACCCCCATCACGCCCGCGGTTCCCGCCACCAGCGTTACTCTGCGAAACCTGCCGGAAGCGCGCTTGGGCGCCGTCGAGCAGGCTCCCTGGCGCCGCGCCCCGGTTTATTTCGGTTTTGACGCCTTTGCCGACGTGGTATACCGCCGCGATCAAAACAATCAAACTGCAAACTTCGTCGATCGCTACGAATTGGCGCCCCGCGTTACCGTTCCACTGCACTTCGGTGGGTGGCTCGGGGTGACCACTTCCGCCGCGTTTCGCACTACCCGCAATGGCGACTCCCTCAATTCCGCCGGGCAGGTCAGTGCGGCTTCGCTATCCCGCAACACTGGCGAGTTCGCCGTCGAGGTTCGCCCGCCTACGCTCCAACGATTCTTCCGTGGCGCTCCCAGAAAGAAGGGCCAGAATCGACGCCGCTACAAACACACCATCGAGCCGGCCTTCACCTATCGCTACGTTACCGGGGTGAATCATTTCGCCGACTTTATTCATTTCGATTCCGATGCCACTCTTACCAACACCAGCGAAGTCGAATATGGCTTTGCGCAGCGGCTCTTCCGCAAAGACGGCGACGGCCAGCCTCAGGAGCTCGTTTCCTGGCGCATCGTTCAGAAGCACTACTTTGATCCCACCTTTGGCGGCGCCATCGTCAACGGCCAGCGCAACGTGTTCCAGGCGTTCGACTCCATCTCGCCTTTCGCATTTGCTTTCGGTCCCCGCAACTGGTCTCCGATCGTCAGCGATTTCAAAATCACTCCCGGCGACCTCTACGATCTGGAGCAGATTCTTCAGTACGATCCCCAAATTCAAAGACTCGTCACCATCGGCACGCTCCTCAAAGTAAAACCTTATCGGGAATTATTTGCCACCGTTTCCTACTTCCGCCTGAATGACAATCCGGCGCTCAGCGACCTTCCTCTCCAGCCCGCCCCGGTGCTTCCTTTCCAGCAGCCGGATTCCAACCAGATTCGCGGGCTGGTCGGCTACGGAAGCGAATCCCGCAAGGGGTTTAATCTCATTACCGGTCTCGGCTATGACTTTGAGAACAAGACATTGCAAAACCAGATCGTGCAGCTCAGTTACAACGGCGGCTGCTGCGGCCTCGCTGTCGAATATCGCCGCATCAACCTCGGACAGGTGCGCGCGGAGAATCAATTTCGTCTCGCCTTCATCATCGCCAACATTGGCACGTTCGGGAATCTCCGCCATCAGGAAAGAATCTTCTAGCCGTCAGGCTTTGCGGTGCCGCGCTTGAGTCTCCGGTATGTTCGACTGTGATTTAATATGACTCCTATGAACGACACCGACCTGGCCTTCGCATCCATCGAGGAAGTCGGAAAACTCTTCCGCAAACGCAAACTCTCTCCCCTCGAGCTCACCAAGCTGATGCTCGCCCGCATCGAGCAACTCAATCCCAAACTGAACGCTTACATCACGGTCACCGCGGAACTGGCCCTGGAGCAAACCAAGAAGGCCGAATCCGAGCTTTTCGGGCCGCGTGGTCAGAAAGGGCATCGTGATCGCGGCCCGCTCCATGGAATCCCGATTTCGCTGAAAGACAACATCTGCACCAAAGACATTCGAACAACTGCGGGTTCAAAAATCCTGAAAGATTTCATCCCCCCGTGCGACGCTCAAATCGTGGCCCTGCTGAGAGCAGCCGGCGCGGTGATCCTTGGAAAGACCAACTTGCACGAGTTCGCTTACGGTGTGACCTCCAACAATCCGCACTACGGCGCGGTCCGCAATCCCTGGGATCCCCAGCGCATTCCCGGTGGCTCGAGTGGAGGTTCTGCTGCCGCCGTTGCCGCCGGCCTGGGTTACGGCAGCATGGGAACGGACACCGGCGGCTCCATTCGCATTCCCGCATCCCTCTCGGGCGTCACCGGTCTGAAGCCAAGCTGGGGCCGCATCTCATGTGCAGGCATCATTCCACTTTCTCCCGCCCTCGATTGCGCGGGCCCACTGGCTCGAACCGTCGGTGACCTGGCCACTCTCGCCGGAGTTCTATACTCGCGCGTGGGCCGCCAACCAAATCTTCTGAGTTCTGCGGCTCTGCGGCCTGGCAAGTTTCGCCTGGGAATTCCACGTCAATTGTTCTTCGATGCTCTTTCACCGGAGGTCCGGAAAGCCTTTGACACCGCTTTAGGCGATCTTTGCCGCGTGGCCATGACCGCGAAAGACATTTCTATCCCCCTGCTCGATGAAACCGAAGACGCCGGGAATCATATCGCCTGGACGGAAGCGGCCCTTTACCACCAGCAACAGGGATATTTTCCGGCCCGGGCTGCGGAGTACGGCGCCGACGTAGGTTCAAGACTGGAGATGGGCTCGAAGGTCCCGGCGGTTGACTACCTGCGGGCTCTGGAGAAGCGCAAACAATTCTTCGAGCAACTGCACTTGGCGCTCGCGGAAGCGCATGTGGATGCCATGGTCTTTCCCTCGACGGCCATTGAGGCGCCGCTCTTGAATCAGGAAACGATCCGCATCGGGACGCACGAGTATGCGGCTCGCGCTTTGCTGCTGCGGAACAACCGTCCGGCAAATCTGGCCGGTGTGCCTGCTGTTTCCGTTCCTTGTGGCTTTACCCGTTCGGGATTGCCGATCGGATTGCAGATCATGGCCGGTGTCTCGAGCGAGCTCGTGCTGCTGCGCATCGCCAAGATCTTCGAGCGTTCCCGCTCGGAGAACCTCCGTCCTCCGCTGGCTGTTTAATGGGCGGGTACCCGCTACGGCTGGCAAGAAAACCTCCCGTGCTTATACACCTTGCCTCGTGCTTATCCCCTGTTCCGGCTTGCATTTGCGGGCGTACTTTGCGCCAGACGTTTTATCTGCTTCCGTCGCCAGGGGGCCTCGCGTCTTCATGACCCAACCACCGATCACATACCCCAGCGTCCCGGTGGCCATTCCTGCGAACACATCCACCACGTAGTGGTACCGTCCCCACACTGTCGAAACACACATGCAGGCGACCAGCGGCAACATTACCCAGAACAGCCACCGCCGGTGACGCCATGCTCCCCACAACGCCGCGACCGACCCGGCCACGTGCTCGGAAGGAAAGGCCGCCCCGCGCACGCGACCGAAATGTTCAATGCAATTGATGGTTGCCGTGATGGGCCCGCCCTGCAGCGGGCCGTGCCACGCTCCCGCCATCGAAAACCATGGACTTTCGATGGGAAAGAGAATCGCGATCACATACCCGACGGCGTACCCCGTGGCCGAATAGGTCATCACCGACCAGTACTCGCACCAATCTCGCCGGTAATACAAGACGCCGCCCAACACCAACAGATATCCGAAATAAGTAAGATAGGCGAACTGCATGAAATCGTTCCGCGCCGGCGTTGCAAACTGTTCCAGCCACACCGCCGGATCGACGCCCGTCAGCCAGTGATCGGCGGCCATCAGCTTGGCGTCCTGCCAGCCGGGCGTCACCAGATGCACGAATTTTCCCAGCTCCTCAAAACAGAATAGAAAAAACAGATGCGGATACCAGTGCCGCCAGAAGCGCCAGAACTTTACTGAAAACGTCTCGCTTCGCCCCCTGGCACGCTCCGCAACCCGGGCTTCTACAAGGCACAAGGCCAGAATCATGGTCGCAACCAATGCTTGCACGCCGACGAGCTTCACTGGATGCGCAAGGTTTTCCGCAAACACCGCGATCAGCGCACTCGATGCCGCCAAATACGCGAGCGCCACCCACTCGAATGCTCCGCACGCCGCCCACGCTGCCGCCCACCGCCGGGTAATCCATCTCGCGATTCTTTGCCCCCCTGCTTCGAAGTCGGCGGTGCGCGCGCCGCCTCGCCTCTCCTCCCTCCAGACGATCGCGCCTTCGTTCCCTCCTTGATTCTTTCTTTCCGCGCTATTCATCGCCGCCCCATCGAAGGTGGATTCACGGCTCGTTCTTTCAGTTCTCGAGGGCTCACTTGTTTTTCAGCTTCGCCGTTCACACCACCCGCCAAATCTGTCTATTCTTCTCCCGGAACTTGGAGTGCTCTGGTGTTAAATCTTTCCACTCGATCGTCGGCCACCCAAGCTTCTTGGCCATCTGCCCAAGACCTTTCGATGGATTCACCGCCGTGGGCCGGCCTACCGCTGCCAGTAACCATCGATCATTCAGGCTGTCGCCATACGCGTAGCATCGCCGTAGGTCGAGTCGCATCTCCTCGGCCCGTCGCTTCGCTGCGCGCGCCTTGGCTTCCCCAAACATCGCCGGGCCCAAAATCCGTCCCGTCCACCGGCCCTCCAGTTCTTCGAGCCGCGTTGCCAACACGCGAATCGTCACCGTGATTCCACGCGCGGCAAGTTCGGCTTCCATGGCGTTCGCCGCTCTCCGCGCCAACGGCAGAAGCGTCCCGCTCACCAGCACAATTTGGTGCCCTTCGTTCGCGTGCCACGCCACTTTCTCGATCGCTTGCGCAAGAAAGGCGGGAACAGGCTGCCGTGGATTGCGCCGCAAAGGAGCGCGGGGCTGGCCTTCGGGAGGGTGGCCGTCCGTGTCTCCCTCGCTATGCTCGTCAAGAATCTGGACGCCGCGCAGATACACCTTGTTGGCCTGCAAAATCGCGTCGATCCCGCGCGGCATCAGCCGCATCGCTTCCCTCAACCACAGAAAGCAATTTCTTGCCGGGATCGCTCTTCGGTTTCTCAGCATCCGGAAGAATCTTTTTTCCAGCGAAGGCCGCGCCACCAACGTTCCATCCAAATCAAAAAACGCCGCAACTCCTCCGCTCTTCTCCTTTACGAGCGCCTCCTGGGCCACGCTCTTTGCTCCGCCGACCGGCGCCGCGTTTCCCGCAATGTATTTCCACCCTTCCACCAGCACCGGCAGTCCTCGCAGCAAACAAAACGCGGCGGTCATCAACGTCAACACATGCGCCCCCACGCGAATCATGGCCTGGACCTCCGCAGCCAGTTCACCCACGAGCGCCAGCGGCCCGCGTGTCAGCGCCAATTCCAATCCCAAATAGCAGAAGCACAAGCATTTCATCGCCGCATACAACCCTCGGCTCCAGCGTGACGCCACCAGCGCTTGCCCCCACCACGTCTCGAGCATGGCATTCGCGCCCCAACCGGACCGGCCCGCCTTCGTCGCCAGCCCGCGTAAGAAATCCGTCGCCGCTCCGCGCGCAAAAAATAAAACCGGCAGCCACAGCGATACCATCCCCACCACCGCGAAATAGGTGAAGTACACGTTCTCAATCATGCGGTCGCCTAGGATGTCCAGTTGGGCGCCCACCGGCGTGGCCATTTGTTTCTTCCGGGCGAGATGCCCATCCAAAGCATCCAGCGCGATGGCCCCCACGGTCAGCCCTACTGCCGTGAGGTTGGCCCACGGCCCACGCCCGAACAGACACACTGCCAGGAACCCCACCACGACCCGCAGCAACGTCACTTTGTTGGCCGTCCATCCGCTACTCACCTGCCGCATGCCTCCCCAAACGCTCACGGTCGTAATGGCAACCGCAATGCCAGTCTCTGCTCCTACAAGCTACTTCTGTTCAGTTACTTACGGACTGATCCGTCATTCTTACCCGGGCCCTACGCCAGCCAAATCCTTCATCTGTCGCCCATTTGCTCCCCCTCCGACTTGTTTCCTTTTCCGCGTTTTGCGCGTCTAAAAAGAGAGGGGCCCACTCCCGGCCCGAGACCCAGCGGAGCCGGACGTTGTTCTCGAACGCAGCGGTGCGGTTCGCCGAAGGATCTCCACGCGAGCACGAACGAGATTTATGGGAGAATAAGAGGTAGGGTTTTCGAGTCTCCCTAACGGGATCTAAAGCGAGGATGAACAAGGGATGAACGATGTTTCACTAGCAGGAGCTTTTCTCGCCGGGCTGGTTTCGTTTCTTTCGCCCTGTGTTCTGCCGCTCGTTCCCGGCTACATCTCCATGCTCTCCGGCATCGGCATGGAGCAGCTCCGCAAGGGCGAAGTTCCGAGTTCCAGTTTGTTGGGCCCCTCGCTCTCCTTCATCGCCGGCTTCTCCGTGGTGTTCATCTCTTTTGGAGCATCTGCAAGTGCCGTCGGCGTGTTCCTCAAACAGAACCGCAATATGCTCACTCCCGTCGCGGGTGCGCTTATCCTTCTTTTCGGTCTCCATCTTCTCGGCCTGCTCATCAAGCTCAGCCCCCGTGTAGGCATCATTCTCGGGGTCATCCTCATCGCTGTCGGTATCACTTCTTTACTTCGCCATGCTCCTCTCTTCGCCGGATTTGGTGCGCTTCATTTCTTCTCGCTTTCCATCATCGGCTTCTTTGGTCCCGGCTTGGCCCGCTGGCTCAACCGCGACGTCCACCTGCGCAGTTCTGTCGCGCAGCCCAGCGCGTGGAGCGGCTTCCTCCTGGGCTTCGCGTTTGCCTTCGGCTGGACCCCCTGCATTGGCCCCATCCTCACGACGGTACTCACCATCGCGGCCGCAAGCGACAAGATTCAGCGCGGCGTTCTCCTCCTGGCCGTCTATTCCGCCGGTCTCGGGATCCCGTTTCTTCTAACGGCTCTGGGCATCGGAAAATTCATGACCTTCTACAAGAATTTCAGAAAATATCTTCACGCCGTCGAACTCTTTAGCGGCGCCCTTTTGCTTTTCGTCGGCGCCCTGGTTTTCGTCAACAAGCTGACCTGGCTCACGGCCAAGCTGAGTTTCTTGAATGTCCTTGTTTTGTGGCTCGAACGCGTCCTCACTAGCGGAAAGGGGGGTACGACGTTCTGGCTGCTAGCCGGTGTGGCTGGTCTGGCAGTCGTGGTATTCGCGGTCATAAAGCGTTGGGAGAAAATTACTGCTATGCAAGGCAACAAAACTTTCTTAGCCATAGCTACCGTCATCGCACTCATCATCGGCACCTACTACGTCGATAAGGCCACGCGCGTCAAAGTCACCGACCCGGTGAAGAGCACCGAGCAGCTCAGCGTCAAGACCGCCGGACAGCCCGCTCCTGAAGTCACCTTCAAAGATCTGCAGGCCAAAGACGCCACGCTTGGTCAGTACAAAGGCAAAGTCGTGCTGGTCAATTTCTGGGCCACCTGGTGCGATCCCTGCTATATCGAAATTCCCTGGCTCATTGAGATGCAGCAGAAGTACGAAGCAAAAGGCTTTACCGTTGTCGGCATCTCCATGGACGAAGAAGGCCAGTCCGCCGTCGCTCCCTTCCTCGCCAAGGAGCGCTTCAACGTCAACGGCCAGAAACTTCCCATGAACTATCCCATCGTTATCGGCAACGACGAAGTCGCCGACAAGTTCGGCGGCCTTCTCGGCTACCCCACCAGTTTCCTCATCTCTCGCGACGGCAAAATCGTAAAAAAAGTTCAGGGTCTGATTAGCTACGAGGAACTTACCAAAGCCATCGAATCTCAGTTGTAGCTCTTCGCGTGGGGCAGGACATGTTGGGCCCCACTTTTCTCTCTGCGCCTACTCGCGCCCATGGCCATCCCCCGGCGCAAATCGCGTAGTTCAGTTGCACCAGCACGATAGCGCCTTACTCCAATAGGACCGTTTTTTCCTTCTGCCTTGGCCACCGCTCACCGCCCGCTTCGGTTTTGCTAGACTGTTTTGGCCATGAGCGTCATCGACGAGGTCCTCGCCGCCAACGAGATTTACTCGCGCACCCATGAATTGCGCCGACTGACCCCGCGTCCCGAGCGCAAACTGGCCGTCCTGACCTGTATGGATACCCGCCTTTCGACCCGCACTCTGGGATTAAAAGAGGGAGATGCGCACATCATCCGCAACGCCGGCGGCATCGTCACTGATGACACGCTGCGCTCCCTGGTCATTTCGCACTATCTGCTCGGCACCGAGGAAATCATGGTCATCAATCACACCGATTGCGGATTGATGCACACCAGCGAACAAGATCTGCGCACCAGCATCCAGAATCGCACGGGAACCGCCGCTGTGGCTCCCGCCTTCTTCTATGCCTTCCAAAACATCGAAGAAAATGTCCGCCACCAATTACAGAAACTTCGTACCCATCCCTGGATTCCCGCAACCGTCGCCGTCCGCGGCTTCGTCTACGACGTCACCAGCGGTCATCTTCGGGAAATCAAGGGTAGCTGACTCCCTGCGGATCCGCCGTGAACAAGGAAACTCCCAACCGGCCTGGCATGCAGGTCCCCTCCAGCGCGATTCCTGCCTCCACCGCCGCCAGCTATTTTGCGCTGACGTTTGCGGTTTCCTGTGGGCATCGCTCTGACCCGGATCCAGAGTCCGGCCAAAACTGGTGTCAGCGGGTAAGGTTCGGCCGCGCCCGGCACCCTTTCCTCTACTGCCTACTACCCACCACCCACTCTCTTCATGTACGCTAAATGCATGCTCGATGAACAAGACTTTCAACGAAAAGCCGACGCCGCGTTCGAGGACCTCAGGCGCCGCATGCTCACCGCCGGCGATGAGCACGGTTTCGACGTCGAAGGCCAATCCGGAAAGCTAGAGGTGTTGTTCGAGGAACCCGTGGCGGCCAAATTCGTGATTTCACCCAACACACCAGTCCGCGAAATCTGGATCTCCGCGCTTTCCACCAGCTTCAAGCTGGGCTGGAATGAACCACGCAAGGCGTTCGTGCACGAAAAAACGGGTGAAGATCTCCACGCCGTCATGAGCCGCGTCATCTCCCAGCAACTCGGCGCCCAGGTCACTTTATGAAAATCAAAGCAGGTATCCTTTCGATCGGCTTGCTGGTTCTGTCGACCGCGCTGCTGCCGCAAGTCCCCTCCGGCCGCGAGGTCGTCAAACCCGAAACCTACGTCTCGCTCGATCCCGCGGCCCGCGGCAGGGCATTCGAAATCGCCGTGGTCATGAAGATTCGCCCGGGCTTCCATGTCAATGCCCGCGAAAAATCGGAAGACTATCTCATCGCCACAGATCTCAAGGCCGAACTTCCCGCCGGTTTCAACGGCGGCGAAGTCTCCTATCCCAAGGGCAAGCTTGAGAAATTCACGTTTTCCAAAACACCACTGAACGTCTACCAGGGCACCTTGATTCTTCGCATGCCTATCACCACGCTTGCCAATGCCCCGCTCGGCGAGCAGCACATTCCTCTCAAGCTCCGCTACCAGGCCTGCAGCACCGAACTCTGCCTGCCCCCGGTCACCGTCACTCTCGACGCCACGCTCAACGTCGTCGCCTCGGCCTCCGCCGCCAGGTCCGCCCACGCGGAAATTTTTAGAAAGCAATAGGCCCGCCATGCCCATCCCAAGTTTGATCCGAAGGCCAGGGTGGCAGACCTCCAGATTTTTTTTCTTGAAGGAAGGCTGGCTCTAGGCTTTAGCGAAACTGGCCACCGCGTCGCGCAAACGGCGGATGACGCGCTGCTGGCCGAGAACGACCATGGTGTCGAAGAGCGGCGGCGCTACGGCCTGGCCGACGATGGCCACGCGCGTGGCATTGATCAACAAGCCGGCTTTCACGCCGCCGGCTTCGGCCACCGCGCGGGAGGCGTGGTCGCATGCGTCGTGATTCCACTCGGCAAGCGCTTCGAGCCGATCGGCCAGTCTCCCGAGGAGTTCCGGCACTCTCGGATCTGTCCAGAATTTTTCTTTGGCCGCGGCGTCGCGAGTGAATTCGTCGCTGAAAAATGCGCGCGACCAACTCGAAAAATCCGGCAACAAGCGGATTCGCGGCCGCAGCAAATCGACGGTCTTTGACCACCAGGCATGATCTCGACCGTCCGCACCGGGAGCGGCCCCTGCGGCCCACTCCGGCTTCCACAATCCGCCGCGCTTCAATTCATTTTCGACTTCCGGGAGCAACTCCTCGATCGGAACTTTCTGTAGATACTGGGTGTTGAACCACTCGAGTTTCGGCCGGTCGAACACCGCGTTGGTGCGGCTCACGCCCTCAAGCGAAAATTTCCGCAGCAAATCTTTGGTTCGCAGAAACTCTT
>WNGH01008489.1_pt1 | contig 14003 bp, 12 predicted proteins | sample 5400631 | NCBI WGS metagenome assembly WNGH01 (sample SAMN13153373, study PRJNA577476) | soil metagenome | isolation source: 115 cm soil or saprolite under Garry oak tree replicate 1 | place: USA:California | collected 2016-06-15
GCGGCTCGAGATTTTCATGTTCGGGCCGCCGTCGAAAGCGAAAGATGCTGTAGGCTAGTAATCCACCGACGACCAGAAAGATCGCCGCACAAATGGTCAGGACCAACGAAGCGTTTTGATAGATCGCATGAGCCGGCGTGGAAAAAGGAACAAAAATATTTGTTGGAGTGAGAGAATTATCCCCAGACGCCGCGAACGCGACGGCCGCTGGCCCGCAGAGGAGAAGAAGCACTGTTAGTGCTCCTTCTGAACAAATCCCCCTCACTCCCCCTTTTTTAAAGGGGGAAGCGAACCCATGCGATCGGTGGTAAGTATTTTGCAAATGAGTGCTTCTCTCCCCCTTTGTCAAAGGGGTGTATGGACCGGGAACAAGGGTAACAAACGTACCGGGGACATAGGTAACAGTTTTCATGGTGGATCGGATTGGGCTCAGAGGTTTTTGGAGGGAGGTACTGGGGGTCCAACCCGGTCGAGATCGTTCGTTATAAGGGAAATGTGAAAGCCGTTTTTTCATGAGCGTCACTGGATGTAGGCAATCGACAGTCTAAAGCTCCCTCAGATTGATTTGGCGAATGGTTTGATAACAGAAGAGCACATCAAAGACTCCGTCAGTGGCAGTGGCTTTAAGGCCGACGGGATAACCCGAGAAAGCATGGCCAACTTTTAAGGTTTTTCCTTTAAAGTGGATCTCTCCTTTTTGCTGCACTTTGCGCACCATGACTCCCGAATCATACTCAATGAGCGGCAAGCTCTCTGGAAAAGGTCGCAAGCTTACTTGGTAGCGAGAGGCGGGCACCTCAAGTCCCAAGGCGTCATGAGGACGAATGAAATTGTACTGGTGGCGGAAGGGATCAAAGGCGGCTTGGAGATCGAGGATGTCTTGCCACTGCCGTCCCATGAGAAGCTCTCGGATAAGCGTGCCGTGAAACCGTTCATCTTTGCCCATGGTCTGAGGGTGGTACGGTCGGCTGTGACTTACCGAGATCCGCAAGCGCATCAACCATACCGTGAGTCGTGTGTAAGGATGAGCCAGATCTCTGCCCCACGGACTGCCGTTGTCCATAATCATCGAGTTGGGAAGCCCATAGAGGCGAAATGTTTCGGTCAGCGTTGGCTGGACCGACTCTCTTGTCTGGTCAGGCAAAGCTTTAAGGCACAAGTTAAAGCGCGAGTGATCGTCCAAGACGGTCAGTGCCTGAGCCGACCCACCCACCGTGGCCAGTGGCCCTTTGAAATCCATCTGCCAAAGACTATTGGGCACCTCACGCTCGAAACGGTGCCAGTTGGGCTTGGCCGCCTTACTGCTAGCATCGATCAGCCCATGACGGTGAAAGACAGCGGTGATGGTGCTCGAGGCCGGCAGAGTCTTTTCACCTTGATTCTTCAAAAGACGACGGATCTTGCGCGCTCCCCAGCTTGGATAAGTACTACGCAGCGATACCAGGGCTTGTTCTTTAGCCTCAGCCAACTGACCGGGACTTTTCTTGGGACGACGCGAATGATCGGCGAGACCTTCGCTTCCTTGTTGACGGTATCGGTCCAGCCACTTGTAGCCGGTTTTCCGACTGATGCCATAACGCTGGCACAGCTCCGTAAAGCTCACCGCTTTTTTCTCCGACAATCGCACAAACTCTTGGCGCAAAGACATGAGACTAACCACTCCCCACGGCATAAGCTCTCCCCCCTTTCGATTTCAGGGAGAACTATGCCTTTGGTTACTGAAAAAGTGTTACCCATGTCTCCGGTACACCTGTTACCTATGTCTCCAGTCTATACAGGAGAATAAAAGAGGGGGTGGATTGAGCGCCGCTTGAGGAGAAGCACTATGACTGTTCGATTGAATTTACGCCGATTACCGTTAACCACAACTCTCGCGGTCGCGCTGGCCATTGCTGCAGCCGTTGAAGCCCAACAGCTGCCCAAATCCGTGACCATCGGCTCAAATCCGGCGGGCTCGCTTTTTTACTCTCTGGCCAGTGGTATTGCCAAAGTCATCAGTCAGTCCACGCCCATTCAGGCGCAAGTCCAACCGTATGCGGGAACCAGCACGTTCGTGCCGCTCTTCGACAGCGGAGAGCTCGATTTGGGAGTCGTCAACGGGGTCGACATGGGCATGGTTTACCAAGGTCCCAAATTAAAGGTGGGAGGAAGAAACCCGTTTCCCCACGTACCGAGCTCGCGCCTGATCATGCGCGGCTCGCCCTTACGAAGCAGCCTGATTGTCCGGAAGGACTCACCGAACAAAACGATCTGTGGCGTTAAAGGCAAGCGCGTCACCGGCGAATATCCCGCGCAGCTCGCCGTGTGGTACAACGTCTTTGGCGCGCTGTCGAACGGCGGGCTGACCTGGAATGACGTCAAAGTCGTGCCGGTTCCGGCGGTGAACGAAGGAATCGACGCCCTTATCCAGGGGCGCGCCGATGTCACCACTCACGCCATTGGCTCCGCCAAGGTCAAGGAAGCCGACGCCACGATCGGCATCCGCTACATCTCTCTCGACTGCTCCAAGGAAGGCGAGGAGCGCATCAAAAAAGCCGTGCCGGGTTACTATCTATCCACGGTCAAGGCCGGTTCATCGACCGGCATCGTCGAAGATACTTGCGCTTACACCTACGACATTTATTTCGTCGGCCATAAAGCGCTTCCCGATACCGTGGTTCACTCCGTGCTGAAAGCGCTATGGGACAACCTCGCGAAACTGCCTCCTCTCCATCCCGGTTTTGCCGAATGGACCAAAGAACGAGCCGTCGATCCTGAGGTGACTATTCCCTATCATCCGGCGGCGGTGCAGTTTTTCAAGGAACAAAAGCTCTGGTCTGCGAAGATGGACGCGGTACAGGAAAAGCTACTGGCCCTGAACTAAGCTCATCCGCTGTTTCGGGTCTCGGGTTAACTCGAATACCCCGAATTCGAAACGGCGAGAGCACGGAGAAGAATACTATGCGGCGACGACGGACGATGTTCGGTTTTCTGGTTGCTGCCACCACAGCATTGCTTCTCTGTAACGCCAATCCGGTTAAAGCGCAGAAGCTCCCCCGCTCGGTAACCGTCGGCACCAATCCGCCGGGCTCTGTCTTCTATGCGCTAGCGAGCGGACTGGCCAAAGTGGTGAGTGAGGCCACGCCCATGCAGATGGCCGTGCAGCCGTACACCGGGACGAGCACCTTCATGCCGCTCCTCAATTCGGGAGAACTGGACTTCGGCATTAATAACGCCGTGGACATGGCGCTATCGTATCAGGGGCCGGAGCGGTTAAAGATCGGTGGCCAGAACCCTTTTCTTCACATTCCCAATGTGCGGCTGTTGATGCGCGGGTCGCCTCTGCTGATCGGACTGCTGGTGCGGAAGGACTCTGCCATGAAAACCGCCCATGACATCAAAGGCAAACGGTCCACCGGAGAGTATCCCGCCCAATTGGCTTCCTGGTATAACATGTACGGCCAGTTAGCCAGCGCAGGGCTCACCTGGAAGGATGTAAAAATCGTTGCAGTGCCGGCGGCCAACGAAGGAGTTGACGCCTTGGTCCAAGGGCGTGCGGACGTCACTATGCACGCGCTCAACTCCGCCAAAGTCAGAGAGGCTGATGCATCCATCGGGGTGCGCCATATCTCGGCTGATTGCTCTTTAGAAGGAGAGAAGCGCCTGCGACAGGCTGTCCCAGGTTACTACCCGAGTATTGTCAAGGCCGGGACCGCCTTCGCCGTGGTCGAGGACACCTGTTTCATCGCGTATGACATCTACCTGACCTCGCACAAGGCCGCCCCCGGCGCCGTGGTGACGGCCGTCGTCAAGGCCATCTGGGACAATATCGAGAAGCTCCCGCCGCTTCACCCAGGCTTCAAGGAATGGACACGAGAGCGGGCCGTGGACCCCGACGTCACCATTCCCTACCATCCAGCGGCGGCGCAGTTCTATAAAGAGAAAGGAACCTGGTCAGCCAAGATGGACGACGCGCAGCGCAAGCTCCTTGGCTTAAACCCGTAGGTCAGTACGCATCTCGCGATAACATTTCCATGAGTGACGACTTCCTTTCCACTCCGACAAAGTTCAGGTCCCTTAGCGGAGCGAGCCGCATTCTTGAGCAGCTGCTGCTCGGGAGTCTCACTATCTTAGGATCGCTTTGGGCCTTGGGTATTCACCACAGCCTCCCCTGGGCCTTCTTCAATCAGCAATACCTCGGTCTCTTTCTGGCCCTCGGCTTGGCCAGCATCTTCGTCGCCGTCAAGGCAAGAGCCAAAGAAACCGGGGACCACGTCCCCTGGCATGATTGGTTCTTCGCCGTCGCGGGGCTGCTTGTCGGCCTTTATGTGACCGTCTTCTATCCAACCATCGCCTATCGGCTTGGCGTGTGTTCTTTACGCCAAGTTCGCCTATCTCTTTCCCGGCCTGTTGTATGCGAAGGGCTCTTCCTGGGCACGGATTGCAAGTTATCTCTATCTCGACTCCGGCGGCATCCTCGGCGTCCCGCTCGATGTCGCCGCTACCGTTCTCGTCGCCTTCATCTTCTTCGGTCAGGCGCTCTACGCCGTGGGCGGTGACAGGTTTCTCATCGATCTCGCTTTGGTCGCCATGGGGCGTTACCGCGGCGGGTCGGCAAAAGTTTCCATCGTTTCCTCCGCCCTCTTCGGCATGGTCTCGGGCAGCGCCGTGGCGAACGTGGCGGTGAACGGCGCGATCAGCATACCCATGATGAAGCGCGCCGGCTATGCACCTCACATGGCAGCGGCCATCGAGGCGGTAGCGTCCACCGGCGGACAGATCATGCCGCCGGTGATGGGCGCAGCGGCTTTCTTGATCGCCGAGTTTTTGAATATCACTTATGGCCAAGTCGCGCTCGCCGCCGCGATCCCCGCCTGCCTTTATTACCTCGCGCTGTTCGCTCAGGTGGACCTCGAGGCGGCCAAGCACGGCCTCGCCGGTCTTCCGTCGGAGCAGGTTCCGAAACTGCGCGACGTGATGCGGCGCGGTTGGATCTTTTTGATCCCGCTTTTCATTTTGGTTTATGCGCTCATGATCGCCGACTGGGATGCGGCGAAATCGGGAATGGCAGCGGTCATCGCGGTGTTCGTTGTCGGCGCGCTCCAGAAAGAGACGCGGCCAACGTTCCAGAAAATACTTAAAAGCATCCAAGAAACCGGGCGGACGATGCTTGATATTATCGCGATCACCGCGCTCGCCGGTCTGGTCATCGGCACGCTCCAGCTCTCGGCCATCGCGTTCAAACTTTCGCTTCTATTGGTGACGATCTCCGGCGGCCATGCGTTCTTGCTGCTGGTTCTCACAGCGCTCGGTTGTCTCTTCCTGGGACTTCCTCTGCCGACCACGGTCGTCTACATCATGCTGGCGGTCTTGGCCGGTCCGGCGCTGGTTCAGGTGGGAGTTTTGCCGCTTGCCGCGCATCTTTTTCTTTTTTACTTTGGCATGATCTCGCTGATCACGCCTCCCGACTGCTTGCCGGTCTATGTCGCTGCGGCGATTGCCAAGGCCAACTTCTGGAAGACCGGCTGGACAGGAATGAGGCTTGCTATTGCGGCCTATGTCGTTCCATTCGTGTTTGCCTTTCATCCCGCTCTCATCCTGGTCGGCACGGCCAGCGATATTGTCGTAGCGATCGTAACGGCATCATTCGGGATAATTCTCATTGCAGCAGGGTGCGCGCGTTATCTTTTCCGTCCGCTTGGATGGGTCAAGTGTGGTCTATTGTGGGTTGCAGGACTTCTATTGCTTCTTCCGACGTGGAGCGGTGTCTGGCTTATTGTCGATGCCGTTGGTCTTGCTCTCGGCTTAGCTGTGGTTTTGTGGGAATGGAAAGGCAGCTCCGAGCGAGACGTACGCCTTGCGCAGGCGGACAGCAGTGGGCCATGAGGAAATATTCGCGCCTACAATGATAGAATTGCAATTTAAACGCAGCGGCTACCTTAAAAGCGCACTAATCGAGTGCAAGAGAAATCGTGTCAACGACAATCAAATTGCTCAGCGCGGGGGCGGTTCAGCCCGGGCTGGTGAGAGTCATTGAAGCGTTCCGGGGCGAGACCGGCAACGACGTAAACGTCGTCTTCGCGACTGCGCCGGCGATCCGCAAACGCCTGGGCGAAGGCGATGCGGGGGATGTCGTAATCGCGCCGACGGATTTACTCGACGAGTTGGTCAAAGCCGGAAACGCTCAGGCGGCGGAGCGCGTGATCGTCGGCCGGATCGGGGTCGGCGTTATGGTGCGCGGCGGCGCGCCGCTACCGAAAATCGCCACGGTGGATGAATTCAAGCAGTCTTTGCTGAACGCCGAGTCGATTGTTCACAATCAGGCCTCCACCGGGATCTATCTTCAGAGCTTGTTCGAGCGTCTCGGCATCGCCGAGCAATTGGCAGCCAAGACGACGCGGTATCCAGATTTCGCCCCGGTGCTCGATCACATCAGCAAAGGCAAGGGCGCTGAAATCGGCCTGGGCGCCACCACGGTCATCATCGAAGCGGAAGCCAAAGGATTGAAGTTCGCCGGACCGCTCCCACCGGAGATTCAAAATTATACGACCTACGGCGCTACAGTCATGGCGGCCAGCGCCTCCGGGGATGCGGCGCAGGCATTGATTCGTTACCTCATTACACCTGGTGCGAAGGCGCTATTCACCGCCGCAGGCGTCGAATAAACTTTGGGAACAACTAACTAAGACTGATGAGGGTGAGCTTATGAAAAGAACGATTTGTTGCGTAGCCTTCCTGTTCGGTTTCGCTCAAATCTCGAGCGCTGCGGATACAACCTCACCTGAATTCTATAAGGGCAAGCCTATCAGGCTTGTGGTCGGGAACTCGAGCGGAGGGGCGCAGGATGACTGGGCGCGGTTCGTGGCGCAGTATCTAGGCAAGCACATTCCGGGGAGTCCCGATATCGTGGTGCAAAACATGCCGGGTGCGGGGACCATCATCGCGGCCAACTATATCTATAATATCGCCAAACCCGATGGCTTGACCCTTGGGCTGATCAACCCGGCCATCTACATCGATCAGCTTCTCGGAGCAAAGGAAGTAAAGTTCGACTGGCCGAAATTTTCCTGGATCGGCTCCCCGGAACGGATCGATCAAGTCCTGTTCATTCGCGGAGACACCGCCTACAAAACCCTGGAGGATATTCGCAAGGCGGCGGAGCCGCCAAGATGCGCGGCTTTGGGGCGTTCCGGCCTCGGTTACTTATTGCCGCGGATCCTCGAAGAGGGGCTCGGGATTAAGTTTCATATGGTGGTGGGCTACGGCGGCGGCGGCGAGATGAATCTCGCGATTGAGAAAGGAGAAGTGCACTGCCGCGCCGGAACCGTCTCGGCTTATGTGGCGCGTGAACCTACCCGCACGTGGGCGAAAAACGGTTTTGTCCGCGCCTTGGTCCAAAGCGGGGCAACGCGTTACCCCAAGTTGCCCGACGTCCCAACCGTCTATGAGTTGTTGGAATCATCCAAGGCGCCTGATGCGACCAGACGTCTCGCTAAAGTGTTGCTCTCCTCCGGCGATCTCGGTCGTCCATTCATCGCTCCTCCAGGGACGCCCGCGGACCGCATCAAAGTCTTGCGCGCAGCCTTTACCAAGGCCATGAGCGATCCTCAGCTCTCAGCCGATGCCAAGAAAAGGGGATGGGACATAGATCTCCTAAGCGGCGAAGAGTTAGAAACGGTGGCCAAAGAAATCATGGTTCAGCCTCCAGAGGTCGTCGACAGGGTCAAAAAAATGTTAGGAAATTAGAGGCGCGTGAAGCGCTTGCGCTGGCGTATCGGAGATTAGCGGCATCGCGTTTGACGCGAGAACCGCACCAGTTTGTGATTGGGCGTGCGTTGAAAGGAGGAACAAACGTGTCAGAGAAGGAACCAGTCTTGTATTACGAAGAAAAAGGCATTGCCCGGATTTCCTTTAATAGACCGGCAGCCCTCAACGCCATGAACCAGGACTTACTTCAGCAGCTCGCATTCCTCCTAGACAAGGTAAGGGTAGATGACGCCGCGAAAGCCGTGATCATTACCGGAACAGGCGAGGCCTTTTCGGCTGGAGCTGACATTAAGTTCCTCAATCAGGCCTCACCGCTCGAGGTATGGGAATTAGCTCGGATGGCTGTTTCAGTCAATAACAAGATTGAAACGCTCGGAAAAGTAGTCGTTGCTGCCATGAACGGGTATGCCCTTGGGGGTGGGCTGGAGTTAGCGGAGGCTTGTATGCTCCGCGTCGCTGTTCGGCACGCCATGTTAGGACATCCTGAGGTTCGTATCGGGGCAATTGCTGGTTTTGGAGGTACAACGAGACTTCCCAGATTGATCGGAAAAGGACGCGCTACAGAACTGCTTCTTACGGGAAGACTCGTCACAGCAGAAAAGGCTCTACAGATGGGGCTCGTTCACAGAGTCGTCGAGCCAGAGAAGCTGCTTCAGGAAACAGAAAACCTCGTCCTTGAAATCCTGTCTCAGGCGCCCATTTCTGTAAGAATGACGTGGGAAGCCATTCATCGTGGTCTAAATCTGACTTTGGAAGAATCAACACTTCTTGGCGCAGATTATTTTGGCTTGGTCGCCTCTACGGAAGATTTCCGGGAGGGAACAAGATCTTTTCTAGAGAAGACCAATCCATCCTTTAGAGGAAGATAACTTCATAATCGACTTCGCGCGGGCGTGAGCGGTTAAACGCCGACTCCTGCATCTGATCGCGATTCGAATCCCTCGCTCGCTACTTTAGCCCGTACGCCGCGGCGACCTTGTCGATGTAGCCGTTCTCATCGAGCTTGCGGATGAGACGGCTGTCGATCAGATCTTCGACCTTGACGTTCGCCGCTTTGGGGTTCTGGGTGGCCATGAGCCGGCGAATATTGCGCAGCCCGTCGAGCGAAGGAAATGGCTTGCGGTCGATGCTTGCGAGAAGATCCTGGTAGCCTTCGTCGGCAACCTTCGGATCGCTGATTTGGAAACGCCGCATCATCGTTTTGACCACGATACTTTTGTTCGCCGGCGCCATCGTGAAGGCAAGGCTTTCCACCAGCGTCATGAGAATCCTTTCGGCAAGCTCGCCACGTCTTTGTACAAACTCCGGGGTCACCACGACGGCCTGATTGAGCATGGGAATATCGGCCGGTGTTAAATCGGCGATGACCGAGAAGCCTTTGCTGATGAGTCGTCGTACGAGAGCACCATCGAGCACCGCGGCATCGATTCTGCCGGCCTCCAGAGACTGGCCAATCAGCACCGAGTCGCCGATGATCAGTATATTGATGTTGTCCCGCTTGACGTCGAGGCCGACATGCTCGAGCCCGAGAATGGTATGCATCCAGGTGCTGCCGCCCATGCTCTGGATGCCGAAGCGCTTGCCGCGCAACTGTTCAGCGCTTTTAAAGTTCGGGCTGGCGATCATCATGTGGGTCAGCTTGCTCGAAATGGACGCGAGAATTTTAAGGTATGGCCCTTGAGCCGCCGCTCCCAACACGGAGGTGCCGCCCGTATATCCGACCTCAATATCGCCAGTGAGGAGGCTCGCGACCAAGATCGGCGCGCCTTTGATGAGCACGAGCCTCGTTTCGATGCCGCGTTTAGCGAAAATGCCTTGCTCTTGAGCGATGATCAGTGGAATGGTCCTGGGACTTATGGCCGCATAGCCAACGGTGATCTTCGTTTGGGCCCGAACCGGCGCAACGACAGAGAGGGTGAGCCACAAAAACAATGTACCAACAACAACAGTCATGTTCGTTTTCACGAGGCAAAACCTAGCGCGGCTAAGCCGCAACCAAATAAAAAGTGTCGAAAGATCCCCCTCTGACATCTCCCCCCGTCGCGGGGAGAGAAGAGAGACAGCTTCGCCCCATCGGTGTAGATAACAAGATCCGGGATTTCCATTAAGCTGTATCCGAGCTATGAACTGACCGGTGCGCGGAGCGCACCCTACAAAAATCTTCGTGTACTTCCTGCCTTCGTGGTGAAGGTTTGTTCCGCTTTCATTTCTTACCTCCCCACAATTGATCGAAGAAACCGCTCTTCTCCATCTCATCCAGGTATCGGGTATCCGTCATTTCTTGAGGCTTCACGTTTTTGGCGCGCGGATCCGTGGGCGCTATTTCGTCGAGCGTCGATTGAAGGCCATCGAGCTTAAGCGCCAGCTTCGGCTCCAACGCTTTGATCTCTACATTGTAACTGGCTTCCAAAAGCTTTCTGTCGTCGACGCGCAGATATTTTTGCAAGACTCTATAGGTCATCTCTCGATCCGCGTGCATGATCTTTGCCGCTTCCGCAATGGCGCGCATGAATCGCCCAATAACCGCCGAACGCTTGGCGATGATCGAGCGCCGCGTGTTGAACGTCAGGGCTGCATAAGCGATATGAAGATCAGGCCCGTAGATAACGTAGTGGTAGCCGAGCTGCAGCGCCTGAACGTCCGTGGGCACAGTCAAAACCGCTGCGTCAATCCCTCGAGCTACCAACGCCGCGAGAGTTTCGGGCGCTCCGCCGGTCTGGATGTAACTCACATCACGCTCACCGATACCATAGTGGCGTAAGGCTTGCACCGCGAAATAATGGGGATTACTGCCGATGCGTGATACACCGATCCTTTTTCCCCTGAGGTTCTCGGGATTCTTAATATCCGATTTGGCGACGATGCTGTGGGTTAGCATGTTTTTTACTCCACCAATAAAAACAATATCGCGGTTTCCTTGAACGAAGGCTCGCGTCAATCCCGCGGCGCCTTGATGCGAGATCTCGCTATCGCCGGATAGAATCGTCGCGACCGCCGGCGCGCCGGGTGTCACAAAAACGAGCGGAATATTCAAGTCGTACTTTTTAAAAAGTCCCGTTTCTTGAGCGATCCACGGATAGGCCTGAGACATCACTCGGGCGGTATACATCACGTACAACCTATCGGCAGCCTGGGCTAGAGACGGTCTCAAAAGGACACTGCAAAGAAGAAAGCATGAACAGATGCGCGGCATTCGTCGATTCATGAGCATTCCCCTCCAACCATAGACTAGGGCTAACGAGCGTGCCAGCTAATTTCTTTTAACCGCCCGCGCTGGCGATCTCCCATCAGTTGGCATTGAGATCGCCAAAAAGAAACGAAACTCGATCCGGAGTTTTCCAGGCGACCCCCGTAGGTGGCCCCTACAAATTTTCGCGAGACAGAAGCCTACCGTTCGGTTTGATCTATTCTGTAAGAATTTGTAGAGAATATAAACCAGCTTTGAATTGAATTCTATTGGAGGATAGATGAGCGAGGTTCGTTTTATCGACACGACGTTGCGAGACGGAAATCAGAGCTTGTGGGCCCTCAACATGCGAATCGGCGCGATGCTTCCGGCGGCGGAGCCTATGGATCACGCCGGCTTTGAGTCCATGGAATTTTTTCTCAGTGTGATGTTCAAGAAGTACGTGCGCGAACACAAAGAGAACCCTTGGTACTGGCTGCGAGAAGGAACGAAGCGCCTCAAGAAGACTCGCCTGCGCTATCATGGCGGCATGCACAGCGCTTTCGAAAAAACGCCCCACTGCGTACTCAAGCTTTTGGTCGAACGGCTCGTCTCCTACGGTCTCACGTTGACGCGCACATCCAATCCATGGAACGATTACGGCGCCTTCAAAGAGGAAATCGATGATCTTAAGAAAAATGGGATGGATACGGTCGCCAACCTGATCTACTCGGTTTCTCCTCGCCATACGGACGAGTATTATGCGCGAAAGGCACGCGAAGCCGCCGCGGCAAAGCCGTGGCGCATTTGTTTCAAAGATGTAGGCGGACTGTTAACGCCGGAGCGGGCGCGAACGTTGATTCCTACGATTCTTAAGAGCGCCGGCGATATCCCGATCGAATTTCACGCCCACTGCAACAGCGGGCAGGCGCCGCTTTGCTATCTCGAAGGCGTCAAACTCGGCATGAGGATACTGCATACCGCAGTGCCGCCGCTGGCCAACGGATCTGGCCAGCCTTCCGTTTTCAACATTGCGAGCAATCTAAAGGCCTTGGGTTATACGCCTGCTGTGGACTTGAAACCGCTCGAGCTCGTCGAAAAGCATTTCACCTACGTCGCGAAGAAAAATGGCCTGCCGATCGGGAAGCCACTGGAATACGATTACTCTCAATATTTGCATCAAGTGCCCGGCGGCATGATCTCCAACATGCGACACCAACTCAAAATCGTCGGCCTGGAAAACAAGATGGAAGCGGCATTGGAAGAGTCCGGTCGAGTTCGCGCCGAATTCGGCTATCCGATTATGGTTACTCCCCTCTCCCAGTACGTCGGCACCCAAGCGGCTATCAACGTAATCCTCGGCGACCGATACAAAGAAGTGCCTGACCAAGTCATCCAATACGCGTTGGGCATTTGGGGCAAGGAAGGCGCCGAGTTGATGGATCCGCAAGTCAAAGACAAAATCCTCAGCCGGCCGCGCGCCAAAGAGTGGACCGATTGGCGGCAGCCGGAGCCCTCTCTCCACGAAATTCGGCAAAAGTTCGGGGCGAATATCTCAGACGAGGAGCTGATCTTGCGTTTTTTCGCCGGTGACGACTACGTTAACGCGCTGCCCAATGACGGCAAGCCGGACGAGTATTTGGACGCGACTCAACCCTTGGTGAAGCTGATCGAACAACTCAGCAAGCGGAAAGACTCGAACCAAATCTACATCAAGCGACCCGACTTCTCAGTGAGGCTGGAGAAACGAGCAGCGCTTTGACTTTCAGGAACCATTGACTCAGGCTGGTGAAAAAAGTTTCAGCTGCAAGGGCACGATCGAACGGTTTCAACCGTTGAAACTGTTCAAGTCGTCCAGGCAGGGGTTACGTTGGAGCGAGGCGGCGAGCGCAATGAAGCAGATGAGGTTTTGGGCCGGCCTGTTAAGGATCGTCACCGTCCGCCGTGCCTACCACCCCCAGATGGCTGACATCACCCCACGTCTGAAGGAACCAATTCCCGTCCTCATAGTTGAAAACGTTGAGGCTTGCGTTCATGAATTCAAAGCGCCGAGGAGCCACAAAGGGAATTGAGAACGTGTGCCGAAAGAGCCCGCTCAAAACTCCGCCGTGGGTCACCACCACGATGGCCTCGCCAAAATGCTTTTCCGCAATCTCGCTTAGGCAAATGATATTTCTTTCAACCTGCTGTTTCACGCTCTCGCCGTTCGGAATGACGTAATCGGGGCCAAGGCTCCGATGAAAACGGTACTCTTCCGGAAATTTTTCCTTGATCTCGTCGCCGTTGAGCCCTTGAAAGACACCGAGGTTCCTTTCTCGTAAGCGCGCGTCCGTGACAATCTCGTGCCCGGTCACGGCCGCGATCATCTCCGCGGTCTGAACAGCACGCCCCAAATCGCTGCTATACAGCGCGCTAAATTTTTCTTGCGCCAGCCTCTGAGCCAATGCCTTGGCCTGAGCCATTCCCTTCTCCGTAAGGGGACTATCCAAATGGCCCTGGCGTATAAGCTTGAGATTCCACTGCGTCTGACCGTGGCGAACAATAATCACCTGAGTTTTTTTCATTACATGCGATCCTCGCAGCTTCTGGTTAGTCTCATGCTCTCCGTATCAATGTCAACATGGCAAATACCATTGATCGACTTCACGCGCCGCCATGATAGGCTATAGCGGTAAGCGTTAATTGGCGCGTTACTTTTCGATTTGAAGGAAATTAGCACGTCGTCAGACTCTTAACGGTTCATCAATCTGTGGAGGCTCTTATGTCTGAGACAAACTTGGCAATAACCGATTGCGACGGCCTACTCCCGATGAAAAGAGCTTCCTTCCTGCGGTTCGTCTTTTGCTTATTCGCGATCGCAGCGATGATCTCTGCGATCGCCGCCGAAGGCCAGAGCGAAAAGCTCCGGGTGGCCATTTCGTCCATCAGTACGAGCCAAGTCAACGTCTGGGTTCCTCTGGAAGCGGGTTTTTTCAAAAAGCATGGCCTCGACGTCGAATTGGTTTATATCAGCGGGGCGCCCGTGGGCACCGCCGCGCTCATGTCCGGCGAAGTCGCGATCAGCCAGGGCGGCGTCGTGGGCTCGATCCAA
>WNGH01013841.1_pt1 | contig 14003 bp, 7 predicted proteins | sample 5400631 | NCBI WGS metagenome assembly WNGH01 (sample SAMN13153373, study PRJNA577476) | soil metagenome | isolation source: 115 cm soil or saprolite under Garry oak tree replicate 1 | place: USA:California | collected 2016-06-15
CCCTCCCCACGTACCTCGGCGGCTGGCACCCATGTAGGTCGCTTGCGCGAGAGGGGAACACGACGCTCCTCTGGGATCTCTGCCACCTCGGTAAAATCACCCGGTGACTCAATGCGCGTAAATCCTATCAAAGCTCGCACTTCCCGCAGTCGCTCAACGAGTACTACCTGTTTGAGTACATGCTCATAGCCCCGTGGCGGAGCAACAGCCGTCACTTTGAAGTCATGAGCCTCAGGGGCGGCAGCGGGGTTGCTCAAGACCCTCCATTCCGGCGCTTTTAAGCTCGGCGGAGGTGCATCATCGCCGGCATCTCCTGCTGCGGATGCGTTATTCCTTGCCTCAACCTTCTCCCAGATATCCGCATCTGTATAGGCCGAAAAGTGCTCCAACTGTCCTATCTGCCGCAGCAACTCTATATTTTGTTGGCTCGTGGCCTTCCCTAGCAAATGCCAGTGCTCCTCCACCAGTTGACCGAGCTTGTCAACGGCGTTTGGCACAGCGAGCGTCGAGAGTACGAGCGAGAACCAGCTATTGGAGGCACCGAGCAGAATGGTGCGCAATTGCTCCTGGCACGGCTCCTTGTCGTAACTGCGCAAGTGCGGGTGGCGACCATTGCATGCAGGAAGATTTTTCATACCCTCGGCTCCGAAGGCATCGGACATACGCCTCTGCTTGCCACAGGTTTCGCACAGTACCTGGATATCTGCGGCTTCGCCCGTGACACCAAGCTCACGCAGTTTAAGCCTTGCCTGACATGATACCTCTCCATGCACAAAGAGTATCCATGGGAAATCATCCAGGTGCCCATTTTTACACGCCACCAGAAAGCGGGCGGGCACAACGGGTGGTGGCGCACCCGCCGAAGAACAGTTCACATGGACATAGCGCGTCTTGTCGGGCCGGTAAACGTCGGCCTTGAGCTGGAACAGGCCGGAGTCCAGTGAAGCCAGGGTGCGACAACGTGGGCAGAGCATCCAGCGTGGGAAAGCGGCCACGGGCACACCAACCATGGCACTCTCATCAAACGGATTGGGCGGGCCGCCCACCGGCTCCGGCGCTTCGGGCGGCGCGAGGAGCCGTAATACCTGTGACCCCAGTACCGCCCGCACGGCCTGCAGCAGGCGCTCTTCGCCCACCATCGCCGGATAGGGATTCTCCCAATCATCTAATCCCATGACCATGGTAGAAATATAGGGTAAATCTACAATCGAGCCGATGCCGTATGTGAATAGAACCTGGCTTGGTCGTAGCTCTCCGACACGATACTTTTTTCTGGTCGCGCTCATCCCTGTTGCCTTTCTGTTTCACCCGGTTCCCTCATGATACTTGCTCGCCCCCATTGCCCGGACTCTCGGTACCTGTATCACTCACAAGTGTGTCGCCCAGGCCTCGTTCATCTAAGATTAAGTTGATGGAGGGCTCCACATCGCGCAGCGAGTTCAAACAGGTAAAGGGAGTCCAATCTTTCTGTCCGGGTTGGCGCAGCAGGCCAATGGTTTGCCCGTCCTTGCGTGTCTTGTAACCAAGCTGGGTGCCGAGGTTCGCCCGGGTCATTTTCAACCAGTATTCCCGCAGCTCTTCAAGTGTCGTTCGCACCGCCTCACCGACCTCTGTACTGCCGGTTACAGATACGGCCCTGTGGGATAGTTCGTCGAGAGCAGCGAGGAAGTAGGGGTGCGTCCCGATGACCTTTCCCGCCTGGCTGTTCTCGTTGAACTCGGAGCCGAGCAGGCGTACATAGCTGACCAGCAGGGCTGCAAGTCCCCGGTCAATAGCACGTGGAGCGAAGGGCGTCACCGAGAGAGCCTCCACCTGCTGGTAGAATGTCGCGTGATAATGCTCGAATTGCTCATAGTGCGATAGGTCGCGTGGCCGCGCCCAGTTGAAGACGACGCAGACCAACCCTGGTGCGTTACGGCCAACTCGGCTGGTGGCCTGGATGTATTCGGCGGTAGTTTTGGGCTGGCCCGCCACGATCATCAGCCCGAGACGTTTGACATCCACACCGACAGAGATCATATTTGTCGCCAGCAGCACATCGAGCGGCCGAGGGGAGGCGGGATCCCTCGCCGGGTCAAACACCCGTTCGAGCTTATCGAGGACGTCCGGTATGTCGGTTGAGCTCTTGCGGGAGGTCAGTTCTTCCAGCAGCGGTGCGTTGCGCCTGGCTAGGCCACGCTGCTCCATCCTGATCAGGCGCGAGCGCACATCGTCTTCGACGAGTCGGCGCATCCCTCCCAGCTCGTTCATAGAATTGAAATAACCGACGAGGGTCATCCAGGGATCTATTGCCTGACCGTATTGATGGTAAAGGTATTGGCTGGCCGAGAGATAGGCCACATAGACGCGGATGAGCGCAGCTTTGAGGCGGCGCCCGCTGGCGCAAATGCCCATATACCTTCGCCCCGGTATCGCGTCATCGGGTTCGCGCTGGCGGGCGAAGAAGTTATCAGTGACGTCCAGGCCCTGTGGCGGAAAGACGTTGACCCGGCGCATAAATAGGGCATGCACCTGCTGGGCCGCGCGACGGATGGTGGCGGTCGCAGCCACCACCTTCGGACGAATCCGCTTGCCATCCACCTCCCACGTCGAGAGGCGATCCACGGCCGATTCGTAGAGAGCGACCAGCGTCCCGAGTGGCCCAGAGATGAGGTGCAGCTCGTCCTGGATAATCAGATCAGGCGGTCGCAGTGGGCGGTGTGCAACGGAACGCGCCGCGGGGAAACTTCCCACGGCCCGGTGCAGGTCCTTATCATCGAGATCGGGGCAGTGGAAGCCGTGACGGCTACACTTCTTATCTACCTTGCCAAAGAGCATCTGCGTCGCCCCGTTCCAGGGCATCTGGGCAAATTTGTCGACGGTCGCGATGAGCAGCGCAGGCAGACAGCGGTAGATCTCCTCGTCGACGACCAGCACCGGCAGGCCTTCCGGCGAGTTCCTGCGACTGAAGGGGCAGCGGCCCAGGAGGTCGCCGCAGTAGATAAACGTACGGCCGCGTCCCTTGGCGAACGGTTCGATCTTAATATCCCGGCCAGCATCGATGGGAGAGCCACACCATGGGCAGTTGGTCAACTGGCGCGGAGAGCCAACGCCACCGATAGCACTGCCCCGTTGGTACAGGCCGCGATCCTGCCGACTCGATTCTTCGCTTTGTTCAGTCGTATTGGGAGTGGTGCGCTGCCCAACCCAGAGACCCAGGCGAAAAGGCGTCTCCCCCCACGTGCGCAGCTTGTCCTCCCGCCGCAGAATCTCACAGGCACAGATGAGTGCCGTCGCACGTTGGAACTGCTGGAGTGTGAGCAGGCGCAGTGTGTAACGCATGATCACGGCGACTCCCTCCTCGCCAGAGCATCCTCCAATTGTTCCTTGCAGGCGGCGGATTGCCAGGGTGTAGGCTGTCAGACCAAGATAGGCCTCTGTTTTTCCTCCGCCAGTCGGAAACCAGAGCAGGTCGGCCACTGCGCTCGCCTCCTCGCTGCGGTCGGGATGGTGCAGGTCGGTCAGCGCGGGCAGGTTGAGCAGTATAAAAGCCAGCTGGAAGGGACGCCAGCTGCGATTCTCCGGTCGATCTTTCTCCTCGAGCGATGTGCTCTGCTCTCGCCGCCTCTCTTCGGCATACAAAGTATGGATACGCTGCTGCCACATCGCTCTATTCATAAAGGAGAAGGCTTGCGCGGCGTGCCGATTGTTCGACAGGAGAGCAATCCCCTCCTGGATGCGAACGAGGGTACGCTGGCACTCCTCCATAGCCTGCTCAGCCACACGTCGGTATGCTGCTAGTCCGGCGCCTGGGTCACCGATGCGTGAAGTTTGCTCTGCAATCCAGGTTGCATAGGAGGTGGCGAGGGGCATCAGTTTGTCAGCCAGTTCGGCCATTGAGCTTTCCGCCAGTTCTTTCATGTCCAGCACCAGATCAGTCAAACCCGGTATCTCTAAAGTGGTCGGAGCTTCCGTGCGCGGCACATCGTATGTGGGTACGACGCGCGTAGAAAGACGAACAGCTCTGGACGGGTCGCCCGCTACGGTCTCTGCATGCACACCGATACCGTGACCAATGGCAAAGCTCATTTGGCGTCGGTAGAGCATAGTCATAGCCAGTTCTTCATCCGACTGCCACCTCCTGCTCATGGTAGAGCGGTGTTGAAAGATCGGCGTGCCGTCAGGTGCTGCAACCGAGAGTTCTGGCTGAAAGACCCAGGCTTCATCGCGGCGTTTCTCGGGTTCGCGCTGCTCATTGACCAGGAAGAGTGTCACCGTCCAGGAATCCTCTGTGCGGCGTATCAATCCCCGCACAACCACGTCGGGCTGTTCTTCCGCTTCAGGGCTCCAAGGTGGAATAGGCCCTTCTTTCAAGGGAAAACTTTTCGGCTTCGCACCAATCTGTTGCCGCTTCCACACCATCTTGGGAGCGCCTTTAGGAGTCTTGAGCGTTTCGCTGTGCTCACGCCTGTAATAGCCCCAACTCGCCTCGACACTCAAACTGCTAGCAGTTCCATCCACAGAGAAGCTCATGCCTATCGATGAAGGATAGAGACTGGCGATTTGCAAGGCCGCATCATCATTGGCACCGTCTTCAACGCTGCCCTCTTCCGGTATTGCCAACTCGTCCATTTCTTCCGGGAGGACCTGCTGATCACGGGGTGCGAGTGCCCCTACCAGGTAGCGATCACGAACACTGCCCTCGTCTATCTCCTCTTCAAGCCCACCTGCCGGGCCAAGCAAGTCTTGCAGCACCAGCCGCTCCAACTCATTGCGTAACGCTGCTGGCGAGAGCGGTTGAAGGATGGAGCGCGGCGGTTCAGGTAGGGACTGCGCCGTCCTTGGCAGTTTCTCCTCATTTAAGGGAGCAACGCCATTCACATCTGCTTGCTGTTCAGGTTCCCAGGCAGCAGGAACAACGCTATTGCTAGTAGGCTGTTTGTGCTCTTTGCGACGAGGAGATTGGCTTTCACGCCAGGAGAGAACACGAAGCACGACATCAGATAGACTATCGGGCACAGTCTCAATACCAAGGATATCGCTGTGCTCAACCAGGTCCAGCCCTGCGAGCAAAACCACGAGATGGACCTCAGGAGCATCTTCAACCTGGCTCCAATTCAAGGTCGCCTCACCTGACCCTAAGCTTCGGTTGATGGCTTCTAAATTGAGTTCGCCTGGCAGAACTGGTGGCAGGTTGATGATATTCACGACACGTCCCCTCTCTATTTTCCGGTTTCAGTGGATGTAGTATAACAGTTTGTGGGGAACCTGCAAGAGATATGTAGGATCTCACAGTCAGTCGAACTGTGACTAAAGTTATTTGGACTGCATCTCAAAGTTATTGAGAACTGTGTTTCAAACATATTGAGAGACTGGCTTCATTCATGTATAGGTCAGTCTTCCACGTTATCAGGTATTGCCTTGTCCTAACTGGGGTTCCCGTAGCAACTGGACAAAAACCAACGCTAAGCGAGTGTTTGATTACTCTCACCTAGCCAACAAAGAAAAGAAAGACCCTCTATTATCGATATTGGAAACAACGTGAAGCCTAGCGCGATTGTAAGACTGGTAGCGCTGGCTTCCCGCTAGGCCAATGATCGTGAAGATGTCACTCATGATGCAGCTCTTTTCTGACGCTGCTTGGCCTGGATGCGCACTACGAGCAGTGCCGAGGCACTGCCAAGGACCATGAGCGTGGTTCCTGAGAGGACGAACCCTCCCTGTAGGCCAATGTGAGTGAGGATGAAACTGGCGAGAAGTGGCGAGACGGACATGGCTCCAATGATCCCTGCCTCCCACAGTCCGAGGACCTTTGCGAGGTGACGATGAGAGATCTGGGACTGCACCAGCGCGATCAGCGGGATATCCGTCAGAGCCGAGAGCATGCCGGTCAGCCCCAAGAGTGCGGCGGCTCCTGGTAGGACCGTGACGAATCCCAAAGGCAGGCGAAACACGCCGAGGACCGCCCAGGCGAGCACCGCAGACAAGGCCAAATTGCGCAAGGGCAGGCGTGTGAGAATCAGCGCTCCGGCCACTTCCGCCAGACCAGCGATCCCAAGGAGAAAACCATACTGCCCAGCGCTCCCGTGCAACTGGGTGTCGACGAGGGCGACAACCCCCACGGTGAGAAATCCACTGGCAATCAGGATAGCCAGCACGAAGGTCGTGATCACGACTTGGACTTCTGGAGCCAGCCGCAGGGCCTGCCACCCGGCGAGCAGGTCGGCCCACAACCCCGGACGAGAGGTGGGGGACGTGATCGGAGGGATGCGCATCAGCGCCAACGTTACGATGGAGCAGACAAAGGTCGCTGCATCGACGAGAAAGACATCTGGGAGCGAGAAGAAGGCGACCAGAGGCGCGAGGAGGAGCGGTCCGACGAAGTACGCCGCACGGAAGGAGACTTGGAGCAGACCATTCGCGGACAGGAGCGCATCAGCAGTCACCACATGTGGGAGAGCAAGGCTGCCACCACGGTCAGACCAGTGACATCCAGCCAGCCAAGGTGGAGCAGGAGCGGGAGCGGCGCGACCAGGAGGACCCGCAGGAGATCACAGCCCATCATGATCCGTTTACGGTCGTAGCGGTCGGCGAAAGAAGCACCAATGACCGATCCGACGAAAACTGGCAGATTGGACGCCAGCGTGACTATCGCCACGGTCTGTAGGCTGCGTGTCAACACCCATGCTGTCCACGCAAGAGCTGCCACGTACAGTCCATCTCCTAACCGGGACAAGCCTTGGCCAATGGCCAGGAGCCAGAAGTTGCGGTTAGAAAGCAGGGAGCTATCCTTCATGGACATGAGCACATCCTCTCCTCATTCTCTAGCTGCACATCGTCCGCAATGTTGGTTCCTCCGTCGCTGGTGGAGGAACGACATCGCTTCACCCACCGAGGAGCACGTGTCATGAGTCCTCAGTGGGAGTTGCATGCCTCTGAGAGACCAGATTCTTTCACTCACACGTCTGTACACGGGCCTGCTCAGAGGTGTATGTCCATTGCTGTCACGCCTCTGTGTCATGGTGTTCCTCACCTCGTGCTCACTCGTTGCAGTGCGCCACGTCCATCGTCGTTCCCACTCAGGACTCTCCATCTGCTCGGTACTGTCGAAGCCCCAGCGCAGGGCTGCGATATCGAGGACAATAAACAGCATGAGCGGGATAAGAACTGTTTCCATGATGACCTCCTAAAGTCTCCATGCATAGCAAATCGCAGTGCGGCTGGAGGACGAAAGCCTCACATACCGCTAGAAGTAGTGTACCTGGGCTAGATCAAATAATCAACTTATTCGGAATATTTGACATCAGTTGAGCGAGGTTCCTTCGAAGTGAGGCAACTGCTCCTGCGGCAGACAGCGGAGGAGAGGGGCCAAAGAGAGTGAGGACTGAGCATTATGAGGGCAAGTGTTCACGGTCAGCATGACTTGCTCCGTGAGGGCGATGGTTAGAGGCACTCGTTTCCAGATAGGTATGGATGCTCTCCATCACCACGGTGATCTGTTCGGGCTCAAGATGATAGAGCACGTAATAGCCTGTCCGTTGTGCCTGGAGCACACCTGCCTCAGCCAGGAGGCGCAGATGCTTGGAGAGTGCAGCTTCACTGAGGCCGACCAACGGGGCCAGTTCTTGTGTGCTCCTGGGGCGTTCAGCGATCAGCCGTAACACCTGCAGCCGCGTGTCATCTGCCAATGCACGTAACACGCGCAGCATCTCGCTGGGAGGCAGAGGGGGACGTGCGGCACGTATGAGAGCAGCGATGGGAAAGACGAGAGAGGGTATCCACGGCTGATCGCAATTAACCCGGATGTGCGGCCATACATAGACACTGGGCACAAGCACGAGCTGATCATCTGGCCCGATCACCACTTCGTGCTCATGGGGCCGCTCTAACCAAAATCGTTCCGATCCCTGATCCGTGCGTATCTCCGGCCACAATCCCTGTAGAAACGCATAGAGCCCATGGGCGGCAATGTGAGCACCTGCTTCGGCGACGTCCGACGCCAGCAGTTCCTCCAGACGCTGCCACTCCACCTGAAATGCGGCCTCCCAGTACGCCGACAGCAGGTCCACAAAGCGGTTGAGCAACGTGAACGGCTCCTCAAGCGCAAGCTTGACGAGGATGAGGCTCTCTGGCTCAAGGTTTGCGGCATTCTTCAGGATGAGTTCGCACGCCATCGGGTCCTCAATGCGTGCGAGATCGCGTGCCAGCATGCCGCAGGAAAAGGTCTCTGTAAACTCGAAACTGAGCACCTGCGGTGCAAGCGTGCGGAGGTATGTCAGTTCGCTTTCGAACGTGGCAAAGGTGCCGGTTGCAGCGGGAAAGAGAAACGCTGGGAAGTAGGAACGGTAGGCAAAGCTGAAAGCAGCAATCTCCCGCTTGAGCGTGGGTGAGAGAGACTGCATCTGCCGCACCCACTGATGCTGGATCGGGTGGTGTTTGGGCTCGACCAGGACATGCAAGCTCAGCACCGCCTCGAGAACAGGTGAGTAGGCGAACGCGAGGCGCTCGACAGCAGTAGGCGGCAGGTGAAATGTGATCATCAGGTCCCTTTCGCAAGCACAGAGCCAAAACGATCACTCAGGAAGCTGACGGCGGGTCGATTCCCTCCCTGAGCAGAACATGGAAACAGTAGTCATAGTATGCCACTCTTCAGGCTCGATAGCAACTGCATGCTCGTCTTCTGTTCCTGATGCGTAGCAGAGTGTATAGCCCGAGATCCTGCTCGTTTTAGCTTCATGATACAGAGAGAGGAACACTTTGCTGCTCCCTAGTACTCGCAGATAACTCTCGTTATCTGCGATGAACCCGTCCGTCTTCTGCTGATAATACGCATTTTGGCACCTCAAAACGAACCTCTTTGGGTGCTGATAATAAGAAAGGCAGAAGAGCATGGTTTCTTTCACGACCGTACCAGAAGCATTGGCTGCTTATGAACAATGGTTGGCACGACAACCCTTGTCCGCTCACACCCGTCGGACGTATCTGACACAGGTGCGTCGCTATTGCACCTATCTCTCAACCTTCCACTGGGAGTATCTCTCGCGTGGAGCGATAGTTCACCCGCAAAATGCTGGTGCGCCCCTGCAACTTCAAATGCTCATGCACGTCAGACCAGGTGAAGCCGTTACCATAGATCGACTGGTTGGCATCGGCGGTGATAAAGATGCGGTTTGGCTTATCGCACAGGCGCACCAGCAGCCGCAACGCGCTGGGGTCAAGGTCTTGCGCCTCGTCTATAACCACCGCGTCATACTTCAGGCTTACCAGACCTCTGGCAACATATTCCTCGGCCCTGGCCCGCGCTTGCCGCCATGTCTGCTTGCCTTGCTGTTTCAAGAGTCGCTGAAGAGTCTCATGTACCCTCCAGATCGCCTTCCTCTGGAGTGCGTTGAGACGGACTTTGCGACCTGGACGCGCTGCTGCCAGGTACTCCTCTAAAGAGCTAATCTGACGCGCCACGATGACCTGGTTGATTTCCTGATGGAGGTAGTCAATACTGAGCCGTTCAACCGTTTGCCACTGTGCCTGCTGCTGCACAGCATTCCCCTCGAATTGGGTGACTTTTACCGCCTGGCGTAGGAGAGTATTGAATTCTCCATGATCTATGAACTTTGGGGCTATTCCCGCCCGGCCCAGAAGCGTCACGACAATTCTATCCGCCGTCTGCACTTCGACATACTTCACATCATCGCCGAGCAGTTGCCCTAACAGTTGTTTCGATGAATTGACAAGGGCATTGGTATAGGTGGTGAAGAGGATGCGGAACTCGTCGCATCCTTTCTTGCGTAGCTCCTGTAGCAGCGAGCGCACGCGATAGAGCGCAATCGTGCTCTTGCCCGTGCCAGGCCCACCCTTGAGGAGTGTAGGGCCGCTGGCATTCATCCCCCAGGTGACGTACTTTTCTTGTTCGGGAGATAGCTTGAGCAGAAAACCCAGCAGCTCACCCTCTTTGTACCGTAGCAAATCGTTCACATCGGTCAGGAGGTAGTCCGGCTGCTGCAACACCTGGGCGAGGGGCCGCTCAAACATGTACTCATCGATCTTCAGCAGGTAATCATCGGGTATACCGGGACAATCCAGCAGATCCTCCCGTGTCTGAATGTGCAGGAGTCGGGCATGGCATGCTTTGGGAATATTGAGGTTTGCCAGCAATTCCTCCGTGATTGGTTCCGGCAACGGCCTCTTCTCGGGTTCTTTTGGTGCGAGAATCCGCTCCCAATCAGGCTGTGCAGTCCTGGCCGCTTGCGCCTCATCGAAGTGTGGGTCAAGCCCGCCGAGAAATTCGACATCCATGTCCTCGTCGTAGGTATCATCATCGCGACGCCGCAGGGCCAGGATGCTGATATACGGATGCTCAAAGGTATAGAAGATGCGAAAATTGCCGCTGCGGAGGCGGTGAAGCCTGCCATTCATATATTTGAGTTGCTTCTTGACCTTGGCATCGGGTGTGGGGTCTTGCGCTAAAAGATTGACCCTTTCAAGGATCTGGTGCATTTCTTTTGGCGGTAGGGCTAATAATGCCTTAAAAAAGTCGGGTTTTTGGGTGATACGCCATTCAGTTGTTGCCATATGTTATCCCCTTGAAGTATTATCTTTAAGATATGGAACTCAACTTAGAACAGAGTATTTCTGCAACTTCCTCTAAATCGCCTGAGGCGTTTTCCACGATCCACTCGGTTAGCGCCATTCCATATATAACCTTGTCGTACTCAACCCGACAGTCAGAAAATTCCTTGAAAATATCCGCTAATATTTTTGCTCCATGTACGTTTCGTATCCATCCATTCCCTATTGCCTCTGGATCACTAATATTCGAGTCATAGTACTTCCTGTTAGAGTGATTACGTTGAAGCCAATCCTCCACTTCTTCAGCAGCAACTGGTTGCTCACGGAAACCTTCAATCTGAGAGACGACATACGCTATTGCATGTGCGTTTAGCAAGTAGTTTTCGTACATTCTTCTCGGAAGAAAGACAACACTACCGCGACTCCGTCGTTTTAAGTCCTCTTGGACTTGCTCACTCCGTCCTTCCTTATCAAATATGAAGCCAATTGCAGGAGGGATAAGCCCGTTGCCTGTAGTCAGACGATCATATATTTGAAAAATCAGTTCTGAATGTTTACTCTCAAAGTCCCCGGTTTGGATGACCCCAAGAATCTTTGTTCCTCGCAATGGTCTGCGAATTACTTTTTCGACGATGAGCGGGAAACACTGTTCTTCGGTAGCCCCCTCTACCCAAAGAATATTGTCTGCGCCGAATACGTCTGCGAGTCTTGCGCCAACCTCTGACAGACATAATTGTTGGGCGCGGGCTTCACTACTATCTAATGGTTCGATAATAGTTTCAGCTTCCTCATTCCGCAGCAGGAATAATGTCTCTGGATTAGTTATGGACACAATCTCAGGAGAATGTGTTGTAACGATATATTGATGTTGGGGATGCTGCTTCAATATCTCAATCAACTTTCGCACTGCTCCTGGATTGAGAAAGCTCTGTGGCTCGTCGATAATGATCGTTTGTGGATACTCGGCTGTGAGAACTACATACAGCATCGCTAGCACTTGACCAATACCGGTTCCACTATCGGAAAGTGGTATGGCGAGATCTTCACGCTCCGAATCGGGATCTATAGACCAAATGAATATCTGAACTTCTCCATTAGACGGGCCAGGGGGAACAGTTATTCCCTTAATCTTGGGAAAAATAATGCTGACATATTCATTCAACCTACGAAAACGGCTCGGATTTTTACTTTGCAGGTTGTGAAGAACTAGAGCGAGGTTTCTGGCACTAGTTTCCAGCACATTATCCATCCCGAAAGCAGAGCGACTTACACTCAGCCGTTCTGCTTTGAACATATATATTCTTCTGTAGAGCATATTAGCCAGAACAATGCCATATTGGGGAGCCGAATTTCCTTGACTTACTGTCGGAGTATTATTCCTTATTTGATGGTGGGACACATCCACGGTGAATGGTACTGTATTTTGGGGATTGGGTTGGTTGCCGTATGATTCTAGGTATGTCGAAGTGAAGGAACTCGAAGGTTGATAAGTGCTCTTTATTAGACCGGGTTCGCGAAGCAGCGATTGAAATCTATTGGACTCATCTTGTGGTCTCGAGCCTACAGGGACAAAGAAATTGCTTGCAGAATCAAGCAGAAATTGCTCTGCTTCTCCTTCAGCAAGCTGAAAAGCTACATTTACAGTTGACACATTTGAAACTTGCATTCCTGGACGTGGCATCGTTTTCATACTACGATGAGGATTATCTGTAAAATGTAAGCTCATAGCTTCAACCAGGGCTGTTTTACCAACATTGTTTGGCCCTACAATAACATTGAAGCCAGGAGTTAGAGTAAGCTCTTGAGAAGAGTAGAAACTTTTATAGTTTTTTACCTGAAACTTAGCAATATACATCTAAATCACCTCTTAATGATCCTCTAAACACTCTCTGTGCCCTCACTCAAACACCAGTTCCCCTTGCTCACCTCTCAGTACATTCTCCTTCGCGCCATTACCATACTTCTTGCCACCACCCTTCTTCCCCTTCCCCTTCTTCGCCCCCTTCTCATGCAACCCCAACGCCACCTCCTCCGCGTACCGCTCATGATTCAGCCTCAACAACCTGCCCAGCACCTCTCTCCTCGCCGCCTCGCTAATCGTATACCTCACCCCCTGCTTCGTCTCATGAAAACCATGCCCCAAATTCAGATCATCCCACCCATACGCTCTAGCCACCGCCTCATCCATTTCTTTGTGTAAAGCTCGCAACTGCGTAATATCCTCTGCCGTTTCCTGCGGGTCATGGAAACGATTGTACGTTTTGGTCAAACCTTCTTGGCGAGAGAGCATGATTGATTGGCGGTATTGGTGATAATGCTCTCCAAGAGTCTCAAGTTCTTGCAAATTGTTAGGGAAAGGGAAGTTCTCAAAGGAGTCGGTGGGAGTATACTGTAGCGTTGTTCCAAGAGTTCCTGAATATTCCCTTGCCCAGATTTCATAAAGATTGCTGTTCAAGAGAGCCAGATACTGACTATGGTCGAAGGGAAACACACCTAACTTGTCCATATATACGTATTGAGCTGGGACGAAACAGAAAGATAAATATTTTGTTACAATCGAGCACACTAGCACTCTCTTCATTTTAGCAATCGTGACGTACAAGTCTAGTCCTCTTCTGCCATATTGCCACCACAACCTGGCATAGCCTTGTGCAGAAGCATCAGCTTTAAGTCCTTGACGATCCCTTTCCGGCTTAACTCTCTCTCGTACTATTTTCATGCAATCAATGTAAGTTTCAGCTCGTTCAAGTGGCCAATCTTGGAAATTAATAATCCAACGCCTAGGAGATTGATCTGGGCGACGATTTAAATCCTCACCATTTAGGAAGGGAAAGATCACATCTTGATTCCGTGGATCTTTTGCTAGCAATGCTTGAGCTTCATCAGGTTCAATCATAAACCCTGTCCCCAACACGAAAACACCTTTGAAGGATTTACCTTTGTTTGCAATAAGCGAATAAGGCTTGCCTTGGGCTATACCTGAAGACACTAGAAAAGGTGTAATACCTTCGGCAGATAACATATCCAGTTGGTACGATCCATTCCAACCACCCCTTCTCAGCCAAATATGCGCCACATCCAAGCTAGCCATTCCAGGCCATCTCCTGCTAGGTATAGCCCTGGGTATTGTCCATCCGGATGCTACTAACTGCTCTAAACCAACCTCGCGAGTATCACCCTGAGCAATACTGTTCGTCGCTAGTAGTCCACACTGCCCTTTTTGACGTACTAGTTGACCGGCACGAAGGAAGAAATAGGCGCATAAGTCTGAACGGCCTCGCTTGCTCCCAGCCACATATTCCACCAAATAATCACGATAGAGGGCATTTCATAACTCGGAATCCTCCCAAAGATGAGCTAAGACGCGTTTAGGAGAACGGATGAGATCAGGACGGTGAGCCTGCCATGCCGCCAAACCGACGATGATGGAGGCGGTATACGTTAAGGCGACTTGCCGG
>WNGH01025387.1_pt1 | contig 14003 bp, 13 predicted proteins | sample 5400631 | NCBI WGS metagenome assembly WNGH01 (sample SAMN13153373, study PRJNA577476) | soil metagenome | isolation source: 115 cm soil or saprolite under Garry oak tree replicate 1 | place: USA:California | collected 2016-06-15
TACTTGAGGAGAGCAGCTAAACGTTTAGCTAGTTGAGCGAGTTCTGGTCCATGATTCTTTATCAGGCCATCGTTACTTGCGGCCAGAACTTAAGGTCGGAAGGGCTGTGATATCAGCCTTCATTCATCGAACTAAGCGATGACCAAGAACAGCGAATCTCAAGGAAAGGGAGGGCAAACCGATGCCGCGCGCGCCCCTTGACAGCATGCGAAGAGTTGTTGCAAGTGGGCTGGTGCTTTTTCTTCTCGTCGATTACGCCCACGCTCAAATTGATCGCGCCTCGTTAACCGGAACAGTTACTGACGCCTCGGGAGCTGTGATCCCAGAGGTCAAGATTGACGCTGTGGCCGTGGACACACCGCTCCATTACGAAACCTTGACAAACAAGCAGGGGACATACCGACTCACTGCTCTGCCGGTTGGAAATATGGAGATCGACATCACTAATCTGAGATCCTCGATAACCATCCCTGCTTTTCGTTCGGAGCCCGTACTGATGCCGTTTCATGGATTGCCGTCGCTTCTCTCAAGGAGCTGAAAATGAAGCCGAAGCAAGTATCCTGCATTCTCTCCTTTTGTTCGAAGGTCACGACAAAGCAGCTCCTAGGCGTTCTGCTGGTTGCACTCGGGACGCCGGCGCTCTTCGCGCAGGTGGATCGTGCCGTGCTTGAAGGCACGGTGACCGATCCGTCAGAAAGAGTGATTGTGGGAGCCAATGTGAAAATTCTGTCTGTGGATACCGGAATCAGTCAGGAGCAGACAACCAATGCGAAGGGTTATTACCTTTTCCCTGGCCTGGCTGTTGGCCGTTATACAGTGACAGCTAGCAGTAAGGGCTTTAAGACCAAGATCGTCGACGATGTCATACTGCAAGTCGGCCAGACACGCACATTGGGCATTGGGCTCGTGGTCGGCACGTTTAGGGAAGAAATGGAAGTCAAGGCCTCAGACGCGCCTTCAGAGCGCAGTTCAGCCGAGGCATCCACCGTCATCAATACGGACCAGATCGCGAATCTTCCTAACAATGGGCGCGACTGGGCTAGCTTCACCCTTCTCGCACCATTCGCTCAGGATGATGGTGGGGGCGATCAGCGGACGATTCGCTTTGCGGGCCGCGCGCGGGACGACAACAACTTCCAGTTCGACGGGGTCGATGCCGGGGGCATTCAAGAACAAGCTCAAAAGTCACAAACACGCCTGCAGATCTCACAGGATGCCGTCGAGGAGTATCGCGTCAACAGCGCACTGTACGATGCAGAATACGGCACGCAAGCCGGTGGCCAGGTAGATGTGGTTACCAAATCCGGCACGAATAACTGGCACGGCACAGCTTTCGGCTATATCAGGAATTCCGTTTTCGATGCGCGGAACTTCAATGACTTCGATCTCAACGGGAACCCGGCCGTTCCGCCATTCCGCATGGGACAGTACGGAATGACTGTCGGCGGGCCGATCGTTAAGGACAAGACTTTCTTCTTCATCAGCTACGAAGGGCTTCGACAATTGCAGTCGATCACCCAGCAATTCACGGCGCCCGCCGGTGTGTGTTGCGGCCAACTGTCGGGTCCTCCTCTCGTTACTCTTACGGTTCCGTTCCAGCAATACGTGTTGAATACGTCTCCGCAGATGTGCACCGTCATGCAGGCATACCCATGGCGCACCTCGGTTGGCACCATCAACGGCTGTGCTCCGCGCTTTTCCTATCCGGATGGCGCTTTCCAAACTACGTCCGACCCCAACGCGGATCTGGTCACGGCCGCAACCCCTACCACCGTCCACGAAGACACTTGGCTGGTGCGGGTTGACCATCAGTTCAGTGATAAGACCCTACTGTACGGTCGCGCCCAGCGCGACATCAGTCTGGTGGACGGGCCGAATGGCAGCAGTCTCCCGCCGGACAAGCTGCAAACCATCAACCACCCGGCAAATTACCTGGTGGCGTTGCAGCACACAATCACGCCGAATCTCTTCAATGAAACCAAGGTCTTTGTCAATCGCTCACCCTTCCACAATCCTCAGTCCAGCGCGCTTTCGTTTGCGGTAAGCACGAGTAATTTCGTCGGGCTCAACGACAACACGGAAGACGTCGAAGTCGGCACGACGTATGGAGTGGTTGATAACTTGACTTGGAATGACAACCGCCACGCTCTCTAACATTACTTACGTCGCTCCGTGGTGCTGCCACCGGCTGCGCCGCACGTTCTACATGCCCTATTTCCAGGATGAATGGAAAGTCACTCCGACTCTCACCCTGTCGGCGGGGCTCCGCTGGGAATACTACGGGGTTGCCCATGAGGCAACGAACCGGACCACGGTCTTTGACCTGAATCAGTTTCACGGCGTCTGTTTGGGGTCAGGCTCATTTAACACATTGCCAGTACCGGCCGGCTCAGGTCCGATCAATACCCCGCCCTGCCCCAAGAATCCGGCTTTGTACAATCCGAATTATAAGAATCTTGATCCTCGCGTGAGCTTCGCGTGGGCGCCTTCCGCGCTGCATGGGAAGACCGTCGTGCGCGCTGGCTTTGGCATCTACCACGGGGCAGCTCAGAATGATGATCTGAATGCCGGACTGGAGAGCGACACGTTCCGCGTGAAGGTCAACCAGACGATTGCTCTAAGCCCAGCCTTTGAGCAGACCACTCCCGACCTTTCGAGTGTGATTACGCAAAAACAGGCTTCGCACCCTCGCGGCTTGCAACGGCAAGGCCGCCGGGACCTATATGTAGAGGAGTGGGGACTCACCGTCGATCACGAACTACCCGCTGGGCTCCTGCTCTCCGCGCAATATATCGGGACCCATGGTGTGCGACTATTCTCTCGCGGTAGCGTAAATCTCTGCACTAGTCCTGTTACTTTCAATTCCGCTGACGGCGACTGCGTCCGGCCACTTGATCAATTCTATCCCGACCCAAACAATCCCGATCCTTTTGGTTCGGTCGATATAAAAAGAGATATCGGCGCCAGCACCTACCATGGCCTCGGGGTGTCGGTTGAGCGCCGCTTCACCAAAGGGGTATCCTTTCAGTCGCGCTACACCCTCTCACATTCCATCAATAACGGCTCGGTCGGCGGCGGTGAGTCCAGCGGGCCAGAAAACGTCAATTGTTTGCCTTGCGACAAAGGGCCGAGCATTTTCGATATTCGCCACAATTTCACCGCCAACGTTGTTTATGAACTCCCCCTCGGGCCTGGCAAGGCTTACCTGAACGATTCGGGAGCGCTCGGCAAAGTCGTTGGCGGCTGGAGCCTGAGCAGCATCGGCCTTTGGCACACCGGACATCCGTTAACCGTTTCGATGGACCTCAGCAGCCCCATTAGCGGTGGGCCCTTCGATCAACTTCCCTTTACCTACCTCCTTCCCGACGGCAACGATCAGACCAACCAACGACCCGACGTTATTCCCGGAGTGCCGCTCACTCTGCCGGGCGGTGGGCACAATGGCGTGCCACTGATCAACCCCGCAGCCTTCACTGCCCCGCCGGTCGACGCAAATGGAAACTTCACCCGCTTCGGTGATGCGGGGAACGGCCTTATCCGTGCCCTGAACAGCTGGCAGGTCGATTTCGCGCTCACCAAAGAAACTAAGCTCACCGAGGGTGTTTCGATGGAGTTCGCGGTGCAGGCGTTCAATATCCTCAACCACGTTCAGCTTGGTGACCCGGGCTCGCTGACTCTGAATTACGACCCAACCGTTCCAGGGACAAACCTGGGGGGTGCCGGGCAGCTTCGGGATCATCACCTCAACCGTAAACTTCAACAACAACAACGACAATAAGGCTTCTCCGAACACGGGCACCGGCTTGCCGCGGCAGCTTCAATTCATGCTTCGCTTCAAGTTCTGACTTGCGGAGGCGGTAACGGCGTGGACACAACAAGGCAGTGGTCTTCGTATTGGAGGGCTTTCAACAAACCCCATTTAGTTTGCGACCTGAAATTCCAGGATGCTTGGGAGTGATTCGACAATTGAAGCTCGTACTTAGGAGGGGATGCAGTGCGGGAGCCCTCGACGGGAGTAGTCTGGCAAAGGCAAAGTGAGGCGAGGAAAGTGGCGCGAGAGTTGCTCGTTGCGGCCACTGCATTCGTTGCGATCAATGTGTGGGCGAGTGACCCCTGGCAGAAATCCTATAAGCAGTGGGACGCGACAGATGTGCGAAGGATCTTGAACGACTCGCCGTGGTCGAAAGCGGTTGAGATTGAACGTAAAGAGAAGCACGGCTTGGAAGCGCCGGAGGGTGCTCCTAAATTTGCCGGCGCTCCTGGCGCCGATGAAGAAGACGAGAAAGAAGAGAAAGATGATGATAACCGCGGAAGAGGCGAGAAAGCGAGAAAGAAGGACGAGGTGAAATTTCGGGTTCGTTGGGTATCCTCCAGAACCCTTCGTGAGGCCTCGGTCCGCGGCCAGGTATTGCAAGGAAGGATTGCCGAGGCAGATGAGGACAGAAATCTGCCTCCGGCGGCTGACGATTATGAACTAGCGCTGGTCGGAACGGACATGAGCTTATTTAGCAGTGCGGACGAGTCCACGCTGAGGGACAAAACCTATCTGATTGCGAAGAAGTCAAAGAAAAGAATACCGGCCGTCCAGGTGGAGATTGTGCGCGCATCTGATGGCAAGAGAATCAACGCTATTGTCTTCCATTTTCCGAAGAAGAACCCTTCGGGGCAATCAGTCGTCTCAGCGGATGAAGAGGAGCTCAAGTTTGCTAGTCGCGCAGGAAATGTCGAAATTAAGGTCAGCTTCGATTTGCAAAAGATGGTTGACCAGCAAGGAATGGATTTGTAGCCCCCGGGTCGAGGAGCCACAGCAATGGCGAAATTAGGTGTGGGAGTGCTGGGTGTTGGGCGCATGGGTCGGCGTCACGCCGAGAATTTGCGATCACTCGTTCCTGAGGCGAGGTTAGTCGCGGTCGCTGATGTGGACGTCGAGGCCGCCCGTGGATTGGCCGACGATCTCGAAATCGAACATTACTACGACAGTGTAGAAACCCTGGTGGAGCGGAAGGACATCGACGCAGTAGTGATCGCGTCCCCATCAAGGCGACGTCCATTTCTGGATCCCGCTGGTTGTGCTCTTAGCGGGTCTGCTCCTTCTCCATGAGCTCCACTGAAGTAGGAAAAGAGGACGCTTGGAATCTGCCCTCACTTCTGCCGCTCAAAGTCCGATGCAGGCAAGCCGTCTGCGAAGTTTGCAGGCCCTGGGAGTGTTCTGCGGGTTCGCTGCCGGTGCGTGGCTGGGCGGAGCCGAAGCGCCGATAAAGATGGTAAACACCGGTATGTCCCCAATCACGGTTTCACTCATCATGGTGGCCGGAGTTTTCCTGGCTCGCTGGAGCATCCCGGCGTTTATCCGTGGGACTTCCTACGTTCGCAATGACGTGCGTCAGGCGCCTCATCTGATTATTTGGGCAGTACTCGCGGGATGCATGTGGGCAGTGGCCAACACCATGACCATCTATGCCATCCGCGCTGTTGGTTTGAGCATCGCCTTTCCTTTGTGGAATACGAATAGCCTACTTGGAATCTTCTGGGGCTTCCTCTTGTTCAACGAACTCCACCAGGCAGGATGGAAGCGCTGGCTGGGAGTGCTGGGCGGAGCGGCAGCTATGTGCGGCGGCGCAACATTGCTGGCTTTTGCATCCTCCACTCAAGCTTCCCCGGGCAAAGCCGCTCTCGGCGTAATAGCGGCTCTAGGCGCAGGGATCTTGTGGGGAACCATGTATATCCCCTACCGAAAAGCTTATCTAACGGGCATGAATCCCCTCTCTTTCATAACATTCTTTACCGTAGGCGAGTTAGCCACAATGACCGTTCTGGCCCTGAGCTATAGGGGGGCAGTCCCTCTGTGGCATGAAATCGTCGGCGCACGGACCGTGCTGTTTTGGCTGATGCTGGGGGGCTTCGTTTGGGTGATCGGAGACTTATTTCAGCAATACGCGGCGAAATACGTGGGGATCAGCCGGGGGGTTCCGCTTTCCAACACCAATCAGCTGTGGGGACTGCTGTGGGGCATCCTGGTTTTTCATGAGCTGCAAGGGGGGAGCCAGCGAGTCTACGCGGAAGTGATCGGGGGATCGATTTTGATGGCACTTGGTGCCGTTGCAATTGCGTTGTCCTCGGCGACCAGCCGAGAGCACTCGCGTTGGCAAGATGCAGCAGAACGAGAGGGCAAACGGTATGGCATTGCAGACGGCTATGTTCGAGCCAGTATGGAAGGCAGGGAGTTCGAGGGAGGGCTGAGCCGCCGATCCTTTGTAGACTGGCTGCTCGTCGGCGGTGTCACAGCTATCTTTGTTGCGGTTGCGGCTATGGCGCGGCTCCCGCGCTTCGACCTCAATCTGACATGGGCAGCCGCAGTTTCGGCGGCCATGCTGTTCCTCCTGGTGGGCTGTGGGATTGCCCTCTGGCGGACGACTCGGTTCAGCTAAACAGCTACTCCTGCGAACTCGTGCAGCAAGCAAGAAAGCTTCGGTGATTGGTGTCTGTCATTAGTAGCTCAATTTCATGGAGGTTTTTGTGAAGAAATTTGCTGCCGCGCTACTACTGTTCGGACTGATCGTCCCCCCCGGCTTTTTCAAGTGACGAATATCGCGTTGTTAAGAAAATTCTAGTCCCCGGCACTGGCAGTTGGGATTACCTGACTGTGGACGAGAGGGCGGCGCGACGTTTATACGTCTCCCACGGAACGCAAGTTGAAGTTCTCGATGTAGACTCGGGCACGATCGTAGGCCAGATCTCCGATACTCCTGGAGTGCTCGGCATCGCCATCGCTTCCGAACTGGGCCGCGGCTTCGTCAGCGACGGCCAATCCTCAACGGTTACGATTTTCGATCTGAAGACTCTCAAACACAGCATCGAGGTGGCTCGGCCAGAAGCCAGACGCGATTATTTTTGATTCCGCCACCTCCAGAGTTTTCGCCTTCAACGGCGACAACAACAGCGCCACCGCGATCGATGCCGCTACCGGAAAAGTTGTGGGCACGGTCGACCTCGGCGGTGGGCCTGAGTTCGCCGCCGCGGACGGTAAGGGCTCCGTTTTCGACAACCTGGAAGATGAGAGTCTGGTTCTTAAGATCGATGCGCCCAGGCTCACGGTTGAGCAGCGATGGAAACAGCGCCTTGCGAATCGCCGAGCAGCATGGCCATGGATGCGCGCCAACCCCGTCTGTTCCTTGGGTGCCGCAGCAAAGTGATGGCTGTGATGAATGCCGACACCGGCCAGGTCATCCCAACCCCGGTTCCGGCGAAGTGTCCGGATTTTCCCGGCCCAATAGCCATCTCCCTCTCTCGTTCGACGGAGTAATACGCATTGAGGGGAAAATGCATTCTGCCGGGGTCTTACGGAAGCCGTAAAGCCGCTGCGCGCCGTGAAACCGATTGCAAGTTCGAACCCTGGCCACGATCTAAATGACGACGTTACATCGTGATATTCAGCATGCCGAGCTGCCGTTTTGTTGGATAATAGGGGGCCTAGGAAGTGAGCATGTCTGGCGCTGCGGATAAGTAACGGTGAGAGTAGCCTGGTATGCACTCGTCTGCTGCTGAAGTCACTACCGAATCTGGTCCTGTGCTGGGCCAGGAAGGAACACCGCCAGAACATCCGGCGGGTGGCGGTTTTCGGTCCAAGGGACGTATTCTCGTGCTTGCACTGGTCGTCGGCATCGTTCTGTTCGTGGGGCTTAGGGTCAAGACCCCATCGATTAAGAATGCCGCGCTTCCTTCAAATGTCCCGCCTGATCTGAGCCGAACTCTACGTCTCAAGGGCGCAACCGAAGCCGTGCAAACTCGCGCCGTGCTGGCGCCCCTTCTGGCAGGCCAGCAGGTCGGGACCCTCACAATTACCAAGTTGACGCTTGGCGGAAGGCACGTGAAGCGCGGGGACCTGCTGGTGGAATTCGATCGCCAAGCCCAGATTCGCGATTCGCTCGACAAGCAAGCGGAATACGACAAATTGAATGGTCAGGTATTGGAGGAGCTGGCGAAAGAGGATGCGGCGCGCGCCAAAGACGAAACTGAAATAAAGCAGGCCGAAGACAACCTGAGCAAAGCAGAGCTCGAGATGCAGAAGGTTGAGACCCTTTCGCGCATCGATGCCGAGAAAGCCCACGCGACTCTTGACGAGGCCAAGACCACACTGCAACAACTTCGGGAAACCTTCGATCTGAAGCGTAGGGCAGCGCAGGCAGCCATTCGCATCCTGGAAATTCAGCGTGATCGAACTCGCGAGACCATGTTGCACGCTAAAGCGAACGCCGAGCTGATGCAAATCCACTCGCCTATTGATGGTGTCGTCGTTCTGAACACGATCTGGAAACAGGGAAAAATGGGAGAGGTCCAAGAGGGCGATCAGGTTCGGCCAGGCGTGCCTTTCATGCAGGTGGTCGATCCCTCGATGATGCAGGTGCGGGCGCTGGTCAATCAAGAAGATTTCCTTAGTTTGCAAATCGGCCAAGCGGCCAAAGTGCACCTCGATGCCTATCCAGACCTAGTGTTCCCGGGCAAGCTGGAGGAGATGGCTCCCATTGGCAGGAGTGGTGACTTCTCCTCCAAGCTTCGTACGTTCGCCGTAGTTTTCTCGATTACCGGCAATGATGCGAGGTTGATGCCTGATCTTTCGGCCGCGGTTGACCTAGATCTGAGAGCGCGATAACGGCACGGACGGCTTAACATGATCAGCAGAATCCGGCAGCTGTGGATTCAGCGCAAAGCGATGGTTGTCGTCGCCCTTCTCTCGATGGGTAGCGGTGCCGTGCTCGGAGCTGTCCGGTACTCCAACCGGTTTCCTGCGATTCCCACTTTCGAGGTGAAGCGTGGTGAATTCATCGACTCGGTCCAGTTCCGCGGTGAAGTGAAGGCGATGAAGTCGGTAACGATTTCTGCTCCCGCTGAGGCTGGTGATCTTGAGATCGTCAAGATCGCAGCCGACGGAACCCAACTGAAGCAGGGCGACACTATCGTCGAGTTTGACAAAACAAAAACCGAGCAGGAACTGGCGCAGTACCGGTCGACTCTGAAATCGGCGCAGGCAGAGATCGAACAGGCCCGGGCTCAGGCGCGGCTGAAGGAAGAAGAGGATGTAACCGTGGCGATGAAAGCCCGATACGACGTCGAAGCGGCGAAGTTGGATGCCAGCAAACAAGAGATTGTGTCGAGAATCGAAGGCGCCGAGGCGAAGTTGAAAGTGGCCGACGCCGAGCAAAAGCTGCATGAAATGGAGGAGAAGTTGAAATCCGATCGTGCGGTAAATAAGGCAACGATCGAGAGCAAAACCCAGGCCAGCAAGAAAGCGGCTTACGATGTGCAGCGGGCCGAGCGCGCGCTAACCAAGATGATATTGCGGGCGCCATTGGCGGGCATGATCAGCCTGGTACCGGTTTGGCGGCCCGAAGGCGAAGTTCCGTTTAAACCGGGAGACCGGGCTTGGCCTGGCGCACCGATGGCGGAGCTACCCGATGTTTCTTCGCTGCGAATCTCGGCGCGCGTGGATGAAACCGAGCGCGGCCGCATTGCAATAAAGCAGTTAGTCACCGCGCAACTGGATGCGATCCCCGACCGTCAGTTCACCGGCAATATCGAGCAGATCAGCACGATTGCGACCATCGATTTTTCGGCGGGCTGGCCAATCCCTAGGAATTTCAATCTCGAGATCGCGCTTGACCAGGCGGATACGCGCTTGAAGCCGGGCATGACAGCCCAGTTAACCGTGGTGGTGGACCGCGTTCCGGATGCACTCAGCATTCCCAGCGAGGCCTCGTTTCAGAAATCGGGTCAGACCGTAGCCTATGTATGGGAGGGTTCGAAATTCCAGGAGCATGCGATCGAGATCCGCCGTAGGAGTCGCAACCGCATCCTGGTTGCGAAGGGTTTACGTGCCGGCGAACGAGTGGCATTGAAAGACCCGTCGGCGAAGGAGTGACCCAGTATAAATGAAACACCGCCGTGCCATTACGTGGGCCGTAGTCGCAATCATTCTAATTACTGCCATCGGTATGGTGGCCGCGGCGCGTCGAGGCAGTATCACTACTATCGACGATGAGATCCCTGTGGGAAAGGTGAAGCGAGGAGACTTGAATCTGGAGATTGACGCCACGGGCGAACTTCGCGCGAACCACACCATCACACTTACCGCTCCTCCTGTTGGCGGTGGGGCCCTGCAAATTATCCGGTTGCTTCATACTGGCGTGCCAGTCAAGAAGGGTGACATCGTCATCGAATTCGACCCCAGCGAGCAGCGCTACAAGATGGAACGAACTCGTGAGCGCCATTGATGCAAAGAAAAACCAGCTCGCCCTGGAGCAGGCAAAACGAGTTTTGGCGCAGCTTGAGCAGGATATCCAATCACATACTGCATCCGGTCAAGCCGCAATCTATCTCGCTCGGGAGAAATGGAACAAAGCGAAGCTGTCCATGGACCAGGCACAGGAGAATATCAAAAAGATGAAGGTTCCCGCCGCCATGGATGGGTTGGTCTCCATTGAAAAGAATCGCGACGCGAATGGGGGATTCTTTTTCGACGGGATGTCTCTGCCCGACTATCGCGAAGGGGACCAGGTAACGGCGGGCAGTGGTGTTGCGGAGGTGATCGACGCTCGGGAGATGGAACTGGTATCTAAAGTCAATGAACACGACCGAAGTAACGTTAGAGTAGGGCAATCCGTAAGGGTTGAGTTCGATGCATCCCCTGGTCAACTATTCGCGATTCTGGGGGATGAAAGAAAGAATATTCTTTACTTGCCCAGGCAGGCGTTGTTCTTGAAGGATGGAAAGCGCGTCGTTTACGTGAAGAGCGGCAATGGATTTGAGCAACGCGACGTCACGATTCAAAGTGAAAGCGAGAGCCGCGCAGCCGTCGAAGGGCTCACTGCCGGGGCCGAGATCGCTTTAGTCGACCCGACGGCGCCGCGAAGATCGGGCATCTCGGGCGGTTCCTCACCCGGCATAGGCGGGGTAACGCCTTGATGTCAACCGTGATCTCAACCACTCCCCGACGTGTGCTGCACATTCACGAACAGTGGATTCCAGATTTGCGCCTGGGGCTGCAGAACCTTCTGCTGCACCGGCTGCGCTCACTACTCACAATGTTGGGCATGATTTTCGGCGTTGCGGCGGTCGTGTCCATGCTTTCCATTGGCGCCGGCGCACGCCAGAAGGTGATGGCTCTGATCGAGCAGATGGGGGTCCGCAACCTTATTGTGGAAGCGAAGGAAACCACCGAGTGGCAAGCCCATCAGAAGATCCGCAAGATCTCGCCCGGACTTACGTTCCAGGACTACCGGACGATTCGCGATGACGTGAGTGACATCGTGGTTTCGACTCCCCGCAAGCGGTTGACGGCCTCAAGAACCATTCCAAAATCTCAGCAGGATGCGCCTTCGGTTTACGGAGTCAACCCCATTTACACGCAGATCGCAGGACTTCAAGTGCTGGAAGGCAGGTTTTTCGATCAAGGCGACGAGAATCGTGGTGCGCCAGTCTGTGTGCTGGGAGCCGCTGCCAAGTCGAGCTTGTTCGGAGCTTCGAATCCGATCGACCAGTACGTCAAGGTTAACGAACAGTGGTTTCGCGTAATTGGAGTGGCTAGCCCTCAGCTCAGCTCGCAGACGGAAGTGGCGGGAGTACCGACTCAGGACATCAACAACATCATCTATGTTCCTCTGAATGCCGCAATTCTTCGAATGGAAGACAGTTACAGCGATGTGCGAGATGAAATCGACGGCATTTATCTCACCTTGCGGGAGAAAGCTGACATGCCTGCGGCTGCGCAAGTGGTGCGGGCCATTCTGGATTCGTCCCATCACGCTGCGGGCGATTTCAGTGTGATCGTTCCCGCCGAACTGCTTGCCGAACAAAGGCGCACAGAACGCCTGTTCAATGCCGTGATGGTTGCAATCGCTTCCATCTCCCTGCTGGTGGGTGGCATTGGGATCATGAATATCATGCTGGCCAGTATCTTGGAACGCACACGAGAGATTGGTGTGCGCCGCGCGGTGGGCGCTCGGCAGTCGGACATCGTTCGCCAATTTGTGGTTGAGGCCATGATGATCTCGTTCGTTGGCGGAAGCTTGGGCATTGTCTTTGGCTTCGTTATGTCACGCCTGATCGCCTGGCTGGCGGGATGGTCAACCATCGTGACGGCCAGTTCCATTCTTCTCGCCTTTGTCGTTTCCATCACTGTTGGACTAGTGTTTGGGATTTATCCAGCGGTCAAGGCTGCTCGTCTGGATCCAGTGGAAGCAATTCGCTACGAGTGAAAGACAGACGGAATGCAACGAGAATGTAGTCGCCTCGCTCTTTCAGCACTACTTTGCTTACCGACAAGACTTTGGAGGTGGAGATGAAACTTTATCGTCTGGGGATTCCCTGGTTGTTCTTGATGCTGGCCTTACTGGCGGAAGCACAGAATCGCGAGAATTATGGCGGGTTGCTCACGCAGCAGGTGTCCTCGGGCAAGCTGCCGCCGCCACAACACTTGCAAGACCACGTGGACGACGGCAAGCTGCGTCTCGGTGTGCGCGACGCCGTTCTCCTGACGCTCGAAAATAACAGCAATGTGCGGATTCAGGAGGCGCAGGTAGAAACCGATAAGTTCGCGCTGTTGCGCACATACCAGCCCTTCGATCCTGCGCTGCAGAGCATCTTCAATCTGAATCGGTTTTCCTCTCCGGGGTTCAGCCAACTTCAAGGAGTGGGAGTTTCGGGCACCGCTGCCCTCAATTCGTTGACTCAGGCCGGCCAAATCAACTACACGCAGACCTTCTACACTGGCACGAACATCGTTGTGGGTCTCGGTACTACCAGGAATTCGACCAACAGTTCGTTCTACTATTTCAATCCGTATTACAACACCACGCTGAATTTACAGTTCACCCAGCCGCTGCTTCGTAATGCCTGGCGGTTTGCCAACGAGGCCCCCTTAATCATCGCACGTCGCACTCTGCAGCAGTCGCGGGCCAGCTTTGGAGCCCAGGTGAGTGATGCGATCTTGCAAGCCGTCAGCCAGTACTGGACCGTGGTGCAGGCTCGCGGCAATCTGGATGTCGCGCGGAAATCACTAGAGGCAGCCGACGCGAGCTATCAGCGCGACAAACGAGCTCTGGAATTGGGGGCTCTGCCACCACTCAACATTTACCGCTCCGAATCTGAAGTTGCATCGCGCCGCGTACAGATGATCCAGGCTGAATACACTCTGAAGCAGGCGGAAGAAGCGTTGCGCCTGACCATCGGCGCAGACCAAGATCCTTATTTTCGCGCGCTCGACCTGGATTTGACGGAAAAACCGGAACCAGAGGGCGCACTATGGAGCATCGACGCTGGAACCGCGCTGCAAGTGGCACTCAAACAGCGGCCGGAAGTTGAAGCCGTACGTGATGCGCTGGCCAATGACGACACCAGCATTCGAATCGCGCACAATCATCTCAAGCCCGATCTTTCTCTGACTGGTCTTTACCAAAGTAATGGACTGGGCGGCAATCAGTACAACCTTAATATCAACCAGACTACCGGACAAGTTACGTCCCAACTGATCTCTCGGGGAGGACTGGCCTCGTCTTTCCATCAGCTTCTTGCTTTCGGTTTTCCCGGATACGGTGGGACCTTGACTTTGAATCTTCCGGTGAAGAATCGAGCAGCCCAAGCTGATCTGGGCAGTGCTTTAGTGTCGCGGCATCAGGATCTTTACTCTGCTCAGCAAGTTCGTGAGCGGATCACACGGGAAGTAACGGATGCGGTCCATCAACTGGAGGAAGCGAAGATCACCCTGGCGGCAGGAAAAACGTCGTTGGATCTCGCACAAAAAGATCTCGCAGCCGAGCAGCGCAAATACGAACTCGGCTCGGAGCCCATTTTCTTCGTCCTCAACGCCCAGACGGGCCTGGCGCAGGCCGAGTTGAACTTGTTGCAGGCGCAGGTTAGTTATCAGGTTGCTCGTGCAGCCGTCGATCACGCCACAGGTAGCCTGTTAGAACCTTATGGCTTGCAAATCGCGAAGCTGACGAAATGATTGG
>WNGH01008124.1_pt1 | contig 14001 bp, 12 predicted proteins | sample 5400631 | NCBI WGS metagenome assembly WNGH01 (sample SAMN13153373, study PRJNA577476) | soil metagenome | isolation source: 115 cm soil or saprolite under Garry oak tree replicate 1 | place: USA:California | collected 2016-06-15
CTGCCGGACAGCCCGCGGAGACACGATCGTGCAGAGTGCCCCGGGTGGTGGCGTTACCGCCTGCGGATCGATACGGTCAGCCGTTGTGAGCGATCTACGCGACTCCGCCTGCCGCGCGGCCCGCGAGCGTGCGGCGGACAAGGTGCCGCGGCCGCGGACGGTGCCGTGAGCGAGGTGGGCCGGTGAGTGCTCGTCGCTGCTCACGGCCCGCTTGCAAGCAGGTCGCGCTGTACACGCTGACCTACGTGTACCGCGATTCCACTGCGGTGCTCGGCCCGCTGGCCGCCTACGTGGAGCCGCACTGCTATGACCTGTGCGGTGCGCACGCTGACCGGCTGACCGTACCCCGGGGCTGGGAGGTGGTCAGGCTCCCGGCCGTGCCGGCCGAGCAGGAAGCCGACGACCTGGAGGCGCTGGCCAACGCGGTCAGGGAAGCGGCCCTGCCGCGGGCGGCCGCCGAGCCGGTCGGGCAGGGCGTCGAGGTAGGCAGGCGCGGTCACCTGCGGGTGCTCCGCTCATCCCCCCAGGACAAGGGCAGGCTCGGCTAACCGGCCAAGCCGCCAGGTAGGTAGGCTCGGTGTCCGCGCGGTGTGGCAGCGCGATCGGGCCCGGTTCGGTCATGCGCAGTGCCGGCAGGCAGTGGCGATCAGGTTGGGGAGGATGGCCGTAGTGGCCCAGTACGGGAAGATCTTCAAGGCATACGACATCCGCGGGCTCGTCCCTGATGACTTCGACGAGGACGCGGCCGAGCGGATCGGTGCGGCGTTCGTGCGCCTGACCGGCGCGAAGTCCCTGGTCACCGTCCACGATATGCGTGCCTCATCCGAGCCGCTGGCCGACGCGTTCGGGCACGGCGCGGCCGCGCAGGGTGCCGATGTGGTATCCGGCGGGCTCGGCTCGACCGACATGCTCTACTACGCCAGCGGCAGCCTCGGCATGGTCGGCGCGATGATCACGGCGAGCCACAACCCGGCCAAGTACAACGGGATCAAGCTCTGCCGCCAGGGAGCCAGGCCGGTCGGTGCCGACACCGGGCTGACCGAGCTAAGGGAGATGAGCGCGAGCGGGGTCCCCGCGCATGACGGCCCGCCGGGGACCGTGGCCGCGCGTGACCTGCTGCCCGGATACGCCGGGCACCTGCGGAAGCTGGTGGACCTGTCCGGCATCCGGCCGCTGAAGGTGGCCGTCGACGCGGGAAACGGGATGGCCGGCTACACCGTGCCCGAGGTATTCACCGGCCTGCCGCTGCAGACGGTGCCGCTCTACTTCGAGCTGGATGGCTCGTTCCCGCATCATGAGGCCAATCCCATTGACCCGGCGAACCTGCGCGATCTGCAGGACGCGGTAACCAGCTCGGGGGCGGACATCGGGCTGGCCTTCGACGGCGACGCCGACCGGTGCTTCGTGGTCGACGAGCGAGGCGAGATCGTCTCCCCGTCCGTGCTCACCGCGCTGATCGCGGTGCGCGAGCTGGCCAGGGAACCCGGTGCGACCGTCATCCACAACCTGATCACGTCACGGGCGGTGCCGGAGATTATCGCCGAGCACGGCGGCAACCCGGTGCGGACCAGGGTCGGGCACTCGTTCATCAAGGCTGAGATGGCGGCAACCGGCGCGATCTTCGGGGGTGAGCATTCCGGCCACTTCTACTTCCGCGACTTCTGGTTCGCTGACTCCGGGATGCTGGCGGCCATGCATGTGCTGGCCGCGCTCGGGTCGCAGCCCGGGCCGCTGTCCGCGCTGCTCGCGGACTACGCGAGGTACACGGCGTCGGGCGAGATCAACAGCGAGGTCGGTGACACGGCCGCGGCGGCGGCCACGGTCCGCGAGGCGTTTGCCGCCCGCCCCGGGATTTCCATCGACGAGCTGGACGGGCTGACGGTCAGCGGCCCTGGCTGGTGGTTCAATCTCCGGCCGTCGAATACCGAGCCGCTGCTGCGGCTGAACGTCGAGGCACCCGATGCCGAGCAGCTGGCCGCGGTCCGGGACGAGGTGCTGAGCATGGTGCGCGGCGGTGCCTAGCCGCGCCGGCCAGCTTCGGTGCCCGGCCGCCCGGACTGCCCAACCCCCCTGGGAGAAGCCATGAAGATCGACGACTGGCTGCTGGAGATCCTGGCCTGCCCGCAATGCCGCGCGCCGCTGCGCGCCGACGCCGAGGCAAGCGAGCTTGTCTGCACCAATGTGGACTGCGGCCTGGCGTACCCGGTGCGCGACGACATCCCCGTTCTCCTGGTGGACGAGGCGCGCCGCCCGCAGGCTGGCTAATGCCGCCCGCGGATCCCCCGGCCGCCGGCCGGGCGGCTGACAGCCTGGGACACGGCCATGGCGGGATGCGGGCGGTGCTGGCCGCGCTCGCCGCCAACCTCGGCATCGCGGCAACGAAGCTCATCGCCGCGCTGATCACCGGGTCGGCCTCGATGCTGGCCGAGTCCGTCCACTCGATCGCCGACTCGGGCAATCAGGTGCTCCTCCTGGTCGGCAGGAACCGGTCGCGGCGGGCCGAGACGGAGGAGCACCAGTTCGGGTTCGGCACCGAACGGTACTTCTACGCGTTCGTCGTCGCCGTGGTGCTGTTCACCGTCGGTGCGCTGTTCTCCCTCTACGAGGGCTGGCACCGGATCACCCACCCGGAAGAAGTGGTGTCGCCGCTGGTCGCGCTGATCGTGCTCGGCGTGGCGATCATCCTGGAGTCGTTCTCGCTGCGGACGGCGCTCGCCGCGTCGAACCAGGCCAGGGGAGGGCAGCGGCTGAGCCACTTCATCCGCTATGCGAAGGCGCCCGAGCTGCCCACCGTGCTGCTTGAGGACCTGGCAGCGCTGGCCGGGCTGGTGTTCGCCCTGGCTGGAGTCACGCTGAGCGTGCTCACCCAGCAGCCAGTATGGGACGGCCTGGGATCGCTCGCGATCGGCGCACTGCTCGGCCTGGTGGCCATCGTCCTGGCGATCAAGATGAAGAGCCTGCTGATCGGCGAGTCGGCCAGCGAGGAGGTCGAGCGCGCGATCGTGGCCGCGCTGGAGCACGGTCCCGAGCTTGAGCGCGTCATCCATCTGCGGACGGTGCACCTCGGGCCGGAGGCACTGCTGGTCGCCGCGAAGGTGGCCATCCGCCGCGAGCAAACCGGGGCCAGCATCGCCAGCGGGATCGACGCGGCGGAACAGCGGGTGCGGGCCGCGGTGCCGATCGCGCAGATGATCTACCTGGAGCCCGATCTGTACCGGGCCGCGGCGGCGGATGAGTCCGATCCCGCGGTTCGCGCCGTGCTGCGCGACCCGGCCGACTGAGCCGGGCCGGCGTCCCTGCTCGCCGGGCCGAGCCCGAGCAGCCTGAGCGCCCGCTCCTGCTCGAAGTCCAGGGCGCGGGCGACCGGCGCCGGTATCCGCCCCGTCCGCCTGCCGAGTTCCGCGACCTGGGACCTGGCCGCCGGATCCGTCATGATCCTCAGGCCGAACGCGAGGGCGGCCGGGCTGATGTCATAGCGCCGCTCGATCGCGAGCGCGAGGCCGACCGCTTCCAGGTCCCGATCGGTGAACTGCCGGTGCGCGGAGCGCGCGCCGCCCCGGCCGCCCTGGCCCCCGTGGCTGCCCTGGCCGGCGGGCTGGCGCAGCGCGGGAAGCAGCCCCAGGGACTCCCGGTACCGGAGCATCCGGGCCGAGGTGCCGAGCCGCCGTGCCGCTTCGGTGATGCGCATAGCGACTAATCTTACAATTTTGTGTCAGGAAATCGCTGCTTGGCGTGCAATCACCGGCCCGCGTCTCGTACGGTCGGTACCACGGATCACGAAATCCACCGCAGAGGAGTTGCGCATGTCCGGCCAGACCCTTCCGTTCAAGGTCGCCGATCTATCGCTTGCCGAATTCGGGCGGAAGGAGATCAGGCTCGCCGAGCACGAGATGCCGGGGCTGATGGCGGTGCGGGCGGAATACGCCGATGCCCAGCCGCTCCGCGGGGCCCGGATCACCGGCTCGCTGCACATGACCGTGCAGACCGCGGTGCTGATCGAGACCCTCGCTGCCATCGGCGCCCAGGTGCGCTGGGCAAGCTGCAACATCTTCTCTACCCAGGATCACGCGGCCGCGGCGGTGGCGGTCGGCCCGGAGGGCACGCCGGAGGACCCGAAGGGCATCCCGGTCTTCGCGTGGAAGGGCGAGTCCCTGGAGGAGTACTGGTGGTGCACGGACCAGGCGCTCAGCTGGCCGGCCGGCGACGGGCCGAACATGCTGCTCGACGACGGCGGCGACGCCACCTTGCTGGTGCATAGGGGCGCCGAGTACGAGCAGGCCGGGGGAGTGCCGTCCGCCGCCGACGATGACTCCGAAGAATCGCGGGTGGTGCTCGGCCTGCTCCGGCGGTCGCTGTCCGCCAGCCCGGGCAAGTGGACGGCCGTGGCCGGACAGGTCAGGGGCGTCACCGAGGAGACCACGACCGGGGTGCACCGGCTGTACGAGATGGCTGCCGCCGGCACGCTGAAGTTCCCGGCGATCAATGTCAACGACTCGGTGACCAAGTCCAAGTTCGACAACAAGTACGGCTGCAGGCACTCGCTCGTGGACGGGATCAACCGGGCGACCGATGTCCTGATCGGCGGCAAGGTGGCGGTCGTCTGCGGCTACGGCGACGTGGGCAAGGGGTGCGCCGAGTCGCTGCGTGGCCAGGGTGCCCGGGTCATCGTCACCGAGATCGACCCGATCTGCGCACTGCAGGCCGCGATGGACGGCTTCCAGGTGGCGACGCTGGAGGACGTGGTGGCGAGCGCCGACATCTTCATCAGCGCGACGGGCAACTTCCACATCATCACGGCCGGCCAGATGAGCCAGATGAAGCATCAGGCGATCGTCGGCAACATCGGGCACTTCGACAACGAGATCGACATGGCCGGGCTCGCGGCGCTGCCCGGCATCAAGAAGATCTCGATCAAGCCCCAGGTCGACGAGTGGGTCTTTCCCGACGGGCACTCGGTGATCGTCCTGTCCGAGGGGCGCCTGCTCAACCTCGGCAACGCCACCGGCCATCCGAGCTTCGTCATGTCCAATAGCTTCACCAACCAGGTGATCGCTCAGGTGGAGCTGTTCACCAGGACCGAGGCCTACCCGCTGGGCGTGCACGTGCTGCCCAAGCACCTGGACGAAAAGGTCGCCAGGCTGCACCTGGAGGCGCTCGGCGTGCGGCTGACCCGGCTGACCAAGGAGCAGGCCGGCTACATCGGCGTGCCGGTGGACGGGCCGTACAAGCCCGATCACTACCGCTACTGACCGATGACCGAGGTAGCGCCCGCGGCCGGGGCGGCGTCGGACATCGCCGACCCGGCGCTGGCCGCCGCCGGGCTGGCCCGGATCGGCTGGGCTGAGCGGGCGATGCCGGCGCTCGGCCTGATCCGGGCCGGGTTCACGGCCGAGCAGCCGCTGGCCGGGCTGACCGTGGCCGCCTGCCTGCACGTGACCGCGGAGACCGCCGCGCTGGTGAACGTGCTGCGGGCGGGCGGCGCTCGGGTCCACCTGGCCGCGTCCAACCCGCTGTCCACTCAGGACGATGTCGCCGCGGCGCTCGCAGCGAGCCCGGGCACCATGGTGTCCGCCCGGTCAGGGGCGGACAGGAAGACCTACTACGAGCACATTCACCGGGCTCTTGACTCCGCGCCCGAGCTGGTCATCGACGACGGCTGTGACCTGGTGAACACCCTGCACGCGGACCGCAAGGAACTGCTCGCCGGCGTGCTCGGCGGCTGCGAGTCGACCACGACGGGGGTAGCCAGGCTCCGCCGGATGGCAGCCGCGGGCACGCTGGCGTTCCCGATGGCCGCCGCGAACGCGTCAGAGACCCGGCGCATGCTCGACAACAGATTCGGCACCGGGCAGTCCGCGATCGACGGCATCATCCGCGCCACCAACACGCTGCTGGCTGGCAAGGTCGTGGTGGTCGCCGGGTTCGGGTCGGCAGGCACCGGTATCGCCGAGCGGGCCAGGGGCCTCGGCGCCAGGGTCATCGTCACCGAGGCAGATCCGGTCCGGGCGCTCGACGCGGTCCTGCAGGGGTATGAGGTGCTGCCGATGGCCGCGGCGGCGCCGGTCGGCGAGGTGTTCATCACCGCCACCGGATCCCGGGACGTGATCGCGGCCGACCACCTGGCGGTGATGCGCGACGGCGCGATCCTGGCCAACGCCGGCCATTTCGATGTCGAGATCGACGTGCGCGGCCTCGCCGAGCTGGCCGTTGCCGTACATCCCGAGGTCCGCCCGCACGCCGACGAGTACGTGCTGGACGACGGCAGGCGGCTGATCCTGCTGGCCGAGGGGCGGGTGGTCAACCTGGTCGCCGCCGAGGGCCATCCGGCCGCCGTGATGGACCTGTCCTTCGCCGCGCAGGCACTCGTGCTCGCCTGGCTCGCGCGTGATCACGCCCGGCTGGAGCCCGGCGTGCACGACGTCCCCGCCGCCATCGACGCGCAGATCGCCAGCCTGATGCTCGCCTCGCTCGGCACCGAGATCGACGCGCTCACCCCGGCGCAGCGGGACTACCTGGACTCGTGGCGGTATGGCTCCTGAACCGGGTCAGCACGACCATCGCCGCCCATCCGCCGATCAGGATCATCCAGAAATTGACCAGCCGGTAGGCGAGCACTGAGGTCAGCGCCGCCGAGGTGTTCATCCCGGCGGCCACCAGCGCCGCCGTCAGGGTTGCCTCGACGAGCGCGAATCCGCCGGGGGTGAGCCCCGTGCTGCCGGCCGCCGCGCCGGCCGCGTAGGCGAGCAGCAGGCCGTTCCAGGGCACTGGCTGGCCGGTCGCGTGGATAGCGCAGGCGAGGCAGGCGCAGTCGCCGATCCAGTTCGCCAAGGCGAGCCCGAACACCTCCGCGTACCGTGGCCACGACATCCTGATGCTCGCGACCCGGTTCAGGATGTCCTCGAGGGCGTCGGCGGCCTTCCCCGGCGGCCGGCGCAGCAGCCGGCGGCCGGCCGTGATGACGCGGGTGAGCGCCACGCTCAGCAGGCGGCGCAGGCGCTGGTTGCGCAGGGCCAGCAAGATGGCAACGGCGGGCAGCATGAGCACGGCCGCGCCGGCGAAGCCGACGGCCGTGGCGACTGACGCGCCGCTGGCGAGGGACCCGGCCACCAGGACAAGCGCGAGCGCGGACATGGACAAGATCGCGGACACCGCGAGCGCCCAGCCGGTGATCGCCTGGCCGAGGCCGCGCCGGCGGAACTGCCGGTAGGAGAAGATCACGGCAAGCTGGGCCCCGGCGAACGGGACCGTCATCGACAGCGCGTTGCTCGCGTAGGTGATCGCCATGACCGAGCCGAAGCCGGCCGGGTGGCCATCGGCCCGCAGCAGGCGCCTGCGGCTGAGCCCGAAGGCAGTCAGCGAAACGAACTCGCAGGCGACAGCGGCAAGGAACCAGGTCCAGTCGAGGCCAGCCAGCTTGTGCAGGGACTCGGCCAGCGTGTGCCGCCCGAGCACGATGCCCGCGGTGATCCCGGCGACGGCCAGCACGGCCACGGCGGCATGCCGCCCGCGCCATCTCCGCTGCACGGCCGCCGCCGGGATGCCGCCGCCCTCGTCCGCGCCGATGCCGCCGGCATCTGCGGTGATGCCGCCCGCGGTCCTGCCGCTATCGCCCGCGGTCATGATGCAGGTCAGCCTGCACTGGTCACGTCCTCCTATCGCTCCCGGCACGGAGCCGCCGCTCGGTCACCACCACCTCGGCCACGCCGGTCCTCCCGCATAGTCAATGATCTGCGGCCAAGGCTATCCGGGTTCAGCCAGTAATCTCCTGCCGTGGACGTGGATGCATCGTCGCTGCCCATCGGGCCGAAGGGGACACGCTGGCCCGGCTGGTCCGGCGCCCGCAGGTTCGATGCCGGCCGGCCCGGTCCCCGGTCCCCGAACTCGCGCGGAGGCACCATCCGGTCGCACACTCGTGGTGTGGACGTTCCCGCGCTGAGCTGGCTTGAGCTGCCCGCTGGCCCCGCCGTGCAGTTGCTGGACCAGACCAGGCTGCCCGCCGAGGAGACGACGGTCACCTGCGCGGACGTGCCCGCGCTGATCGACGCGATCCGCCGCCTGGTGGTGCGGGGGGCGCCGCTGCTCGGCGTGGCCGGCGCGTTCGGCGTCGCGCTCGCCGCCTGCCGCGGCGACGACGTCGCGCAGGCCGCCGCCGCGATCGAGCGGGCCAGGCCGACCGCGGTGAACCTGGCCTGGGGTGCCAGGCGGGCCCTGGCGGCATACCAGCAGGCCAGGCAGCCGGCCGGGAAAGGGCACGAGGATCACCAAGACACCGAACGAGCCGCAGCCCGTGCTGCCCTGGCCGAAGCCAGGCTGATTGCCGCCGAGGATGCCGCGGCTAGCGCCGCGATGGCGGTGCACGGGCTCGCCCTGATCTCGCCGGACGCCCGCGTGCTGACCCACTGCAACACCGGCGCGCTGGTCTCCGCGGGCGAGGGAACGGCGTTCGCGGTGATCCTGGCGGCGCACCGCGCGGGCAGGCTAGCCATGCTCTGGGTGGCTGAGACGAGGCCGCTGCTGCAAGGCGCGAGGCTGACGGCATACGAGGCGGGGCGAGCCGGCATCCGGCATGCGGTGCTGGCTGACTCGGCCGCCGCGTCGCTGCTGGCCGCGGGCGAGGTGGACATCGTTCTCACCGGCGCGGACCGGATCGCCGCGGACGGCAGCGTCGCGAACAAGGTCGGCACCTACGGCCTCGCCGTGCTGGCCAGCCACCATAAGGTGCCATTCGTCGTAGTGGCGCCCATGTCCACCGTCGATCCCGACACGCCAGACGGCGCCGCGATCATCGTCGAGCACCGGCCCGCCGATGAGGTCACCCGCATCGCGGGCAAGCAAGTGGCGCCCGGCGGAACGAGCGCCTACAACCCCGCCTTCGACGTGACTCCGCCGGGCCTGCTGACCGCCATCGTCACCGAACACGGGGTCGCCCGGCCGGTCAATGCGGGTACTCTGCGTGTTCTGAGTGCGGGATCATGCAACGCTGAAGGTCCCCCTGCCGACGTTTACGTGGAACGATGAGGCTTATGAAAGGTCGCGTGCTGGTCGTCGATGACGACGCCGCTCTCGCCGAGATGCTGGGGATCGTGCTCCGTGGTGAGGGATTCGAGCCGACATTCGTCTCCGATGGGGACAAGGCCATGGATGCGTTCCATGAATCCCGGCCCGACCTCGTGCTGCTCGACCTGATGCTGCCGGGCATGGACGGGATCGACGTCTGCCGCCAGATCCGGGCCGAGTCCGGGGTGCCGATCGTCATGCTGACGGCGAAGAGCGACACGGTTGACGTGGTGCTCGGCCTGGAGTCAGGCGCCGACGACTACATCGTCAAGCCGTTCCAGTCGAAGGTACTGATCGCGCGGGTCCGCGCCAGGCTGCGCAGGACCGACGATCCGGCGCCGGAGATGCTGCAGATCGGCGATGTCAGCATCGACGTGGCCGGGCACGCGGTGAAGCGGGCCGGCGAGCCGCTCAACCTCACGCCGCTTGAGTTCGACCTGCTGGTGGCGCTGGCCCGCAAGCCGCGTCAGGTATTCACCCGCGAGGTGCTGCTCGAGCAGGTGTGGGGATACCGGCACGCGGCCGACACCCGCCTGGTCAACGTCCACGTCCAGCGGCTCCGAGCCAAGATCGAGAAGGATCCCGAGCGGCCGGAGATCGTCGTGACTGTCCGCGGCGTCGGGTACAAGGCCGGATCCGGCTAGGCCGGCCGGTAAGGCCGCCACCGGCGGGGCCAGGTCCCGCTCCATCCAGCGAAGAAGGGTCATGAAGGGGGCAGCGACACCTAGCAGCGCGGCTGGCGATGTGCGCTCCGGTGCCACGGCCGTCCGCCGGGTGGCCGCTGCCACGTTCGCGGATGTCATCCGGCTGCTGCCACCCGCACGCCGCAGGGCCGTCGCGGCGCGGGACCACGCCATGGCCGCGCTGGCGGCGCTGCGCATGCGCTGGAGCAACTGGCGTCGGCGTGATCGAGAACACGACGGGTTTCAGCACGACGCCGCCGGCGTCGGCCAACGCGAACACGCTGATGCGCGAGATCCTCCGCACTCTCCCGGGGGAGAGTGACGCCGGCAGCGCGACCGGCGCCGCGATCATGATCAATAAGTTTCGCGGGAAGAATGCCTACGCCCTCGGCTGGTCTAAGAGCCCGTATAGCCGGGCGAGCATCCCTCCAGCGCTGATTGCCCTGGTCAACCATGAGCAGCTGATTCGCGATGACCAGCAAGCCTTCGAGCCGACGTTGCTGGTCTCCGCCAATGGCCGCCAGCGGGTGCCGGGAATTGTCATCGGCACGCCAGTGGGCCGCGACTACCAGCTGTATTACCTGTTCCCGCTGACCCAGGAACAGCAGACCCTGGCCCTGGTCCAGCGCACGATCATCGTGGTCGGGCTCGCGCTGGTGTTCCTGCTGGCCGCGATCGCCTCGCTGGTCACCCGCTGGGTGGTCGTCCCGGTCCGGCAGGCCGCCCAGGGCGCACGGCGGCTGTCGACCGGCAACCTGAGCGAGCGCATGGAGGTACGCGGTGCCGACGACCTGGCGGCGCTGGCAACGTCCTTCAACGACATGGCGGCGAGCCTGCAGGAGAAGATGGCCGAGCTGCAGGAACTCTCGCATGTGCAGCGCCAGTTCGTCTCTGACGTGTCCCATGAGCTCCGCACCCCGCTGACGACGATCAGGATCGCCGCGGACGTGCTCTTCGCCGCCAAGCAGCAGCTGGACGCCTCATCGGGGCGGTCCGCCGAGCTGCTGCAGAGCCAGCTTGAGCGCTTCGAGGCGCTGCTGGCCGACCTGCTGGAGATCAGCAGGTACGACGCCAACGCGGCGACGCTGGATCCCGAGCCGGTCGATATCTGTGATCTCGTCAGGAACTCGGCCGACGTGGCGCAGCAGCTGGCCGAGCGCCGCGGGGCCAAGATTGAGTTCAGGCTCCCTGCCGAGCCCTGCGTGGCCGAGGCCGACCGGCGCCGGGTCGAGCGCATCCTGCGGAATCTCCTGGTCAACGCGGTGGAGCACGGCGAGAACAAGGACACCGTCGTCACCGTGGCCGGAGACAGGGACGCGGTAGCCGTGGCGGTCAGGGACTACGGCTGCGGGCTGGCGCCCGGCGAGGAGACCCTCGTGTTCGACCGTTTCTGGCGTGCGGATCCCGCGCGTGCCCGGACCACTGGCGGCACCGGCCTCGGACTGTCGATCGCGCTGGAAGACGCTCTGCTGCACGGCGGCTGGCTGGAGGCATGGGGAGAGCGGGGCAGGGGCTCGGTGTTCCGGCTGACCCTGCCGCGCGTCACCGGTGCCGATCTCGTGGGGTCGCCGCTGCCGCTGAGCCCGGACGAGCTGGCTGAGCTGGCCGCGGGCTGGGACGCAGGCGCGGTCGCGGTGCCAGCGCCCGCGCCGGGACGGCCCGCGGCCGCCGCGCCGCGCCAGCGGTCCGGCCCGGGCGGGGCGGCCGGCAGCACGGTGGCGGGCGGCCGGTGACGAGCGCGCCGCGCACCGCATCCCTAGCCCCGTCCAGGTGGCGGCCTTCCCTGCTGGCCGTCGCCGCCTGCGCCATCGCCGCCGGCGGCTGCGCCACCGTGCCCACCAGCGGGCCGCCTCGCCAGATCAAGCAGCCGCCGAATGACCTGAGTCAGGGTGAGGATTTCCCGCAGCTGATCCCCGCGCCGCCGGGCAGCAACTGGACCCCGCGGCAGATCGTGTCTGGCTTCCTGGTGGCCAGTGCCAGCTTCGCTGACGCCGTCGCACGCGAGTACCTGGCTGGTCCCCTGGCTCAGAACTGGAGACCGGGCTGGGCGGTCACGGTGGTCTCCCAGCCGAAGGTCCAGCAGGAAAGGAGAATCCCGCACCTGGCCGGGCAGTCATCCGGCGAGACAGCGACCGTCGAGGTCAGCGGCCAGAAACTCGCAACGCTGAACGCTAGCGGACAGTACCAGGTTCCGCCGGACTTGGTCACGCAGAAGAAGATTCGCTTCTCGCTAAGTAAGATCAACGGTCAGTGGCGGATCACCAACCCGCCGCGGCGGCTGCTGCTGAGCAAGGCCGACTTCCTCCGCGTGTACCAGCCGCGGAATCTGTATTTCTTTGCCTCGTCCGGCCGGACGCTGGTACCCGATCCGGTGTTCGTGCCGCTGCGTGCCACCACGACCGATCTTGCTAACGGGCTGGTCAACGCGCTGAAGCAGCGGCCGCTCGGGTACCTGCAGGGTGTTACGCAGACAAGCTTCCCGCCCGGCACCAAGCTGCTCGGCCCGGTCAGGATCGCGGGTTCCGCCGCCATCGTGAACCTTGGCGGCGCGATTGCGCGAGCTACGCCTGCGGTGCAGGCCGATGCCGCCGCCCAGCTCGTCTGGACGCTGACCAGTCCGTCCTATGAGCGCTCGGCCATCACGTCGGTGCGGCTCGAGATCAACGGCCGGCCCCTGCGGCTGCCTGGCTCGGCTGACGGTGCCGAGCTCCTGGGCAACTACAAGCGGATGGTGCCGAAGCCGTCCACCGGAGCCGGGCTGTATTTCATCGGCAACCACGGGGTGGTCAAGCTGCTGTCCGCGTCGCAGGCTGCGGCGCGCCCGGACCCGGCCCGCGGCCAGGCAGGTACCGGACTCGTCCCGATGACGTCGATCGCCGTGTCTCCGCCGGATGAGCGGTTCATCGCCGGCATCTCGCCAGGCGGCAAGATCGTCCAGTTCGGACCGCTCGCCAAGGGTGCGACGCTCCGCTCCTGGCGGCCGGGCGGCAAGAGCACCTCGCTGAGCTGGGACAGCCACGGCGATCTCTGGGTGGCCACCACGCACGGCGTCTGGCTGCGGCCGCCCGACGGCAAGCCGCCCATCGCGGTGGACATCGGGCTGCTTCCCGGAGACCAGATCAGCGCGCTGCGGGTTGCCCCGGACGGGGTTCGCATCGCCGTGATCGTCCGCGGCAAGACTCCGCCACAGGTGCAGATCGGGGCGGTCACCCGCGGGAAGAACACGGCCTCCATCGGCCAGCTCGTGCCGATCGGCCAGGGCATCCGGGACCCGACGGCCCTGAGCTGGTACGACGCCGATGACCTGATGGTGCTTTCCAGCCCGGGCGGGGACGGAGCGGCGCTGGAGCGGGTTCCGGTCAACGGCGGCCAGCCGATTCCGGTGCCGCCGGAACAGCCGATTCCGGTGCCGCCGGAACGCCGCATCGTCTCGCTCGCCACCGCCGGATCTCATATCGTGGCGGGCCTTCGCGGCGGCCAGATCGTGACCTTCGGCGGGCTGGCCGGCGGCTGGGGTCCGCTGGTAGCTGGCGAGGATCCTGCCTACCCTGGCTGAGCCTCGCCAGAGGGCGGAGACAGGCCCTTCACTCTCCGTTACTAATTGTGGGCGCTTGCCTCCTGACATTCGATCCGTATGCGGCTACCGTTCGTGTCATGGCACCCGCCCGGGTCCGTGGTTGCGTCGGGCAGGTCCCCCCTTCACCGGGGTGCCCGCCCTGGCAAGCCGATGCCAGCCGCAGGCGAAACGGCCCACGTAAGGCGACTTATCGTCGACCGATCACGGTGCGGCTTAGAGGTAAGTCCTGCCCCGCCGGGAGATCCGATGTCCCCCGGACCGGGAGAAGGGCAGTAGTGGCGAAGCAGCCGCGAGCCCCTCAGCAGGCGGATGTGGGGTCGAAGACCAGGTCGGCCGGGCGGGTGCCGCTCTCTCCGACCGGGCAGAAGGGGGTTCCCTGAGTGGACATCATCTTCAAGGGCCGGCACACGGACGTGCTGGAACGGTTTCGCAGGCACGCAACGGCCAAGCTGAGCAAGATCGCAAGGCTGGACAGCAAGGCAATCCGGGTGGACGTGGAGGTATCCAAGGAGCGGAACCCGCGCCAGTCGGGCCGCCGGGAACGGGTCGAGCTCACCATCTCCTCGCGCGGTCCGGCGATTCGCGCGGAGGCGGCCGCTGAGGACCGTTTCACGGCGCTCGACATGGCCTTCGCCAAGCTGGAATCCCGGCTGCGGCGAGCGGGCGACCGGCGCAAATGCCGTC
>WNGH01006365.1_pt1 | contig 14000 bp, 15 predicted proteins | sample 5400631 | NCBI WGS metagenome assembly WNGH01 (sample SAMN13153373, study PRJNA577476) | soil metagenome | isolation source: 115 cm soil or saprolite under Garry oak tree replicate 1 | place: USA:California | collected 2016-06-15
CGCTAGCCGGGGCGCTGTTGGCTGGCGAACACGGGGCGATCTCGGCGGCCGCCGGGGGTCTGATCAGCATTCTCGCCGGGCTGGCGTCCGCGTTCGTGGCTTCGAGGGGAAACGCGAAGTCCGCAGGGGGGATCCTGATCGGCGCGTTAAGCGCCGAGGGCGTAAAAATCGGCCTCATCGTGATCCTGCTGTGGCTCGTGCTGGCGACGTGCAGGGACGTCGTCGCGATCGCCTTCTTTGGATCGTTCCTGCTGACGGTGCTGATATTCGCGATGGCTTTTTTTGTGCGTGAAGCTTAGATCGGGAACCCGCTGAGCGATGGCTGCCGGAAAAGAATTCAACGCCGCGGATTACATCCAGCACCATCTGACCTTCTTCACCAAGCCGGTCGGCGACGGCGCGTTCTGGGCGCTGAACGTCGATTCGCTCGTAACCGCGCTCGTCATCGGCGTGCTTGGGGTCGGCGTCGTTTGGTGGATAGTGCGCGGCGCGACCTCCGGAACGCCGAACCGCCGGCAGGCCTTTGTCGAGCTGGCGTTCGAGTTCATCGACGACCAGGTGAAGGGCGTCTTCCACCACGGCGATCGCAACCGGTTCGTGGCGCCCGCGGCGCTGACTGTATTCGCCTGGGTGCTGCTGATGAATGCGATGGATTTCCTGCCCGTGGACATCATGGGGTGGATACTCGAGAATGTCTTTCACGCCCACGAGTTTCGTCTTGTCCCCACAGCCGACGTGAACACTACATTCGCGCTCGCGTTGTCGGTATGGCTGCTGATGATCTGGTTCTCGATCGCGGCCAAGGGGCTGGGCGGCTGGATCCACGAGCTCGGCTGCGCGCCGTTCGGCGTCAAGCCGCTGTGGGCGTCTCCATTCCTGGTGTTCTTCAACCTATTGTTCAATTTCATCGAGTACGTGTCCAAGCCGCTGTCGCACTCGCTGCGGTTGTTCGGCAACATGTACGCCGGGGAAATCATCTTCCTGCTGTTGTGGCTGCTTGCGGCCACCGGCATATTCGGCAGCTTTGTCGCCGTCGTCCTCGGCTTGGGCTGGGCGATCTTCCACATCCTGATCGTGGTGCTGCAGGCCTACATTTTCATGATGCTCACCGTCGTCTATATCTCGATGGCTCACGAGCACCACTGATCCGACCGTCAATCGTCTTATCGCACAGAAAGGGAGCGCAATGGAAAAACTACAGCTTCTCGCCATGATCCAGGCCTATACCGGCATCGGTATCGGCCTCATGATCGGCGTCGGCGCCGCGGGAGCGTGCATCGGCGTGGGGATCATGTGCAGCCGGTTCCTCGAGGCGGCGGCGCGCCAGCCCGAGCTCACCAACTCGCTGCAGGCAAAGGTATTCCTGCTGCTGGGCCTGATCGACGCCTCGTTCATCATCGGCGTCGGTCTGGCGATGATGTTCGCGTTTGCCAATCCATTGCTCGCCGTAATCCCGAAGTGATTGCGGCTGTCGCACAGGGGAGTCGGGTATGAGCTTTAATCTGACGCTGATAGCGCAAGCAATGGCGTTCGCGCTCTTCATCTGGTTCACGGTCAGGTTCGTCTGGCCGCCGCTGCTGCGCGCGATCGAGGCGCGGCAGAAGACCATTGCCGACGGCCTTGCCGCCGCCGAGCAGGGGCGCAAATCCCTCGAAGTCTCCACCCGGCAGGCCGACGACGAGATCAGGAAGGCCCGCGAGCGCGCGGTGGAAATCGTCTCGCAGGCCGAGAAGCGCGTATCCCAGATGATCGAAGAAGCGAAGACCTCGGCCAAGGAAGAGGGCAATCGCGAAAAGGCGGCGGCGAAAGCCGAGATCAGCCAGGAAGTATCGCGTGCGCGGGAGCAGTTGCGCGATCAGGTGGCGGCGCTTGCGGTGGCGGGGGCGGAAAAGATCCTGCGGCGTGAAGTGGACCCCAAGGCGCATTCCGATCTTCTCGAATCCATCAAGCGGCAACTCTAGATGGCCGAACCCAGCACCATAGCGCGGCCTTACGCCGAAGCGGTCTTCAGGCTGGCCGATGCCGGGGGCGCAATGCCGAAGTGGTCGGAGATGCTCGCCCCGCTCGCCGCGGTGGCCGCCGATGCCCGGGTGCGTGCCGCGCTCAAGGATCCGAGCCTCTCGGACGCGAAGCTTGCCGGGTTGTTCATCTCGATCCTCGGCGGAAAGCTGAACGGCGATGCCGAGAACCTGGTGCGGGTGCTGGCCGAGAACGGACGGCTCGAGCTGCTGCCGGAAATTCGCAGCCAATACGAGGCGCTGAGAAACGGGCGCGAAGGCATAGTGGAGGCCGAAGTGCAGTCCGCATTCGACCTTTCGCAAGCGCAGGTCAAGGATCTGGTGGCTCGCCTGGAGAAAAAGACCGGGCGCAAGGTCAGGGCGAGGGTCACGCTGGACAAGGAACTGATCGGCGGGGTCCGGGTGGTGCTCGGCGACAAGGTTATCGACGGTTCCGCGCGCGCCCAGCTCGGTGCGCTCGAGGCAGCATTGAAAGCAGGATAAGAAACGGGAGACGCGTTTCCCGTACCCTAAGGAGCAGTCATGCAACTGAACCCTTCCGAAATCTCGGAACTGATCAAAAACAGGATCCAGAACCTCGACGCCGGCGCGCAGATGCGCACCCAGGGCACGGTGGTCTCGGTGACTGACGGCATTTGCCGCATCCACGGCCTTTCCGACGTGATGCAGGGCGAGATGCTCGAGTTTCCCAAGAACACCTTCGGTCTGGCGCTCAACCTCGAGCGCGACTCGGTCGGCTCGGTGATTCTCGGCGAATATGAGCACATCACGGAGGGCGATCCGGTAAAGACCACCGGCAAGATCCTTTCCGTGCCGGTGGGTCCGGAGTTGCTTGGACGCGTGGTGAATTCACTAGGCCAGCCGATCGACGGCAAAGGCCCGATCAACGCCAAGATGACCGATGTCATCGAGAAGGTCGCGCCGGGCGTGATCGCGCGCCAATCGGTGTCGCAGCCGGTGCAGACCGGCTTGAAGGCGATCGACGCCATGGTGCCGATCGGGCGCGGGCAGCGCGAGCTCATCATCGGCGACCGCCAGACCGGCAAGACCGCGGTCGCGGTGGACACGATCATCAACCAGAAGGGCAAGGATCTATTCTGCGTGTACGTCGCGATCGGCCAGAAGGCCTCGACCATCGCCAACGTGGTGCGCAAGCTCGAAGAGCACGGCGCGATGGCCTACACCATCATCGTGGCGGCGTCGGCCTCGGAATCGGCGGCTATGCAGTACATCGCTCCCTATTCCGGCTGCACGATGGGCGAGTACTTCCGCGACCGCGGGCAGGACGCCCTGATCATTTACGACGACTTGACCAAGCAGGCCTGGGCCTACCGCCAGGTATCGCTGCTGCTGCGCCGGCCGCCGGGACGGGAGGCGTATCCGGGCGACGTGTTCTATCTGCACAGCCGCCTGCTCGAGCGCGCCGCGCGCGTCAATCCGGCCTACGTCGAGAAGTTCACCAAGGGGCAGGTCAAGGGCAAGACCGGGTCGCTTACCGCGCTGCCGGTGATCGAGACGCAGGCAGGCGACGTGACCGCGTTTGTGCCGACGAACGTCATCTCGATCACTGACGGCCAGATCTTCCTGGAGACCGATCTGTTCAACGCCGGCATCCGACCCGCGATCAACGCCGGCATCTCGGTGTCGCGGGTGGGCGGCGCAGCGCAGACCAAGATCATGAAGCGCCGCGACACCGGCGGCGGCGTACGCCTCGCGCTCGCGCAGTACCGCGAGCTGGCGGCCTTCGCGCAGTTCGCCTCTGATCTCGATGAAGCCACCCGCAAGCAGCTCGAGCGCGGCCGCATGGTTACCGAGCTCATGAAGCAGCCGCAGTATTCGCCCCTGCAGGTCTGGGAAATGGCGCTCACGCTGTTCGCGGTGAACAACGGCTATTTCGACGCAATCGAGGTCAAGAAGGCACTGGCGGCCGAGAAGTCGATGCGCGACTACATGAAGACCAAGTACGCGGCGCTGGTGAAGACCATGGAGGACAAGAAGGATCTCTCGGCCGACGAGGAGAAAGCGCTCAAGGCCGCCATCGACGACTGGAAGAAGAACGGCAGCTTCTAGCCATGCCAGGCACCAAAGAAATACGGGTCAAGATCAAGAGTGTTCAAAACACTCGGAAGATCACCAAGGCGATGGAAATGGTCGCCGCCTCCAAGATGCGGAAGGCGCAGGACCGCATGCGCCACGCGCGGCCCTACGCCGAGAAAATCCGCACCGTCGCGGCGCACCTGAGCCATGCCAACCCGGAGTACCGCCACCCGTTCCTCGTCGAGCGCGACACGGTGAAGCGTGTCGGCCTGATCGTGGTGACTACCGACAAGGGGCTGTGCGGTGCGCTGAACACCAACGTGCTGCGCATGGTGCTCAACCAGTACAAGGAGTGGCAGGCGCAGGGCGAGGAGATGGAAGTCTGCTGCCTGGGCAACAAGGGCCTGGGCTTCATGCAGCGGCTCGGCGCGAACATTGTCTCCCAGGCGGTGCAGCTCGGCGACCGCCCCCAGATGGAGAAGCTGATCGGCGCGATCAAGATCATGCTCGACGGCTACGTGCAGGACCGTTTCGACCGCCTGCTGATCGCCAACACGCGCTTCATCAATACGATGAAGCAGGAGGCGGTGATCGAGCAGCTGCTGCCGCTCAAGGGCGAGCGGCTCGGCGCCCCGCAAACGGTCTGGGATTACATCTACGAACCTGAGGCCCGCACGGTCCTCGAACAGGTGCTGACGCGCTACATCGAAGCGATCATCTTCCAGTCGGTGGCCGAGAACATGGCTTCCGAGCAATCGGCACGCATGGTGGCGATGAAAGCCGCCTCGGACAACGCCGCGACGCTGATCGACGAGCTGACGCTGATCTACAACAAGAACCGCCAGGCGGCGATCACCAAAGAGCTTTCAGAAATCGTGGGCGGCGCAGCCGCCGTATAGAGAAACCAGGAAAAAACCATGGCACAAGTACAAGGCACCATCGTCCAGTGCATCGGCGCGGTGATCGACATCCAGTTCGCGCGCGAGAACATGCCCGGAATCTACGATGCGCTGCTGCTGGAGGAAGACGCCGCGAATCCGCTCGCCGAGAAGGACCTAACCTTCGAGGTCGAGCAGCAGCTCGGCGACGGCGTAGTGCGCTGCATCGCTCTCGGCTCCTCGGATGGCCTGCGCCGCGGCATGAAAGTGAAGAGCACCGGCGCGCCGATATCGGTGCCGGTGGGCAAGGGGACGCTGGGCCGCATCATGAACGTGCTCGGCAGGCCGATCGACGAGGGCGGCCCGATCAAGTCCGACAAGCTGCGCTCGATTCACCAGAACGCGCCCAAGTTCGATGAGCTGTCGCCTTCGGTCGAGCTGCTCGAGACCGGCATCAAAGTCATCGATCTGATTTGTCCGTTCGCCAAAGGCGGCAAGATCGGCCTGTTCGGCGGCGCCGGGGTGGGCAAGACCGTGAATATGCTCGAGCTCATCAACAACATTGCGACCCAGCACTCGGGGCTCTCGGTGTTCGCCGGCGTGGGTGAGAGGACCCGCGAGGGCAACGACTTCTATCACGAGATGATCGAGGCCGAGGTGGTCAAGCTCGATAACCTGACCGAGTCGAAAGTGGCGATGGTGTTCGGGCAGATGAACGAGCCCCCGGGCAACCGCCTGCGGGTGGCGCTGACCGGTCTCACCATGGCCGAGAGCTTCCGCGACGAAGGTCGCGACATCCTGTTCTTCGTCGACAACATCTACCGCTTCACGCTCGCCGGAACGGAAGTATCCGCTTTGCTGGGGCGCATGCCCTCCGCGGTGGGCTACCAGCCGACCCTGGCCGAGGAGATGGGGCGCCTGCAGGAGCGCATCACGTCCACGAAGACCGGATCGATCACCTCGATCCAGGCGGTATACGTGCCGGCGGACGACCTTACCGATCCGTCGCCCGCCACGACCTTCGGTCACCTCGACGCCACCGTCGTGCTGTCGCGCGACATCGCGGCGCTGGGCATTTATCCGGCGGTGGACCCGCTCGACTCCACCTCCCGGCAGGTGGACCCGAACACCATCGGCGAAGACCACTACAACACCACGCGGGCGGTGCAGGCGACGCTGCAGCGCTACAAGGAATTGCGCGACATCATCGCGATCCTCGGCATGGACGAGCTGGCGCCCGAGGACAAGCTGGCCGTGTCGCGCGCGCGCAAGATCCAGCGATTCCTTTCCCAGCCGTTCACGGTGGCGCAGAACTTCACCGGCACGCCCGGCAAGTACGTCACGCTCAAGGACACGATCAAGGGCTTCAAGATGATCGTCAACGGCGAGTGCGACGCGCTGCCCGAACAGGCGTTCTACATGGTGGGACCGATCGAAGAGGCGTTCGAGAAGGCGAAGACGCTCAAGTAACCCCGATGGCGAACGCCACCCTGCATATCGACGTAGTGAGCGCCGAAGAGTCGATCTTCTCCGGCGAGGCCGAGTTCGTCGTGCTGCCCGGCGAGGCCGGCGAGCTCGGCATCTATCCGCGCCACACGCCGCTCATCACGCGGATCAAGCCCGGTGCGGTGCGCATCACGCCGGCGGGCGGCGGCGAGGAGCAGCTCATCTTCGTCGCCGGCGGCATTCTCGAAGTGCAGCCGAAAGTAGTCACGGTTCTCGCCGATACGGCGATCCGCGGCAAGGATCTCGACGAAGCGAAGGCGACCCAGGCTCTGAAAGACGCTGAGGAAGCACGTCGCAACGCGAAGAGTGCCGAGGGAATAGCTGCAGCTGAAGCCTCTCTTGCCATGCTTGCCGCCCAGATTGCGGCGATCCGCAAGCTGCGTAAGAAGTAGCGCCCCGGGGGCATAGAACCGCCCCACTCGGAAGGCTGGAATGTTCCGAGCTGACAATAGTGGCTTGAACCCCCGATGGTGTAAAATTCTTACCTGGTAATACTTCCGGAGCTGCCATGGCAGTATCGGTCACGAGCAAAGGTCAGGTCACGATTCCCAAGCGGGTTAGGCAGGCGCTCGGTATCACGGCCGGGAGCAAGGTGGAGTTCGACGTGGACCGCGGGGGCGCGCGGCTCAAATTGATCAGGCGGCAGGCGGCTTCGCGCATCGATGAAGGTCCGGCCATTCTCGGTTACACCGGCCCACGCATCCCGATAGAGCGCATGCACGGTGGGTTGGCGATGAAGAAAGTGGCCAAGCGTGCGCGCCGTTGACACCAACGTGCTTGCCCGCTATTACCTGCGCGATGACGCCGCTCAGGCGCGCCTCGCCGACCGCGCTCTCTCATCCGGGGATGCTTTCGTGCCCAAGACCGTGGTGCTCGAGCTTGAGTGGATATTGCGGTACGTGGCCGAGCAGCCCGCCGGAAAAGTCCTCGATTGCCTTGCGCATCTGATCGCCTTGCCGGGGATCACGATCGAAGATCACGACGAGGTCGAAACGGCGCTGCGCTACGCCCGGCACGGGATCGATTTTGCCGACGCGCTGCATCTAGCGGCGAGCAAGGCGTGCAGCGAAATGCTGACGTTTGATGACCGCGGTTACGCGCGGCGGGCACGCCGTCTCGGTCTGAAGCCTTCGGTCAAATTACTCGCTTGACAAGTCGAGCGGTCCCGTATGGACATTCTCGATCTGCCTTATCGGGCGTCGCCCAGTCTCGCGTCCATGATGGGGTTCGCCAACCAGTTTGCTACATCGGTACCCAAGGCTTTGGCGCAGCGATCGAGGATCGCGCATGTGCCCTTATAGGCACCAAAGGCGCCACCGCCGGAAACGCGGGTAGCGCGGAATGTCCCGATCACCTTGCCGTTCTCCCGCAGCGTCCCCTCGATCGTGAGATTTTTGGGGCCGCTCCAAGCCCCGCCGCCAAACCCGGTTACACCGGTGATCTTCATGGCTAGCGATTTGCCTTCGCCGGCCTTGGCGGCATCGTTCACGAGCACGACCTTGTCGAAGCCGCGGGCGGAAGACTGCACGAATCCCACTATCTTTCCCTCCAACCCGCATTCCGCTTGAACCGCCAGCGGGACGGAAACATTCTTGTCGTAGGGCGCCTTGTCCTGCAGGTTGAGCGTGCCGGCGGCCAGACTTGCGAGAGGCGCACAGAGGACGGGAATCAACAGCGCGCGCTCGACCCATCGTATCTTTTTCAACATTGACGGCTGAGGCATAGGTTCTCCCTGTGAAAGTAATGCCGTATTCTCGAAGGTCGACGGGACCTGTCTTTTCCAATGTAATTTATAGAAATCGGATTGGCAAGGCAGCGGACGCGTGCTGTAACAATCACGCCGTCGGCGCAGGAGAGCCAGGATCAGAGCGCTGCCGCTCGATCAGCTCAAGAACACCAGCAGCCAGACGCTGATCGCGAGCAGGATGGCGATAAGCGCGAGCCCGACCCGGTCTGCGGCGCTGCTCTTCGGTGGTACCGGCCACGCACATTCGGCTCCCAGCGGCTCGTCATGGCGAAATTTCACAGGGGCCCGGTCCGAACCCGGCGCGGCGCCACGACCATCGGAAAGCGCGGTGAAAATAGATTGTCGTCATGCTGCAGGAACTGCTGGTATTCGAGCTCGACGACGACGGTCTGCCGCGGGCCGATGTCGGCGATGCTCGTGGTGAAGATACTTGCGGCTCGCTCATGGACGGCGTTCTCTATGATGCGCTCACCGATGCGCAGCCGCAGCCGGTCGATCGCAGCGTTCTCCGGAACCGGGAGCGCATAGACGCCCTCGTACCAGTCGGCGCCAGGGTTGTGAAAAATCTGCACGACGCGCGCCCGCGCAGTCGCCCCGCTTACGCGGAACTGGACGTCGGTCGAGACCAATGCGGCCTGGATCGGCGCTACGCTGCCCGAATCGGCAGCGCGCTGCCGGGCGCGCAGGAAAAGAGCTCCCTCCTCGACCTCCGAGATCGGCGCCCCGTACGCTGGCGAGGCAAGCAATAGCGCGATTCCGCCCAGGGCGATGCCGCAAGCCAGGCCGAGCCCTGCGGCGAGGGAAAGAAACGCCAGCACGTCATACCAGTTGCTGGATGGACTGCGGATCTGCATGACGGCTCTGCCTCCGGATCGTTGTGCTTGGCATTCAAGACGCCGAAGCGGACCGGCGGGCGGCGGCACGCGGGCAAAGCGGCGAGCAATTCTGGCAAAGAGCCGGCAGGCGGCTCGGCGGCCTCCGCCATGGGCTATATTCGGCCGCCATGCCCCGCCGAATCGCGATCGTGGAGGACGACCCGGCCATCCGGACCAACTACGCCGATGCACTGCGCAAGCACGGCTTCGAAGTGCTCGCGTTCGCGGCGCGCGGCGAGGCGCTTGGCGCGCTGCGCAGCCGCCTGCCTGACCTGGCGCTGATCGACATCGGGCTCGGCGGCGACGTCGACGGCGGCTTCGCGCTGTGCCGGGAGCTGCGCGCGCTGTCGGCCACCCTGCCGATCATCTTTCTCACGGCACGCGACAGCGACTTCGATGTCGTAGCGGGATTGCGCCTGGGGGCGGACGACTACCTCACCAAGGACGTGAGCCTGCCGCACCTGCTGGCGCGCATCGCCGCCCTGTTCCGGCGCGCCGATCTGGCCGGCGAACCGAAGGCCGCGGAGGAACGCATCGAGCGCGGCGCGCTGGCTCTGGACCTGAAGCGCTTTAGCGTATCCTGGCGCGGCAGTGCGGTGCCGCTGACGCTTACGGAGTTCTGGATGGTGCACGCGCTCGCCAAGTTTCCCGAGCATGTCAAGAGCCGCGAGCAGCTCATGCGCGAGGCAAACCTCGTGGTGGACGACGGTACGATCACCTCCCACGTCAAGCGCATACGCCGGAAATTCCTCGCCATCGACCCGGCGTTCGACGCCATCGACACTGCCTACGGGATGGGCTACCGGTGGAAAGTATGAACCGCATGCGCTTCAGCCTGCGGATGCAGCTCGCGCTGGTGGCGCTCGTCCTGCTCGCCCTGCCGTGGGCCGGCGTCCTCTATGTGAACGAGGTCGAGCGCTTTCTCCTCGAGGGCCAGGAGCAGACGCTGCTTGCCACCACCCGCGCCGTCGCTACCGCCTTGCACGAGCGTCCCTATCTGCTCGCGCCGGCGCACGAGGACGCCGAAGTGGCCGCGATTCTTGCCGGGGTGCAGCGCGCCTCTTCGCGCATCTGGGTGGTGAACCGCGATCTCCAAGTACTCGCCCGCGCCGGAACACTGAAGCGGCCCACCGAAGACAATTTCGAAGCGCCTTGGTGGCAACCGCTTGTCGGCTGGCTGGTCCAACGCCCGACGGAAGACTTCGCCGAAACGCGCCCGGAGGATGTGCTTACCGGGGGCGGCGACGTCGGCGCCGCGTTGCAAGGCACGCCTGCGACGCGCACCCGCAGGACCCAGGACGGCCGCGCCGTCGTGATGTCAGCGGCGCATCCGATCTGGAGCGGCGACGAGGTCGTAGGCGCGGTCGTGGCGGAGGAGACGACCAATCCGATCGCTTCGATGCGCAGCGCGGCGCTCGAGCGCCTGCTGCTGCTGACGCTGGCATCGTTCGCCGGCGTGGCCGCGCTGCTGATCGCCTATGCGACGCGGCTGTCGGTGCGCATCCGCCGGCTGCGCGACGAAGCGGAGTCCGCGATCGACGCCCGAGGCCGGATCACGCGGCTTGCCGCCGGGTCGGATGCGGCCGACGAGATCGGCGACCTGTCGCGCAGTTTCTCGGCGGTGCTCGAGCGGCTTGCACAGCACCATGCCTACCTTGAAAGCATGGCCGGGCGGCTGTCGCATGAGCTGCGCACGCCGATCGCTGTAGTGCGCTCCTCGCTCGAGAACCTGAAGCTCGCTCCCGAGGCTCCCGCGGCGCGGCGCTATATCGAGCGTGCCGAGGAGGGGCTGCGCAGGCTCGGCCGGATCCTCGACCGGATGACCGAAGCGTCGCGGCTGGAGCAGAGCCTCGCCGTCGCGGAGCGCGAGCGCTACGACCTGGTTCCGGTGGTGCGCGGCTGCGTCGAAGGCTATCGCCTGGCCTATCCGCAGGCCCAGTTTTCGCTCGAGCTGCCGTGGCGCCTCGAGGTGCAGGGCTCGCCCGATCTTGCGGCGCAGCTGCTGGACAAGCTGGTCGAGAATGCGGTCGATTTTTCGAGTGGCGGCGAACCGGTGCGCGTGGCCCTCGACAATGGCGAGGGCGCGGCCCTGCTCACCGTAGCCAACAAGGGACCGCTGCTTCCCGCCGAGATGCGGGCGCGCCTGTTCGATTCGATGATCTCAGGAAACCCGTTGCGACTTGCTGGTCATCGGCGGCGGCATCAACGGCGTCGGCATCGCGCGCGACGCGTCCGGGCGCGGCCTGTCGGTCACGCTCGTGGAGCGCGGCGACCTGGCAAGCGCCACCTCGTCCTCGTCCTCCAAGCTGGTTCACGGCGGCCTGCGCTATCTCGAGCAGTTCGAATTCCGGCTGGTCGCGGAGGCGCTCGCCGAGCGCGAGATTCTGCTGCGGATGGCTGGGCACCTCGCCTGGCCCACCCGTTTCGTCATGCCTCACGTACCGCAGCTGCGACCGCGCTGGATGATCCGCGTGGGACTGTTCCTATACGACCACCTGGCGCGGCGCTCCTTGCTTCCGGCGTCGGAGGCGGTGCGGCTCGATGCGCCGCCCTATTCATCGGGCCTCAGGCTTGAGCTCAAGCACGGCTTCGTCTACTCCGATTGCCGGGTGGACGACGCCAGGCTGGTGGTGTGCAACGCGCTGGACGCTAGGGATCGCGGCGCGAGGATTCTGGTGCGCAGCGAATGCCTGGCGGCGCAGCGCGAGGGCGCCCTGTGGCGGGCATCGCTGTCGGGCGGCGAAGTTGTGGTCGCCCGAGCCGTGATTAACGCCGCCGGTCCCTGGGTGAAACAGGTGCTCAACCAGAGGCTAGGCCAGCCGAGCCGCGACGCGGTGCGGCTGGTGAAAGGCAGCCACATCGTACTGCCGCGGCTCTACCAGGGCGAACATGCCTTCATCCTGCAGAACGACGATCGCCGCGTGGTGTTCATGATTCCTTACGAAGAGCGCTTCACGCTGGTGGGGACTACCGATATTCCCGAGCCGAGCGCGGAGCGCAGCGCTGCGACCGCAGAGGAAGTCGAATACCTGTGCCGAGCGGTCAACCGCTATCTTGCCAAGCGGGTGACGCCGGCCGAAGTCGCATGGCGCTATGCGGGGGTGCGCCCGCTTTACGACGACGGATCGAGCGATCCGTCGGCGGTAACCCGGGACTACACCCTGAGGCTGGACGATTTGGATGGCGCTGCGCCAGTGCTGTCGGTCTTCGGCGGCAAAATCACGACCTACCGGCGCCTTGCCGAGCACGCCTTGGAGAAGCTGGCGCCGTATTTTCCGGGGATGCGGAGCGCCTGGACGTCGCACAGCACACTTCCTGGAAGCGATTTTTCAAACCGCGACGAGGCCAAGAAATCGATCGTCGAGCGCTACCGCAATCTGCCCGAGCAGGTGTTGCAGGGCGTATTTCGGCGCCACGGCACGCTCGCCGCACAGGTGCTGGGCGACGGTACGGTCGGCGAGCACTACGGCGCCGGGCTCACCGAGCGCGAGTTGCGCTACTTTCTGGAGCGCGAGTGGGCGCAGAGCGCCGATGACGTCCTGTGGCGCCGGACCAAGGCCGGGCTGCATCTCGACGAGCGCCAGCGAGCCCGGGTCGCCGAGGCGATCGGCCGATGAAACCGCTTGCCGCGCTCGACTCACAAGCGATCCGCGCCGTGCTCTTCGACATCGACGAGACCCTCACGACCCAGGGAAAACTCACCGCGCCTGCTTACGCCGCTCTCGAGCGCTTGAAGGACGCCGGCAAGCTGGTGGTTCCGGTGACCGGACGCCCTGCGGGCTGGTGCGACCACATTGCCCGGATGTGGCCGGTCGACGCCGTGGTGGGCGAGAACGGTGCCTTCTATTTCCGCCTTTTCGAAGGCAGTCTGCTCAAGCGCTTTCACGATGACGCGCTGACGCGAGCTCGAAACCGCGAGCGCCTGGAGGCGATTGCTCGACGCATCCTGGCTGCCGTGCCGGGTTGCGCGCTGGCCTCCGACCAGGCTTACCGCGAGAGTGACCTCGCGATCGATTACTGCGAGGACGTGGCGCCTCTGTCGGCGGAAACGGCCGAACGCATCGCCTCGCTCATGAGGGAAGCGGGGCTCACGGCAAAAATCAGCTCGATCCACGTCAACGGTTGGTTCGGCGAGTACGACAAGCTGTCCATGACTCGCGCGCTGTTTCGCGAGCGCTTCGACCTGGAGATCGCGGCCGCCAACCGGGAGGTCGTGTTCGTGGGCGACTCGCCGAACGACGCCCCGCTGTTTTCGTTCTTCGAAAACTCGGTCGGCGTCGCCAACGTGCGCCGCTTCTCCGGGCGGATGGCAGCTGCGCCCAAGTACGTCACCGCGGCGGCTTCGGGCGCCGGTTTCGCCGAGCTCGCCGCGCACCTGCTGGGCTGCGGTTAAACTCCGACGTTTTCATTCTGCGAGGCAACTTTCGTGGCGGGTCCTCTATCGCATTTGCGGGTTCTCGACTTGTCGCGCGTGCTGGCAGGTCCCTGGGCCAGCCAGAACCTGGCGGATCTCGGCGCCGAGGTCATCAAGGTCGAGCGGCCGGGAAGCGGCGACGATGCGCGGGCCTTCGGTCCGCCTTGGGTCAAGGATCGGCAAGGGCGCGACACCAAGGATTCCGCGTATTTCACTTCGGCCAACCGCGGCAAGAAATCGATCACCCTGAACATCGCCGCCGCCGAAGGCCAGGCCATCGCACGCGAGCTCGCGCGCCACTGCGATGTCTTGATCGAGAACTACAAGCACGGCGACCTTGCGCGCTACGGCCTCGGCTACGAGGACCTGCGCAAGGCGAACCGCGGCCTCATCTATTGCTCGGTGACCGGATTCGGCCAGACCGGGCCGTATCGCGAGCATCCCGGCTACGATTTCATGATCCAGGGCATGGGCGGCATGATGAGCATCACGGGAGAGCCCGACGACGCGCCCGGGGGCGGTCCG
>WNGH01014675.1_pt1 | contig 13996 bp, 14 predicted proteins | sample 5400631 | NCBI WGS metagenome assembly WNGH01 (sample SAMN13153373, study PRJNA577476) | soil metagenome | isolation source: 115 cm soil or saprolite under Garry oak tree replicate 1 | place: USA:California | collected 2016-06-15
TTCCTGACCGTGCCGGGCGATGTGCCCCGCGTGACCGCCGACGAGCTCACGCAGCTGGTCGCCGCCGCGATCCCCGGCAAGCCGGTCTTCGTGCCGTCGCGCTCGGGGCACGGCACCAACGGCGTCGCGCTGGCGCCTCCCGACACGATGACGTTGAGATTCGGCGAGCCCTCGTTCAAGAACCACCTCGCGGCGGCGCGCCGCCTCGGCCTGACGCCGCGCGTCCTCGACCTGCCGGGCCTCGCCCTCGACATCGACGCGCCGGACGATCTCGTCACGCTCCTGGACCAGGACACCAGCACCGAGACCGGCCAGCTCCTGCATCGGTGGCTCAATACCAGCGGCCAAACGGAAGTACGCAACCGGCTCGCCTCCATTGCAGCAAACCCGCGACCCACCGGCCAACTACAATGACTCCGCCGCCGCGCTACGAGGTCATCGGCATCCAGGGCATCGGCGAAGTGCGTCGCGGCGACGACATCGCCGCGCTCATCGTGGAGGCGGCGGCGCGTCAGTCGACGCCCGTGCTCGCCGCCGACCTGCTGGTGATCGGGCAGAAGATCGTGTCGAAGGCCGAAGGTCGGGTCGTGAAGCTCGGCGACGTCAAGCCGTCGCCGATCGCCATCGCGATGGCCCCAGCGCTCGGCAAGGAGCCGCCGCTCGTCGAGGTCATCCTGCGCGAGTCGCGGCGCGTCGTGCGCATGGCCCAGGGCGTGATCATCACCGAGACGCATCACGGCTGGGTCTGCGCGAACGCCGGCGTGGACCAGTCCAACGTCGACGCCGACACCGTCGCGCTCCTGCCCGAGGATCCGGACGGCGCGGCGCGCGCGCTGCGCGAGCGGTTTTCGGCGGCGGCCGGCGGCGACGTGGCCGTCGTCATCGCCGACACCTTCGGCCGGCCGTGGCGCGAGGGCCTCACGAACATCGCCATCGGCGTCGCCGGCTTCGCGCCGCTCAAGAGCTACCTCGGCGAGCGCGACCCCGCGGGGCGCCCGCTGCAGGCCACCATCCTGGCGCTCGCCGACGAGCTGGCCTCGGCCGCCGAGCCGGTGATGGGCAAGCTCGACCGCGTACCGGCCGCCATCGTGCGTGGCCTCGCCCTGCCGCCCGACGACGGCAGCGGCAGCAAGGCGCTGCTGCGCGACCCCGCGCGGGACCTGTTCCGGTGAACATCGCCATCCTCGGCGGCACCGGCAAGGAAGGCTCCGGCCTCGCCATGCGCTGGGCGCTGGCCGGCCACTCGATCATCATCGGCTCGCGCGACGCCACGCGCGCGCACGACAAAGCCGTCGAGATGCGCGAGCGCACGAAGAAGCTCGCCATCGTCGGCCACGAGAACGCGGAGGCGGCGGCGCTCGGCGAGGTCGTGGTGGTCGCGCTGCCCGCCCCGGGCCTGTTCGCGACGCTGCCGCCCGCGCGCGAGGCGTGCCGCGGCAAGGTGGTGATCAGCACGGTGGTGCCGCTCACGTTCGGCGGCCCGCGGCTGTTCACGCCGCCGCCGGCGGGCTCGTCGGCGGAAGAGGTGCAGGCGCTCCTGCCCGAGGCGAAGGTGGTCGCCGCGTTTCACCACATCGCGGCCCACGAGCTGGCCGAGGCCGAGCACGCCATCGAGTGCGACCTGCTCATGTGCGGGGCCGACCCCGGCGCCAAGGCGGTGGTGAGCGAGCTCGCCCGGTCGATGGACCTGCGCGCCATCGACGTGGGCCCGCTGTCGAACGCGGGCCCGGTCGAGGGCATCACGGCCCTCCTCGCCACCATCAACCGCCGCTACAAGCTGAAGAACTCCGGCATCGAGATCACGGGCCTGCCGTCCTGAAGGAGACGCCCGCCATGGCCGAGACCTCCGTCGTCGTCGATCACAAGCGCCTCACGGCGTTCATCGCAGACGCGCTCGGCGCGATGAAGATGCCGCGCGAGCGCGCGAGCGTCACCGCCGAGCTCATGGTGCGCACCGACCTGCGCGGCGTGGACTCGCACGGCATCGACATGCTGCCGCGCTACCACGAGCTGTGGCAGGACGGCTTCGTGGTGATGGACGCGGACGCCGTGCTGGAGAAGGACAGCATGGCCACCGCGCTCTACGACGGCGCCAAGGGCCTCGGCCACTGGGTGTCGTCGCTCGCGATGAAGCTGGCCATCGACAAGGCGCGGACGTACGGCATCGGCATCGTCACCGCGCGCAACTCCGGCCACTTCGGCGCCGCCGCCAACTACTCGATGATGGCCCTGGAGCACGACATGATCGGCGTGGCCACCACCAACTCGGCGTTCATCGCGATGGTGCCGACGTTCGGCCGCGCCCCCAAGCTGTCGACGAACCCGATCTCCTTCGCGGCGCCCGCCGGGCGCCACGCGCCGTTCGTGCTCGACATGGCGACGACCACCGTCGCCTTCGGCAAGCTGCGCATCGCCAGCCGCTGGGGCAAGCCGATCCCATCGGGGTGGGCGCTCGACGACGACGGCGAGCCGACGACCGATCCCGACGTGGCCATGAAGCATCGCCTGCAGACGCCGCTCGGCGGCACGCGCGAGCTGGGCAGCCACAAGGGCTACGGGCTCGCGGTCATGGTGGACATCCTCTCCGGCATCCTGCCGGGCGCCGTCTACGGCGACCTCTACGTGCGCACCGATCGCGCCGAGCGCAAGCTGCAGGACACCGGCCATTGCTTCATCGCCATCGATCCCGCGCGCTTCCGGCCCCTCGCCGACTTCAAGCGCGACATGGACGACTTCTTCGACTCGCTCAAGTCGACGCCGACGGCCGAGGGCCACGACCGCGTCTACGTCGCGGGCGAGCCGGAGGCGGAGTGCGAGGCGCGCCGGCGGCGCGAGGGCATCCCGCTCTCACCAGGCTTGATCGCGCGCGTGGGCGAGCTGGCGCGCACGCTGGGACTCACCCCGCTCGTGTAGCGCGAGCGCGTTTCGAGCGCCGGCCTTGCCGGCGCAATCCGAGACGAAGACCTCGGCCGCTCCCCGGTGGGGGGTGTCGGGGGGAGCGGCGGCTCGCTCCCCCCGACGTTCAATGGATCGCGCGCGTGGGCGAGCTGGCGCGGACGCTAGGACTCATGCCGCTCGTCTGAGGCCTGCTCACGCCTGCTCGCCGCCGCGCGCGATGTCGCGGACGGCAAACACGGCGGCGGCGGCGAAGAGGACGCTGAAGAAGGCGAGCGAGCCCACCCAGGGTCCCGCGCGCTCGGCGGCGCCGAAGAGCCCGACGCTGAGGGCGTAGAACGGGTTGGGCGCCATCGCGTAGGGCAGCCACGTCGGCTCGCGAGCCACGCGCCCCACCAGCGAGGCGAGCACCGCGTGGGCCACCAGCGGCACCACGGTCAGCGCCACGATGAAGGCGTACGTCACGGACGTGGCATGCACCGAGCGGCGGAAGAAGCACGAGAAGTAGAGCCCGGCCGCGCTGACGGCGGCCACGACGATCGCCGTGCTCGCCAGCGCGATGCCGAGCTCACGCGGACCGATGCCCCCGAACGCGAGGGTCAGCGCCAGCACCGGCAGCCCCGAGGCGAGCAGCAGGCCCTGGTAGAGCAGCGCGGCCGCGAGCTTGCCCCACCAGATGTCCGCCGGCCCCAGCAGGCTCGTCAGCAGGCCGGCGAGGGTGCGCTGCTCCTTCTCGATGGTCACCGCGCCCGCGCTGAAGACGGGGGCGACGAGCAGGAGCAGGCTCAGCTGCGCGTAGGCGACGGCGAGGAAGATCCCCTGACCGAGCGTGGCCCCCTGCACGGCGATCTCGAGCGATCCCGGCCGCGTGGTCACGGTCATGTAGAAGACGATGACGACGGCGCCCAGCACGAGCAGGTAGAGGCTGGGCAGGAGCCACGCGCGGCGCTCGCGCATCCGTTGCCGCAGCTCCTTGCGGATCATCGGATTCATGGCCGGGGGCTCATCGCGGCGCCTCCGAAGGCGCGGCGGTAGCGCTCCTCCAGGCCGCCGCGCGGATCGAAGCGCACGACGGCGCAGCCGGCCGCCACCAGGTCGCGCAGCAGCGCGGCCGCGGCCTCCGGGCCGCCGGTGACCTCGACGGCCACACGCGCCCCCGCGCTCTCCACCATCCGCACGTCGGCCCGCTCGCGCAGCAGCGTGAGGGCGCGCGCCGAATCGCCGAGCAGCTCGATCTCGCAGGTGAGGCTCCGCGGCGTCGCCGCCGCCGACTCGCCGGCAAGACGGCCGGCTGCGATGAAGGTCACGCGCGAGCAGATGTCCTCGAGGTCGGCCAGGATGTGCGACGAGATCAGCATCGTGATGCCTTCGCCGTTCAGCGCACGCAGCAACCGGCGCAGCTCGATGCGCGCCAGCGGGTCCAGGCCGGTGGCGGGCTCGTCGAGCAGCAGCAGCCGCGGCGCGTGCAGCAGGGTCTTGGCGATGAACAGGCGCTGCTTGAGGCCGAGCGAGAGCGCCTCGACGAACGTGTCGGCGCGATCGGCGAGCCCCGCGCGCGCGAGCGCGTCCTCCACGGCCGCGCGCCGGCGCGCTCCGCGCAGCCGGAACGCGTCCGCGAAGAACTCGAGGAGCTCGCGTACGCGCATGTCCTGGTAGAGGCCGGGCACGTCGGGCATGTAGCCGACGAGCGCGCGCACCCGGCCCGAGGCGCCGACCACGTCGAAGCCGTCGATGGCCGCCGCCCCCGCGTCAGGGTGCACGAGCGTCGCCAGGATCTTGATGAGCGTCGACTTGCCGGCGCCGTTCGGCCCCACCAGCCCCACCAGCTCGCCGCGCTCGACGGAGAGCGTGAGGCCGTCGAGGGCGCGGAGCGCGCCGTAGCGCTTGACGAGGTCGCGCGCGTCGATCACCGGCGCCCCAGGGAGACCACGGTGACGACGTGCGGCGCGCGCGTCGCGGGCGTGCCGGTGACGTCGCTGTTCAGCGTGCCGGCGGGCCCGTAGCCGAGGAACAGGGCGCGCCGGACCTCGAACGCGCGGCCGCCGTCGGTGGGCCAGCCGCGCATCAGCTCGTTCAGCGCGAACGCGCCCGCGGGCGGCGGCTCCGCGGCGCCGCGCGGGCCCGTCGTGTCCACGCTGAGCCCGTGCGGGAACGGCCATCCCCGCCCCGTGTACTGCGCCAGCGGCTCGCGCGGTGCGCGCGAGAGCTCGACGGCGGCGCCAGCCGGCAGGGCGCCGAGCGGGTAGACCCAGCCCGGCTCGACGACGAGCGCCTGCGTGAACGCCTCGCCGGTCTCGTTGCGCAGAACCCCCTCGTCGAGCCGCACCGTGCCCGGCAGCCGCCGCGTCGCGCGCACCGAGACGTCGCGGAACGACCACGGGGCGAGCCCGAGGTCGACGGCGAGCGGCGGCCCGAGGCGCACCGACCACGCGGCCGTCGGCGCCTGCACGCCGAGCGCCGTCACCTGCACGACCTCGGGCCGCGCGCGTGGGCCCGTCAGCACGGCCTCGCCCGGCACGCCGAGGCGAACGGCCGCGCGGCCGGCGGAGGACAGCCGCAGCGTCTCCTGGATGGCGGCGACGTCGCTGCGGTCGTCCATCCAGCGCAGGGCGATCTCGTCCAGGTGGAACGCGCGCGGCCGGTGGCGCGCGGCCCCGGCGTAGAACGCGGCCGCGAAGAGGATCGCGAGCGCGGGCACCGTGAGCCACGCCCACTCCGGCCGTCCGCGCCGGCGCAGCACGCCGAAGTTCACCACGCCCACCACGACCACGTACGCGACCAACGCCAGCCCCACCGTGGCGAGCGCGGGAAACACGGGCGCGCGCGCCAGGCGCCGCACCACCCAGGTCGCCTCCGAGCGGTCGTACGGCCACGACGCCGAGCGCGCCTCGCCCTGCCCCGTCACCATGCGCGCCGCGAAGAGCCCGTCGAGCGCGGCGCTGCCGAGGCTGGGCACGCGCGCCACACGGCCCTGGCCGATCGGCTGCGGGCGGCCGGGCTCGCCCCCGCGATAGGCGGCGAGGAAGCCGGCGTCGGCGAGGCGGTCCTCGACGAGCACCACGCGCCCGCCGTGGCGCGCGAACCCCTCCAGGGCGCCGCGCGCCTCGACGTCGCGCAGCGCGCGCGCCACCACCACCGTCCAGGCCGGCTCCCAACGCCACCAGACGACCGGCGGCTCGCGCACGACGACGAAGGTCAGCGCCCGGCGCTTGGCCACGCGGTCCTCGTCCGTCCCCGCGAAGCTCACGCGGGACTGCGCCTCGCGGCACGCGGCGTCGTCGTCGCAGAGCAGCGCGACGAGCTGGCCGGACACGACCGCCTCGCGGGCGATCGTGTGCTGCGCCACGCCCACCACCGCGCCGCCGGCGCGCGCGGTGATCTCGACACGGTCGCCGGCGCCCGCGACGAGGATCGGCAAATCGAGCACGCGGCGCTCACCGGGGCCGAGCGCGACCCCGGCCACGAACGAGTCCGCGGTGTCGGCGCCGTTCTGGTCGGAGCGAAACGCGCGGAGCGTCAGCTCGACGGTCTGCGGCTGCGCGGCGGGATTCGCCACGCTCACGCGCGCGGGCACGACACCCGGTCGCCCCGTCACGTGGCCCTCGAGCCCGACGGACTCGATGGTCACGGAGGCCCGCGCCGGCGCGAGGGCCGCCAGCGTCCCGAGGCACGCGCCGAGCAGGCCGAGCGCGGCGCGCCGCGCGCTCACTCGCCTGGCCCTCCCTGGGGGGACGCGCGAGAGACCGCGAGGCCGAGATAGATGACGACGAGCGCCAGGAGCAGCACGACGCGGTCGAGGCGGCCGACCGCCCGCAGCGGGGCGGTCGCGTCGCCGCCGTGGCGGACGGCGGCGTCGAGGATCGGCACCTGGGCGAAGTCGCGCTGGGCGGCGATGGCGACGGCGACGATGACGAGGCCGAACTTCGCCGCCAGCATGAGGCCGGCGCCCGACTGCATGACGCGCTCGAGCGGGCCGAGCTGGGTCACGTTGTAAAAGCCGGAGAGGACGACGAGAGCCACCGCCGTCCAGGTCACGGGGCGCGCGCGACGAGCGGCGTCCGCGAACGGCCGTGGGTCGCCGCGGCGCGCCGCCGGCAGCAGGACGTGGGTCTGGTACGCGAGCCCGCCGATCCACACGACGGCACCGACGAGGTGCACCCAGAGCATCACCAGCCGCACGCTCACCGCGCCGGTCCCGTCAGCGCGGCCAGCGCCCGCGCCACGTCGGTGAAGTCGGCGAAGATGTGGTCCGGCTCGCACGCCGCCAGCTCCTCCTGGGGGTGCTGGCCCGTCGCCACCGCGACCGCCACGGCGCCGCAGGCGCGCGCGCAGTCCACGTCGAGCGGCGTGTCCCCGATGATCGTCACGCGCGCGAACGGGAAGTCGCGGCCGGCCACGAGACGCGCGCGCGCGCGCGCGATAGCTGGGAGCCGCCGCCGGTCCATGTCGTCCGAGCCGAAGGCGCCGACGCTGAAGAGCGGCCGAACGCGTCGAGCCCGCGCGTGATGGCGGCGTCGTCCAGGCCGGCGCCACGCATGAGATCCCACACGATGCGCGGGTCCGTCTTGCCGCGGAAGTCGTAGACGTCCACGGCCCCCGGGGTACCGTAGGTGGCCTGGAGCGCGCGTCCGAAGGCGGCGCGGCCGGCGCCGCGCGCGGTGACGAGCGTGCCGTCGACGTCGAAGAGGAAGAGCCGCACGTCAGGACGCGAGGCGGCGCAGGCGCTCGACCACGGCGGGCAGCGCCTCGAGCACCGCATCCACCTCCGCGGCCGTCGTCCAGCGGCCGAGCGTGAAGCAGAGCGAGCCTTCCAGCTCCTCGCGCGCGCAGCCGATGGCGCGCAGCACGTGCGACGGCTGGCCGCTCGCCATGTTGCACGCCGAGCCCGACGACGCGGCCACCCCGCGCAGATCCAGCTCCAGCAGGACGCCGTCCGCCTTCACGCCCTCGACGACGATGCTGGCGTGATGCGGCAGGCGCGCGGCGCCGCGGGCGCCGGTGAGCCGCGCGCGCGGCACCCGCTCGAGCACGCTCTCGAGGAACCGGTCACGCAGCGCCGACAGGCGCAGGCTCTCGGCGGCGCCCTCGGCGCGCGCGAGGTCGGCGGCCACGCCCATGCCGACGATCGCCGGCAGGTTTTCCGTCCCCGCGCGGTAGCCGCCCTCCTGCCCGCCGCCGACGACGACGGGGCTGAGCTTGACCGCCGCGCGCGTCCAGAGCGCCCCCGCGCCGGGCGGCCCGTAGAGATCGTTCGACGAGAGCGTCAGGAGATCGATGCCGAGGTCGTCCACGGCGAGCGGCACGCGGCCCGCGGCCCCGACGGCGTCCACGTGGAACGGCACGCGGCGCGCGCGCGCCGCGCGGCCGATCTCGCGCAACGGCTCGACGGTGCCGATCTCGCCGTTGGCCGCCATCACCGACACGAGCGCGGTGTCGTCGCGCAGCGCGCGCGCCACCGCGTCGGGATCGACGCGCCCCTCGCCGTCCACCGGCAGGTACGCGACCTCCCAGCCACGCTTGGCCAGGTAGCGGCAAGCGTTGAGGACGGAGATGTGCTCGATGGCCGTGGTCACCACGTGGCGCCCGCGCGCGCGCGCGGCGAGGCCGCGGATGGCGAGGTTGTTCGCCTCCGTCGCACTCGCGGTGAAGATGACGCCGGCGGCGGTGGCGCCGACGAGCCGCGCCACCTTGGCGCGCGCGCCGTCGAGGGAGGCGCGCGCCTCGAGCCCGAGCGAGTGCGGGGCCCCGGGGTTGCCGACGCCGCCCTCGAGGAACGGGCGCATCAGCGCGACGACACGGGGGTCGACGGGCGAGAAGCTCGCGTAGTCGAGGTAGACGCGGGTGACGCCGGCGCCCACCCTACCGAGTCTTTCGGACGAGGAAGCGGTAAACCGCGCCATCCCTGTCGATCTCCAGGAGCTCGTGTCCCGTGCGGGCCGCCCAGCTGATCATGTCGGCTTCCGAGGCGGGGTCATCGGACGTCATTTCCAGCACCTGGCCCACCGTCATGTGCTTCATCGCGTCCCGGGTCTTGAGGATGGGCATGGGGCAAAACAGCCCCAGACAGTCCAATTTCTGATCAGCGACGATCCGCATAAGCCGTTGAAAATTCTGACATTGACAGTCAACGGGGGCAACAAGAATAATGGATCGCCATGCCGGGTGACGGCTCCCAGGATCTCGTCGTCGCGGGCCGACGCCTGCGCAAGAAGCTCGTCGTCGCGCTGACCCTCTCCTCGGCGGTCCCGCTGCTCGTCCTCGCCTACGTCGTGCGCGCCTTCGTGCTGCCGTCGCGGGCGGCCGGGGATTCGTTGGTGTTCGGCGGGGTGCAGGCGCTGGTGGCCTTCACCGTGATCGGCATGATCGCCGGCGCCTACATCATCTGGGACGTCGGCCGCACGGTCGCGCGGATCGCGGAGATGCTCGCCAGCGAGCGTGCCATCGCCGGGCTCGGGCGCCGCAAGGACGAGGTCGGTACGGTGATGACGTCCTTCAACCGCATGCTCGAGACGATCGAGCAGCAGGCGGGAGAGATCAACAGCTTCGCCACGCGGCTCGACGCCGCCTACAAGGAGCTCGAGTCGACCAACGCCCGGCTCAAGGAGACCTCGTTCAAGGATGAGGTGACCGGTCTCTACAACCGCCGCTTCTTCTCGCTCCGGCTCGAGGAGGAGCTCTCACGCTACCGCCGGTTCAACCACCCCGTATCGGTCGTCCTGCTCGACCTGGACGGCTTCAAGGCCGTCAACGACGATCTCGGACACGCCGTCGGCGACGACACGCTGCGCGACGTGGCCCAGATCCTCATGAAGCACTCCCGCGGCATCAACGTCGTCTCGCGGTACGGCGGCGACGAATTCGCGGTGCTTCTGGTCGAGACGTCGAAGGCGGGCGCCAGACTCTACGCCGACCGCATCCGCGAGGTCGTCGCGAAGTACCCCTTCTCGCACGGCAAGGTCATCACGGCCAGCTTCGGCGTGGCCAGCCTGCCGGACGACGAGGCGACGACGGCGGAGGATCTCTTCCGCGCGGCCGACGAAGCGCTGTACGCCGCCAAACGGGCGGGCAAGAACCAGGTGGCCGCCGCATCGGGGTCGCCAGCCAAGGTCTCATAGCGTGGACTCCCCGTCTCGGGACATCCTGATCGTCGACGACGATCGGCAGGTCCGAGAAGTCCTTCACCAGATCTTTCTCTCCGCGGGCTATGCCTGCCGCCTCGCGGAAGACGGCCGCGCGGGCGTGGCCGCCTTCACCGAGAAGCCGACGGAGCTGGTCGTCACCGATCTCAAGATGCCGGTGATGTCCGGCATCGAGCTGCTCCAGCAGATCCGGGCGCTGGACGGCGACGCCGCCGTCATCGTGCTCACCGGCGCCGCCGACGTGAAGACGGCCATCGACAGCCTCAAGCTCGGCGCCTACGACTTCATCATGAAGCCGGTGAACGTCGAGGAGCTGCTCATCGCCGCCGAGCGCGCCCTCGAACGCCGCCAGCTCCTCATCGAGCGCCGCGCCTACCAGGCCATGCTCGAGCGCCGGGTCGAGGAGGCCACGCAGCACCTCACGGCCGCCTACCAGGAGCTGGAGGCCACCTACGGCACGACGCTGGAGGCGCTCGGCTCCGCGCTCGACACGCGCGACATCGGCACCGAGTCGCACTCGCGCCGCGTGCACGGCTACGCGCTGGCCACCGCGAAGGAGTACGGCGTGCCCCAGGAGCTGGTGCGCGACCTCGCGCACGGCGTGCTGCTGCACGACATCGGCAAGATCGGCATCCCCGACGCCATCTTGCTGAAGCCGGGACCGCTCACGCCCGAGGAGTGGAAGGTGATGCGCACGCATCCGGAGATCGGCAAGCGCCTCATCGAGCGCATCCCGTTCTTGCGCGGCGCGGTGCCGATCGTGTTCTCGCACCACGAGAAGTGGGACGGCACCGGCTATCCGCGCGGCCTGAGCGGCGAGGACATCCCGCTCGGCGCGCGCATCTTCGCGGTGGTCGACGCCTTCGACGCGATGACGTTCAGCCGCCCCTACTCGAAGGCCATCACCTTCGATGCGGCCAGGGCCGAGATCAAGCGTTGCGCCGGCACCCACTTCGACCCGAACGTGGTCGAGGCCTTCCTGCGCGTGCCCGGCCAGCTGCTCGACGAGATCCGCCGCCGCTCGATCGCGCCCTGACCCCGGCCATCCGGCGCGCGCGGCCGTCCGACGCGGCGGCGCTCACCCGCATCGCTCACGCCTCCAAGCGCCACTGGCGTTACCCCGAGGAGTGGATCGCGCTCTGGCGCGAGGCGCTGACCGTCACGCCCTGGGTCGTCGAGCGCGCGCCCGTCTACTGCGCCGAGGAGGGCGGCGCCGTCGTCGGGTTCTACGCGCTGAGCGGCCGCGCGCCGGCGATGGAGCTCGAGCACTGCTGGGTGCTGCCCGCGCGCATCGGCCGTGGCATCGGTGCGCGGCTGCTCGAGCACGCGGCGGCGACGGGCCGCGCGGCGCGCGCGAGCACGCTGAGCATCGCGTCCGATCCGTTCGCGGTCGGCTTCTACCGGCGGATGGGCGCGCGGCCGGCGGGCACCGTACCCTCGACGCCGCGCGGGCGGACGCTGCCGCTGCTCCTGCTGCGCGTTTAGAGCCGCGCGAGTACGAGCACGCGGCCCTTGGCGCCGACGGCGGTCTCGCCCGCCGCGTTGCGGAGCCGGCCGCGTAGCTCGACGACGTCGCCGCCGAGCCGCGGCGTGGGTCGCACGGCGACGACCAGCCACTCCAGGCGCACGGTCTCGTCGGCGAACACGGGACGTCGGAAGCGGAACCAGAAATCCAGCCCCAGCATCGCCGAGTCCCGCGAAAAGTGCGTCGCCGTCAGTCCCATGAGGAGCCCGGTCGTCTGCGCGCCGCTGGCGATCGGCCGCCCGAAGCGCGTGCCGGCGGCGTACGCGGGATCGTGATGGATGGGGTTGCCGTCGCCGGCGCGCCGCGCGTACTCGGCGACGTCGTCGGGACGCAGCGTGATCTCGGCGCCGAAGCGATCGTGCGCGCGGACCGGCATCACGCCGGCTCCCGGCCGATCTCCTCGAACAGCCGGCGCACACGCGTGAAGGCGCCGGCGAGCTCGCGCTCCGAGAGTCCTTCCTCCAGCGCCGTGCGCAGCCGCGTCCACAGCTTGTCGCTCCGCACGATCGCCGCCTCACGGTCGCCGGCGTCGGCGACCTCGCGGATGGCGAGCGCGCTCGTCTCGGTCCAGCCCTCGAACGCCCGCACCAGCGCGGCGCGCGTCTCCGACTGGCGGTCGGGCGCAGTGCCGGCCAGGCGCAGCGCGCGGAGCAGCGGCTCGATGGCCTCCTCGAAGGCGCCGGCCTCGACGCGCCGCAGGCCGAGCTTGTTGTAGCCCCACCAGAGGCGACGGTCGACCTCCTCGCGGCGCTTGGGCGGCAGCGCCTCGTCGTGAACGCTCTCGAGCAGGCGCTCCGCGCGCTCGAGCGAGCCCAGCGCCTCCGTCTCGCGCGCCTCCTGCATCGCGCGGATCGCCTGCGCGGTGAGCTGGCCGATCTCGCCGCTGAACGTCCCGGAGAAGAGCTCGCGGAACGTCTCGGCGCGCGCGGCCGGCACGCGCGGATGCGCGAGCGCCTCGCGCAGGAGACGCCGCGCCGCCGGGAACTCCTGCCGCTGGACGAGCGCCATCACCACCTGCTCGTACGCCGGCCACAGCCGCGCCTCCGCCGTCACGGCCAGGTCGCGGAGGTCCGTGTCGCCCGGCGCCGCCGCGCGGCCGCGGTCGAGCCAGGCGAGCGCGTCGCGCAAGTCGCCCACGCGGCTCTCCGAGTCGGGCGCCACGTGCGCGCCAGAGGAGGCGATGAGGTCCCGGGCGACGCCGAGCGCGAGCGTCACCAGCTGGCGCCGGTACGTCGCGCGCTCGGCCTCGGGCGAGGCCTCGGTCGCGGCCTCGAGCGCGGCGCGCGCGCCGGCGTGGTCGCCCAGCGCCTGCTGCGCGAGCGCCAGGACCGACCACAGCGCGGCCGCCTCCCGGGCGCCGGCGGGCCGTCGCGCGGGCGGCGCGTCGTTGCCGAGGGCGGCGGCGGCGATGCTGACGACGTCGGCGTAGCGATGCTGCTGGTACAGCTCGAAGCAGCGGTCCACGATCGCGATGGGGCCCTCGACGCTGGACTCGACGGCCGGCGTGACGGCAACCTCGACGACGGGCGCGGCAGGCGCCGCGCGCGGAAACGGCGGCTGCGCGGGCGCGGGCGCGAGGGCCGACGCCGGAGGCATCTTCAGATAGGCCTCGCGGCGGCTCGCGGCGTGCCGGGGGATGCTCGAGCGCCAGCGCCGCGGGGCCGGCTCGGCCGGCGTCGACGCGCCGCGGGCGGGATGCTTCGGCCTCGACGGCCAGAGTAGCTCGAGCGTACCGAGCACCACGAGCCCGAGCGCGCCGAGCGCGGCGAGGACGATCAGCGCTTCTTCGGTCAGCAACGTCGCGCGCGTCCCGGTCACCGAAGACCATTGAAACCGGGGAAGGCCGTGAGCGCCAAGAGAATTGGCGAGAAATCCTATCACGCCGCCCTCGCACTCGGCGAGCAGGTCGACGGCGTCCTCGCCCGCCATGTCCGCGATGGTCTGGGGCGGGCGGAGCGCGAACACGCGGCGGACCTCGCCGCCCCACCAGCGCAGGGCGTGCACGTAATGGATGCCAGTGTCGATCAGGGCGCCACCGCCCGCGCCGGGCGTGAGCCGCCATCCCGTGTGCCGGCGCCAGGCGCGCGCGACCAGGTGCACCTCGCGCGGATCGCCGAGCGTCCCGGCGTCGAGCGCGCGACGGACCCAGCGGAAGGCCGGCATGAAACGGAAGTTCTCGGCGGTCATGAGCACGCGACCTGCGCGCGCGGCCGCCTCGATCATGCGGTCGGCCTCCTCGAGCGTGCGCGCGAGCGGTTTTTCGACGAGCACGTGGCGGCCGGCCGCGAGTGCCTGCAGCACGTCGTCGAGGTGGCGGTCGTGCGGCGTGCAGACGAGCGCGGCACGCGCGCGCGGGTCGCCCAGCGCCTCCGCGTACCCGCCGTAGGCGCCCACCCCGCCGAACTCGCGCGCGTACGCCCTCGCGCGGGCGACGTCG
>WNGH01004044.1_pt1 | contig 13990 bp, 13 predicted proteins | sample 5400631 | NCBI WGS metagenome assembly WNGH01 (sample SAMN13153373, study PRJNA577476) | soil metagenome | isolation source: 115 cm soil or saprolite under Garry oak tree replicate 1 | place: USA:California | collected 2016-06-15
GTTTCGGTATCTACAGCGTTGGTGGCCTAGGCCTCAGATCTCCATCTGCTGATGTTTCTATTCCCAACTCGTTAGCAAACATCGTTACTGGTGTGATAGGCCTCGACGACAGTGTTCAGTTTGTTCACATGGACAACACGGTCGGAGACGCGCCTCCACCATCCGCCTTCGTGAGCGCTCACCCGTGCTCTTCCTACTGGGGACAGTTACAGGCCTCAGGTTTCACTAATCCGTATGGACCCGGAACTCTTCCCTTCGCGCCTTGCGGGTATACTCCACAACAAATTAAGGGCGCGTACGGTATCTCCGGCTATGATGGTTCCGGTCAGACGGTAGCGATTATCGATGCCTATGCTGCACCTACAATCGTCCAAGATACTAACCAATGGTCGATCAATCGTGGACTTCCAACGTTGACCGCAAACCAGTTCGTCCAAGTTGTCGCACCGGGGACGTACAACCACCCCGAGAAGGGGCTCGTGCAAGATCCGCAGGGATGGTACGGTGAGGAGACGCTTGACGTGGAAGCTGTTCACGGTATGGCCCCCGCCGCGACGATCGTCTTTGTAGGCGCGCCCAACAATTTCCAGGATCTCGATGCGGCACTGAACCATGTCGTTGACCGACATCTTGCATCTATCGTCACCAACTCGTACGGCTTCAACACCGAGATTCTCCCCGCCGGCTACATCAAGCCGCAGGAGGACACGATTCTGCAAGGGGTAATCGAGGGCATTGGAATCTACTTCTCCTCGGGCGATAACAGCGATGAGTCGCTCGTACAGGGCTATGTTACCACTGACTGGCCAGCCTCTAGCCCATTTGTGACGGCTGTCGGAGGGACCAGCCTCGCGGTCGGCCCGTCCAACAATTATCTCTTTGAGACAGCGTGGGGAACAACCACTTCTTCGTGGACTGGCACAACGTGGTCTCCCACTCCACCCGGCTCATGGTTGTATGGTTCAGGAGGCGGGGTCAGCCGGATCTTCGCGGAACCATCCTACCAAGTGGGGGTAGTGCCCAACTCTGTCTTCCAAGCACAGGGAAGGACCGGTCGAGCCGTGCCGGACATATCAGCAGTCGGCGATCCCAACACGGGATATTTGATCGGCGAAACACAGACCTTCCCGAATGGCACTGTGGCGTACTCTGAATACCGCATCGGGGGAACAAGCTTGTCATCTCCGCTGGTCGCTGGAATTATGGCGCTTGCAGATCAGGCTGCTGGCCACACCCATGGGTTTGCCAATCCACTCTTCTACAGCATCGCGGGCTCAGCTGCCTTCACTGACATTGTCAGCCCAGCCTCAACTGTTGCAGTGGTACGGGCAAACTACCGTAACGGTGTCGATGCGAGCGCGGGAGTAGTCTATCGTCTGCGAACGATGAACCAGACCCTAAGCCTCATCTCTTCGCCCGGGTACGATGACGTGACGGGACTAGGAACGCCAACCAGCTCGTTCCTGAGCGCACTCAAGTAGTGCCCACTGCATTTCTAGGCGCAAGCTCAATCCAACCGCGCGGATCAGATCAATTCCTCTCCGCTGAACCGACAGGCAGCGCGAGAAATGGAATTATTGAATGTTGTAGTATACTTTTTTCTGTAAATTTGTGTCTTTTCGCATTTTGGTTTTCCACAAAAGCAACAGATAAGAACTCAACGATCTTTGAATCCGACCTTAATGGAGCAATCGATCTCAGTAACAGCAGCAAGATTCCAACACCGAGATCTCTCAATCCTAGTAGGAATACTATCAGGAACACTACTGGTAGTCTTTGCATCTGAAAACCCATTGTCAAATTTTCAGCCCATTGATCTTGTGATCTTCTTCGCGGTGCCTGCTCTTGCGGGCGCGATTGCCGGATTCACATCCGCCGGCCGGTCTATGGAAAGTGGTGCGATTGTTGGTGTTGTCATTGGACTCGTGTACGGGATATTGAACGGGCTTCGACTAGGCAGCTCGGTAGCTGGAGAGCAGGTTCTCTTTCTCATTCTCACGGTTCCGATCTGGGGATTTCTTGGAGGCTATGGCTCGGTTCTAGCGCACAGGACGCTAGAGGGCAGTGCGATGGAGAATCCTGTTCTGCCCTGGCCCGACGACACCGCACGAACTGGACCCGTGCAAGGGCCAAAGATCTGCGAGAACTGCAAGACAGCTAATCCTGCCGACGCGCTATTCTGTAAGAACTGCGGAACAAAACTCGGCCCGATCTCCGCTCGCGCCTAACCTTCCTCGTTGAGGGCCCAAGCGTTTGGTTGCGAGCCGACTCTGAACCATTACCCTAGGTTTCGGACGGGTCCAGAGGAACCCTTCATGTAGGTTGTTTGATACAGAAGTTCGAGGCCAGTGTGGCTTCAGGGGGAGACTTACCCGAGCCTGAATGCTCACGGTGGGATTGGGAAGGTCCGGAGGAGGGAGCTGACATAGAACATTACGAAGAGGAGGATTCCGAGGCAGAGGGCTAGTAGTACGGTGAAGTAGGCTATGTCATGGTTTCGTTTTCTCTTCTTCTCAAAGGATTTGATGGGCGTGGCCATTGCTGACACAGTTCAGGATAGTAGATTGTGGCTTGCCTCGTAAAGGGGATGGCGTAACCGAAGCCCCGGCCCAGGGGCGGCCAGCCTGACAGGCGGCTCTAGTTGATAGTCGCTGGGCAGGGTTCCCTGTAGCCGGACTTTGGAACCCTTCCCTAATCCTACAAGCGTCTGTAAGCATCAGCGTCGCAGGCGAACCCCAGGGAGAGCTTTCCAGATTAGAGATCAGGGCTTATAACAAGCGATTTCACAGCCAAACGATTTCCAGGCCACGAAGTGGCGCGGGAAAAAAGACCACCCCCGGGGGTCACTAGAAAAAGAATGCTTAGAAAAAAGTGGCAGCGAACATTCTTGGAGATTTTCAATCCCAAATGTTCTAATGAGATATAATCGCCAACGAACCTTCTGTCCTAGGCAAATCGAAAGTGGAAATAGAAAACAAAGCGGATAGGAACTGGCTCCTGCTCATTATTATATCGTTCCCACTCGGGCTGATCTTTCTCGACATTTCACTTCTTCTTTCGGGTTCTCTATCCCCAGGACAATGGTTCCTCATAATTGTAGGAATACCGTTATGGGCAACGCTCCTTGCATGGGTGACTCGAATATTTGTTCGCAGCCGAAGGTTCTATTGCGCGACGCCAGCTTGTGCAATTACCGGTCGAAAACGTGTTTTCATGCCTAAGGGGAATCAATGGATTTGCACGCAATGTAAGAGACCTCTAGAGACGCAAGTTTCGAGGTTTCCACAGCGGCTGCAACCGTTGATCGATGCCTCTTCTTACAGTGGTCGTCTCGGAGATACGTATCTCGGAGGGGTTGCAGGACTACGAATCTATCGTTTCGAAGGTCATGGTCAAGTAAACTGGGCATCGGGCTACCGTAATCCGTGGGGATACGGGATATACTTCACAGATAACCATCTGATCGGTGTTTCCTACACGAAATATTTGTCGCGGGCCTACTATCCCGGATGGATCCTATCAATTGCCTGGCCTGGAATTCTAGCGCTAACTCTCGCCTACTTCGCCTTGACTCATGCCCAAGAGCTGCCTCTCTGGTGGATTCCCATTTTCCCCATATCGTTTCTTGTCTGTATGATCATGTCCCTTGTATTCCTACTCTACCTTAGCCCTAAACATGCATCCAGTCAAATCGATCGAATCCAAGTGAATTCAATCGGAGATCTCGAACCTACATGGAAAGATGTCATTCTGAGAAGAGACGATATTTCCGAGATCAATATTAGTGGAACGAAGGTGTACGACCCAGGCCATGGCTCTTCTCCCGGATCTATAATTTCAATCAGTTCGAAAACGCGCCAACCCGTCATCTTCGTAACAACCAACAAGGAGAAGTTCAAACAGCTATTGAAGCTGGTCCAAGACTTTGCCAAAGGCGAGCCACAAATTAGCCTGACCGCCAACAGGGAGAGCCGGGGCTTAGCTGTTTCCCAGGGTGGGTTAGGGTCACGCCTTCTCTTCTAACCCGTCTTGACTCTGGTCGTCTTCCTCTACGCTCAAAGGTTCCTTAGACTCTCTGACCAATTCGGAAGCCCGTCTATCTATTCCCCGCATTAGTCTGTGATAGCTCAGAAGAGACAAGTAACCGATTCCCATGTAGAAGAGCACGTCAAAAAGCAAGAAAGCCAGATTGTAAGTCGTGACACAGCAAGAGGCCAAGCACGGCCCATTCAAGAGAGAATAGGCATCATGAGGCTGAGAGGGACTTTGACCACAAAGAGTTCCACTTACTGTTACTGTCTCCCAAGGCAATGGGAATCCATAGTTCGATATTGCGATTCCGCTCGGAAGGTAACTGTACGAGGTTAGAACGTTTACAGAAACATAGCTGGCAACTAACCCAAGGGATAGAAAGAGTATCAGATACTTGAGCCGCGGGCGGATCATTACTCGATCCTAAGACCGATCACGGGTAAGAAGATTGCGGAACTGTTTAGAGGGTAACGGGCGCAAAATGGCGATATCAGGCAAGATTCGTCAGGCGGTTATTGTGAACGTGAATATGTTGTTCCGCGCTGTTGTCAGAGCTATGGTGTAGGTGTTCTTGGATTGGAACATGAACCCGCTTCCATCAATGATTATGTTGATTGCCGAGATCTGATTTGGATTCATGAAGGGTGTCGTCCAGTTCATCCTCGCGTATTGATTGCCAACGGAGTCTTTAACGACGTACGAGTAGAGCGATATGCCCACCGAACCCACGTTCCTAACGCTCAAAGTCAGATTCGTGGGCGAGTTGACCTGTGAAGTCTCGATATTCAACGATTCTCGTCCTGGGCAGGGAGTAACAAGGCACCCAGGTGCATTGTAGCGATAGCATCCCCCGCATAAGGGCGAAGGACCAACAGTCTCCCACATGAGCAACCCTCCCAAGACCCCTCCTACCACAATGGCAACTAGGAGGATTCTCGAAGGTTTCAATGGAGCTTCTTCTAGGATCACTAGGTGAGCTGAGACAATAGCCGAATTGAACCGAAGGCCTGGGAACCAGGTTGCGTCAACGACTCGCTAAGGGTCCGCCCATGTACCCATCTTCCTCGCCGCCCAGTTGGACTATGCCTATTATTCGCTGTTCTCTCAAGCCCTGTGGAAAAGGCAACCAGGTTGGGAAAGGATTCCGAGCTATCTCCCCATGATCGGGCAGAGAAGACGCTGCTTGCCATCAGCGAGCTCAAGCGGTACTTGGATGGCGTGGAGAAAGACCTCAGCCGCATGTCAAAGAAATACTCCAGCAAGGAAATTGCTCAAGGCGTAGGATTCGCAGCAACAGGTATCCATGAAGCCCTAACCTATCTAGGCATAGTCAAGAAGGTAATCGAAAAAACAGAACGCATCATCGCCAAGAAGAATATTGTTTCAGCGAACGAGACCGACGGCCTTTCCTAGGCGAACGCTACTGCTGATTTGCCGTACCAGAGAACTTTGCCGCAGTGGGGCGCATTGTATGAACCCGCTCCGGGGGCCGCCGATGTGGATGACTTGTTCGATTTGGTCGCAGTCTGGACACTTGAGCTGGACGTTTTTCGCGCTTACCGTTGTCTCGGGTTCTTCCATCAAGTTTGGTTCTTCACCTCCCTTCGTTCATCGTTGGTCTTTTTCAGATTGAATCGTGCACACTTGCACGCGTTACACGTTGTCTCGCTCACGTTTGTCTTGCTGTTGTGACTGATCCTGTAGTGTCCGCACTCGCATTCGTCAAGAGGATGGGGTAACCGCATCTGCTATTGGCTTTCTCGAAAAAAATCCAGAAATAGATTGTGTCTACAGATGAACACAATTGAAACCTGCTCCGCTTGAGAAACGCTCGTCAGGTAGGGCAGCGCGAGTACTAGACGCCAAATATGTTCGAACGCGAATTACCTCGTTTCGTCCTAGATAGGGGTCAGCGAGGGTTGAAGCCATCTGGAACGTCGGACATTCGCATCTTGAGGAAGCCGAATACTCCTCTATGCGATTTTTGCGGAGAAGAGTTTGAAGATGGAGAAGATGCTTATCGTCTTGCAAAGGGCAAAGTCCACTATTCGGTTCCCTCATTCGTCCCTGAGACCGCATCCGTCTTTTTTCACCAGGAATGCTGGAAGAAAATTGCTCTCGAGAGGAAGAGAGGCGAGGCAAACCAACCGCGCCCCGAGAGACGGCAATAGACCTGTCGACGAATCCTAAAGATTGATTACGTATTGTCTCACGATTCCAATTTGGGGGTTTCTAGGAGGCTATGGCTCGGTTCTGGCGCACCGGACGCTGGAGGGGAGCGCGATTGAGAATCCTGTTCTGCCATGGCCGGACGACACTCAGCGAACGGGACCCTTGCAAGGGTCCAAGATCTGCGAGAACTGCAAGACAGCCAATCCGGCTGACGCGCTATTCGGCAAGAACTGCGGAACAAAACTCGGCGCGGTTTCCACGCGCACCTAACAGTTCGTTTTCGAGGATATAGAACAATCACGGGCCTCGAGTCCCGAATAGCGCCTTGTTGTCACAAGGGTCCGAGACAGCCGCTCATGCGACGCGAGGGTCAGTCGCTAAGACCCCCTATTTTCTAGAACACTCGCTGTCTGATAGCGAAAATGGGCGAGACGGGCAATTCAGGGCATGATTCCCACCTGGATCGCTCGGCGAAAAACACGATCAGCCCAGTGAATCTACCGGTAATCTTGGAGCACCTTCCCAGATTTGAGATCAGGGCTAATAATGGGCGATTTCGCGACTACGCCTTTATGCCAGTTTGGGGGTCACCTTCTCGCCTGCAATGTTGAACGAAATGGAACGGAAACTGGATTTGATCGGCCGGCTTGCTCGAAGCTAGCAGTCATAACCGAGGTCTCTCGGGCCGCTACTTGAAGTTGGAATGTCGATCTGTCAGAGCTGTGGCGAGGAGGTCGACGCTAGCAAGATCGTTCCCCGTCCTGACGATTCCTCAAGAGTAGTTTGTCCTGAATGCGCTGATGAAATCAATGATTCTCTTAGCGATGCAGAAGATGCAAAATCGGATCTTCAGGATGCGAGCGATGCTCTTGACGATGCAAGGGATGGTCTCGATGATGCGAATGACGCGAGAGATACTCTTAACGATGCGGACCTTTTCTGACCTCTGTCCTCCATGTTGGAGGATGGTCCCGACACTTGAGTCATACTTTGACTGTACCGAGTTCGGGAATCAATATTGAGAAACATGCAGCTGTAGGAGGACCCTATGTAACGTCACCGTCGGCCTGTCTTTGTTCGTCCGACACGGAAGGGAACCTTAGGGTGGACGTACTCGGGTCTGCCAAATCCCTGCATCGCTTTCTGGAGATCATCGACAAGCTCGCCTAGCTCCACCATCCACTGGGGCATTCCTCTAGTGAGTTCACTCACCGCCTTCTTGTCCATGATGAGTCTCTTTCCCTCCTTCGTCATTTTCTCGGCTGAGGCCGAATATTCGAATACAAGGCGTCGATTCTTGACGCGAGGAAGTCGTCGCCTGCGAATCACTCTCGCTTTCTCTATGAGTCTTGAGAGCTTTTGGCGACCTTCAGCCACTTCTCTCGAGAGTTTTTGATTTCCCTTTCTCCCAGCGAGCCTCCGTCCTAGCTTCGAACCGTGGATTCTCAAGAGCATTGGTAGGAAGGAGAGATCGAGGCTATCGGTCTCAAGACGGTAGTTTTTCCCGAAAGCGGTTATGAAATCGTGAACTTCAGGCTTTCTCTTTTTGACCTTCTCCATGAAGCCTTCTACCTGGCCTGAAATCAGGAAGTTGCATTCCCTGCCAAACTGAAGGACGCTTGATAGAAGCTGAGAGAAGTTGCTGGAAAACTGAGCCATAAGAGAGACCAGGCCCTCTGTCTCCTGAACTGACATTGATAGCGGGAGACGATCGAAGGTCGTGTACAACTCCTCCCCAATTACTCGAGTAGCCTTTGCGGAAGTTTCGAAGAGATCGAGTGATTGCAACACGTTTCGCAACTGGTTCCCGACCTCGCGATTTTCAACAAAGCCCTTCAGGTAGTCGCCAACAACTTTGAACGGACCAACAAGTCCGAGGAGAGTTCCTGCCAGTACCAAGGCGATCGATTTCAGCAGATGGTTATTGATAGATATTAGAAGAAAACGCTCTGTCTGCGGAGAATGAGAACGCTTTAGGCAGTTCCGATGATGCCTTTTGTCTTACTCGCTACCGTAGGAGTCGTTGCCGTAAGCAACGCAGGGAACTAAGGAAGCTGAACCAAAGAGCGGCAACAGAGGCCTTTTCTCAAAGTTGCCCTGAGCAAAGGGAGCCAACCGCGAATCAATCTGCTTCTTAGAACGCTGACGTCCCTTTTTGATAGCGAGAACCGCAGCTTCGGCACTCGCTGAACCATTACGAATCCTAATTCACAATTCGATTCCCGGCCCTCAAAGCTGTGGCCTCTCTCAGACAGGAGGATTCTGACCCCTTGGTGCTAGAGGTAACGCGATAAAGTTCATGATCCTCTGCGCGAGTAAAACCAGAATGAAGAACAGGACTATCGCCAGGGGTCCTGCCCATGGCTGACTTGTGGTGGGAGCAATTTTGAATATCGTCCAGGCTGAATCGAAGATGTTTGCAATCATGACTACTGATAACCAGATCGAAAAACTGCCAACTGCACGCTTGTACCATTTCAGCATCCGCTCCTTTCTTCGCAAGGCGAATATCACGGGTGGGAGTAGCGCTATTGCAATTCCAGAGAAGATTGCTACACTATAGGATGGACTCTGCACTCCACTCTTGAGAAAGTCCCCCACGATAACCGCCACTAGCGCGCTACTTGTCTCGCGAAAGCCGCCCACCAATTGCTCGAAGGCTTGTTGAAACCTGACATCGGTTTACAAAAGCTGGGTCGAACGGTCTTTCAGAAATTCGACGTGTTACCCGACTGGGTTTGAAGAGGTTAACAAAGGGTGATGCCTATTCAGCCAGAGACGGCCTGTTCGAGGCACTTCTCTGGGGTAAGCGATCAGAAGGACTTGATCTGCTTGCTCCCAGGATGAGCGGAGAGAAGCTCTCAACTAGACGTGAATATTTGGACTCCGAAAAACCGAATGGTGGGCGATTTCTATTCGTCTACGGCCCAAGACGCTCTCAGAGACCTTGCTTCAGAACAGCGTTGCGCCGGAATGGGGAATCTACTCGGAGACTACGGAGAACACATCGCTCTATCGAATTACAATCTCAAGAAGACTCCTGGAGGGGCAGATGGTTACGATGCTGTCACTGCTGATGGTTCGAAGGTTCCGATCAAAGCGAATCATTCGTCCTCTACCATAGGTTTCCGGGGCGAGGCGGATCTGCCATTGGTGTTGAAGGTTGAGAGTAACGCGGAGTGGAAAGAACTGTACTATGGACCCTTCAACCAGTAAAAGAGAAAGCAACATACTCGAAAAGAGACAACAAATACATGATCCTAATCGCAAGACTCCAAGACCTGGCCGAAAGAACGTCTATCCCCTAGAGTCTATGTTTTGAAACAACCATGCCTCCCTCACCAGCCTTCACTCCGGGTTCGTACTCCACTTGAATGAGCCTGGACGACCTCCGCGCAATTCGGGGAGGCATCATAATTCGTGATAGAATCGCCCGATTCGATTCAAGCGGGTATTTGATCCCTAGTAGATCCGATATCTCGCGCTCTCTTGCCTCTACAAGATCCGGAGAGTCAAGACCTGCAAACAGATTCACGGCCAAGAGTCGAAAGTAGTTTTTTGTGATCTCGCAAAGACCCTTGTCCGACAAGATGCGCTTTGCGTTCTTGATCAACTCCTTGGAGAAATTGCCCTCTGAATCAAACAAGAAGGACCCTAGCTCGAGTATCGTGAAAGTAGCGAACTCTTTCCTCAAAGGCAGTCCGAGCATTTCCCGGGATAATGCTCTCGCAACGGCATTTCCGAATGGATCATCAAGGATCTTTGATGATTTCACGCGTGCTGGTTTTCTGCATATTACTCCACCTCGTAGTTGAGGAGGCAAACTAGCGAAACGACTCCCCCTGGGAAGTAGTGGATCGAGTTCCGTATCGTTTGGCTCTAATTTCAAGCTCAAAACGAGATCATCAAATTCCACCAGACGAGTAACTTGACAACTCGAACCAAGATCCTTCAAAAGTAACGAATAGAATTGTAGGGTGTCACCTATCGGGATGCCCGATGCAAAAATTGTCACCTCTCTTTGGGGTAGCGTGTCTTTCAAAATTGAGCTTGTGAGTTCTATGCCAGAGGCGAGTATGTCGCCATAATCGGCATGTTCGAAAAGGTCGCGCGGGCTGAAGCTACAAAAACTAATTGCCTCAGGAGCGATAGTCATTATTTGTGCCAAGGTAGCAACCTTGTGTCCCTCACTTGACACGACATGAAATGGTACTTCTTTGTAGAGAAATTCCTTGTAGCACTTCGGAATTGCCCCGTAATTCGCTTCAACATAATCTTCAGGATTCAATTCATGATGCGACAGTATCGCGTGGAATGTCAGGGTCCGCTTGAACTCTGACCCAATTGAATTGAGGTGTTCCTTGGTATACTCGTCAAGGTCCTTCTTGAATCCCTCGATAAGGACAGCCGTCAATTGTTCCTTGAATAGTTCAGATTTCTTAGTGTCGGTTCTGAGATTCTCGCGAGAAACGCTTAGATCCAATATGTCCTTCTTAGCGTTAACTAGCACTATGCAATTCTGGGGGAGCGGCCCTAGCGGATATTCATCAAACTTGCCCACAAAGAACCCTTGATTGGCAACGAGGAATGCTGGTCGTGTTAGGAAACCTGAAAATTGGAGCCAGCGGACCCACAAATTACCGATGGTAGATGTCCATTGTCCTGTAACTCGCGGTCTTTCGATAGGGGCAGAGGAATAGATTATTTCGCTCAAGCATCGATCAATATGGGTTTGGATGATCTCATCTGTCTCTGTCCAATCAAATTGCGAGGGTTTCGAAGATCCCTTACCTATGAAAATCGGGATTTCTGGATCTTTGACGTAGTAGCGAACAGTTTTCTCGATGTCTAGCCCTTTGCCGTAATCATTCAACCCGAGCGTAATTCTTGTTCCTGATGAAGTACGCGCCCCTTGTTCGTATCTCCATCCTTCCTTGGCATTCCTAATGGCGAATCGACACGCGTCCTTTCCATCTTTCTTCGTCTCGATGTCGAACTCATCTGACACGAGGAAGCACGACAGGATTCCAAGCCCCCACCGACTGATCGGATCAAAGGTTCGCTCCTTCTGAAGGGCTCTAAACTCCTCAGACTGGTAGTAACTCACTCCTTTGTTAGAAAGGAACTCAAAGGCAGATTCGAAATCCATGCCCGCACCATCGTCTTCGACCACCAGATTGCCATCTTCGCGATAGATTCGAATCGAGATATTTGATGTAGGATGGAGGCTCTTTTGCAGCTTGCAACTATCGACAGAGTTTTGTAGCAATTCGCGTATAGCCACATCTTTTCTTGAATAGAGTGCTTCGCCGATTAGGATCTGAGTAACGTTTGCTTGATCCAACCTGAAAGATATCGGCCTGTCGATGAAACCCTTCGCGTCTATGTTTGCTTCAACAAATTCCCACAGCACGCCTTCCTCAACAAGGATTCCTTTGATCTCGTCGAGCTCTCTCTGAATCTTGTCTCTAACGGCCTTCAGGGTTTCCGATCCCTTCGGGTCCCAAGCTACGGCATTGAAGACAATCTTATGCTCACCGTATCTTCCTTTCCCAATCCCCCCGATGTTCAGATGCTTGTCGAAGTGTTCTTTGGAAGCTCCTACTGGGTTGAGACTATAATAGAGCAATTCGGGAACTCTGCTATACGTAATGTCGCATTCATCCGCGAGCCGAAGTATTGCTGAAAGAAATCTAACTCGGACTGGAATATTTGTTGAGAAAACCTGATCATCGAATAGGTGTCCGCGAAGATTCTCCAATCTGTGTCCTCGGGCGATTCGACCAATGATCCGTGCTTCAGCACGATCAAGTCCAACCTTGTCATACATCTTCTCAAGATTTGTTTCAGATCTGACATGATGCAACGGCCGAATCTCTTCTGCCCTTTCGCCGGAGCTGCAAACCATACCCCAATCATGCAACCACGCTGCCACAATCAGAAAGAATATTTCATGCGCATTCAGCTTCAGCTTTACGTCTTCAGGGATCAGCCAATTCAGATTGTCTTCCACCTTCTTGCTATGCGGAAAGTCATGCGGAGTGAAAAATGGAAATGCCGCGGCGGTGTAGGTAAGGACTGTCTTTGCATTATCCTCTATTCTCGTCAGCCTAGCAAAAAGGTCGGAATCCTTCCCCTTTAGGATGGTTGCAAGGCTTCTAGTGTAAGACAAGCTCAAATGGAGTTGAAGATGCGCCCTAATTGGTATTTCGGCTGATGGACTCGCTAACAGCCTGTACGGTTAGGTGGTTATGGTCATAGCAAGTTCTTCGCAATATTTGTATCTACTATCCGAATGGGTGATCCATTAGCCTGGATCCTTCGGTCAAGCCTTCTCATATGATCATCAGTGGATATGATAATTTCGCATTTCGATTGTTTCGCCGTATGCAGATGAATCGAATCCCTCAATTCGAGCATCCTGGAGTCGTTGGATCCACGCATGGTTAGAGTTCTGGTCAAAGGAACTACGTGGATCTTGCTGGGAACAAGGACTCTACTCAAGAGTAGAGAGATGGAGAACTTTGAGAGGTCTCGAGCGCGCTGGACGCTGTAAGCTGCCACAAGTTGTTTGAGTGCACTAAAATGTATTAACTCATATTCGATCATTGACAGCGCACTGGTAAAGCATTGATGGTGAGCGAGTCTCGAGTACACTATCTCTGCATCTTTCTGAACGCGGGCCAATCCTCTATTCCGGCGGCCAGCTGTGCGCAACTTAGTGGTCAAAGCGTTTCTCGCGGACTCATAATCCACGAGAAATCCAGTGTCTAAATATACTCTGATGCTAGTTACCTCCTCTTGCGACCGAGACGAAGTCTTTGGGGCTAACGACCTCGACTGGTGAATGTTTGAGTTCTAGGAGGACTCGATCAAAAGTAATGAAGAAATTACAACCCAGTCGATTGGCGGTGGTGAGATGCAATAGATCCGTTGATGTAAGATCCTCCTTAGATGCCAATCTTACCCCTTCCCTTGAGAGAGGCAAAGGGGCAAACCGAAATGTTATCGATTTGTGATTCAAGAGCTTTGGAAGTATGTTTCCCATTGTGGCTTTGCCTCGATGATCGACGCGGTCGTAAACGGATGATAGCTCAAGTAACACCAAATCAGAGATTACTAACTTGTAGCCCTTTACGTCTGCTTGCCTTACGAGCTCAACTATGTCGCGGTGAAATGTCTCGGTCTTGAAGAGAAGCTTCGCCAAAACATTCGTATCAACGTAAGCTTTGATCTTTCGTTGGGGGGCCATATTCTCATCCTTTTGCCATAATGACAAGTCCCAGCTAAGATAGAAGTATTAGATTAATTTTCTAATGATCTGTCATCCGGAATACGGCGAGGAGAATCGTCGTCCTATTTCGTCCTGCCCTACGTCTCTGATTCGAACTTCCCAGGCTTAGAGCTGGCTCTTCGCGAGTTTCAGTAGTGCTGAGTGGCCCCATCCGTGATGGGCAAACTCGGACGCGGGTGGAAGTTTGTCCATTTCGAACCATTGAGCGTCCAGCAGGCTCGGAGCCTTGGTGATCTTCATGGATAATGGGAATGCTAGGAAGTCAAAGACCAGGTGCCAGGTCTTGTTGTTGCCTACGAAGGATTCTATCCGAGCGAGCTTCAGGGTCGAAGGTTCAATCCCCACCTGTTCTCTCAATATTCTCCTAGCTCCTTCCTCAGGATGCTCAACATGTTTCAGGTCGTCATTTGGGAGGAACCAGCCCTTCTGGCCATCGGGCATCTCTCGATATTTTACGAGAAGAGCGGAGTTGTGATGCAAGACGGCGACATG
>WNGH01004045.1_pt1 | contig 13990 bp, 13 predicted proteins | sample 5400631 | NCBI WGS metagenome assembly WNGH01 (sample SAMN13153373, study PRJNA577476) | soil metagenome | isolation source: 115 cm soil or saprolite under Garry oak tree replicate 1 | place: USA:California | collected 2016-06-15
TCATACGCTTGCGCACTCTTTCATTTTCCGTATACAACATTTTTCCCTTCAAGCGCTTTGCTTTCAATCCATTCCGCACTCTTTCCAGAAATACGGGGGGTGTGTACCAACTCTTCCCAAAGTGGAACTCGACACTCAGCACTCATCCCGCTCCAACTCATTCAACTTCTTTCTTTTCACACTCTTCCCCACTCTTTTGCACTCAGGAAAAAGACAACTCATTTATTCTCAAGCGATTCCGCACTCTTTGCGCAAAACATGGGGGTGGGGGTACTTTTCTCCGCATCCGGAAGGGGATGCGGACCCCGAGAAACGCAGCGCCGAGGGGCCTCTCAAATTTTGTCTCTGGGATTTCGTCCCGCGTCGATTCAGACTTCCGCTTTCGGCTGCCGCCTTCGGCTCCCTTCGCGTGCTCGCCTAATGCGCTACATTCACCGCCACTGTCTTCTTCTCCCGCCGCAGCGCCGCCATCGCTGCATCATTGTCCGGCAGGAAATAGCCCACCACGATGCCCATCGCTCCCCAGCGCAGCAGCTTCCCTGTCGGATTGTCGTAGCTTGCTGTGGTCCTCAGGGAGTCGCCTTTGTGGAACCGGTACCCTCCCTTGTCGAGGAACATCACGATCGGAGTGTCCAGCAGCCGGCCCTGGTCATCTACCTTGGCGTCCAGTGTTGCCACGGTCTCTTTCTTCGTCAGATCTTCCAGCACGAGCTGCCGGCCGTAATCATGCAGATGCCCGCCTACGCCAATCAACACGCCGTCGTACTTCACTGTGACGAGCCCGGTCTTCTTGCTTTCGCCGACGGGCAAATCGTAGCCCGAATCCTTACAGGACATCACGTCCATCCACGCCGGATAGACGCTCTTGATGGTCGGCGCCCCGGTATCCGCTTCCTGGTATTGGATCTGCACTTCCAGGTAGGCCTTGTCGTAACTTGTTTCGGTCGGATTGTGCACCATCGTCTCGATACGGATCCTGTCGCCTTTGCGCACGCGATAGCCGTAACCCGGCACGGCCGGCCAGTCGTTCATCTCGCTGCCCGCGCCGAAGATGTGCTCCTCCTTGTTCGGGCACAGAAAATCGGAGCGGTTCGTGTTCCAGAAGGCAGTGTGATGCAGGACCTGCCCCGGCACGGCGCCGCCGTTCGAGTCCACAAACTTGGGATGGTAGGCCAGCAGCCACCCATCCAGCGGAATCGTCCAGAAAACATCGGGCGGCTGCGGCATTTTCATGTGACTCGTATGCGCCGACAGGGAGAGCGGCCCTTCGTGCACTGTGATGGTGTGCGTCGCCGCATCGATCGTTTGCTCGAGCTTCACGCCTTTCGCCACGGCGTGCGCCATGCCCTCCTGCATGAAGCCGCCGTGCGAACCATGCTGCATGTGCTCCATGTGCGACATGTCCTGGGATTGGGATGAAGGCTGTTGTTGAGCGGCTCCCGCGGCTGCTGCGAGGAGCGTCGCGTTCAAAAGGAGAATAGGGAGGAGAGTGGTCCTTTGCATGGCTTAGCCTCGTTGACCGCTGTGCGGTCACCAATCATGATGTCCCGGTTCTCAACTGGCGGACAGTTTCATCATAGCGCGTTTTCTACCAATGGGCGGCAGTCCTCCGAACATCCGGAACGACCCGGCTAGGGAAGCCTACCCACATCGTATCCCCCTGAGTCATTGAGGTAGTAATCCAGGAACACGGGTGGAAGCAAGCAAAGTTGGAAGGGCGAGCGGGGAGCGAGCCGCTCGATGATTTGCCAAGGGCTCAGGTTTTCTTTGTGCGAGTTGGGCCGCACCAGGTTGAAGTACAGCTGATAGGTGTGCACTTTGGCGAGGAAGTCGCCGCGGCTGGTGAAGTCTTCGAGGTCGAAGAACTCGTCTTCTTCGAGGCGACGCACGGTTTCCACGTCGCTCTGATAGGTATGGGCGGCCGGTGGGATGCGCACATGCTGGCTGTCCCCAAGTGCTTTGGGAAAGTCGCCCTTGAACTCGCCGCCGTTGTCGGTCTGCCAGACCAGATCGCGCAGCGAGACGCCGTAGCGATCCAGATGCTGCTGGATCCGGGAGGCGAAAACAGCGCTGGCGGAAGCGCTACGCTGCTGGGCGAAGGCCCAGAACAACAGGCCGCTGCGGACATCGCGGGCGGTGTATTGAATGGCTGGCAAGTGGAGCCGCTGGGCCTGCAGCCAGTACCGCGGAATCTCGTCGAGATCCTTGGTATCCGCGCTGATTTGCTGGAACAACGCCCAGGAAGCTTTAATGTGCGCGAGGTCCTGCTTGCGTTGATATTTCCGACGGCGTTTTTTTAGCAGCCCGTGCTCGCGCCAGATGCGCTCGAGAGCGCGATGGCTGATGGGCAGATCGAATTCGCGGATGAGCCGGCGGGAACCGAAAGTAGGAAGAGTTTTGCGGAGCTCGACGAGTTGCGCTTCGGTGGTCGGAGGAGTTTTCTGAGACTGATGATGACGAGCGCGGGGGAGTGCGAGCAGGCCGGAAGGGCCGCTCTGCTGAAAGCGCCGCAGCCATTTGCGGACGGTGGGCACGGTGGTAGCGAAGAGTCGCGCAGTGGGCTTGATGCCACGCTGTTTGGCGCTCTCGACCAGCCGCAAACGATGGTTGTAGGCGTCTTTCATCTCACGCACCAAATCAAAATAACCGACGGAAGTAGCCATGACGCGGCAAATCTACTCGCCGCTTGCCGCCCGGCTCTCCCCCCAGCCGGGCGGCAAGTTCCAACCGCCTCTTCTCGCTCAAACACTTCAACCCTGCTAGGGGGATACGATGTGAGTAGGCTCTTCCAAGCAACGACCCGGCTTGACCATGACGCAGATTCTCCGGAAAATATGAGACGGAGGCGCTGTCACCTGTGGGCGTGTAGCTCAGTTGGGAGAGCACCTGCTTTGCAAGCAGGGGGTCGCCGGTTCGAGCCCGGCCACGTCCACCAGTTCCATCGGCCCTCGCCCTCACCTCAACGCAAGGGGCTGGTATGCTCGCGACGAGGTTGGCTACGGCGGTGCATTTGGCGTGATCTCACTGACGTCGCAAAGCGCCAGTTACAATTGGCAGTTCGTCCCCATCGCGGCAGAGACCTTCGCCGATTCCAACACCCCAACGTGCAACGGAACCGCCTGACCTTTCTGGTTGCGCCAAGAGAGCCTCCTGCGTCTCGGTTTTAGCTGCCTCCGGATGCGGTAGGTAACGGAGTGGCCTAGATCCGCCCCCAAAATTCCGTTGCGATGCGGTGCTGAAAATCAGGCGTGAGCTTTCCACCGTTCTTCGTGAGATAGAAAACGTCGATCGCCTTCAGGCCCTCCGTGTCGATCAAAGCGACTTCGATGTTGCAGCCGAGGCGCGATAAAATGGCGCCGATCTCATAGAGCAGTCCGGGCCTGTCCTGCGTCAAGATCTCAAGCAGTGTCGAGTGCGCCGAGGACTCGTCGTCGAAGCGAACTTTCGTCGCCACGGCGAGCTTGGGGGGCCTCGCCTGCGCTCCGTGTGTCCTCGCTTTGAGCAGCGGCTCGAGCGGCGCACGGCCGCACAACACCTCGGTGAGGCTGCGGCGAAAGCGCGCGACCTCACTCGGGTTCAGCTCCAGCGTTCGATGCAGGTCCACAAAGTGAAACGTGTCCAGCACGACGCCTGCGGAGTTTGCGAATGCGTCCGCCTTCATGATGCTCATGCCCCAGCCCGCAAGTACGCCCGCAATGGTCGCGAACAACGCCGGACGGTCCTGCGCGAGCAGCGTCAAGGAATAGGCGTGCCGGTTCGCTTTCAGCACAATTTGTACCGGGTCCGCGGCCAGTTTCTGCGAGAGCAAGAAGTGCGCGGCAATCTCCGCAGGCGAATGCACGGCCAGGTAACGTCGAGGGAAGCCTTCCAGAAAGGTTTCGATGTCCGCGCGCTTCGCCCCCTCCGCGCGACGCACGACCTCGTCGAGCACTGCGGCTTCGTGGTAGGCGTGCAGCCGGTCACGGTCGATGCTCCGGTTAAGGTGATTCGACGCCGCCGCGAATAGCTGCCACAGCATCTCTGCTTTCCAGGGTGTCAGCGCCTCGGGGTTGACGGCATGAATGTCCGCGTACGTCATCAGGCAGAGACGACTTAGGCGCTCGACGGTCGAAACGGTCCGGGAAAAAGCTGCGACCGTTCCGGAATCGAAAATATCACGCCGCAGCAGCGTGGCGGACATGTCCAAATGGTGCTCGATCAAGAAACGGACTTCGTCTTTTTCCTGTGCGTCGAGCTGAAATCGCAGCGCGGCGGAATCCAGCGCCTGGAGGCTCCCGATCACATGATTCGGGTCCGTCATGCCTTTTCCGACATCATGGAGCAGCAACGCAAGCACGAGGAGTTCGCGGCCTTCGAGCGACTTCCAAAGATCGGTGAAATGCGCCGCACGCTCATCCTTTGGCTCACCGAGGTCCTGCAAATGCTCGATCGTGCGCAACGAATGCTCGTCCACCGTGTAGCGGTGATAAAAATCGCGCACGACGAGCGCATCGATGGCGCGAAATTCCGGGAGCACCTCGGCCAGCAATCCCAGCCGGTGCATCGTCCGCAGCGGAATCGCCGGATAGCCCGCCGCGAGCAGTTCCCGGAGCTGTGGCCAGAGAGAAGGTGTCTCTGGAGTTGTTTCCCCCGCCCGCTTCCAGATCTGTCGCACGGCGTCTTCGGTTTCGCCGCAGAGCGGCACGCCGGTCCGCGCGGCCTCGCTCAGCAGGGCGAAGACGTCGTCCCAGGTCTTAAGCGGGTCTTCCATAGCCACTTCGAGCCGGCCCGCTCGTTCGCGGAAACGCTTCCCGCTGCGCGCCGCCCATGCCGCCCGCGGTTTGCTCCAGAAAGATGGCCTGTCAGCATGCAGCTCCAGCCTGTGGAGCAACTGGCGATTCAGTGTGCGTGCATGGCGGAAATACGTGCGCATCCATTCCGCCGGGTCACGCGCGGTACCTTCCGGCACGCCCAGCGAACGCCCCGCCGCGACGGCCTGCAGCTCGTACGTCAGGGAATTGTCGTTGCGTCCGTTCGCATAGTGGAGAAAGCAGCGTACGCCGCCGATGAATTCGATAGCCTCCGTGTTGAAGTCTTCAGCCTTGGGTGGTTTTCGCGCTTCCGGTTCGCCTCGCTTCGCGATGGCGTCGAGCCAAGTCGAAGCGTGAAAATCCCGCAATCCGCCCGGCGCCTCTTTTGCGTTCGGCTCCAGATGGAAAATGGTATTGCCGTACCGCGCGTGCCGCTCGCGCGTCAGCCGGGCGAGTTCGCATGTGAGAAAATTCTTCGCCCTTCTCTCGGCAGACCGTAAAACTCGGGTATTCAGGCTGTCATAGAGCTCGCGATCGCCGCCCATGAAGCGCCGGTCCAGCAATGCCAGGTGGAACTCCGCGTTGTCCTCTTCGATTCGCTTGCACTCTTCGATCGTGCGCCCGGCGGAGCTGACCCGGAAGCCCAGGTCCCACAGGTTGCGCGAAAGCTCGGCGATGGACGAATGCAGGCGCCTCTCATCGCGCTGGTGTTCGAACAGGAATAGGAGATCGAGATCGGAATAGGGAAAAAGCATCCGCCGCCCGTAACCGCCCACGGCAAGCAAGGAAAAACCCTTTCGCGCACGGTGGCTCTGCGGGAAGAGCGCGTCGTGAATCTGCACGACCGAATCATCGGCGAGCTGGCAAAGCGCGGATAGGGCCTCGCGTGCGTTCCAGCGGGACTCGAATTCCTGCCGGATGCGCACACGCCGCGCCTCACAGTCCGCGTAGAGATGTGCGAGTGGAGTGCTGAGCTGAGTCATGAGCGTGCGGGGCGCGGCCATGGGCTTATCGCCCGCCTTCCTAACTATTCTACAACGCGCTTTCGCCGCGCTCGTCGTTGCGAATACGGATGGCGTCATCAATCCGTGACAGGAAGATCTTGCCGTCGCCAATCTTCCCGGTCTTGGCCGTTCTCAGGATTGTGTCCACCACGGATTGCACTATTTTGTCCGGCAGGATCATCTCGATTTTGATCTTCGGCAGGAGGTCCACCGTGTACTCGCGGCCGCGATACACTTCGGTATGTCCTTTTTGCCGGCCGTGGCCGCGCACTTCGATCACGGTCATGCCCTCGACTCCGATTTCCCGCAGCGCGTCCTTCACCGATTCAAACCGCGAAGGCTGGATGATGGCTTCGAGTTTCATCATGACCGCTTCTGCTCCCGCGCGCTCCTCACGTTTCGAGGTTGTAAGCTTCTTCGCCGTGCTGCGTCACATCCAGACCTTCGATTTCGTGTTCCTCGCTCACGCGCACGCCGACGAGCATGTCGGTAATCTTCAGCAGCACAAGGGTGCCCACCAGAGCAAAGACCCACGCGACGATCGCGCCGACGAACTGATAGCCCACCTGGCTGAAGTTTCCGTCGAGCCAGCCGACCGCCGTCGCATTTCCTTTCACGTCATGATAGACCGCGTTGATCGCGCGCGATGCGAACACACCTGTCAGAAGCGCTCCAATTGTGCCGCCGACCCCGTGCACGCCGAAGGCGTCGAGCGCGTCATCATAGCCGAAGATGGCTTTCACGCGCGTCACCATCAAGTAGCACACCACGCCAGCGATCGCTCCGATGATCAGCGCCGGCATCGGTGCGACGAATCCTGCCGCTGGCGTAATGGCCACAAGCCCGGCCACCGCGCCGGAAATCGCCCCGAGGGCGCTCGGCTTGCCGTTCTTGATCCATTCCGCCGCCGACCAACCGCACGCCGCAGCTGCAGCCGCAAAGTGCGTGGCCACAAACGCGCTCGATGCCAGCCCGCTCGAAGCCAGCGCGCTTCCCGCGTTGAATCCGAACCAGCCGACCCACAGCAAGCACGCGCCTATAAAGCTCAGCACCAGACTGTGCGGCGGCATCGGCGCCTTCGGATATCCGTGCCGTTTGCCCATATAGAGCGCGCAGACCAGCGCCGAGACCCCTGAGCTGATGTGCACCACGGTACCGCCCGCAAAATCCAGCGTCGGAAATTTGCCGCCGAGCGTCGCGCTCAGAAATCCGCCCTTGCCCCAAACCATGTGCGCCAGCGGCGCGTACACCACAAGAAACCATAACGTGATGAACAAGACCGTCCCGCTGAACTTCATCCGCTCGGCCGTTGCGCCGGTGATCAGCGCCGGCGTGATGATGGCGAACATCAACTGATAGACCATAAACGTCAGTTGCGGAATTGTCGGGGCGTAATCGGTGTTTGGCTCGACGCCCACGCCACGCAAAAATGCGTGCTCGAATCCGCCAACGAGCGTTCCGCTGCCGAAGCAGAGGCTATACCCGACCAGTGCCCACAGCACGGTAATGAGTCCCATGAGCGCGAAGCTTTGCATCATAATTGCCAGCGTGTTCTTCTGCCGCACCAGCCCGCCGTAAAAGAGCGCCAGGCCGGGTCCGGTCATCATCAGCACCAAAGCCGCACTGACGAGCATCCACGCGTTGTCCCCGGACGATTGCGCCGCGGATATCCGCTGATCGAGTTTTGCGAGGTCGGCCTGAGAGACGGCGCTGGCGAGGAGGGAACCCGCGGCGGTCTGCGCCTTCAAACTTGTGGCCGCGAACAGAGCGGCCAGAAACACCACACTTACGAGGATGGCCCGCCGAAGCGCGGGCCCGTTACAATCCATGCGCTCCTCCAGGGAAGCGTACGTCCGGAGATTATACGCACCGCCGCACAGCGCCCCGAAGAAAAAATTCAAATCACCGGGATTCGATTTTCTTATCAGCCGGGCGCGCCAAGAAACTTCCGCTTGAGGTTCCGGACGTATTGATCGGCGTCGCGCGTCGGACGCGGAATGCGGAGTCCGTCGCAAACATCGAGCGTGAGGCGAATCGCGCTCGCGAGGTTGACGCGGTGGCCCTGCGAGACATAAATGGGCCGCACACCGTCGCGCGTCCGCAGAACCGCTCCGATGGTTTCGCCCTCATCCATCAGCGGCGCCCACGCGCCCGCCTTGCGCGGCGGCAGGCCCTCCGCGCCGATCAGCCGAGATTTGGCGCATCCGATCGTGGCCCGGTTGAGCAGCAGACCGAGATGGCACGCCAGGCCGAATCGCCTCGGGTGAGCGTAGCCGTGCGCATCGCAAAAGATCAAATCCGGGGCATGCCGCAATTTGGCAAACGCGGCGAGCAACGCCGGACACTCGCGAAAGCTCAGCAATCCCGGCACATACGGAAAGCGCAGCGGCCGCACGGCGTCTGCGCGCTCCACTTCTTCCATCTCCGGGAAGCGGTAAACGATCACGCCTGCGATGGCGCGATTGGCCTCCCGCAGAAGACTCCGCGCAGGCCGCGGGCGCAAGGCCTGCGAACCGGTCAACACGAAGGCGACATCCGCTCCCGCAACAGAGCAGATTGCCGGCAGACAATCTTCGCCGATCCAGCGTTTCCGCAAGTCGCGCTGGATCTCTTGTGCCTTCTTCGGCGACACGTTCCACGAATGCATTCTCTCGATTCGCATTCTCGGCTTTCTTGAGGACCTGCGGCTGGCACTACGCCGCTGCCCGGACTTGTGCCGCCCCAGGTCCGGCCATCGTATAATGCCACCAGCCCGGGGAACAGATTCCCCGTTTCCGTGTGGCTCGAGTATTTCGCGAGGATCGGACGGAGCGATGGAAATTTCCGTGCGCCAGGCGAATGGAGTGCACATCGTGGATGTGCGCGGGCGTCTCGTTATCGGGGCGTCCAGTGACCAGCTTCACCAAGCGTTGACGAAGCTGGCCGAAAATGGCGCGCGGAAGATCGTGCTGAATCTTAACGACGTGGCCCAAATCGACAGCTCCGGAATTTCAGCCGTAGTGCGCCATTCGATTTCGCTCGGACGCGAAGGCGGCGTGCTGCGGCTGGTCTGCGGTCCGGGGCGCGTGCGAGACGCGCTCACGGTAACTCGGCTCGTCGAAGCCATCCCCACCTTCGAGACCGAGGCCGCCGCCCTCACCGGCTTGGCCTAGGCGATGTTCTCCGTTGCTTGCGGGGATTTACACGTGTTCCAGCGGTGCTGCGCGCTCGACCGTTTTGACGTTTTTTCCGACAGCCGCATCCAACAGCATCATCCATGTGTCCCGCCCAGCGTTTGAAGTGCGTTCCGCATGTGTACGGCTCGGTCTTGATCGGCGTTTTGTGCGCCCTAATTCTGCCCGCACGTGCAGAACAGTCCGCCAAAGCGGAATTGCCGCCGCCCGTTCAGGCGCAAATGGATGACCTGGCCTCGCGGGTCGCTGCGCTTCTCCGCCGGCCGAGCCTCCGCCCGCCGAATCCCAACCTTTTGATCGTGGATTTTTCCCTCGCGAACTCAACCCATATATCGCGCCTCGGCACCTTGCTCGCGGACCAACTCTCCAACTCGCTCGGCAGGCTGGCCAGTGGCTTCGTAGTTCTCGACCGCAAGCCTATCCCTGACTTTCTGCGCCAAAATTGGATGGAGCCGACCGATCTCTCTGACGCGGATGCTTCTTTGTGGGCGGCCCGGCAACTCGGCGCCAATGGCGTCATCCATGGTCAGATTGCGCAGGTCAAGGACTCAATGATACGCCTTTCCCTGCGCATCGACGGCCTGGGCCCGACGTTCTATTCCGACCAGGAATTCACGCTGAACGACCCTCTAACCCAGCTCCTGAAGGAAGATGCTCCGTACATTCCCCTCGAACCCGAGCCAATTCCACCTGAGCCAGGAGTCTTTGCTCCGGGACAGGAGGGAGTCAGTACGCCCGTATGCGAGTATTGCCCCGATGCCGACTACACCGACATTGCTCGCCTCCTGCACTACAACGGGAGCGTGATTCTTTCCGTTGTCGTGGGAGTCGATGGAAAAGTTACCGGAATCAAGGTCGTCAAGGGGGCGCCCTATGGTCTCACTAAACAGGCCGTAGATGTCCTTGCACGCTGGCGCTTGAAGCCTGTACAGAAAGATGGCAAGCCTGTCCCCGTCCGTGTCAACGTTGAGACATTGTTCCACGTTTCTCCATGAAGGAGGAGTGCAGACGTATTAGCCGCTCTTCCGGAGTTCGGCCAGGACCAGTTTGGCAAGTTCCTTCAGCGTTTCGAAGACGCCGATGCCCTGAATCGCCACCGCCTCCAGCACCGGCTCTCCCTTCTTCCGCAAATGCTTGGTCAACGGCGGAACGGCCATGGCGTTCGGCAGGTCGCGCTTGTTGAGCTGAAGTACATAGGGAATCGTCGCGAAGTTCAGGTTGTGTTCCTTCAAGTGCTCCTGCAGGTTCTCGAAGGTCTCGAAATTCGCATCCAGCCGCTCCTCCTGCGAATCGGCTACAAAAACTACCCCGTCGGCCCCCTTCAGAATGAGTTTACGGCTGGCTTCGTAGAACACCTGCCCGGGAACCGTATAAAGATGAAAGCGCGTTTTGAAGCCGCGCACGGTTCCCAGGTCCAGCGGAAGAAAATCGAAAAACAGTGTGCGGTCGGTCTCCGTCGCCAGCGAGACCATCTTCCCCTTCTGGTTCTGGCCCGTATGGTCATAAATCCACTGCAAATTGGCGGTTTTCCCGCCAAGACCCGGGCCGTAGTACACGAGCTTGCAGTTGATTTCGCGCGCAGGAAAATTGATGAACGGCACTTGTCGTCAGCTCGAAACAGGCCAGTACTTATAGCACACGAGGTGTGCTCAGGTCAGCACGCGGCCCGCTGGGCTCTCGTCTCCTACAAGAATAGTGTCCGGTACAAACGCACCTGAGAGCATGAATTATTCGCTGTGTGTCTCACAATAGCCAATCGGCGCCAGTTCGCGCGTTGACCCTTCTTGACACGTCTGTTAGCATTCGGCACATGGGGAAAGCACGCAAGTCTTCTTCCAGGAGCTCAAGGCGATCTGCAAGGGCCTCCCACGGATCCTCTAAGCCACAGAAAAAAAAGAAGTTAACAGAAACTCCGCCCCCGCAACGCGGCGGCGTCGAGCTTGGCGACCCTCACGTTCAAGCTCAACTCAAGGCCTACGAAGAGGCAGTCGTCCTCTTCCAACAGCAGAAGCTGGTGCGCGCTAGGCAGGAATTGGAAAAGGTTCTCGCCGGTCCCAGCAAAGAGCTTGCGGATCGAGCGCGCATGCATCTGCGCATCATCGAGACGCGATTGAAACCCACGGCCGAACTGAACCCGCGTACAGCCGATGACTATTATCAGCGCGGCGTGGCCATGATGAACCTCGGCCGGTGGGACGAAGCGCGCGAAGCGCTCGGGAAAGCCCGTAAGCTTGGACCCAAAGTGGACTACATCATTTATGCGATGGCCGCGCTCGATTGCCTTACCGGCGAAGCGGAATCCGCGATGGAGAATCTGAAATTGGCGATCCAGCTCCGCCCGGAAAATCGTTTTCACGCGCGCAATGACGAAGACTTTGCCTTCCTCCAAGAGGATCCCCGTTTTACGGAGCTTCTCTACCCGGAGAAAGACGGCACTGCCGGATAACCTTCAACAGGTCCTCGATTGAAAACTGAACGAAGCAATCCGAAAGATGGTGCGCGAGGAGTCCGTATCGTCGCCCTGGGCGGTGGCACGGGCCTTTCCACACTGTTGCGCGGCCTGAAGGACCATGTGGCGCGCAATCGTGCCCTAGGAGCCGATCACAAACCTATCGCAGATATCGCCGCAATCGTCACGGTGACAGACGACGGTGGCAGCTCCGGCCGCCTGCGGCGCGAGTACCGCATCCTGCCCCCTGGCGACATCCGCAACTGCATGGTCGCCCTCTCAGACGACGAGGCCCTGCTCAGCCGCCTGTTTCAATATCGCTTCCACGCCGGGCGCGGCCTGCGGGGCCACAGCTTCGGGAATCTTTTCCTCACCGCGCTGTCACACGTCACGGGAGATTTTGCGGAAGCCGTGCGGGAGAGCAGTAATGTCCTGGCGATCCACGGCCGCATCTTTCCATCAACGCTGGCCAACGTGCATCTCGAGGCGACGTTTGAGGACGGCCGGCGCGTCGAGGGTGAAACCCGGATCGTCAAGCGCAATGCACGGATTCGCCGCGTGGCTCTCGTGCCGCGCCGCGTCCGTCCGATTCCGGAAGCGCTCGAGGCGATCGCTGCCGCTGACCTGATCCTAATGGGACCGGGCTCCCTCTATACCAGCGTTCTGCCAAATCTCCTCATCCCCGAAATCGCCGCGGCGGTCGCTGCGTCTCGAGCCACCCGTGTCTACATCGCGAATCTCATGACTCAGCCGGGCGAGACGTCCGGCTACACCGTTGCGGATCACGTGCGCGCCATCCAGCAGCACACGCCGCACCGTGTGCTGGATTGGGTCGTGGCAAATCGTCATCCCGTCTCGGCCGAGGTGGCCCGGCGCTACCGTGCTGAAGGAGCTGAGCCCGCGGTCGTGGATGACGTCGAATTGCAGAAGCTTGGATTGCGCGTCCTTCTGGACAACCTGCTCGAAGAGCACGGCGTCATCCGCCACAATGCGCAGCGCCTTGCCAGCGTTCTCCTCGAGAGATTCGCCGGAGGCCGCAATTCCCGTTGAGCCTGTTCAGTGCTTTCATACGATACCCGTCAAGGACGGCTTATTCCTGTCTGCCGCAGGCAGGTCCTATGCCACGCCCTGGATGCTGGGCGCGCTCGACCCTTCGACGAAGGAGTTGATCTTTTTGCCGTTGGCGTCGCTAATCAGCGTAATTAATGTATCGCTTCCCATACGTCTTCCGTGCGGAAACAGGGCATGACGGACGCGATGTTCGAAGAGCTGATGGCCGTTGTGAACATGGCCAACGAAGCCGACAGGCTCGTCACCGGCTATCGGGTTGAGATGGACGAGCAGTTCAAGAAGACCTGATTCTGCGATTCACCGGACATCCTGGCGAAAACCCCGGCTCTTAGGGAATCCAGCCAGCTGGGCTCCCGCATATAGCAGCAATGTTTCTATCGTAGTACCGCCGTACTATAGGCCCATTTTTCCTTCGCCTCGAAAATGGAAGTTAGCTGAGAAGGGGCCATGGGCGCGGGACCGCCGACGCCCCGCGCCGGCGCGGGAGCCATGCCGCAGACATTGAAAGACCTTAGCAGGGCAAACCCACAGCAAAGTGAGGGCACTCCCCCCGCGCGTTCAACGCTTGCGCAACGCACCGAAGAGGCAGCGCGGCCACAGCCCGTCGCCCTGGAAGTTCCGGTTACGGTACATGGCGCGGGGGCCGTGGACGGGTCGATTAAGCGCGAGCCCTTTTCAGAAAAAACCCGCACTGTTCTCATCTTTGCGAATGGCGCCGTCATTCGCCTCTCCGCCCCAGTAGGCCCCGGGCAGTTACTCTTTCTGAGCAATGAGAATACGAAAAAGGAAGTAGTTTGCCAGGTCACCAAGTCAAAAAATTATAGAAATGTCAGCGGATACGTAGAGCTCGAATTCACGGAGCCGATAGTTGGGTTCTGGGGTATGCGGTTTCCGGGCGACCGACTCATGACGCCCGCGACAAAGGCTTCTACCGCGGTCGCGCCTCCGCCAGGCAGCTCTTTGCCGACTGCGGACGGAAAAGCGGAACGCGTCGCGACGCCGAGGATTTCCGCCCCAAGCGAGGCGGGCGATGTTTCCAATGTGGGAATGCGGCAAGCTTCGGAAACTAAACCCTCGACCACGGCGCCTCCGTTGCCGAGGATCACTCTCCCACCACCCCCCTCCCCTCCGCTGCCGCAGCAGCCCCCGAAGAGGGATATGGCGCCCGGCGTAACCGCCAAGGAGGCTGGCGAATCCGGCGCGTCGTCGGGGACGTTCCGTTCGTTGATGAATTTAGTGCAGAGCGAAGCCACCACGCCCCCGGCGAGCACGCCGTCTAAATCGGAAACGGCACCGCTTGCGCAAATGCTGACCCCTCCCGCAATAGACGACGACACGCACCCAGCGGCCTCGATTTTCGGGACCGAGGGCATCCCAGTACCTTCCTGGTTCGATCCAGCGGCACGGAAGAACGCACAGGCTGGGCCGCACTCCCCGCGATCCTCTCCGGCGGCGACAGTGCTGCAAACCGAACCCCTCGCATCAGCGGTCGAAGATGCGCAC
>WNGH01004048.1_pt1 | contig 13988 bp, 6 predicted proteins | sample 5400631 | NCBI WGS metagenome assembly WNGH01 (sample SAMN13153373, study PRJNA577476) | soil metagenome | isolation source: 115 cm soil or saprolite under Garry oak tree replicate 1 | place: USA:California | collected 2016-06-15
ACCTACGACCTGGACAACACCCGCAAAGTGGGTGACCGCCAGCAACCTCCCAATGCGGGTCCCGGCGGGCCGGTTCCCGTGGACGACGATCCCGAAGTGCTTCGCCGCACGATCTGGCTCGAGACCGACCGGGAATACCGCGCGGCCGCGGAGGCGCTCATCAAAATCAAGACAGGGAGGCAAGTTAAAGTCGAAACCGCTGAGGGAGAGGCGCCGGATTTTTCGCGCGAAGAGCGGCATAGCTTTTATGGACCACAGGTGTCCCTCTCGGCGGACCGAAAACCCTGGGAACAGCGTGTGCGGGATTACACGGCGTACTTCCGGCAGTCGGCCGCGGTCATCAACTCGATCGTGACTTTCACCGGGCAGGCGCAGAACCAGTATCAGGTCACCAGTGAAGGCAGCGAATTGCAATTCGGGCAAATCCGCTACCGGCTCGAGCTGTTCATTCAGGGCAAAGCGCCGGACGGCATGGATATCAACCGCTACTACAACTTCGACTGGGTGAACCCGAGCGATGCGCCTGACGACAAGGTGGTCTCTGCCGCGGAAGTCACGATGCGCAAGGAGCTTGAGGGCCTGGTGGCGGCGCCGCTCATCGAACCCACTGCGGGTCCTGCCTTGCTCACTGGCCGCGCTGCCGCGGTCTTCTTCCACGAAGTGTTCGGCCACCGTGCCGAAGGTCACCGGCAAAAGGACATCACCGAAGGACAGACGTTTGCGCGCAAGGTCGGAGAAGCGATCTTCCCGGATTTTTTGACGGTCGTAGATGATCCCAGCCTGAAGAAACTCGGAAAAACCGACCTGCTCGGCTACTACCAGTTTGATGACGAGGGCGTGCCGGCGCAGCGCGTACCGCTCGTCGAGCACGGAATCCTGCGCAATTTTGAGATGTCGCGCTCGCCTCTCATCGGCTTCCAGCGTTCAAACGGCCATGGTCGGCGGCAAATCGGCTTTGCGCCCGTTTCGCGCCAGGGCAATTTGGTTGTGCAGAGCAGCAAGACCCTGACGCACGCGCAGATTCGCGCCAGGCTGATTGAGCTGATCAAAGCGCAAGGCAAGCCGTTCGGCTTGCTGATTGACGACATCGCGGGCGGCTTCACATTCACGGGGCGCGGCCAGCCGCAGGCATTTCAGGTGTTGCCGCTTGTGGTGTACAAAGTTTTTCCCGATGGACGTCCAGACGAGCTGGTGCGCGGAGTGGACATCGTGGGCACACCGCTCGTTTCGCTGACAAAGATCGTGGCGACCGGCGACACGCTAGACGTCTTCAACGGCTATTGCGGCGCGGAGTCCGGCTCCGTACCAGTCTCCGCAGCCGCTCCGGAAATCCTCATTTCCGAACTCGAGGTGCAGAAAAAAGAAACTTCCACCGACAAACCACCCATCCTTCCGGCGCCGGCGCATGACGTGGTGAAAACGGGAGGGGCGCAATGAGGTGGACCCAGTGGACGGCGGCCCTCGCACTCCTGGCTTTGGTGGCCCTTTGCGCGCCGCTCTATGCACAGACCAAGCCGGTGAATGACGGCGACCAAACGCTGCGCGCCCTGCGTGACGAAATGGCCCGCTCGAAGACCCGGCTGGAACTGAAAATCCCGGGTACCGCAGCGCCAGTGCGCCCCTTCTATGTTGCGTACCGCCTCCTCGATCTGGACATAAAAACGGTTTCGGCAGAATTCGGCGCGCTCGTTTCCAGCACAACGACGCGCAACCGCTTTATGGCAGTGGAAGCGCGCGTTGGCGACTACAAACTGGACAGCTCAAATTTCGTCAGCGATGAAGGCTTTCGCGGCTTCATCGGCTCGACGGGCGGTGTGGGCATCGACCGGGATTACGATTCGCTTCGCCAAGACCTCTGGATTGCCACCGACCAGGCCTTCAAGGAAGCCGTGGAAACCTTCTCGCGCAAGCGCGCCTACCTGAGCAGCTTGGCCCGTCAATCCGAGATCCCCGATTTCTCCCGCGAGACGCCGGTAGTTTCCATCGAGCCCCGGCTCGAGCCCGACTGGAGCTCGCGCAACTGGGAACAGGAGGCGCGTCAGATTTCCGCCGTTCTGCGCGCCTACCCGCAGCTCTACAGCACCAGGGTCTCCTACCACCTCGTGTATGTCACACAGTACCTGTTCACGAGCGAGGGTACGGAAATTCGCACGAGCCGGAGTCTCGCCGCCATCGAAGCGGGGCTCGACACGCTTGCGGACGACGGCATGCCTTTGCATCACTTCTACGCCACCTACGCGCCGCGGTCCGCGGACCTGCCCAGCGTAGACGCCGTGCGCAAGAGTTTGAACGTAACGGCGACTGAGCTCATGGCGCTGCGCGCAGCGCGGCCGGCGGAGGATTACACGGGGCCAGTGCTGTTCGAAGCGCGCGCCGCCGCGCCGCTCGTGGCGCAGATTCTCGGTCCGAACCTCAACGGCGCGCGGCCGCCACTGGCCTTCGCGCCGGTGATGGAGCAGCTCCTCAATTCGCTCGGCGGGAAGAGCGATTGGGTGGGGCGCCTGGGCGCGCGCGTGCTTCCCGCCACTGTGGCGCTCGTCGACGATCCATCCGCGAAGGATTTTCGCGGACACGCCCTTCTGGGTGGCTATGTGGTGGATGAAGAAGGCGTGAAAGCGCAGAAGGTGACGCTTGTCGAGAACGGGGTTCTCAAAAACGAGCTGATGTCACGGCGCCCAGGGCCTGACTTCGACCATTCGAACGGGCATGGCCGCGCTGCATTCCTCAACGATGCTCGGCCAACGATGAGCAACCTTTTTTTCACGTCGAGCGACGCAGTCTCGCCGCAGGAATTGCGCAAGCGCTTCCTCGACAAATGCCGGGAAGAAAAGCTTTCTTACTGCCTGGTAGTGCGCGAAATGGACAACCCTGCGCTGAGTATCAGCCGTCAGGACGATTTTTCCGAACTGCTCGCCAGCCTGGCCGGAGGGGCGGGAAGCGGCGACCGTCTGCCACTGCTGGCGTACAAGGTTTATCCGGAAGACGGCCATGAGGAGTTGGTGCGCGGCGGCCGCATCATTGGCCTAAATTCGCGAAGTCTGCGAAATCTGGCGGGCATAGGCAACGATTCGTTTGCGTGGAACTTCATGGAGAGCCAGGAGGCGGGTTTTGCGGGGACCGCGCTGGGAGCTTTCGGTTCCGCGCGGGGCGGCCTCCCCGCCGCGATCGTCGCGCCGTCACTCCTCTTCGATGAAGTGGAAGTGCGCGGGGCGCGCGGGGAGCCGAAACGTCTCCCGCTCCTTCCGGCGCCACAGCTGACCGCCGCAAAATGAGAGCGCCCGGGCGGCCGTGCATGCCGGGGCTCACTGCTTGATGTCGGCGAGCATGTCTTCGTTGTCGCAGATCGTGAACTTGTCGAACTTCCCCGGGATCATCACTTCCAGCGGAGTGCTGGGTGAAGTCGCTGCGATCGTGCCCAAGCGGAATGTCTTCTCGCCGACGTGCGCATAGAGGGGCACGGCGTCCTTCCAGTTGTCCGGAACACCCGCTCGAGTTAGCGTCCCTGTAAGGTGCATCTTGCCGTCCGGTGTGGCCTCCGTCTGGTAGTGCCACGTGTATTGCGGGATTCCCGTTCCGTAGACGTACTGGTTGAAAAACCAGTCCATTTTGTGATTCCCGTCCAGGTCCATTCCGCGCGTCATGTGTTTTTCCACGATAGCTTTGAAATCTTCCGTGGAAGCGGGTTTGTTGTCGAACGTTTTGCAATAGTCCTGCATCATCTCCTTGAATAGGTGCTCCGGATCGGGATTGCGGGAATCGGAAAGCATCATGCGCAACATCTGTAGAACATAGCCGCCTTTGGAATAGATCAGATTCTGGTAGGAGGAGCCATTCGTCTCCGAGGAAAAGATCCGTCGCCCCATCCAGATCGGTCCGAGGGACTCGACTTCGTGACTGTGAATGTCTCCAGTTTTCAGCAATTCTTTTTCTTTGCGCAGTTGGGTCAGGAATTCTTTGGGATTCTGGCGGAACTGTACGTAAAGCAGTCCGGAGAATTCTGCAAAACCTTCGGAGAGCCATTGATCGTGATAGCTCTTCCAGCCGACTCGGTGGCCCCACCACTGGTGCGAGCTCTCGTGTCCACGGAAGAAGTCCGTGAGATGCACCTGATCCTGGATGCCGAGCGAATGGCGCTGCGTGGAGTCCAGAAAAGTGATCCAGGAAAGATAGAGAAGCCCGGGCCAGCCCTGGCCGTAGCTTCCGATGATGTTCGTCACAGCGATCTGCTTGTAAGGGTAGGGGCCGAAATAGCTCTGGAAAACGCGGAGTGTATTCGAGGTTTCCGTACCAATGGTCTTCGTCATCGACGCCGCTGTCAGATTTCCGATGGCCGCACCCGGAGCGCGCGAGGAATCAGGGCCGCCGGCCAACTGGCCAAGCGGGTTGTCAAATGCATTCTGGATGGATTTGAGAAGGTCATCCGGCTGGTTGTTTGCATACACCTGAACCTCAATGTCGCCGACCTTCTCCGTGTAGATTTTGTAGTCGCCGAATGCAAACCCGGCCGCCGCCAGTGGAATCTCACTCTTCCAAGAGGTAAGGATCTGATTTCCCTCTTTCGCCTCGCTTAGCTTGTGTCCGGTTGCCACTAGACTGTACTTCTTGGGGTTGCGGAAATTCAGCTCGAAATCGGAACGAAAGGCGGCCTCATCCACTCCCAATTCGTTGGAGAACAAAGAGGGATACCAACCAAAGCTCTCGCAGAAGTAGTTTCCGTCACCGACCTTGCGCACGACACGCTTGCCTGCAGATTGAAATTCCAAGACTTCGTTTTGTCCTGCCTGGGTGGGCTCTGCCGGCACGACCGCGATGTAATCGCCGTAGGACTGATACCGATTTTTCTGTTCTCGCGGCTGGTAGAACTCGAGTGCGTGTCCGTGCGAGTCCTTTACGGAGCTCAACCGCAAGTTGGAATCGAGCGAAAAGAGGAAGACGCGCTCACCGGAATAATGCGGCTGAACGGTTACCCGCGCCGTGGTGGCCAGATCCGCGTTGTCGGCTAGTGTCGAGTTGATCTGGTAGCTCGGAATCAAAAAGTCTAGCCGCGCGGCTGGATCATCGTACGCATGACGCGGGTCGCGCCCGCCCGCAGGGAAATTCATCCAGATATCGTGCACTTTGATCACACCGAGGTCGCCCCAACGCCCGATTCGGATTTCCTCCAATTGCATCGCGTCATCGCGCACCTCGACCCAGCCCTTCTCCTTCGTCTTCAGATCGGCAAGGAAGTACGCCGTTCGTTTGCGGTCGCCCGACAGCACGCCCTTGAATAGCCGCGGAAGATACGCCCCGCCCAGCTCCTCGCGCTCCTTCTGGCGGTTCGCGTAGAGCTCATCGCTCGCCGCTCCCGGCTGCCACTTCACCTGCTTCGCCACCTCGTCGAAGAAGTCATCGGTGAAGCTGAACGTGGCTTCCGTGAAGGCCATGTCCAGCTTCTCCTGCTTGGTGAAAAGGCGAAGCTGGCGCGCTTCGATGGGATTCGGCGGGTCCACCTGCAGCCGCCCATTCCCGTGAAACACCGCGCCAAATACAACATTGTTCACCGGCCTTGCGAACTGAATGGTTCCATCGAGCAGCGTGATGCTGACGCGATCGCGTTTAATCTGAACATTTTCCACGTGCGCAGACTTCTCCGGATCCATCGCCGGGTTCCAGAGCGTATTCCAGACTTCCTTACCGGATGGCTCGGTCGCAGTCTGCGCTAAAGCGTTGGGAATCAGGGCGAAAACGGCAAAGGCGAGTCCAAGAGCGGGCTTTCGCATGAGGATGACCCCCGTCCATTGGTGGACGATACTCTGATGAAATGTGCCGCGCAACCCCCTTGCTGGCGCGTGACCCACGGTCGGAAAGGAGCACCGCCGGGGCCTCGGAAGCGGTGGGCCGGGGAGACAACCGCGGGCCTGGGCGACATGGTAGTCTAAACGGCGGATATGATTCCGCGTCTCGGCGAAGGCGTGCGCGAGAAAAAGCAGGCGGCGCTGCTGAGCGTCGGCTCGGCTATCGTCCTGCTCTCGCTGAAGATTTTTCTGACCATCCTCACGGGCAGCTTGGGCGTGCTGTCCGAGGCGTTGCATTCAGGGCTCGACTTGATCGCGGCCATCATTACTTACCTCTCCGTGCGCCTCTCGGACGAGCCCGCGGATGAGAAGCACCCCTACGGCCACGGCAAGTATGAAAATTTCTCCGCCTTCGTCGAAACCGGGCTTTTGCTGCTCACCGCGCTCTACATCATCTTTGAGGCGTTTGCGCGGCTGTTTTTCCACCATGTGCACATTATTCCCAGCGTGACGGCGATCGTTGTGCTGTTCCTGGCGCTGGCAGTGGACTTGACGCGCGCACGGGCGTTGACTCGCGCGGCAGAAAAATTTAAGAGCGAAGCGCTTGAAGCCGACGCGCTGCACTTCTCGACTGACGTGTGGAGCACGTCGGTGGTCATAGTCGGGATCGTGCTCGTCTGGGTTGGGGAGGCGATCCACCTGCCGTGGCTTTCCTTCGCGGACCCCATCGCCGCCCTGGTTGTCGCCGGGGTGATTGTCTGGGTGGGTTCTCAACTGGGACGCCGCACGCTCGATGCGCTATTGGATGCAGCGCCCGCAGGCTTGCAGCAAAAAATCGCCAACGCAGTCGGCGCCACGGCGGGCGTGTTGGAGACAGAACGAGTGCGCGTGCGCCGCGCGGGCAACCGTCACTTCGTGGACGTGACCGTCTCAGTGCCCCGGAGCACCAGCCTCGAGCAAGTCCATGCGCTCAGCGACGCCATTGAACAGCGCATCGGCGCCATCGTCCCCGCCGACGTCATGGTGCACGTGGAACCCCGCGCACCCGAAGGCGAGCACCTTTTCGAAGCGATTCGCGCGCTGGCCCAACGCAAAGGGCTTGCCATCCACGATCTCTCGGCGCAGCAGCAGGATGGGCGCCTCTTCGTCGAGCTGCACCTCGAGGTGGACGAAAACCTCAGTCTGCGCGAGGCGCATCGGCAGGCGACCGACCTCGAAAACGGAATCCGCGAGTTGCGCGGCGGGCAAGCCGAAGTCAATATTCACATCGAGCCGCTCGGAAGCCATATTGCCAGCACGGACGGCCGGGCCGGCGAGATGCGCCAGCTCGCTCGCGCTATCGAAGCTTTCTTGAATTCCCTGCCGTCGGAGTACGACGAACTCGTGAATTGCCACGATGTTCTGGTGCGGCAAGCCGAACATCACATCCTCGTTTCCTGCCACTGCATCATGAAAAGTGATTTGCCAATCACGCAGGTGCATGACGTGACCGCCGCCCTCGAAGACCGTGTGAAGGAGCGCTTTCCCCAGGTCTATCGCATGACGATTCATCCCGAACCCCCCGAAGAACGATAGCGAGCCGTTTTGCGCTGCGGCCAAACCTGCGCCGCCAGCGCGAGAATCGCGGGGAAGCAGACAATGACGTAGCGCGGCTCGGGTGTCTCGAGGGTGGTGAGAAACGCCGTTCGCAAAACCACAAACAGAGCGAGGAATGCAACGACCGCACGAAGCTCCGGCTGCGCGCCCCAGACACACGCTGCGCCCCACAGCGCCAGGAAAACATAGAGCAAATTCAGCAGGAAAAACCCGATCGTCACTGAAAGATCGACGGGATCCTCTTCCCACGCCTGCGCCAGAGGAGAGACCTTTCCCGAATAGGGCAGCAGTTCGATCCGCGGTGTAAACCACATCGTCGCCGCCCGGAACAAAGGAATCTCCAAATAGGTGCGAATCGGACGCCGCGCGGTGCGCTCGTGCGCGATTTCTTCGAACGCCGCATTCTCCGCCGGCGAAAGCGTCAGCGTTTGGTTATAACGCTCGAGCAGCGCGCCGACGCGGTGCCTCTCCCGCGCGGAGTCGAACGCGTAATCCGGGATATCCTTGAGATCGATCGGTTCGCCATCCAGCTTCCACGAAACGAGATACACGTCGCGAAATCGGTACAGCCAGGTCTTCTCCCACGCTATGAACCCGCGCGGTACGAGCTCGCCTGGAAGCTGCGAATAGGGCGGCGTGAGCAATTGAAATTCGTGCAAGGTGACGCCATTGCGCACAACCCACGGAGCAAGCGGCGCAAGGCAGGCTATCCCCATCAATACCACCGAGCGCACCCAGCTCATCGCCTCGCGCTTCCGCCACAGGACCCATGCCAGAACGCTCCACGCCGCAATCAGCAGCAGAGGCGTTTCCGGGCGAAAGAGCGCGCCAACCCCGGTGAAAAATGCTGCGCCAAGGCCCAGCAAGGCAAAGACTCCTCGAATGAGGCGCGTATCTCCGCCGACCACGAAATCCGTCTCGCAGAGAAGACGGAACAGCGCGGCCAGCAGAAGGAGCGCCACCGCCGTGAAAAACGACGCGATAACTTCCGTCAGCGGAACAGCAGCGTAGTTCGCGATAAACGGGCACGTCGCGGCTAGCCATAAGGCTAGAGAGGCCACGGTTCGGCGCCGCCGGTAAGTTCCGCTCGCAATCAGAAAAGCCAGGCCTGCAATCAAAAGACAGGTGAGAAGATCGACCGCCACTTGCGCCAGCATCACGCCGGTGCGCGCCGTTTCGCCGCTGCGGCCGCTGAGCGCATAAATCGCTGCGAGAAACGCGGGGTAGCCCGGCATACGCAAGTCCGCCGGAACAAGCCGGCCGTTTGTGAATACGCCGTAGACGCCGTGCTTCAGCCAGTTTGTCGCAAGCTCTTCGTAGACCGCGGTGTCGTCCGAAGCGGACGAGAAGTGAAAAACAAAGAACAGCCGCAGGGCAAGTCCCGCAGTGAGCGCCAGCCAGGCATTTTCGACGAGGCGTCTCATCGGCCGGCACGCATCTTACACGACGCGATGCGCCTGCCCTCCGGAATCATTGACACGCTTGTGTCTTGCCGTTAGCTTGAAAGCTTCGATGAAAGAGCGCGGACCCATCTTCTACGACGCGGAGCGCGTGCGCTGGCGGCGCACGCGGCGTGTGCTGGAACTGTCCGGCGCCGCATTGACTATGCTTCTGGCGTACTTTCTCATAACCATACTGGCCACGGTCGATTTGCCAGGCGGACTGTTGAAGGACACGCGGCCCGCCTATCGCGCCGTGCCTGCAAAGCCACACACGAAACCCATAAGGGAAGGGCGGCGGCGCCGCGTGGCGGCGATCGGCCAAGTGCCTGCAACTTATGATCCGCTGCGCGCCGCGTTTTATGTAAGTTGGGACCCCACGAGCTTCGCCTCGTTGAAAGAGCACTATCGGCACCTTGACTTGTTGATCTCCGAGCAATTGCATGCCGTCACTCCCGACGGCGGGCTCACGGTCATCGATTACGAGCGCAACCAGAGCTACGAGGTGGAGCCCGACGCTGCTCTCAGCCTGCTCCAGCAAGACAATTTGCATCAATGGCTCAAGCAGCAGAAGGGTGTCTCGCCAAATTTTGAATTGCCGATGATGGGCCTGGTCAACAACTCCAACGGCCCAACCTGGCGGACAAAAGAGTTGGCCGGGTTGCTCGCCAATCCTGATTCTCGCCATCGGCTGACCTGGAACCTCACGCAGTTTGCCGTTCGCGCCCGGGAAGCGGGCATCGTCCTCGATTTCGAAGACGTGCCGGAGGCCAGCCAGAAACATTACCGTGAGTTCATCGCCGAACTCGCTCCCGCGCTTCACGCCCAAGGTCTGAAGCTGATGATCGCCCTTCCGGCCCACGACGAGTCCTACGACTACGCATTCTTCGGGAAACAGTGCGACGCCATTATTTTGATGAACTACGACCAACACTGGCAGACCGGAGCCCCGGGTGCGATCGCGGCGCAGGATTGGTTTGTCGAAAACTTGCGCTGGATTCTGCAAAAGGTGGCCGCCCCGAAGATCGTCGTGGCCATCGCGAACTACGCCTATGATTGGTCCCTGGCCCGGAAAAAGACTCCGTTGCCCGCGGAAAATCTGACCGTTCAGGAAGCGCTGCTTCGCGCGTCCGAATCCGAAGCGCAGGTGGAATTCGATTCCGCCTCGTTGAATCCCCACTACTCCTATTATGACGAGAACAACAACGTGCACGAGGTCTGGATGCAGGATGCAGTGACTTCCTACAACCAATTGCGCGCCAGCGAACGCTTCGGCGTGCAGGGCACTGCCCTGTGGCGGCTCGGCTCGGCCGACACATCCCTCTGGCCGATCTGGGACACCACGCGCCCCGACGACGCGGCGCGTGCAAAACTGGACGACCTGCCACCCGGTTCCGATCTCATCCTGCAGGGGGATGGCGATATCTGGCGCATCGCCGACACTCCGAAGCAAGGCCATCGCTCCTTGCAGTACGATCCCGCCACCGATCTCATTACCAGCGAGTCTTACACCGTGTATCCTCTCTCGTACGACATCGAGCAGATCGGTGCGGTAAAAGGCAAGATCGCTCTCTCATTCGACGATGGCCCGGACCCGCGCTGGACTCGCAAAATTCTCGACATTCTCCGAGAGAAGAAGGCGCCTGCGGCCTTTTTCGTCATCGGCGACGCCGCAAGCCGTTCCCCGGGTCTCCTAAAGCGCGAATATGAAGAAGGGCACGAGATCGGGAACCACACCTATACCCATCCACAGTTCGAAGAAATCCCGCGCGCCCAGGTGCGCATCGAGCTGAACCTCAGCCAGCGCCTCATCGAAAGCACGCTCGGTGTCAAGTCCACGCTATTCCGTCCACCTTATGGCATTGACCATCAGCCAGAGTACGCCGAGGAAGTCGAGCGCTTGCCCATCGCGCAGGAAATGGGCTACCTGCTCGTTGGCGCTCGCATCGACCCGCAGGATTGGCGCCAACCGAACGGGCGGCAGGTCCCAGCTTCGGAAATCGTAGACGGCGTGCTTCGCCAGGCAACGAAAGGAAACATTATCCTCCTGCACGACGGCGGTGGGGACCGCAGCCAAACCGTCCTTGCCCTGCCGCAGATCATTGATCAACTTCGCGCACGCGGCTACCAGCTTGTCCCGGTGGCGGACCTTATCAAGAAAACCCGCGCCGAGGTAATGCCCACACTTGATCCTCGCGAGCGGCTCGAGGCGCGCGCGGACGCCTTCATCTTCGCGATGTACCACTGGATAAGCCTGGGCATGTCCGTCATTTTTATTGCCGGGATCATGCTCGTCAGTGGCCGCGCCCTGATTATCGGGCTTCTGGCGGTCATCGAAAAGCTGCGTCCGGATCGCGCAGTTCTCTCTGACCCACCACCAACCGTAACTGTTCTCATCCCCGCGCATAACGAGGAGAACGTAATCGTCGAGACCGTCACGGCCGCGCTCGCCTCTAACGTTCCGGACTTGCGCGTCATCGTCGTGAACGATGGTTCGACCGACCGCACCGCAGAGCTTCTCGAACAACATTTCGGCCGCGATCCGCGCGTGCGTATCCTTCACCAAGCGAATCGCGGCAAGGCTGCCGCGCTGAATCGCGCCATGTCCGAGGCAGACACGGAAATCTTGATCACCATCGACGCCGATACGGAAGTGGAGCCCGACGCAGTACGCAAGCTCCTGCGCCACTTTTCCGACCCCCGCGTTGGCGCCGTCGCCGGCAACGTGAAGGTCGGCAATCGCGCCCGTTGGCTGACGCGCTGGCAGGCCCTCGAATACGTCACGAGCCAGAACATGGAAAAGCGCGCCTTTGATCTGCTGAATTGCATCACCGTTGTACCCGGCGCGCTCGGCGCTTGGCGCAGGAAAGCGATTGAGGCGGCCGGAGGCATCACCGCGGACACCGTAGCGGAAGACGCCGACCTCACCATTGCGATTCGCCGACTGGGCTGGCGCATCATCTACGACGAAGAAGGTGTCGCGTGGACCGAGGCGCCGGAAACGCGCGAGGCGCTCGTCCGGCAAAGATTCCGCTGGACTTTCGGCACTCTGCAATCTTTCTGGAAGCACGCCGACACTCTGTTTCGTCCGCGCTACGGGGCCCTGGGTTGGATCGCGCTCCCGAACATTTTCATTTTCCAGCTTCTTCTTCCGCTCATTTCTCCGATTATTGATCTGATGTTCTTCGGCTCGGTCTTGCTGTGGGGTCTGGCGCAACTCCATGTTTTTCACCTGCCGCAGCTCTGGACGCTGGCCGACCTCCAGCGCTCGGTTGTCTTTTTTCTTGGCTTTCTGATGATCGACGTGCTCACGTGCGTCATGGCTTTCGCCCTCGAAAAAGGGGAAGAATGGTCCCTGCTGATTCCAGTATTGCTGCAGCGGTTTTACTACCGGCAAATGATGTACGTGGTGTTGTTTCGCTCGGTAAAAGAAGCCGTGAGCGGCCGTCCCGTGGGCTGGCGGGGCGTCGAATCCGAATCGCCGAGCCAAAAGCCTTCCAAAGAAGTTGCGCACGCCTGACGCCCCCGGCGTCATTAGCTGGTGGTAGCCTCGGCTCTGGGCACCGCCGGAAAAACTTGCGACGTTCTCCATCTCGTCGCGCGGCTGTTTTTCCAAAGGCGGCAGGCGGGAAGACCTCAGCCCTTCTTGCATTGGACGATAGTTGAGGTAGGATAGTTCCTCACGTTTCAGGAGGTCCCCATGGCGATTACCTTCACACTGAACGGCAAGTCCCAGACTCTACCCTCGGATGTCAGCCCGGAGATGCCCCTGCTCTGGGTGCTCCGCGACGTGCTCAATCTCACGGGCACGAAATTCGGCTGCGGTATGGCGTTTTGCGGAGCCTGCACCGTTCATCTGAACGGCGATGCCATCCGCTCCTGTATGACGCCGGTTTCCAGCGTTGCCGGCAAGCGCGTCACGACTATCGAGGGCCTTTCGCCCGACGCCAGCCATCCCGTGCAGCGCGCCTGGATTGAAGAAGACGTGCCGCAATGCGGCTACTGCCAGTCCGGGCAGATCATGTCCGCCACGGCGATGCTCGCCAAAAAGTCCAACCCCACCGACGCCGACATTGACGAAGCCATGAGCGGCAACATCTGCCGCTGTGGCACATACCAGCGCATCCGTAAAGCCATTCATCGTGCTGCGGCTATGTCCGCTGCCGCCAAGAAACCCGCCGCTTAATCCGGCAGAAAGCGAGGTCGTCATGTCTCCGGGCTTGAGTGTAAATCGCCGCGAGTTTCTCAAAACCGGCGCGACCGGCGGGGCCGCGCTCGTCATCGGGTTCTATCTCTCCGACGTCCGTTTGGCCGATCAGGCGCGGGATCAGGAAAAGAAACCGCCGAATCCTTTCGATGCCTGGGTCCACATCGGCAAGGACAACCGCGTGACGCTCATCCTGGGCAAATCGGAAATGGGCCAGGGTGTTTATACTGCTCTGCCGATGATTCTCGCCGAAGAGCTTTCCCTCGATTGGCGGAAAGTGAAGGTCGAGCAAGCGCCGACGAATCCCGCAATCTACGATCACGGGACCGGAGGCAGCGGCAGCGTGGCCGGCTCGTGGCTTCCTCTGCGCCGCGCCGGAGCGGCCGCGCGCGAGATGCTCATCACCGCGGCGGCGCAACGCTGGAATGTTGTCCGCGACACCTGCAAAGCCCAGAACGGTGGCGTGCTTCACGGCGCCCGCAAAGATTTTCTCACCTATAGCGAGCTCGTCGAGGACGCGTCAAAGCTTCCCATTCCCGATTTCAATACTGTCCCGCTGAAAAACTCGGATGACTTTGCCATCGTCGGCAAAGATACGCCCCGCCTCGATGCGCGTGCCAAGTCGAGTGGCGCCGCGAAATTCGGGATCGATTCGCGTGTTCCGGGGATGCTTTACGCCGTCATCGCGCGCTGCCCGGTCTTCGGCGGCAAAGTCGCGAAGTTTGACGCCACGAAGGCCAAGGCTGTGCCAGGCGTCCGCGAGGTCGTTCAGATCGAATCTGTCGGCCCGGGGGCCTTCAGCGCGGGCGGCGTCGCCGTGCTTGCGGACAATTCCTGGGCGGCCACGCGCGGCCGCGCAGCCCTCGAAATCACGTGGGATGAAGGACCAAACGCAGATGAATCCTCCGATTCTCTTCGACACCAATGCGTCGAAAACGCATCGAAGCCCGGCAAAGTGGTGCGTAGCGA
>WNGH01004693.1_pt1 | contig 13986 bp, 13 predicted proteins | sample 5400631 | NCBI WGS metagenome assembly WNGH01 (sample SAMN13153373, study PRJNA577476) | soil metagenome | isolation source: 115 cm soil or saprolite under Garry oak tree replicate 1 | place: USA:California | collected 2016-06-15
TATCAGGGTAGCCAGCTGTAAGGTTTCTCGCTGCGATGATTTCAGAGGCTATCGTGTTCAGTCATCAGTGTCCTGGAGGTTGTGAGTCTAGGGCGCGCTGAAGATCGATCAACTCTGCGTTCATCCAATCTTGGAAGCGGATATCGGTCGGTTGCACGGTCTCTGTTACGCCAACAATTGGAATCAAATGTGCAACAGCCTCAGCCTTGAGCATTAAGGTAAGTTGTGTCGCAGTTTGCTCATTGAATACCAGCACTGTTGCGTTTTTGGGTTGAGTGCCGTTGACAATCTGTTGTTCAAATAGGATTCTGTCAGGAGTCGTCGGATCGTTTCCTTCGGACACTGCTTTCATGAATTCGGGCGGGGAGATGAGGTCAAGCTGAGTCGCTTCGGCTAGATAGACGAAGATGCTTTCTGTCGATGCTACAGGTCTCCCTGCATACTTTGAGGCAATCTCGTTGATCCGACTATTATATTGTCCAAGGGACGCGCTTAGACTGGCGTATTGCTGTCCGTAGTACGCGGCATTGGTGCTATCGACGGAAACAAGATCTGAATACATCGCACGTGTGGTTTGATTCACATAACTCGGGCTATACCAGAAGTGCGGGTTGTCCCCAGCCTCTTTCCCAAGGAGATTTGCCACGTTCAAAACTTTCTGACTCGGGTTATTGTTTGCTGAAAGAAGTCTTAGAGCCCAATCATCATAGCCAGCGCCGTTAACGATGACTAAGTTTGCGTTCGCAATCGCCCGAGCGTTCGCTGCATTGCTTTCGTATTCGTGAGGGTCAGCGTTTGGATCGGAAACGATACTCAGCACCTGTGTGTGGGTTCCGCCGAGCTGCGACACCAGGCTGCCCCAGAAGTTTTCGGCGGCCACTACTTGCACCTGGGTTGAACTCGTTTGGGATGCAGGCCGGTTGAGATACAATCCGGCCGCTGTAGCCGTTACGAGGATTACTGCTAGGACCGCGGCGATGAAATATCCTCTTCGCATTCTTTATTTCTCCATGAACTGTGAGCCTAGCAGGGGGGCAAGGGACTATTAAGTATTTGTCAGGAGTTATTAACTTCCGCAAGTAACGTCGCATATTCAATACTGAAATGTGCTGTCTGATCATCTTAACTTCTCTAATTCGTGATGAGCTTCTGCCGCTCGAGGATTGACTTGGAACCTACGTTAATAACAATTGGCTGGAAGCTTTATAATTATTGTTAACCATCTCTACTGTGTCGAAAAATGGCCATTATCAGCTTGTCCTTCCCCGATCAGATGTTGAAGGAGATGGACCAGATCCAGAGATCAGGAGGATTCGCCGGTCGATCCGAACTCGTGAGATCAGCAATTAGGTTGCTGCTGGAAGACTCCAAAGAAAAGAATGCTCTCTCGGGACACATGAACGCCATCATAGTCGTAACTCACGACGAGTCCAACGAAGCACCGATAACAAGGCTCAAACACGAATTCGATGACATCGTGAAGACACACATCCACAACAAGATCAGCCAAACCAACTGCGTCGAGCTCTTCCTGCTAGAGGGGGACGCAAAGAAGGTGGGGTCAATGGCCCACGAATTCCAGAAGGAGGACAAGTTGAAGAGCGTCAAGCTCGTCGTGATCGAATAAGTGTGGACCGTCGGATGTCCGTTTACTGTTCGGAAGCTTTGGGATCCTGCCTAGGCGTCGCCAGGTTGTTCAACTCGTCAAAGGCGATCGCACCGTCGACAAGATTCTGATAGGTGCCTTTTTCCAACACCTCCTTGGAAGCGCGCTTTAAGAGACCCATCGCCGCATACGAAGCACTCGGGCCAAAGCTTACGCGAGCAACACCCAGCCTCTCCAGTTCGCTGACAGGAGGCAACGCCTTCCTAACCATAACATTGATGGGAAAATCAAGCTCCTTCACAAAGCGACTTATTGAACCCGCCTCAGTCAGACCCATAGGATAGACGCAATCAGCTCCCGCGTCTCTGTAAGCAGTGGCGCGGCGAATGGCTTCTTCGAACTTTGCCTCATCGTCGCCAATTCCAAATCGTAGCGCGTCGGTTCGAGCATTGATTACAAGAGGAACGCCCACAGTATCACCAAGTCTTCTGATCGCTTTGACATTCTCGACCTGTCTCTCAACACGAAAGAGCTTCTTCGTTGCATGGGCGAAGTCTTCGATGTTTATTCCGATTCCTCCCGCTCTCAAAATTGCCTTGACCGTGGCTACTACTTCTTCAGTGGTCTTACCGAATCCCGCGACGATGTCCACCGATAGTGGGACCGAGAGGACCTTAGCGATTCTTTCGACAGCCGACACGAATTCATTACGACCAATCACCTCGCCATCAGGGTAGCCAAGAGATACCATCAGTCCGGCGCTAGAGGTTGCAACCGCTGGGAATCCTTCACTCTCGAAGACGCGTGCGCTTGGGACATCCCATGCGTTCGGAAGAATTAGAATCCGTTTTCCATGGTGGAGTCCACGAAAATCTTGAGCCTTATCCTTCTGGGATCGCATCTTGGATTCCGACAGGATGCTGGTCACGTTTCGAGCCACCTATCTTCTTTTGCATCCAGAATTGGTTGAGATCTCGCATAGCCAAGTTGTCAAACTTCCGCTCACGTGCATCATCAGGGGGGCCAAGAGGTTTGCCGATCTTCTCGGACTTCAAGTCGTCTACCAAGTGAGCAAACTCGTGTCCCAGAGTCAGTAGCGTGTCCCTAGCTGCTTCGAAGACCGTTATGAGAAATTCAACTTGCCCATCTTTTTTCCGGTACGAGAGGAGCCCGTCGTAGCAACCAGGTCGACCTCCCTTTATTGGAGGAGGAGGTTTTGAACTGTATTCGATGAATACTCGACTTTTATCTACGTCATACTTCCCACATAAGAATTCTAGAAAATCGGTGAAGCCTTCCGGGTAATGCTTCTCTGTCATTGTGCAATACTAACCTGTTCGTATCGAACCATTCGGCCGAGATTCTAGACGAGAGGGCCTTATGAAATAGACGCATGAAGTTGACTTTGGCACGATAAAATTTGATCTCTTGGGAGGACGCGTACAAGACCAGACCGCCCTGGGACATCGGCCGCCCTCAACCGGCATTTGTAGAATTGGTCCAGGCTGGGGAACTCAATGAGGGCAGGGTACTCGACGTTGGCTGTGGGACCGGTGAGAACGCACTCTACCTCGCAGAGAGAGGGTTTTCGGTTGTTGGGGTCGACCTTTCGACCCGCGCCATCGAAGCAGCGAAAACGAAAGGCAGCGAGAGGAAGCTGAAAGTGGATTTCAGACTCGCAAACGCGCTGTCACTAGATTTCAAGAACGCGTATTTCGACAACGCTATCGATTCGGGACTATTCCACACCTTCAATGACAATGACCGAGCCGTCTTTGCGCGCGAAATTGCCCGCGTCCTAAAGACTGATGGAAGATACTTCATGCTCTGCTTCAGCGACAAAGAGCCTACCAATTGGGGTGGACCACGAAGAGTTACCAGGGAAGAAATCGAAGCAACGTTCTCTCCACTATTCAATATCAACTTCATCAAAGACGCATGTTTCGCTACTAGAATCCACAACAACGGTGGGAAAGCGTACCTGACATCGGCAACAAAGAAGTCCTCGTAACCCCTGCCTGATACTCCCCCGAAGAGCTGTCTGGAGGAATACTCTATTCTTCTTTCTCCTTCCTTACCTGATCCTTCACGGATTTGAAAAAGTCTGAACTCTCTATCCGCCCAGCTTCGGAGTGCACCGCATCAAGATCAATCTTCAGCCTAGCGTGTGTCACTCGACGTCTTTTGAAGACGAGGAATACGGCTAGGAGTAGTCCCGCGATTAGTGCGGCTATGATTCCGAAGTAGTAGAGTGGGAAGCTGGCCGGCGGATTATTCTGGATGTTTATTGCCCTCGTTGCCGTGCCAGTGTTTGCAGGTGAAGGAGAATCTGATGCTTTGACGATCAGAGACCACAGTCCTCCGGCATCTGTTGAACGGGCAGTGTAGCTGCCTATCCACAATCCGAGAATAGTGTCGAAGACCATAGGGACAGAATCGTTGATTGCGGGTGTCCCGCTGTAGAGCAAGTAAGCGCGAACCGTGCCAGACTGGAGAGTTGTTCCATCAGGATATTCTATGGTTGCGTTGAATCGGAGTTGTTGGCCAACTCCAATGTTAGTGTTAGTCGTCACATCGACGGTTAGGGCTGCAGGAGTTAGTTGTGGAGTGTTCATTATGGCTATCCCAGGGCCGGTGTTCCCAAAAGCATCGCTGAAGGCGCGTGGTCCGAGTGTGACCGTCCAGACTCCTGTCTCATTAGTCAACGAGGTGGTATAATTGGCGCTGAACGTTTGGGCATTGCTGTTGTACGTAGCCGTGAGGGTGATTTTGGAACCGCCAGGTGTTGCTAATGTTAGAAGGCCGACGCCCGTCGAGGGAAGCGACGCGTCGGGATAAGTTGGCTGGAAGGAAAACCGCATAGTTTCAGTCCTCTGGTAGATCGGTTTGAATATCGCGATGGTAGCGACAGACATCGTCGCTGCATTCACAGCGAAATGCTGGACGTCAAGAGGAGTCTTGAAAGAGCTGGTTCCGGAAACCGTCACCATATAGGAGTCTATAGTCGCGTTCACGGGTATCTTCCAACTAGCAGTTACAACTCCCACAAGCGAGGCTGGAGAGGTTTGCGAGAACACAAGAGTTGAAGTGGTCTGTGTCCTAATGCTTACACTGACGCTCTCCGAGGCATTGTACCCGCTAGCCTGAATCGTCACGGTCTGAGTTCTCTCATGCTCCGAACTATCGACAATATTCACGAAGAAAGAACTTGAAGCCACATTTGGCGATGCGATCGGGCTTACCAGATCGACCGAAGCAGCGTATTGGCCGAGCAGTGAGTCGGATCCTGCAAACGATGTACTCGGGAATGCGACCGACTTACTGAACTGGGACTGCCCGATGAGAGTCGTGTAGTTCTCCAACGGCGACTGAAAAATCACACTCGCGGGGTTCTTCACGAAGAATCTGAACTGATAGAGGGTCCCACCGCCTGCACTAGTAACGGTAAGAACCAGGTTTACCGTATTGCCTTCTTGGGTCGATGCCGGAACCGATGTCAGGGAGTAGTAACCGCCACCCGGAGTTGGGCAACATGCATTGACTCTTGAAACCAGATCGACGGACAAGACGGGAACCAATGTTGCGAGGGCGAGTAGGAGGGCAAGACGGGTACCTCCGATGTGTTTCATGACATGTGTCCCAGGAAATGGACCGCTGACTCACGACCTTCGAACGCGGGACTAAAATGCCTCGTAACTTCCAGCCATATGCTGAGGTACCGAGTGGAATCAGGAATCTCTCCCACCTTTAGAAACCATGGACGGAGCCTTTGAGAAGGACTCGAGTTAGACACTCAGCTCGACCAGAGGATGTAGTTGAAAATCAGCCACACTCGCATGACTGCTCCTCGCATACAGTCCTTGCATCCTATCCCCTCAAATTTCTGATCAAGGTGGAGAGGTTGAGGCGCTCAGCCTCCAGACCATGTTCGAAGAGAGTGAGCATGGCTCCTGATAGCTTTAGATTGACCAGTCTATCCGAGGCCAAACCAAGACGGAGAAGGACATTGTACAACGACTGGTTGTACAACCTTCAAAAATCTTGATTTATATTTCCTAGGAGGCTATGGCCCAGATGGGAAAACGAATGAAAGCAAAAATCATCGCTCTGCTATCAGTCGCGTTGATCGCAGCAATGTCGCCCACAATGATATCATTGGTAGCCGGTGCAAGTCAAGCAGCCGCCCACTCCCACCATCCGAATGGGCCTCCGACAACTGTACCACCTTGCGACTTTGACCATCCGACTTCACTGCCCCCTCAGGCTTCGCCCAATGCAACCGCAGCGCTTGACGCCCGGGCAAGTCACTGCCCAACCCCCACAGCGGCATAGCGGACACAGAATAATCGCAACAGCTTTCCTAACCTCTCTTTTTTTGGACCTTCAGTTTGAATGATCAAATGCCTTTTACCGCCCGGTCAGCCATTGAGCTCGGGGCAACAAGGCTGAGGTATGAAGAAGAGTCTTCTCACTACGATAAACAATAACAATGCGGAAGCAAGAAACTAATAGAGCTGCACGATTAGCAAGAATATCTCAGGTCCGATACAGAAATGACAGAAGAATTCGTAAGAGTAGCCTCGACCTCTGAGATTCCGCCAGATAAGATGAAGGTGGTGCAGTACAAAGGTCAACCGATCTGCCTCGCAAACAGCAAGGGCAAATATTACGCCATCAAAAACACATGCACTCACCTCGGAGGACCACTAGGCCAAGGAAAACTGGAAGACCATATAGTCGAATGTCCCTGGCACGGGTCCCGATTCGACCTCGCAACCGGTGAAGTAAGAAGAGGACCAGCCCAAACTCCAGAACCAGTCTACGAGGTCAAGGTTGAAGGCGCAATAATCCTCATTCGACCCAAATAGCGACATTTCTCTATCGCTCGGCGCTCTTCCCATGATTCGTTGTCCAACCTGTGGGAACGATCTAGTGTATTCTCCGATTCCTCCACTATTTCTGTGCCTAGAACGGATGGCTGGAGACATAATCACCATCAACATCAGATGCAAACCCTGGATTGCAGAGAACGCATCAGCCATAGACTTGCTGAGAATGACCGATCGGATTGAGAAATTAGCGCCTCGGCTTACTTCGTAGAGCTTGGGCTTACATCAGCCCAATCTTTCGCTCGAATTGGCGATTTATCCTTGTTTAAATTGCTTTATAAGCGGTTAAAATCAGAGGTCTAATCGTCGAACTTGGCGTCCTTGCAAGCTCCGATCAGTCGAAACTCATTCTTTTTCGATTTCAAAATGGAAACGTGATTTGTGTTGTCTGACAAGGGAAGAGCTTTCATCAATATTGAGAATGTTGTCGCTTCTGTCACGCTGAAGCAGCGAATAGACCTCAATGCGATAGTCAGAATTTTCCCTGGAGTAGAATATCGACCCGAACAATTCCCCGGTCTGGTCTATCGTCTGAAAAAGCCGAAGACAGCCACGCTCATATTCAGTTCCGGCAAAATGGTCTGCACCGGATCAAAATCGGAACGCCAAGCCCACAAGGCCGTGTTGAAAGTGGTTGACGAATTGAAGAAAGGAGGGATCGTGATCGTTGGCAGACCAGTAATCGTCGTCCAGAACATCGTAGCTTCCGCGGGTCTGGGAGGCACAATCGACCTGGAGAAGGTCGTTTACAGTTTGAAGAAAACCATGTACGAGCCTGAGCAGTTTCCAGGACTCATCTACCGCATGGACGAGCCAAAAGTCGTAATCCTAATCTTCGCCAGCGGCAAACTAGTCTGCACTGGGGCGAAAAAAGAGATCCAGGTTCACATCGCAGTCAACAAGTTGCAAGAGACTCTGGAAGCGAAGAATCTGATCATGTACGAAGGCCCCGAGAAGCCCCGACTTCCGCCTATCCCCACCAAACCCGCAGACTAGTTACGTCTCAATTTGTCCGTTGCAAGCGCGCGATGAAGTAGCCAGCAGTCCAATCGCGGTGCGGGTAAAACCTACGGCAATCACCAAGTCCCATCAGGCCCGGTGACCCATACTGTTCAAGGACCGGTCGAGTCTCAAACTCTGGATGAGACTTCAAAAATGGTGCGACAACATGTTCGTTCTCCTCAACCGTCAAGCTGCAGGTACAGTACAGGATTCGGCCCTCCTCACCAACTAGAGAGACCGCTGACTCGAGGAAACGTCGTTGCAGAACTGAATAGCGACCTACCGACTCGGGGGAGAGGTGCCATTTCATTCGCGGATTCCGATCAAAAACCCCTGTTCCAGTACATGGCGGGTCAATAACTGCTAGGTCGAAGGTGTCATGAAGCCCAAGCCGTGAAGCATCACTAATCACTGGGTCCGCTATCTTTACTCCAAGTCTCTGAACTTCTCTTCTCCAACTCTTCATTCTTGCGGGAGAATAATCAACCGAAACAATCGTACCCCGGTTCTTCATCAACTGCGCGATTGCAGCGGTTTTCGCTCCTGGAGCTGCGCACAAGTCCAGAACACTCTCCCCAGGCCTAGGACTCCCCGCCTCGATCGCCAGATAGGAGGCTAAATCTTGCATTTGGAAAGAACCCGACGAGAAGAATCCTGCGAACGCGGAAGGAGAGCCGGAGACAATGTACACACCTTGGGCAGAGGGAACCTTCGTTAGTCTCTCAGCCAAACTCCCAAGCTCCTTTGGGAGAGTTGTTCTTCCTCGGTTCTTCAGAGGATTGACCCGAAAATATCTTGGCCGCGACCTTGTGGACAAGAACGTAACAGCGTCCCCGCGGCCGAGAAGGCGAAAGCAATAGTTCACCCACCAGACCGGATGATGTGTTTGAAGAGCGACCCTCTCAGAGTCTCTCAAACCGGAGAGAAGCCCAGTCGTGTTCAAGGCCGACAAAGTTCCGAAGAAGAATTCGAGCCTAGGAATTAGATCACTCGGAGCGATCGCTCTGACGCTGTGCTCTATTCGCCTCATCTGTCCTCTCGCACCTGGTCGTAGCATTGCGTAAGTTGTCAGCCGAAACAAGCAGCGAGCGCTCATCCCCATCTTTTCCTGGGGATGTGCATTTCGCACGAGAATGTCGATAACGTCCTGTTCGCTGGTTGTTCCCAATACCAAAGCTAAGGCTTCCCGCTTGACGTTTGTCAGACGAGGGTCTGAGGCTGCAGCTCGCTGCACGGCGTCTCGCTCGCTGGCTCCTCTACTAACCAGTACCAACGCCTGATGAGCAAGCCTGAATTGATCTGAGAAATAGGAGTCGGGTCTGCGTAGCTTCCCTGCGCGTTTGGATTCTTGCAGATTGTCTGCTGGGCCAACATGATGCATCCCTACACCAACCGGACGAGTGGTCTCAGTTTCATGAAGGCCTCTCAACGAAGTGTTGCCTGGAGTCATTTTCGGCTCGACACCTTCAGCCTGACTCTAGCGGGCACAGCGTTTCAAGGCCCCGATTCCGAGCAACTAAGGTTTAACTTTCATGCTTCTGAGATCAGGGCCCGCGTTAATGTCCAGCCTCGACCAGTACATGGCAAAGCCTGAACCGGTGCCTCCCCCCCGGCCGAGGCAGGACCCAAAAGCACAGCTTAACTTCAGACCAAGCATCCCGCAGGAATTAGCTGAATCATATTTCGTGGGGGCTGGCTACGATGGAGAGCGACGCTCCGTATACCTCAAACTCTACGAGCCGAAATCCCAGAAGATACACTTCTGGTACGACAACACAGGGCATACCCCGTACTGTCTCTCCAAGGAGTCGCCTGAAGTGCTGGGGAAGAACCAGAGCCTAGTGAGACACCCTGGCTTTGTCAAGTTCGAGGGATCCAAGAGATTCGACGCGCTGAAGGGCAAAGAGATTCCTGTTACCGTGATCTATGCGAGAGACCCTCTCTCGATTGGTGGACGTCCCAGTGGATGCATCCGTGATATTATCAAAGCCTGGGAAGCCGATATTCGATACACTGAGAACTACATCTATGATCGCAGACTTGAGCCCGGAATGTCCTATTCCATTAAACGCGGAAACCTCGTTCCGCTACAATCAGGGAGTAGTTCGATAAACATCCAGACTGTCTTCGAGGAGAGCGATCCAGTCTATCAGAGCCTACTCGACCGGTGGCTTCGCTTGTTAGACTTCCCGGTACCAACCTACAGGAGAGTAGCGTTTGACATTGAGGTGCACTCGCCAATCGACACCAGAGTCCCGGACCCCCAAGAAGCAGAGTACAAAGTAATCTGCGCGAGTTTCGCTTCCAACGACAGGGTGAAGAAAGCTCTGATCCTGAAACGGCCAGGGCTTGCGGTTGAAGATGCTGAGGCTCCCTCGGGGCTGCTCTTAGACTTCTATGAAACCGAAGAGGAGCTCTTATCCGCGATATTCAGGGAACTGAACGATTACCCTTTTGTCCTGACGTTTAACGGGGACGATTTCGACCTCCGATATCTCTTCCATCGAGCGGAGAAGCTAGGGTTTACACGAGATAAGATTCCCATCGAGCTCGGACGAGAATCAGCAGGACTCAAATACGGCATTCATTTCGACCTCTACAAGTTCTTCTTCAACAGATCAATCCAAGTCTATGCATTCAGCGGCAAATATAGAGAATCCACGCTCGACGCTATATCCGAGGCACTTCTCGAGACCGGAAAGCTAGAGATCTCCACACCAATCTCCCGGCTATCATACTCCGAACTCGCGGCCTATTGCTACCAAGATGCAGAGCTAGTTCTGAACCTAACCCAGTTCGACGGTGAAGTAGTGATGAAACTTGTCACCGCTCTTTCTAGGATCAGCTTTCTGCCAATCGAAGACATGTCCCGTCAGGGAGTCTCAGGATGGATCAGGAGCATGCTCTTCCGAGAACATCGGCTTCGAGGCTACATCATTCCGAGATATGAAGAGATTACAGAATCGAAGGGCTCCACCAGCACGACAGCTGTGATCAAAGGTAAAAAGTACAAGGGAGGCATGGTAGTCGATCCGACTCCTGGAGTACACTTCCAAGTCGCAGTCCTAGACTTCGCGTCGCTATATCCTTCGATCATTAAGACTTGGAATCTTGGTTATGAGACAATCCTCTGCAACCACTCTGAAGACAGAACAAACAAGATTCCTGGCACGGACCATTGGGTCTGCCGGAAAAACCGTGCTATGGAGAGCCAGCTGGTCGGATCACTACGAGATGTCAGGATCAGATGGTACAAGCCGCGATCCAAAGAGAAATCGCTCGACGCATCCACCCTTAGCTGGTACCAAGTCGTCCAGAATGCTCTCAAGGTCGTTCTGAACGCCAGCTACGGCGTATTCGGAAGCGATAGGTTCTCTCTGTATTGCCCACCATTGGCTGAGTCGACTGCCGCTGTTGGACGATTCGACATCACAAGCACAATACAGGAGGCTAAACGTCTTGGAATCGAAGTGTTCTATGGCGACACTGATTCCCTATTTCTCGGGACCCCGGACAGGTCAAAGCTGGACGATCTGATACGGTGGTCCAAGAAGGAGCTCGGCATGGAATTGGAAGTCGACAAGAATTATCGCTACGTCGCTTTGAGCGAGCGTAAGAAGAACTATCTCGGCGTACTTCCCGACAATCGCGTTGATATCAAAGGACTGACGGGCAAGAAGAGACACACTCCAGAATTCATCAAAGCAACTTTCAATCAGCTTATCGAGATTCTGGGCCAGGTCCAGACATACCCGGACTTTGACCAAGCCCGGATCAAGATCAAGGACCTTGTTCAAGACTCGTACAGCAAGCTTCGAAACAGGAAATACTCGATGGAGGACTTGGCGTTCAACATGATGATTGGCAAAGCGGTCGCTGGCTACACGAAGACAACCCCCCAGCATGTAAAGGCCGCACAACAGCTTACTGACAAGGGCAATGAGATTAAGGCTGGAGACTTGGTTAGTTTCGTAAAGGTGACAGGTAGCTCAGGAGTCAAACCGGTGCAACTTGCCAGCATCCACGAGATAGACGTGGAAAAATACACGGAGTACATCCGCTCCACTTTCGAACAAGTTCTCGACGCAGTAGGACTCGACTATGAAGAACTCACTGGTGCCAGGAAGCTAGAGTCATTCTTTCCCGGAGCCAGCTAGAAGAATGCTAACCATCTTTCCGGTGAAGGGAATTCCGGACATCGAGAAAGGAGACGAGCTAGGCAAAATGATTGTAGAGAAGGTCGAAGAGCAAGGAGACGCGTTGCAGCAGGGGGATATCGCGGTAATCTCACAGAAGGTCGTATCCAAAGCCGAGGGAAGAGTACTTCCTCTCTCGAGGATCAAGCCCTCGGACTTTGCCAAGACAATAGCCAACGAAACAGGCAAGGACCCTCGACAGGTCGAGGCCGTTCTGCGAGAGAGCAAGAAAATCATCAGAATGAAAGGAGGTCACCTGATTACGGAAACCAATCATGGCTTCATCTGCGCCAACTCTGGAGTCGACCAGTCAAACGTCGGAACAAAACGAGACTCAGTAACCCTCCTTCCACGTGATTCAGACGCTTCAGCCGACAGAATCCGAAAATCCATCCATCAACTTACTGGAAGAGACCTCCCAGTAATTATCACAGATACTTTCGGCCGCGCGTGGCGAATGGGCCAAGTCAACTTCGCGATAGGAATCTCAGGCATGAAACCAATCCACGACTATCGCGGGACCAAGGATATGTACCGAAGAACACTCCAAATCACCGAGATAGCAGTAGCGGATGAGCTGGCATCCGCAGCCGAGCTCGTAATGAACAAGGCCGACAAAGTACCCGTCGCCATCATTCGAGGCTACAAAGCACCTAGAGGCCGGGGTCGAGTCAAGGACCTTCTGAGACCCGAGGAATTTGACCTCTTCAGATAGAATCATGTACCCATTACCTTTGTCGAGAATGCAGATGAATTCGTGAGCATGAGGAGTGATCCAGATTCTTGATAGACTTTCTGAAAGAAGCTCGAAAGATCGAACCTGAGATCATCGAAACCCGCAGACAGATTCACCGGAGACCCGAGCTTGCCTACAAGGAAAAAGCCACATCAAAGTTGGTCGCTGAAAAACTTCGAAGCTTCGGCCTAGAGGTTCGGACTGGGATTGGGGGAACAGGAGTGCTAGGAATTCTAAGGGGGCTCAGGAAGGGAGGGGTCGTGGGTCTGAGAGCGGACATGGATGCTCTTCCTATAGAAGAGATGGCTGACGTCGAGTTCAGATCGAAGGAGAAGGGAGTCATGCACGCTTGTGGTCATGATACTCATGTGGCAATGCTACTCGGCACTGCCAAACTGCTCGCAGATCACAGGGAAGACCTTGCTGGGATTGTGAAGTTTTTCTTTCAACCAGCCGAAGAGCATGGAGGCAGGGGAGGCGCAAAGCCGATGATTCAGGAAGGAGTGATGGAGAACCCGAAAGTCGACTTTGTCTTCGGCCTCCATATCGTCGGTGACGTGGAATCAGGAGTCACACGGAGCATATCCTCAGCATACGATCGACCCAATCTATGTCGCAGCGCAATTGATAATCGCGCTCCAAGGAGTCTCAGGCAGGATGATAGATCCAATCCAGCCAATCGTCATAAGCGTTGGAAGCATTCACTCAGGCACTAAAGAGAACATTATACCTGACCAAGCAATCCTGCACGGCACGATAAGAACGCTTGATGAATTTACGAGGAAGAGAGCCAAGGCCAAGGTGTCTGAAGTGGCCAAAGGGGTCTGTCGAGCCTTCGGCGCAAAGGCTGAGATAGAATTCGAGAAGGACGCGTATCCTGTGATGGTCAATGACGAAAAGGTGACTGAGAGGGCCAAGAATATTGTTAGAAAGCTGCCTGGCACGAGGGTCAAGCTCATGGCGCTCCAACTTGGAGGAGAGGATTTCTCCAGATTCCTCCACGAGGCCCCTGGCACATTCTACTTCCTTGGAACGAAGAACCCGGCCAAAGGTTGCATCTACAACAACCACAGCCCAAGATTCAAGGTCGACGAAGACGTTCTCAAGTTCGGAACTGCATCGCTCGCGCAATTAGCAACGGAATTCACCAACCTAAAGAGCTAGAGCAAAGACTGGAGACCAAACCCTTTTCTTCCGTTCGATCTTGTTCAACATCGAGTCTGAATCGATGGCCCAACAGATCCGAGTAGCAATCGCCGGCGTGGGCAATAGCGCCTCAAGCCTCGTCCAAGGAATAGAATACTACCGACAACAGAAGAAAACGATCGGCCTAGCCCAGCCCAAGATCGGACCCTACACCGTTCCCGACATCCATATCGTCGCAGCTTTCGACATAGACAAACGCAAAGTAGGAAGGGATCTATCGGAAGCAATCTTCCAGGAACCAAACAATACACGCAAGTTCGTCCAGCCCCGAAACCTTGGAGTTGAGGTTCAGATGGCTCAGCCCCTCGACGGCGTATCCCCGATCGCGGGAGAGAAAATACTCGTCAGCGA
>WNGH01006691.1_pt1 | contig 13986 bp, 17 predicted proteins | sample 5400631 | NCBI WGS metagenome assembly WNGH01 (sample SAMN13153373, study PRJNA577476) | soil metagenome | isolation source: 115 cm soil or saprolite under Garry oak tree replicate 1 | place: USA:California | collected 2016-06-15
TGACACTGTTTGCTGCAAATCCAGCTTCAGCAAATGATTTCACATTGTTTGATAAACTGCATACTTATCCGATGGCAGAATTTCCTGGTCGTCTCCTGATCCCAAATGATTTAGATAGCCTCTGCGAGGCATTGAGGAAACACTCCTCGCTTGTCCCTCCACGTTTTCATGACCTGTGCATCAAGCAATTATGGAATGATGGCTTCGACACTGAATCACTGACATTACTTTCCGATCAGTTCGTCGGAGTATTAGCAGCCTTCGATGAAAACGAAATAAGACAAGCCGCTTTAGACTGGGCCTCGACATTTCCCAATCAAGAACTCCTCGACCGAAGCCCCACATATCGTGCAGTGTTGCAATTGCGAGAAGTAGCTCATGATGCCACTGTTCATAAGAAATCGCTCATCTACTATTTGGCCGGTTCTCCTGGATTTTTTGACTATCTTCGCGCTCTTTAAGGGCGCTCGTGCTGGCAGGATCGGCTCCCTCAGCCCTCACACTTAGGAGGAGAACGAACGCAGGCTGGTCTTAGGCAAGCCATTAAATCTGAAGGCTTATCCCATAGAGTAGAATATTGCACAGGAGGGTATAGTCAGAAGGTGGTATAAAGACACAACAAGGAAGGGGTGGCAATGCAGGTCCACCGATAGTATCCTGAAATGGGTAAATGTAATGAGCTCGGATCAAGAAGATAGGAAAGAGAAATTAGCAAGGCTGCTGGCCAAAAACAAAACGAGACTTGCCCGAGACAAGCTCATTGAAAGATATCAGCAAGAACTCGGTTATCCCCTGGCGGCTGAGCAGTTTATCGATTTGGAAGTATCGCATAGAATCAAGCGGGAAGTGTATCAGAAGGCCGTAAAATTGAAGCGCCAGGAAACTTTTGACTTCCAAGGTATCCTGACTGCATTAGAACAACTCAAAGAACAGAGTAGCCAGCTAGGTAACACAAAGGTCGTATTCTACTACCTTGATACACGTGAGACGGGAGGAATAGAGATTCTATTCAAAGATTTTTGGACGCTTCTCAACAAGATTGGGAATAAACCCCGAACGGATATCATTGTGGTGGAGGAACATTTTGCCCTTGGCATCTGTGTCGAGTTAGAAGAATATTCCTCCTTGCTGACAAGTTGGGGATTCAAGGGTGAGGATCAGTAAACATATCAGCTATCTGCCTGATGCGCTAGACACTGTAGTGTTCGCCAAAGGTGGAGACCCAATTCTGATCAATCCAAAGACAGGTAAGTTTGTGAACGGTAACGGGCGCGCCTACGAGCTTCTAATAGGAGAGCACTCATGACAGATAAAGAGTACATTTTAAAACTTATGTATTCAGCCTTTTTGGATATTCGTATCGCTAGTTATTCACAAGATAGTCACGCCTGTTTCGTACTCTCAGATATATTTCATAACGTCCCCCTGCGAATGAACCAGGCCGAGAAAGGTACGATGAGTTATGCTGACATAGTCATGTGGATACAAGAGAAATGTGAAGAAAGAAAATGCACATCCTGGCTTGATAACGCTACCACCAACATCGCAAAATTGCCCTAAGATGGCAGACTGGCCGAATACACCATCTACCCACGACTTATCTTTACTCCTCTACCTCAATTTGTCCAGGCCGCTCGTAGTGAAAAAATATAAATCCATCAGGCTGCTCTAGCAATGAGACCAACACTAGATGTGGTTGTAACTCTAACGTATCAGCAACATAACGTGAGGCTTCCGTTTGCGACTCAGCATAAAACGTGAAGAGCCTTGTTACATAAGGTATCCTCCTATCCCTGCACTCCAGGAGCCACAGGTACAGCGTTTTCACCCGCTCACTCATCGCATGTTTCCCTTTTCCTTCTCCGCCGATTTACATTTATGAGCACCACTATTATTGTGCAGTTTCTTGAGTAGTTCTGTCAAGGTATAGGTATTTGGTACAATCCAATCCAGCTAATATTCCAGAACAGAGTGTGAGAGAAGATGGCTGTACGGCTCAAAGTCAAGGAGATTGCAGAACGTAAAGGTATTTCTATGGGGAAACTGTCTAGAATGTCTGATGTGTCGTTTAACACGATCAGGCGTATATTCGCAGACCCATACTACAGCATCACCACTCACACGCTAGAAAAGATCGCAAAAGCTCTAGGTGTCACGACATCGCAGCTTCTTGAAGACGAGCCGGACGAGGTTTGACTTTCCTTAACGCCTCATGGCCTGGCTCCCATGAGAAAACGCACAAACTCAGTTGGGGATTCAGCAGCAAACGGTTTGCGGAGAAGCAACAGATGCGTTGGACATAGGAGCACCTCCCGGACTGCTGAACTGCTCAGCATACAACCGGGCGTACAGACCTCCTCGCTCCAGAAGCAGCGCGTGGGTACCGCGCTCGACGATGCGCCCGGCATCGACCACCAGAATCTGATCGGCAGCCAGAATAGTCGAAAGGCGATGTGCAATGGCCACGGTGGTTCGGCCAGCTTGCAGTTGTTCGAGTGCAGCCTGGATCAAGCGTTCGGACTGCGTGTCCAGCGCGCTCGTCGCCTCATCCAGCATAAGGATGCGTGGATCCTTCAGCAGGACACGGGCGATGGCAATGCGCTGCTTCTCGCCGCCGGAGAGGGTGTGACCGCGTGCCCCCACGATCGTCTCATATCCCTTGGGCAGCTCCATAATCCTCTCATGAATATGCGCAGCAGTCGCGGCTGCCATGATCTCCGCCTCCGTGGCGTGTGGTTTCCCATAGGTGATATTCTCGCGTACCGTGGCATTGTGCAGGTACGTCTCCTGCGTCACCATGCCGATGTGACGCCCCAGGCTTTCCAGGGTCACATCCCGCACGTCGTGGCCGTCGATTTCGACCGCCCCCTGCTCGACGTCATAGAGCCGTGCCAGCAGATACGTCATGGTCGTTTTGCCGGCGCCACTGGGTCCCACCAGGGCGACGAGCTGCCCCGGCTGCACCTCGAAATCCACGTCGATGAGCGTCGGGTGCTCCGGCCGGTAGCGAAAGTGAACCGCGCGGAAGCGAATGTGCCCGCTGGCACTCTCGAGGGGGATGGCATCCGGGCGGTCCGTGATCTCGACGGGCAGGTCCAGGTACTCAAAGATGCGCTCGAACAGCGCCAGCGCTTCCTGAAGTGCCACCTGCACATTGAGCAACTCACCCACTGGAGTGAAGAGGCGGTATTGGAGCATGGTGTAGGCGACCAGGCTGCCGAGACTCAGTGTTCCGCCGAACACCTGGCGCCCGCCAACGTAGTAGACCAGCGCGGGTAAGCACGCATAGAAGATGTGCATGATGGCAGACCAGCGGCGTCCGATCATGATCTGGCGCATTTGCACCGCCAGCAGCCGTTCGTTCGTCGCGGCAAAGCGTTCCGTTGTCGCGCACTGGCGGCCAAAGCTCTTGACCAGCAGCGCACCGCTCACATTCACAGTCTCTTCCAGCAGCGTCGAAACCTCGGCCAGCATCTGCTGCCGCTCGCTGCTCACCGCCCGGCTGATCTTTCCTCGTCGCACGGTGAGCACGAGGAAGAGGGGAAGCAGGCAGAGGAAAAGAAGAGTGAGTGGCGCGTTCAGGTGGAGCAGGACCACCAGGGAGATGAGCACGGTCGCCACATTGGTAAGCGTGCTGCTAAAGGTGTCGGTCACCACTTCCTCCACCCCGTTCACATCGCTCGTGAGGCGCGAGAGAATCTCACCGGTGCGTGTCGTGGTGTAGAAGCGCATGGAGAGATCCTGCAGGTGGGCGTACAGGGAGAGGCGCAGGTCCCGCATCACCCGCTGGCCGATGGTCGCATTGAGGTAGCCCTGGGCCAGGTTGATCAACCAGTAAAGCAGAGAGGTAGTGATCAGCACGAGGGCCAGGACGGTGAGCAGGAAAAGATCCTTGTGTGGAAAAGCGTGATCGATTATCAACCCGCTGACCAATGGGTTAATAGCAAGCAGAAAGGTCATCACGATGATAGCGACCACGACCAGGGTACAGTGTCGCCAGTAGGGAAGAAAGGTCCGTCCCACGCGGCGCAGGGTTGAGGCATGGACGCGCTGTTTCTGAGTATGCTGGTCGTCATGCATGTTAGTCGTCTTATTCTCCAGCCTCATTCTGCCAGTAGTTGCCTCTGGAGACAGGCGATGCGTTCTTCGAGACGAGTATGGAGCGCAGTTAGCACCACCATCTGGTGTTCGACATCATGGAGTTTGTCTTGATAGACCTCCAGCAGCGCTTCTTCACAGTCCGGCAGCGGTTGTGGGAAAGGAGAGGTTCCGGTGCAATGGAGGATCTCCTCGATCTGCTCGGTAGTGAGGCCGAGCCTCAGGTACATCTGGATGGTGTGCACGCGTTCGACGGCTTCCTCATCGAGGTCGCGGTAGCCATTCTCCAGCCGGCGAGCGCACAGCAGCCGTTTCTGTTCATAATAGCGCAAGGAACGTATACTCACTCCTGTGCGGCGGGATATTTCACTGATACGCATGAGTTCCTCTCCTTTCCCGAATGCTCACCCTCAGTATAAACTATGCCATTAATGTCAGAGTCAAGGGATCTCATGGTAGGGGCGATGCTTGCCATCGCCCTGCTGTCACCCTTGATGTGAGAGACAGCCATGTAGGGGCGATGCTTGCCATCGCCCTGCTGACCATGCCTCACCTATCACGTGAACCTTGACTCCTCCCCCGACCATCCTCCTCTGCCCGCCTCATGCTGACGCGCCGGTATAGTGCCGCAGGCCGAACAGCCAGAACCTGCGCGAGAGCACCAGGGCGAGCAGCGCGAACAAGACAACCCCCAGCAGTGTAGACCATGCCAGTTGGCCTATCAGCGCCTGCGCTGGTATCGTCGTGGCGACTGTCACGGGCACCAGGAAGGTCAGAGTCCAGCGCAGCCATGATGGGTAAATGCTCACAGGCCAGCGCCCCGCCTGGTACAAGTCCTGGAAGATCACCAGGATGTTCTCTACATGCACGAACCAGAAGGAACAGGTTGCCAGCACGAGCCAGAAACTGTAGACAATACAGCCTCCTGCCACCAGCGCGACCAGGAAAGTGAGCACCTGCCCCGCCCCCAACGCCGCACCGGGATGGGCCAATGCAATTCCTACCACAGCAAGGCCAAGCACGATATCGCACAGCTTCCACATCTGCAACTGGCGAATGCTCACGAGAAACTGCGCATCTTCCGGCTTGAGCAAGGTAAAGTCCAGCGTTCCCTGGTGGACCTCGCGCATCAACTGCTGCATGCAGGGCTGGATGATCAGGTTGATGACGCCGCCAACGAGCTGGTAGACGCCCAGCAGCACCAGGATTTGCGCTGGATGCCACTCGTTCAGCGTGCTGGTGTGCCCGAAGATCACCGCCAGTCCCAGCAGGCCAAAGCCAAGCGAGAGCAGCGATTGGAAGATCTGCGTGTAGAAATTGCCGCGATAGGCAAGCTCGCGCAGGATATTGAGCTGCAAGAAGCGCCGCAACAAAGCGATATATCTCATGCTCATGCCCCCGTTCCTGAGTAACGGCGTAGCCCATGGCGCCAGAGCACAGTCATCAGGGCCAGGCTTAAACAGAGCCATATTGCCTGGGCAGCCAATCCCAGTAATATTGCCTGCCGGTCCAACTGTCCCAGCAGGAGCTGCACCGGAAATGCCAGCATCCACTGGAAAGGGAGCATTTGCGCCAGCACCTGCACGGGGGCCGGGAAGAGCGTAAGTGGCCCCATCTGGCCCGAGAGGAAAAACAGTGCGACATAGTAAAGTTGGAGCACAGCCATCAGCTGCGTCATCCAGAAAGCGCTCAGCCCCAGCGACCATTCCACCAGGAAGCGGATGGCGATAGCCAGGGCCAGCGAGGGGAAGAACAGCAGTAGCGAAAGCCACGTGACATGGGCAGTTGGGTGAAACACGAGCGCCAGCACTCCGGCTGTCGGGAGCATCACTACCAGCATCATCCACTTGTAGGTGAGATTCTGCGCGACGTCCGCGTGAATGGGGTGGATAGGCCGCAGCAGCAGCGGAGAAAGTAATCCCTGCCGCACGCGCCCCTCGAATTCATAGTAGACCCAGTTGTCCGTCAGGTGATTAACCAGCAGCAGGACCAGAAAGTAAGCGGCAAAGTCGCCTGCCCTATAGCCATCGACCACCCCGCCGTTCGCCCTGGCAATGGTTGACCAGACTACCAGGTAGATCACCGGCCCCAGGACCATGTCAAGCAGCCAGAGCACCGACGAAGCCCGGTATTGCAGGTACATGAGGAACGACGTTTTGAGGTGTGCGCGGTAGACCCCCATGATAAAGCGGGCTCCCTCGATCAAGCGGGGAGATACAAACAAGGCTCTCATGCTATAACCTCCTTCCTGCGCTCATTACCTGCCCCCAGGTAGGATACCTGCTCGATCACCTGTTCGATCGGAGGGTCCTCGATCGTGAGATCGCTGATTGTGTGTTCCTCTAGTAGGCGCTGTACGACCCTTGCAGTAGCTGCCTTGTGTACACGCAATTTCACCTGCCCCTCTTCAGTGGAGATGATCTCGCCAAAGGCGGCAAGGCTGGATACTTCATCAGGCGTCTTCACGGTGATCGTCTTGTGGGAGGAGAAGCGTTGTGCCAGTTCACGCAAGTCCCCATCGAAGAGCACCTGCCCGCAGTGAATGACGATCACGCGGCGACACAACGCCTCCACATCGGCCATGTAGTGGCTGGTAAGCAGGATGGTTGCCTCATAGCGGCGATTGTATTCGGCGATGAATGTACGGATGCGCCGCTGGCTGGTCACATCCAGCCCGATGGTGGGTTCATCGAGAAAGAGGACGCGCGGGCGGTGCAGGAGCGCGGCGGCGAGTTCACACTTCATGCGCTCGCCCAGTGAGAGAGTGCGGACGGGTTTTGTCAACAGGGGACCGAGGTCGAGCAGCTCGGTGAGTTCTCCCAGGGTACGACGGTAAGTTGACGCATCGATGCGGTAGATAGCCTGGTTGAGCGCAAACGAATCGATGGCAGGAATGTCCCACTGCAGCTGGTTGCGCTGCCCCATCACCAGGGCGATCTGCTGCAGGAATGCCCGCTCGCGCCGCCAGGGAATGTAACCAAGTACAGTAGCTGTGCCGGTGGTTGGATAGAGGAGCCCTGCCAGCATCTTCAGCGTGGTCGTTTTGCCGGCGCCATTGGGTCCGAGAAAGCCAACGATTTCACCGGCAGCGAGGTGAAAGGTGATACCATCTACGGCGATGACCTCACTGGTGGCGCGCCGCACGACGCTGCGCAGCGCCGCCTTCAAACCGGCATCACGCCTGGAGACGGTGTAGCGCTTGCCCAGATTGCACACGTCGATCGTGCAGGAATGACCCATCAGTATCTCCCTTCTCCTTTGGTCTTGGCCTGAGCGAAGCTGAACTAGACGCGCTGTAGCCCCCGATTATGAAGTTTAACGACCAGCTTTGGTTGTGTCATGCTGAGCGAAGCGAAGCATCTCTGCGCTCCTCAAGAGAGACTCTTCGCTGCCCCTTCGCGGAGTTTCCCCTTGAGCGAAGCGAAGGGCTCAGGGCTGCGGCTCACTCAGGGTGACAAGTATTACCAATGGTTGCTTGTGAAACTTCATTATCGAAGGATGTTGGCAAGACCGGTATGTGCCTGCCATGCATGAAGAATATCAGGTAAACAAGTCTGGATCTTCTTCATTGACCTGGATGAGGAAGCCATCAGGGGCCTCAATCATGACGTAGCGACCGAACGTTTCATCGAGGATGGGGTGATCGGTCGTGAACCCCGCCGCGGCCAGACGCTCCAGGAAGGTCTCGAGAGGTTCGTGGCTGTTGAGTGAAAGTTCGACGCTGCGACTGCGACCGAACTGACTCGACGGCTGATCAGATTGGTGCAGCCCCAGCACGGCATCGCCGAGCTGCAGCTCGATCCATTCCCGCCCCCGCTCGACAGCTATAGGCTTCATGCCCAGCGTTTGATAGAATGGCAGCACTGCATCGGTATTGCGGACATAGACAATAGTCATCAGGGTTAGCCTGGCCTGCTGCGCCGATTCCTCCGCTAGCGGGGCTGCTTGAGGCAGCGAAATCGCCTGCGTTTCGCCCCGTTGCTGTCGGACATATGCTGCAAGTGCCTCTGCAACGAAATCGGAAAGCGATTCACCTGCATCCACAGCAGCATGTTTCACCTGGCGAATGAGGTCCGGCGGCAGGTAGATATTGAACTGTTGTTTCTTCTCGATGCTCATACTAGTATGCTAGCATACTAGTATCAATTTGTCAATACTTGAGAACCCTTGACAACCACCTCTTTTTCTCTTATACCGGTTTTATCAAAACGTTTTAGTAAAACCATCATGCCCATGATGAAAACGATAGTGGAAGAGAGCACATGCCATGTATGAATTACTTGTCCTTGCTCTGCTGCTGCATTGGCCGCTCTATGCCTATCTGATCGCAGACATCGCCAATCACATCATTGGACCGTGGGAGCACATTAGCAGGGGCACGCTCTCTTCCCTCTTGACCAGGTTAGAGCAGGCCGCTTTGATTACTCCTGCGGACGCGACCCTGGTTCCCTTTCCCCTGGATCGTCCCTCGCGCGTGTTTGCCATTACTCCTGCCGGACGCGAACGCTTTTACCAGCTCATGCTGGATACCACCTCCAACCAGGGAACCTACCAGCGGCTTTTCCATATTAAAGCGCTCCACCTGGAGTACGTCTCACCGGAGGATCAAGTGGCGCTAGTGGATCATTACGTGAGTTACTGCCAGATGGGCCTACATTACCAGCAAGCCCAGGCGCAGGATTTTGCGACCAACCCGCTGAAACAGGAATCTGTAAGCCCTGCCTACCGCACCACGGCGCTTGAGCTAATGGACCTGATCGCCCGGCAGTGGCAACTCGAACTCACCTGGGCACAGCGCCTTCGTGAGCGGATCGTCTCATTGCAGTCGAACGAGGCACAGCGTCCTGGCTCACTCACACCCGAGCGGAGGTAAACAGATGTCCAATCATACTAAGCTCCCCTGGTGGCTCAAACCGGCAAATCGTATCATCATTGCCCTCTACCGCCTTGGGTGGGCCTTTGGTGCCTGGTATGTCCTTTCGGTCCCTGGACGCAAGACCGGGAAACTGCGCAGCACACCGGTGTCCGTGCTGGTAGTGGATGGCCGGCGCTACATCGTCACCGGCTTTGAGACAAACTGGGTAAAGAACGTGCGAGCAGCCGGCCGGGGCTTTCTCACCCGCGGCGGCAAGAAGGAACGCGTAGCACTCGTCGAACTGCCGGTCGAGGAGCGCCCTCCCATCCTACGCGAATTCCCCCGCCAGGTGCCGCACGGCGTCCAGTTCTTCGAGCGGTTGCTCGGCTTACCCAACGATCCAGAGGCGTTCGCAGAGGCTGCGCCGCGCTGCCCCGTGTTCAGCGTCAACAGCGTATCAGAAGCTCGTATGAAAGAAGTCGCTAATTCGTCCTCTTCATGATGGCATTTACCATGGCCAGAAATATGAAGAAGTTGGGAATGTTAGCGGCCTGTATGGAAGACCAGCTCAACCATTTACCCTCTTTCTTCACTATAACTGTACCATTGTTCACCCTGAACTCTTTGATCTGGTCCCAGGTAATTAGCTCTTTACTATTGCTCACTCCCTGCATGCTCACGCTCAGGGGACCGAAGGTAACAGTGCTGCCTGCCTTAAAAGCGGCGATGGTCTCCGGCAGCCTGACGCGAGTCACCATGTCACTGATGACATTGCCTGGTCGTTCGACGTTGGTAATCCTATCGTTGAGCACGACCTGCCTACCATCCAGGCCGCGAACGGTGTACTTGTGTTCCGTGCCTACGTAAATGCCGTTCATGTACCGCCTGGTAACGCGCTGCCACATGCACTCGATCTGGTCCCAGCGGAAGGCATCGAGCTTATTGCCTCTCGAGAAAGCAAAACCCTCGGAGCCGACATAGACACGCCACGAGCGGTAGATGAGAGGATAGAGAAAGAAATAGAGGGCCGCCAGCAGAAACACCACGCCGACACCAATCACCAGGTAGGCGTTGTTGATATCATTGCTATTCCGGGGCGAGGTGAGCATCTCATACGCAAAAAAGCCAAAGCCGCCCGCCGCAACCAGGGATATGATGCCACAGAAGAGTGTCATTCTCGTGAGCTGCACTCCATACTCCTGTTGTGGTGTCCCCAGGTGATAGGTCGCTGCCAGTTGCTCTGCTTTCACCGAAGGGGATTGATCCTGCGTCACTTGCATCGATTGGGACATACGTGATTCCTCCTATCTATACAGCATAGCAAAATTTGCTCGCACCCACACTACCAGCAAAGCATACGCACGTCAATACTTTAGGGGAATAAACGGCTATTTTTTACTAGAGAGCAAAACAGAATGGTTCACCCCACCCCTCCCATCATCCCCTGCACAAAACGTAATTCATCGCGATTCACCATATGTCCCATACGCGGGTACAACCGCGCCGTCACATCCCCGCCCAGCCTCCGCAGCACCTCGGCCGACTCTTCCACCCGCTCCCTTGGAATATGCGGATCCACATCGCTGCATCCCAGGAAAACCGGCGTCCTCGCCAGCGAGCCAGCATAATCCCGTGGCGTGCCGTCGGGACCGATCAACCCACCGCTCAATCCGACCACGCCGCCGTATCGCCGCGCGTTGCGTGCCGCGAACTCCAGCGTCAGGCACGCGCCCTGCGAGAACCCCAGCAGCATCGTACGCTCCGCCGGAATACCCGCCCCCGCCAGACGCTCCAGTAACGCGGCAATCACCGCCAGGCCGGACGACAATTCTGGCTCATTGCTCGCTAGCGGCGCCAGAAAACTATTCGGGTACCACGCGTGCCCGCTCGCCTGCGGCGCCAGAAAAACAAACCCGGGCTGCTTCAACTCCGCCGCCAGCTCCAGGATATCCTCCGCCGAAGCCCCGCGCCCGTGTATCATAATCATCGCCGCTCGCGCCTTCTCCAACGCCTCGCCCGCTGACCTTATCCGATGCTTCGCTCATACTATCATCTCCAAAATACTATATAGGTGGTACTGAGTTTTCACAAAATGGCGTGGCTACAGTCGTAGCCGCGTGATTCTGAGCTTTCACAACGATGAACCCATGAAAGCAAGCTGGTGGTTGCGCGGCGCTGGTGCTAGCCGCGTGATTCTGAGCTTTCACAACGATGAACCCCCCTTGGCCGAGCGAAGCGAAGGCAAGTGCGTAGCTGCGAGATTTATCGCGCCCGGGGTGGGGAGTGGAACATATCCCATTTATTTTGTCAACATTCATTATCGCGCCCTAGCTGCAACCTCGTGATCAATCAGTGGCCCATCACTCATAACCAGATTATTTTGCTCAACCTCGGCATTACCACGCATCCCGCAGCAGCGCCTCGATCTCCGCCTCGTCCCTAATCGGCCGCGGATTGCTCTGTACCGTGCGACTCACAAACGCCAACCGCGCCAGGCGAGGCAGTTCCGCCTCCACCACGCCCGCGTCACGCAGCCGCTGCGGCAGACCCATACTGCCGATCAACTCATAGACCCTCGTAATACCCTCCTCGGCCGCTGCCTCAGCGCTGCGTCCCTCGAGCGAAATGCCCATCGCCCCGGCAGCCTCCGCCAGTTGTGGAGCCGTAGCGTCAAGATTGAAGCGCATCGCGTGTGGCAGAATAATACTATTGGCAATGCCGTGAGGCACGCCGGCCGTCCCGCCCAGCACATGGCACAGCCCGTGATGCAGCGCCATCGTCACATGTGCCAGCGCCGTGCCCGCCATGTACGCCCCCAGCAGCATCTCGCCGCGCGCCTCCACGTCATCACCCCTGGCATAGCAGCGCGGCAGCGCAGAGCTAATCGCGCGCACGCCGCGCAGCGCCACCGCCGTGGCGAGCGGATTGCGCGTAACCGAGTACAGCGCCTCGATGCAATGTGCCAGCGCGTTGATCCCCGTCGATGCCGTCAACTCCCGCGGCAGGTGCAGCGTCAGCAGCGGATCATAAATAACCAGCTTGGGCACAATCTTCGCATCGGTCACAGTAATCTTGCGCGCCATACCATCCGCGTGTTGCGTCACCCCGTACACCGGCGTCATCTCCGATCCCGCGTACGTCGTGGGAATAGCCACCACCGGCACCAGCGGCTGCTCCGTGGGAAAAGTGGCTCGTGCCGCTTTCCCGCCGCGTTTCTCTTCCAGCGCCATACTCACCGCCTTCGCCAACCCGATCGGGCTGCCGCCGCCCAACCCGATCATCGCATCAACCTCGTGCGCCTCTGCTAGCGACAGCGCCTCTGCCACCTGGAAATCGGGCACGTGTGGCTGCACACCTTCATACACCGCCACCAGCCTCTCCCCCAGCGCCGTTTCCACCGCCGTAATCGTCCCATCGCGCCGCAGCGACCCCGTAGCGCACAGCATCAACCTCTGCCAGCCAAACCCTGTCACCTCCTCGCTCAACCGCGCCAGCGACCCCGCCCCGAAAATAACCTGCTGCGCATAACTGGTATAGTGGAACTCGTTCATAGGCTTCTCTTTCAAATAAGAACCACACGTGCATTCTTCCTGTCAGTATAACATTATCACCTGCCATTGTGCCGCTTAGCCTTACTATTACCTTCCCTCAAGAGCGCCGATTCATGATATAATTGCTGAGCGCGCTTCGACATTTCACTTGGCATGCCGGGCCCGAAATTTGTAACCTGGAGGATCGAGTCATCATGCTGCCACGATTAAAGCACATCTTACAACCAATCATGCCTCCATTGTGCAGCGTGATTCTTGCTATGCTGCTGATCGCATGTGGCGGGGGCGGAAGCAGCACCTCTACACCGACGCCGACACCATTGCCAACGCCGACACCTATCCCCGTGACTACTTTCACGGGTAATGGCTACACGATTAATTATCCCCAGGCTTGGAAAGCCGCAAGCGCCTTCGGCAATGTGAGCTTCACTGATAGCACAGCTATCTACCACTTGAATATTATGTTGACGCCCGATCCCAATGGCCTTAACACTGCGAATGCTCTCGCAGATACTCTAATAACAGGGATCAGAGGCGGGCTAAAGAATCCACAGACGGAGGATGTTGCACCTACTACGACAGTAGGGGAGAGACCTGGAGTCAAAGATCTGCGTCTGGTATGACTACACAAAATGGTCAGAGTGTAGTTGTGCAGGTAGTAGTGATTGTAGGCATTCATCCGGCCAACTCTCCCATGAGCAAAGGTTTTATAATTGTTTATTCGACTACCAAGTCGCTATTCGTTCAGGCAAATACCACCTATTTTCAACCAATGCTGCAATCGTTCAAGTTTACCTAAGGCGTGTGTGATACTTGTGTGAGAGTCAAGAGGAGGAGATTTCGCTAAGGCAGATAACTTCTCAGTAGACCTGGCAGCTTCCCTGGGACAATTTCTCCCGGTCGGCGTTATTCTTACCGGATGCGGCATCTTGATCGCGCTTGCTGGTCTGTTTGGTTGGTTTGCCATCCAGGAGAAAGCCTCCGCACAACCAGAGGCACATCCTCAAATTTCCTCCCCAGGTCTTGCCTCCACCCCAACTTAGGGCTATAATGAAAGCCAGAGCACGAGGAAACACAAGCAGATGATAGTTCTACACGCACTCTGGCACAATCTATTCCCCGGCAAACTGCACATCTGGGGAGAATCATCCAGCCTGCCCGCCGCCGCCAAACGCGGTGGGCGTCCTGCAGAGCGGACTCCAGGACGGCATCCCTTCACCCTGTCTCACGACACCTTGATGGAAGCCATCGGCGAACTCGCGGGCAGCCTCCTCTTGAAGAGCGCCGCCACAGACACGCTGACCTTGCGCCTGCCATCGTCTGCAAAAGGACCCTTGCCCTCCCCTCAGCTCGTCCTGGAAGATGAGAGTATTGACCTCAAAGCCACCGGCCTCAAGCCCTGGCACGTCAGCACGCTGACCCTTGCCCCGGCTCCCGCCCTCGACTTCCTCCTTGCCCTGCCCAATAATGCGCCGCGTGCCG
>WNGH01024012.1_pt1 | contig 13978 bp, 15 predicted proteins | sample 5400631 | NCBI WGS metagenome assembly WNGH01 (sample SAMN13153373, study PRJNA577476) | soil metagenome | isolation source: 115 cm soil or saprolite under Garry oak tree replicate 1 | place: USA:California | collected 2016-06-15
AGCTGGTCGTTGCGGATGCGATGCAGCCGTACCGGTGCGCCGGGCGTCACCATAAAATAGAGCAGCGGAGCCGGCAGGCCGTCCATCGGCGAATGGCGCGGGCAATCCGCCCGGTGCGATTTGCTTTTCACTGGTGAAGGTCACCCGCACGAACCCGCACGTTGCGTGCGGCTTGAGCTTCAAAAGATTGCGAACCTCGTCGGCAGTCAGATCATCGGTCATCTTTCAATCGCAGCTTAACACGTCGGCGGCCGCGTTTTAACTCACGCGTCTCCCTACTTGAACATCGAACGTCCAACATCGAACATCCAACATCGAACGGCCAATCGCTGAATGAACGTCGAAAATCAAACCATAAAGGCTAAAGATCGAACGGGCATGATCGACGTCATCGCGTACGATACGAAAACCGGCGAAGTCGTGTTGGTGATGAAAGAACCCGACGGCTGGGACGGTTCGGACGCGCGATTGCTCGGATTGCAGGATCGATTCAACGCTTACGTTTCATTTTTGCTCGACGGCGAGATGGCGAGCGAACATCCGGAGCTTGCCGGCAAGCCGGCCCGAATCGAGCTGCGGTGCGCGCACATGCCCGACTCGCGTGCGCTCGAATTGCTTGGCATGATTCACGATCGGCTCGCCTTCCAGGAAATTAAAATGGAAGTCGTCGTCGCTGGGGAGTGACGGCCCCGCGCCGACTTAGTATTTCAAAAACGAGATAACCGGTGTCCGCCCAAGTTTTTCGCGACCGTGAAGGAATTCCAGCTCAATTAAGAACTGCGCTTCGAGGAGTTTGCCGCCTGCCTTTGCGATCAACGCGGCAGCAGCGGCGGAGGTTCCGCCGGTCGCCAGCAAATCATCGACTAACACGATTTGCTCGCCCGGTGTCATGGCATCGATGTGCATTTCCATTTCCGCTTCCCCGTACTCGAGCGAGTACTTCGCGATCTCAGTCTTATAGGGCAATTTTCCGCGCTTCCGGATCGGGATAAACCCGACGCCGAGTTCATACGCGACTGCCGATCCAAAAAGAAATCCACGTGCGTCAATCCCGACGATTTTGTCGATCTTTTTTCCGCGGCAGCGCTCTAAAAACAAGTCAATCGACGCGTGAAACAGGGCGTGATCGCTCAAGATCGGGGTGATGTCTTTGAAAACGATTCCCTTTTTCGGAAAATCAGGAACGTCACGAACGCCCGCGCGCAATTTGTCGATTAAGCCCGCCATCACCGCTGGGATGCTAGCGTTCCGTTACCAAACGTCAACGGACCGCATGCTCCTGGTAAATTACGTCTCGACCGCGGGCGCCGCGGGTTTGTAAATCCAGAATGTGACGAGGCCGAGTAGAATAGTTTGCGCGATGCCGGCGAAAAACCATTTCGCAGCAATTGAGCCAGGCATTGGCACGACAACATACATGATGAGTGCCCAGACTCCCGAGAAGAGGCCCATCAGGACGCCGTAGCCAACGGCGCAACTGATCTTACTCGTGCGTTCGGCGAAGCCTTTTGCCCAAAGGATCACGAAAGTGATCACGAACAAAAGTTGAGCGCCGAGCATCCAAGCCATGCGGGATGTCATTTCGACATCGGTGCGCCAGAGCTGTTGCGTGGCGCGGTAATCGGGCGTCATCCAGATCCCGTGGATAAGAAAATCAGTCACCCAAAGAACGATAAATGCGACGACAATGGCAAGAATAAGACGTTTGATGTTCATATTGACCGACGGTTGTAAAGATTTCTGCGCGAAAGCGCAAGGAAACGACGGTTTGCCAAGCTCCTGCGCAGCTTTTACACTTAACTTTCTTGGTGGATCGACTCCTTCTCATCCTTTCGACGCTTTGCTTTCTCGCGGCAGTCGTGCGGACCATTGTCGCTTTACGGGCGGGCATTTTCCGGCCGGGACAATTCAATTTTCTCGCAATCGGACTCGGATTTATTTTTCAGACGGCATTTTTATCAATTCGCGGTCACACGCTCGGTCGCTGCCCGCTGACGAACTTGTTCGAGGTGTTCATCTTTCTCGCGTGGTCGGTGGCGCTGATTTACATGTTGGTCGGCCCGGCCTATCGCCTGTCGCTGATGGGCGCATTTACGGCGCCCCTGGTCGTTTTGCTGCAAGGTTTTGCTTTGATTACGCCAATTGACGTCAGGCATCCGGTGAAATTGCCGGCCAATCCGTGGCTGGAATTTCACGCCTCGATTTCGTTGGTGTCCTACGGGGCGTTCGCGCTCGCTTGCATCGCAGCGATGATGTATCTGGTGCAGGAGCGCCAGCTCAAGACGCATCAATTGCATTCGATTTTTTATCATCTTCCGCCGCTGACCGATCTTTTCGGAGCAATCACGCGACTTCTTTGGTGGGGCTTTGCGCTTTATACGATTGGACTGGTGAGCGGTTTCTTCGTTGGGCGTCCGTTACCCTATGGGCAAGTAGTCTGTGCTTTTGGTGTCTGGCTGCTTTACGGCGCAATCTTGCAGGGCCGGCATCTTCGCCGGCTTGCGCCGAAACACGTGGCGGCGTTATGCATCATCGGATTTAGCGCTGCGCTGACACTTCTTTGGGGTATCACCTTCACCGCGCAAACGCACCCGTTGCCATGAACCTTTTCTGTGTCGGCTTAAGCCATCACACCGCGAACGTGGAAACGCGCGAACGTTTCGCTGGCCACGCTGAGACCGATTGCATCCTGCGCCGGGCAGGATGCGCGGAAGCATTGGTTCTTACCACGTGCAATCGCGTGGAGGTTTATGGCGCCGCCGAGGCGCGCGTGCCGACAAAAGAGATCGCATGCTGCCTCGCGCGCAAGACCGACAACGAATCTCGCGAAGACGCAACGGAATTTTACAGATACGAAGACGCGGACTGTGCGCAGCACCTCTTTCGAGTTGCTTCAGGCCTCGATTCGATGGTGGTAGGCGAGACTGAAATACTGGGCCAGGCGAAAAAGGCGTACGAATCGGCGCGCGCCTCCGGTGCGGCCGGACCTTATCTGCACCGTTTGTTCCAACGAGCGTTTCGCGTGGCCAAGCAAGTTCGCACGCATACTGAAATCACGCGTGGCTCGGTCTCGGTCGGGTCGGTCGCGGTTGATCTTGCCCAGAGAATTTTCGGCCAACTGAGCAATCGAAAAGTGCTTGTGTTGGGCGCAGGTGAAACCAGTGAACGCACGGCACGGGCCCTTGTTTCTCGCGGCGTGACCGACCTACACGTGAGCAATCGTTCGAGTGAGCGCGCCCAGGAACTGGCACGACTGGTCGGCGGTCAGGCTGTTCGATTTGATGACTGGCCGGAGCAATGTCGCGCAATCGATATCTTGATTACATCGACATCTTCCGAAACGCCTTTGCTCACTCCGGAAAACCTTGCACCGATGTTACGCGATCGCATCGATCGTCCCCTTTTCATTATCGATATCGCGGTGCCGCGTGACGTCCATCCAAACGTAAATGAAATGGAGGGCGTTTATCTTTACGACATCGATTCCCTGCAATCGGTCGCGGAGCAATCGCTTGCGCTTAGACGCCAGCAAATTAGCGTCGCGGAAGCAATCATCGCCGAACATGTCGCGGATTTTGGTAAATCGATTTCCCGTAAATCAAATTGTAAAACGCCGAGTACCGACCATCGAGCGTTGGGAGAAACTCCGCTGCGCACCTCGGAATTGTGACGAGGGAAGCCAGCGGCTTCCCCTACAGAATACCGACGCTACATTGTCGGGATGGTCAATAAGATCGTAATCGGAACGCGCGGCAGCGAACTGGCTCGAGCCCAAGCGCGGATGGTGGAGGAGGAATTGCGCGAGAAATGGCCGGATCTTGCGATCGAAACGAAAATCATTCGGACCGGCGGTGATGAATCGCACCCGAAAACTGGAGACATGCGCCAGGGACGAAAAGGACTGTTTACCGCAGAAATCGAGCGAGCCCTCCTCTCCGGGGATGTTGATGTTGCAGTGCACAGTGCGAAAGATTTGCCGAGCGAAACGAACCCGAGCGCAGAGATCGCAGCGGTTCTTCCGCGTGCACCAATGGATGACGTGTTGGTTGCGAAACAGCCGGGCGGTTTAACCTCGCTTCGGGAAGGTGCGACCATCGCGACCGGTAGTGTGCGAAGGAAACATCAGCTTTCCTGCAAACGTCCGGACCTCAAGATCGTCGATCTTCGCGGCAATGTGCCAACTCGCTTGCGCAAACTCGCGGAGAACGATTGGGATGCGATCGTGCTCGCCCGCGCCGGACTTGAGCGGCTTGGACTCTCGCTGGCGCAGAACCAAATCAGTTTCGAAGGCCGGCAGTTCTTTATTGAGATTCTTCCGCGCGAAATCTTTCTTCCCGCAGGCGGGCAAGGGATTATCGCCCTTCAAATCCGTGCTGATGATGAAAGCGCAAAAGCCATTGTCGATCTTGCGAATGATCACAAGACGTTGCTTTGCTTGCGCGCAGAGCGAGAATTCCTGCGTCTCTTAGGAGGTGACTGCCAATCGCCGGTTGGCGTGCTGGCGACAATTGAGAACGACATCATGAAATTACGCGCGCAGGTTTTTAAGCACGGTTCGAGGGTGCCGCGCGCAGGCAAAGTGGAAAGCGAGCGCGACGATGGCGAGCGTATCGCCGCGGAGCTGGTGCGACAGATCAATGGAGAGCAGGAGTAAAAGCAAGAGCAAAGACGAGAACGGAAAGGTTTATCTCGTTGGAGCAGGTCCGGGCGATCTCGGTTTGGTGACATTGCGGGCCAAGGAATGCATTGAGCAGGCGGATGTGATCGTCTACGATCACCTTGCAAATGCGGAAATGCTCGGCTGGGCCCGAGCCGACTCGGAATTGATTTTCGCTGGCAAAAAGGCGGGTGAGCACACGCTGAGTCAGCAAGAAATCAACGCGTTATTGGTCGAAAAAGCGGACGGAGGGAAACAGGTCGTTCGATTGAAGGGCGGCGATCCACTTGTTTTTGGACGCGGCGCGGAAGAGGCAAAGGCAGTCGTTGACGCAGGAATAGCCTGAAAGCGCGATCGATTACGCGGCGCTGGCGAAACTCGGCGGCACCCAAGTGATGTTGATGGGTGTGGAACGTCTTGAAGCAATTACGCGCGAAATGCTCAAGCAAGGCGTGCGTGCGGATTTGCCGGTGGCGCTCGTTCGTTGGGCTACTACTGGCCGTCAGGAAACGCTCACCGGAACTCTTCACGACATTGCCCAACGCGCTATCGACCGAGGCTTCGAGGCGCCAGCCGTGGCGGTATTCGGTGAAGTTGTCAAGTTGCGTAAAGACCTGAATTGGTATGAGAAGCGGCCGCTTTCGGGAAAACGGATCGTCGTTACGCGAACGCGCAAACAGGCGAGCGCGTTAAGCAACAAGCTGCGCGCCCTCGGGGCCCACGTGATCGAACTGCCGACGATCCGAATCGAACCTCCGAGCGATTTGCGCGCCTTCGCGGAGTTGGTGCAGGACGCGCACGCTTACGACTGGATCGTTTTCACGAGCGCGAATGGCGTCGAAGCGTTCTTCGAAATTTTCTTCAAGCTCTATGACGACGCCCGCGAGATCGGCGCGGCGCGGATCGCAGCCATCGGCCCGGCTACGGCGCAGCAGGTGAAAGACTTTCATCTGCATGTTGATCTTCAGCCGGAGGAATTCGTTGCGGAAGCGATCGTGCGTGAGTTTCAGAAACAGGGCGACGTCGAGAATTTGCGGATTCTGCTGGTGCGCGCAGAAAAGGCGCGGGATGTGCTTCCAAAACAGCTCTCAGCTTTGGGAGCAATTGTGGACGAAGGCTTCGCCTATCGCACGGTACCGGAGACCCGTGACATTACCGGCGCACGCCGGCAGCTACTGGAAGAAGGCGCCGACCTGATCACGTTTACCAGCTCTTCAACGGTGGAAAATTTTGTCGCGCTTGGGCTGACGTGGCCGAAGGGAATGCAAGTCGCGAGCATCGGCCCGATCACATCAAAGACTGCGCGCGATCACGGCTTGAACATAGATATCGAAGCGCGTCGCCACGACATCGACGGATTAGTGCAAGCAATCCGCAAGTTTTTCTCGGCGGACAAGCCTGCCAACCAATAAAGTTAGAACGTCGAGTTCCGGAAGCCGAAATCCGAAATCAAATTGTTAGGAGGGGTTGAATCGGAACTTCGTTCGACCACGTTTGGCGTTGGCTTTTGCTTTGCGGCGGCTTTTTTGCGAGGGCGTCTCGAACGCGCGCAGGCGCCGGACTTCCTCGAGAATGCCCTCCGCATCCAGCTTATTTTTGAGCCGCTTTAACGCGCGATCGACCGGTTCACCTTTACGAACGATCACTTCTGGCATCGATAATCACTCCTGTCCTCGGTTTAGAAATTGGGTGGCTGACGGGGCCGAGCCTACGCGGGCGAGGCCACCTCGTCAACTTTTGCGAAAATTCCCCCTGCCACGCTAGGCAAGGGGTTAGCCGTGGTCACTGTCGGTGATCTCCCATCGCAGAATGCCGCCCCTGCCGCCGCTGGCGCGCCGGAATGGGAAAGGCAAACGATCTGCGCCCTAATGCGCGAGCGGGTTGGCTGCAGTCGCCTTTTGGGTGACTTCTCGCCGGAGGGCGGTGGCGCTCCCACCGCGAGCACGGGTCCACCAGAGAACAATGGGCGAGGCGATAAAGATCGAGGAGTAAGTGCCGACGACCACGCCGATAATGATGGCGAGGGAAAAGTCGCGCAGCACCGCGCCGCCAAAGAAAAATAAGCACAAAATGGGGATAAGCGTCACCGTGCTTGTAAGAATCGTGCGGCTGAGCGTCTGGTTGATGCTTTCGTTCATGATCTGTTCGATGGACCCACGCCGTCCACTGGCCAGTCCTTCCCGGATCCGATCGTAAACGACAATGGTGTCGTTGATGGAATAACCAGCGATCGTTAGGACGGCGCCGACCATCGTCAGGGTCAGCTCGCGGCCAAGCAGCGAGAACATGCCGACCGTGATCAGCACGTCGTGCAAGAGAGCGACAATCGCACCAACCGCGAAGGAAAGTTCAAAGCGGAAGGTTACAAAAATTAAGATGCCGAGAATGCCGAGACCAAGCGCGATCAGAGAGCTCTTCGCGAGCTCACCGCCGACGAGCGCGCCGACGCGCTCCGAGCCTTCCACGTTAAAGCCGGCGCTTGGGTTCGCCTGGATGATTTGCTTTTCCACTTTGTCACTTGTGTTCAACGGAGTGCGGATAGTGATGTAACTCTTGCCGCCTTGGGCGGACTCCTGAATTGATGCGTCGGCAAATCCGATTGGCTTTAGGGCATTACGCACCTGTCCGATGTCGATCTTGCTCGGCGCGCTCAATGTGATCAGGTCGCCACCGCGAAAATCGACACCGAAGTTACGATCGCCGCGCATATAAAATGCCATCCCGCCGGCCGAGAGCAGCGCGAGCGAGCACATGCACGCGATAAAGCCTTTGCCGAGGAAATTGATGTTCTTCGATGAAATCAAATGCAACATCGAGATGCGCTTCAACTTTCCCGTATCGACAAACCAGCCGAGACAGTTTCGGCCGACGATGAGGGCCGTGAACAACGAGGCCAAAATGCCAAGGGTAAGGGCGATGGCGAAGCCCTTGACCGGGCCGCTCGCCTTCCAAAACAGAATCGCCGCCGTGATTAGGGTCGTCACGTTGGCGTCAAAGATGGAACTAAAAGCTTTCTCGTAGGCCGCTTTTACTGCGACCTTGAGCGATTTTCCGAGAGCCATTTCTTCGCGCAATCGTTCGTAAATGAGCACGTTCGCATCCACCGAAAGGCCAATCGTCAAAATAATGCCAGCAATTCCCGGTAATGTGAGGACGAAGTGAAACATCGTCAGCGCGCCGATAAGCAGGACGATGTTTATCAAGAGTGCGAGATTCGCGACGAGGCCGGGAATTTTGTAATAGATCGCCACGCAGACGAGCGTGATCACGAGCCCAACCAAGCCGGCGAGAATGCTTGCGCGAATCGAATCCATCCCGAGGGTGGGCGAGACGCTGCGCTCCTCCTCGATGCTCACCGGTGTTTGCAAGGGGTTCTCGAGCACGCTAGCCAGACCGCGCGCTTCCTCTTCCGAGAATTTTCCGGTGATGACAGCGTCGCCGCCATAGATCGCATCGCGAATGACCGGCGCAGATTGAATGAGGCCATCGAGAACAATTGCGAAGCGGTGGCCTTTGTATTGCTCGGTGATCTGACCGAACTTCTTGGCGCCTTCGCTGTCGAACTTCAGCTGCACGGTCCAGCCCTCGTTGCCGTAGTAAGCGTTCGATCCTGAAACCCGGTCACCGCCGAGGTCGGCTTTCTTTTTTACCAGCAAACGTTCCTCTATTGGTTTTTCATTCCCTTCGGCAGCGTGTTTGTAAGCCTCGATACGGTACTCCGGCGGGATCACGTCCTGTGTCGAGTCCCGGGATTTGGACGAGAATGCGATCGTTGCCGACCGGACTGATAATCGGTTCGCTCGCGCCAAAGTAATCGACGCGCTTTCGGATGACCTCGACGGCCTGCTCGAGCATGCCTTTGTTGATCGTCTTATCGCCGGGTACGAGCCGGATGAGAAAGGAGGTGCCACCTTGAATGTCGAGGCCAAGCGCGATCTTTTTCTCGGGGGGCCAGATCGTGACAATGCTGAACGCGACGAGCAAGGCGGTCAGCGTTAATGCGAGCAGACGCTTTCGCAGGCCCTGATCGGTCGCGAAATACCAGCCGAAGAGGACCAGCATGGCTAGTCCAATGAAAAATGTAAATGCGGGAGTCATTACATTTTTGATTTTTGATTTTCGATTTTCGACTGGGCCATCGGTTCAACCGTCTAACGTTTCAACTTCATTCAACTCTCCGCTGATTTTAAGACCGTTGTAACGGCTGATTTTTCCATCTCGATCTTTACGTTGTCAGCCACTTTCACAATTACCGTGGCGTCTTTTACGTTGGAGATAAGGCCGTGAATGCCAGCGCTGGTCACTACGCGGTCCCCGGTCTTTAGACTCGCCATTAATTTCTGTTGCTGTTCTTGGCGCTTTTTCTGCGGCCGGAACATGACAAAATACATGATGATGAAGATGAAAATGAACGGCACAAAAAATCCGATGCCGCCGCCCGGGCTCGTTGGAGGGGCCGCGCTTTGTGCCTGAGCCAGGAACATGTGAAGCATATCAAGAATCGGAGAGCGCACCTTAAGCACGAAAGCCTCCGCTGCAATCCATTAATCAACCCTGCCGTCCTGGGGCTGGTCGGCTATATGTTGACTCAACGACGTGGCGTGGGATCGTCGCGACAATGACGCAGCTTGGCAGGGCAATTATCATTAATGCTCGCCGATGATCGCGTGCAGTTGGCATGGACGCGTACCTACGAGCAAGGCAGATGCGTACTACCGTTATTTGTTACGCACAGGTCTTGCCGACTATCGAGCGACGCCGGGAAATCGCGATGTCTACGTGTTCCGTAGAACCGAAGGCCCAATCACGCATTTCGTGCTGACTACATTTTGGGAACCTTTTGACGCGATTCGAGCTTTTGCGGGTGCCGACTACGAGCGAGTCGCGCTACTATCCAGAGGACGACGAATATCTCTTGGAGCGCGAGCCGTATGTAACGCATGTTTTAGCTTCTGTCGGCGATCAAGCAGCCTAGGCAAAAGCAGTTCAGTTTGGAAACATTCGGGGGTTAGCAAGCATCAAAATGACGGCTGAGAAATACCGGCGGTTGGCGCTAGCGCTGCCAAATGTGGCCGAAGGTTCGCACATGGGCAATGTCGATTTTCGGGTGCGTGGGAAAATCTTCGCCACGCTGCACCCGCCGAGACTGAATCGCGGCGCGCTCAAGCTCACGATCGAGCAGCAGAAATCACTCATCGCGGCTGAACCTCTATGTTTCGCGCCTGCCGTCGGCGCTTGGGGCCGTAAAGGTTGGACGCTTGTCCAACTTCAGCGCGCAAACAGCGCAACCGTTCGGCGCGCGCTCGAAATGGCGTGGTATAACGTCGCACCAAAACGTCTAGCCGCGCAGTTCGATAAAAGCTAATCGCAAATTTTCTCTGTCATCCCGATCAAGAAACTAACCCGAGCGAAGCCCAGCAAGTGGGGCGGCTTGAGGAAGCTGCGAGACACATGGGCAGGCTGACGGCCGACTGAACGGGCGCGAACGAGCCAATCTTCTAGATCACCCTGATCCGAGGTCGACAACGCGCGTTCTGTAATTCGAGACAAAGCTCTTGCGAAATCCATCGAACGTTTTGTTCTCAATCGTGTCGCGCACTTGTTTCATCAGGTCGAGATAGAAATGCAAATTGTGCAGCGTGATCAAGCGCAGTCCGAGGATCTCTTCGGCCTTGATGAGATGACGGATGTAACCGCGGACGAATTCGCGACAGCTCGGGCAGGCGCAGTTTTCTTCGATTGGTTTCTTATCCAACGCAAACTCCGCATTTTTTAGGTTGATCGTGCCGTCCGCGGTAAAGGCCGTTCCATTACGCGCCAGGCGAGTTGGTAGCACGCAATCGAACATGTCGATTCCGCGCGCGATCATTTCGAGCAGCTGTGGTGGCGTGCCGAGGCCCATCGCATAACGCAATTTATTTTTTGGCAAAAACGGCTCGGCAGATTCCACGGCGCGCATCATTTCCTCTTCCGGTTCGCCCACGCTCACGCCGCCGATCGCGTAGCCATCGAAATCAAGATCGACAACCGCTTGCGCGCTCGATTTGCGCAGATCATCAAATGTCGCCCCTTGCACGATACCGAAGAGAAGCTGACGCTCGATGTCCGATTGCGGATTTGGGATTGCGGATTGCTCAGACGCTGTCGTTCGATGTTGGATGTTGGATGTTCGATGTTCGATGTTTTCTTCTCTCCATCTTTTACATCGTCTCGCCCAACGCGTGGTCATTTCCGTGCTGCGCGCCGCATACTCGTATTCGCAGGGATACGGAGCGCATTCGTCGAGCACCATCGCGATGTCGCTGCCGAGAGTTGCTTGAATTTCCATCGCGATCTCTGGAGTGATAAACGCGGGCGTCCCATCGACGTGATTTTGAAAATCAACGCCGTCCTCGGTGATCTTGCGTAATTTCGCGAGCGAAAAAATCTGGTAACCGCCGCTATCGGTGAGGATTGGTCCGTTCCAATTCATAAAGCGATGCAGTCCGCCAAAATGCCGGATGACATCGATTCCTGGTCTAACGAACAGGTGATAAGTGTTTCCGAGAATAATCTGCGCATCCAACTCGCGCAGCTCGCGCGGGCTGATCGCTTTTACGCTGCCTTGGGTTCCCACTGGAATGAATGCCGGCGTACCGATTACGCCGTGTTCTGTCGTCAACCGTCCACGTCGCGCCTTCGATTGGGAATCTTGTGCAAGAAGCTCAAACATTTCGGTTAAAAAGTGAGGTTCCTCGACTTCGCTCGGAATGACAATGGAACGAGGAAAATATTCTTGCAGCTCTGGAATTTCCCTCTATATTCAGCGTCTACCGCACAGGCGCGTGAGAGGAAATTGCGTGACCTGAGCGGGTTTTTTGTCGCCCGAATCACGATTTTGGGCGGCGCTTTGTTTAGAGAAAATGCCTACCATTAATCAGCTGATTCGAAAAGGACGCCGCAAGGTGTTGGTGAAATCGAAGTCACCGGCTCTGGCCGACTGCCCGCAGCGGCGGGGTGTGTGCGTGCAGGTGATGACGCGCACGCCGAAAAAGCCTAATTCTGCCCTGCGCAAAGTGGCGAAAGTGCGCTTGACGAACGGTCAGGAAGTGATTGCCTACATTCCGGGCGAGGGGCACAATTTACAGGAGCACTCAATCGTGCTCGTGCGCGGAGGGCGTGTGAAAGATTTGCCGGGCGTGCGCTACCACATTGTGCGTGGGACGCTCGATTCGCTTGGTGTTGACGGGCGCCGGCGCAGCCGTTCAAAATACGGTGCGAAGCGTCCGAAAGGCGGGGCCGGGGGAGGTGGCGGCGGCGCCAAGGAACCCGCAGCGAAAGAAGGCGCAGCGAAGAAATAATTTTGGATAGGAAAATCGACAATGTCACGGCGGCGGAAAGTTTACAAAAAAGAGGAGCGCGTCGATTCCCGCTACGGGAGTCCGGCGGTTGCGCGTCTTATTTCCACCGTGATGAAGCGAGGCAAGAAATCGCTCGCCGAGCGAATTGTTTACACCGCGATCGATAAATCACGCGAAGGTTCCGATTCGGTCGATCCGCTTGAAGTCTTAAACAAAGCGCTGGAAAACGTCCGACCGCGTCTGGAAGTAAAATCGCGGCGTGTGGGTGGTGCGACTTATCAAGTGCCGATGGAAGTCGCGCCGGCGCGTCAAGTCTCGCTGGCGATGCGTTGGATCGTGCAGTACGCGGATAATCGCCGCGGCGTGCCGATGGCCGAGGCGCTGGCGCATGAGATCAAAGACGCGGCTTCCGGCCAGGGTAACGCGATCAAGAAGCGCGAAGACACACATAAAATGGCGCAAGCAAACCGCGCGTTTGCGCATTTCCGCTGGTAAAGACCATGCCTGCTACGCTCGAACAAAAGCCTGCCACGAAAAATCCGAATTCGCCGGATCGTAAGTTTCCGCTCGAGCGCACGCGGAATATCGGAATTGCTGCGCACATTGACGCCGGCAAGACGACGCTGACCGAACGCGTTCTGTTTTACACCGGCATGATCCACAAAATCGGTGAGGTGCACGAAGGCACCACCGTAACCGACTGGATGGAACAGGAGCGCGAACGCGGCATCACGATCACGTCTGCGGCGACGACCTGCGCATGGACGCAACGGAAAGAAGAAGGCGTCTACAAAATTTTCGAAGGAATCAAGCAGCGCATCAACATTATCGACACGCCAGGTCACGTCGATTTCACCGCGGAAGTCGAGCGTTCGCTCCGAGTGCTCGATGGAGCGATTGCGGTCTTCGACGCCGTGGCAGGCGTGCAGCCGCAATCAGAAACGGTTTGGCGGCAGGCGACGAAATACAATGTCCCGTGCATTGGGTTCATCAACAAGATGGACCGCGTCGGTGCTGACTTTAAGATGTCGATCGACAGCATGCGCCAAAAACTTGGCGCGAACGCTTGGCCGGTTTTGCTTCCGCTCGGCAAAGAAGATCAGTTCAAAGGCCAGATCGACGTTATTAATAAGAAAGCGGTCATTTATTCGGACAGCGATCAGCTTGGTTCGACATATGAACTTGCCGATGTTCCAAAAGAGTATGTCGACCTTGTCGATAAAACCTACGCCGACCTTGTCGAACAAATTTCAAATCTCGATGACGAAGTCGCGGAAGCGGTGCTCGAAGAGAAACCGGTGACCCCGGAACTATTGAAGGCCGGCATTCGACGCCAAACTATCGCGAATAAGTTTGTGCCGGTCGTTGCCGGTTCTGCACTCAAGAATAAAGGCGTGCAGTACCTGGTCGACGCAGTAGTCGACTATCTGCCGAGCCCGCTTGATATTCCGCCAGCGAAAGGTCAGGATCCGGATAGCGGTGAGCCGATGGAAGCGCCGACCGATGACAACGGCAATTTTTGTTCGCTCGCCTTCAAGCTTTGGAGCGATCCGTTTGTCGGCAAGCTTGTCTTCTTTCGTGTTTATTCCGGCACACTTTCGAAAGGCGACACGGTTTACAATCCGCGCACGAACAAACGCGAACGCATTTCGCGGCTAATCCAAATCCAGGCGGATAAACGCGAGGACATTGAGACATGCTACTCGGGCGATATTGCCGCAATCGTCGGCATTAAGAATATCACCACGGGGGACACTCTGTGTGACGAAGATCATCCAATCCTGCTCGAGCCGCCGACGTTTCCTGATCCGGTCATTTCAATGGCCATCGAGCCAAAGACAAAATTGGATCAGGAAAAGATGGGCATCGCGCTGCAACGTCTTGCCGAAGAAGATCCGACCTTCCGCGTTTACACGCACGAAGACACTGGCCAGACGATCATTGCCGGGATGGGCGAATTACATCTGGAAATCATTCGCGA
>WNGH01008887.1_pt1 | contig 13976 bp, 4 predicted proteins | sample 5400631 | NCBI WGS metagenome assembly WNGH01 (sample SAMN13153373, study PRJNA577476) | soil metagenome | isolation source: 115 cm soil or saprolite under Garry oak tree replicate 1 | place: USA:California | collected 2016-06-15
CGCGAATATCAGAGTGATCAACCGTCGACGAAGCCGCTTCGACCGTCGCCTCGTCTGCTCCAGGAACAGAGACGCACCGACGCAATCTGACGTTGGTAGTTTGTAGTTGACAGGTCGTTCCATATCAGGAGCCTGTCCGAGCCATGGCATGGGCCGCGGACCGCCGCGCCGTCACATGACCCAGGCGTACCCCAGCTTGATGAACAGGGTCCGGTCCTTCTGCGTGAGGTCGACGAAGTCTTCGGTGGTGCGGTTGTCCGAGTAGCCGACGTAGATGAGGGTCTGCGGATTGATCTTGTACGAGTAGAGGAGCTGGGCGAGGAGCTCGCGCTCGTGCACCTGCACGCCGTCCGGGTTCAGGACCGGATCGTAGAGGGAGGTGTTGCGATCGATGTCGGTGTATTGAACGATGGCCCGCCCGAAGGTGCGCACGCTGAACTGGTAGATCAGCCGGAGCTGCGTCAGGTTGGCCTGGTACAGCCGGCCGCCCGCCACGTTCAGCCGCTCGAACGTCTCGTCGATCTGCGTGTGAAAGTGCCGGCCCAGGTCGAGGGTCAGGCCGGGCACGACGCGGAACAGCCGGCCCGGGCGGTCGTTGTCGTAGTCGACCGCGTCGCCGAACTTGCCGCCGAGAGAGAAGGTCAACGCACCGCTCGGACGCATGTTGAAGAAGAACTCTCCGACCGTCTTGTCGTAGGTCGTGCCGTCGAAGAACTCCTTCTGCGCGGCGACACGCGTGAACAGAAACGACTGCAGGGGACCGAACAGAAGACCGTGCACCCCGATGTCGCTGTCGGTCAGCATGCCGTCGTGGTCCAGGGTGCGGTATCCCCAGACGCCGAAGATGAGCCGCGTGTAGAAGCTCTCGGGCCGTCCCCAGGTCGTATGCTCGGTGATCCACTCCGTCTTCCGCGTGTCGACTCTCGGCAGGAACCCGGTGTCGGCACGGAAGTCCCGGCCCAGGTCCTCGTAGCCGCCGAACCAGAACCAGTTGCGCGAGGCGTGGACGTAGCGCAGGGTCAGCGCCTCGTCGCCGAAGGAGCCGCCCGGCTGGTTGAACTCGGCCGCAACGGCGCCGGGGTAGCGCGTGTCGGAGCGCAGCGCCTGGAAGCGCACGGTGTCCGCCGGGCTCAGGCGCATGAGCCCGTCCAGCCCGTACAGACGGTTCCGGTAATCCACCCCCTCGCGGTTGGTCATGAGGAGCCCGAGGGTCGAGTTCTTCCCGACGTCGTGACGGTAGCGCAGGACACCGACGTCGTTCACCTCGTTGAGCGTCGTGTCGTCCGATTCCTGGTTGGCGGGAAAGAGGAGATAGGTCTTCTCGTCGCGCCCGAAGGCCGCGCCGATGGCGTGCGGCCCCTCCTTGCCGCTGAGCTTCACCCCCCACTGCGGCGCCTGCACGGTGCGCGTGTAGACGACGTTCAGGGGCGTGGTGAAGAAATCCGCCGACTCCATGAAGAACGGCCGCTTCTCCGGATAGAACAGGGCGAAGCGCTGGTTGATCCCGAGCTGCGCGGTGTCGGCCTCGACCTGCGAGAAGTCGGGGTTGAGCGCCGCGTTGAACGTCAGGTTGGGCGTCACGCTCCAGCGGGCCGACAGCCCCCCTTCCCCCGCCGGGCGCCCGGTCTCGAGCGGCGCGCCCTGGATCTCCTCGCGCTCGTCGGTGCGGTGCGCCGTCAGGGTCGGATCGAGCTCGAGGTTCCGCCCCGGAGCAATGCCGTTGAGCCCGGCGACCTTCGCCTCCTGGCAGAAGAAGCAGTCGCGGTTCCGGTCGATCGGTCTCAGACTGATCTGGTGCCTCAGGTTCCGCGGGTAGTTGCGCATTACGGACAGGCCCCAGGTCAGATCCTCGCTCGCCCGCGAGAAACGCAGGGAGGTGAACGGGATCGACATCTCGACGTCGTACCCCTGCTGTGTGATCCGGCCGGCCGACAGCCAGATGGCGTCCCAGGTCATGTCCTCGCTCTGGTCCCCTCCGTTGCCGACGTCGTTGCGCGACGCGTCCATCTGCACCCCGTAGGGGTTGACGAACAGCTCGAAGCCGCGGCGCTCGTCGTTGAAGGTGTCCAGGAACAGGGCGACCCAGTCGTCCCTGATGGCCTGGTCGCGGTCCGAGAGATGCGCGCGGATCTCGGCCGGGTTCGGATCGTAGGCCCGGAACGCGGCGTGCAGACCCGCGTCGTTGTAGGTCAGGAGCACCTCGGTCTTGACCGGCGCCGGTGTGTTCTCCCCCGGATCGATCTCGTAGGGGAGATCGAGGCGCAGCGCCCCCTTCCAGGCCTCCTCGTCGAGGACACCGTCGATCCGGATCGGCGTGCTGGCGCGCGGGATGGTGAACACCGGCGTCGGCTCGGGCGGAGCGGCCGCGCCTGGAGCCTGGGCAGCCGATGCGGGCGCGGACGGGGGGAGCAGGATCATGGCTCCGAGGACCAGCCCGATTCCGGGACCGCCGCGCGCTCGCACCGAAGATGACCCCGCCTGGAAAGAAGCAAGAAGCGCACTAGCAGACCACAACTCGACGCGCGGGGTGAGGCCGGCGGTGTAAAGAGATGTAAAAGGAATCGGGCCCGCGGCGCGCCTTCCGGCGGCCGCGGGCCTCTCTCAGGGCTGGCAGACCAGCGCCGCGGCCGGTGCCGCGGAGCTGTTCACCCTGTACGGTGACGGGTTCGCGGTCGGACAGCCGAACCTGGGGCTGAGCGGGTTGTTCTGCAGCGGCCCCGCCAGGTCGAGGCTCAGGCAGATGCCGCCTCCGGCGCATGGCGCGTTCACGCCGCAGGCGGCGTTCGGCGTCCCACCCCCGAAGCAGCGGCCGGGATTGACGCAGCCGAAGGCGCCGTTGAGCGCGTTCTCCGGAGCGGCATTGGCGACGTAGAAGGTCGCGCTCCCCAAGGCCGGGTTCGGATCGACGCTCTGATCGAGCGGACCGGTCGTGGCGTTCGTCGCCACGACGGCGAGATTGTTACTGAAGCACGTGGTTCCGGTGTGCTGCCAGCCAGGACCGTTCCCCACGAATCCGTTCCCGGTGGCCTGGATCGCGATGACTCCTCTGTACACGTCGACCGGTCCGGCTCCCCCCGGAGAATCCAGGTTGAGCGTCGTCAGCGTCGACCCGGGATTGCTGCACGGCACGGAGCACGCTCCCCCTGCACCGCACTGGGTGTCGACGCTGCAGGCGGCCCCGGGCGTCGGACCGCCTGCGCAGGTTCCGCCGCACGCACCGGCGCAGACGCCCCCCGCGCCGCAATCGGCGTTGGCTGTGCAGACACCCCCCTGGCTCGTCCCGCCGACGCACCGGTTGGCGGCATCGCACCAGATCCCCGGCGTCGGGCTGGACGAGGGGCAGGTCCCTCCGTAGACCACGCCGAAACGGGGATCGAAGGCGCTGTGCTGCCATCCGAACACGACGTCGCCGTCCGAGCCGCCGTTCACTCCGTCGTAGATCGCCGCCGTCACCGACGCGCCGGCGAGACTGGTGCAGGTCGTGTCCGAGCTGCAGCGGATCAGGACCGAGTAGGTCGGGCTGTACTCGGTGGCGGTGTCGAGGAAGGAGCCGTTGCCGCTCCAGTCCTGCACCACGACACCGTTCTTGCTGAGGCGGAACTGCACGCCACCGTCCGCGCATCCGCCCGGGATCGTCGAGTCGGCCGCCGAGACCCGGATCGACTGGCCTGCGACCGGCACGCGCCCCGCTCCGAACGGGTTGCCGTCGAGGTCGGTGATCGCGATCCGCGGGACAGTCCCGTTGTCGGTGGCCGGCACGTTCTCGTCGCAGTTGTCGGCCGCCGTGGCGGGGCAGGCGCCGGCCACAGGCGGTTTCGTGTCCGGGTCGGGCGTCACTTGCATCGTGACGACGCCGGTGATGTCGATGTCGTCCAGCCACCAGCCATCGTCATGGGGAGTGCCGCTCCATCCGGGACCGAATTCGAAGTACGAAGAGGAATGGTTGTCCAGACTCCAGGTGTTGGCGATCCAGCGGATCCGGATCCTCTGGCCGAGGAAACTGCCTAGGTCGAACTTCGACTGCACCCAGACGCCCGTGCCGCCCGGATCGACCACGCCGCCGGCGCAATTGAACGTCTGGCTGGCTCCCGTACCGCCGGCGCTGCCGCAGTGCGACCAGGCGCGCTCGGGGAAGCACATCGTCTCGTGCACGCCGCGCGGGTTGGGCGGGGCCGTGCCGGTGTCGGTCGGAGTGATCACACAGTACTGGGAGCCGAAGAGGCTCCAGGCCAGCTCCTTCTTGTCGTAGAGGTTCTGGAACGGAGCGAGCGTCTCCCACGGCCCCCAGTCGTCCACGGACGGGTCGTGGTTGCGGTCGATCTGAGCCTGGAGCTGGGCGCAGTCCGCGCAAAAACCGCCTTCATTCACATCGCCGCCGACCAGATCGACGATGTGGTAGAACGACAGCTTCAGGTCGGACGCGCCGCGGGGGATGAACGCGAAGTTGATCGGGTTCGACTGGAACGCCTGCAGGGTGCGAAGGTGCGTCGTGTCGCCGGCTGCGAATGAATGGCTGTCGAAGTGCGCCCCCATGTGCAGCGAGTTGGGGGGTGAGAAGGCCCTCCGGCCGTCGTCGGGGGTCCGGTACGAGCAGCTGCCGACGCATCCGGTGTGGCCGCTCGCCGCGAATCCTCCCGGTTCCGTGTTGGGGCAGTTGGTGGCGCTCGGCGGGCAGTGGAAGTGCCAGTCCATCGGGAAATCCGGATCGAGGATGCATGCGGCGTTCCCCTCTCCCGGCGTCTTGTATCCGCCGCAGGCGATCCCTGTCACGGCATCGTCGCCGGGAGTCACGCTGCCGTGGATGTAAGTGCCGTGGCCGACGAGGCCGGTGCCTGCGTCCAGCAGGCGGAACGTGTCGGCGCTCGACATCACTCCGTCGCCGTCGCGGTCCACGTCGAACGTCTCGTGCAGCGTGCCGTCGTCGGGGGAGCCGAACACGCCGTCCGGCCCGGCGATGAACGTCTGGGTCGCCCCAGGCGGCAGATCCAGGTCGCCGACGACGTCGAAGCAGGTCGTCCCTCCCAGCACCTCGTTGGAGTTCACCGTCACGCACAGGTGGAGACTGGCGAAGGCACCTGGGACGCTCTGCAGACCGTTCCCGGTCCTGAACGTGAAGCTCGAACCGGCCTGAAGCGGCGTCAGGCTCCCGATCAGGACCGACCCGCCCGCAGGCACCGACCCCACCGTGATTCTCGGGAAGGTGATGCAGTCGACGTTCGGGTCGGTGGAGGACAGGACGAAGGAGGCGCCGGTGAGGGCGGCGCCGTTGTTCAGGATGCCAACCTGCACCAGCCCGGTCTCCCCCGGGTCGGGGAAGGGATCGTGGTCGCCGTCGATGTCCTGATAGTTCACCTGCAGGACCGAAAGGTTCCCCAACGGCGCATTCTGGCAGGCGACGGTGCCGGCGAAGGTGACCAGATCGTCCGGTATGCCGTCGAAATCATCGTCCAGGGATTCGGCCGGGTCGCAGGCATCCCCCAGACCGTCTCGGTCGCTGTCGAGCTGCCGGAACGTGCCCGGAATGATCGCCGGGTTGGCGATGTCGGAGCAGTCGTCCACGTTGTCCGGCACGCCGTCGGCGTCTGCGTCATCATTGATGGGTGAGCAGGCGGTCGACGACGGCGCGTGGCGGACGGCGGTCTGGCAGGTGCCGCCTGCAGGGCAGTCGGTGCTGCTGGCGCAGGTCGTGGCCGGCGCGTTGCTGCAAATTTGCACGACCGTGAGGCCCGGGCAGTCGCCGTCGCAGGCGTCGCCGAGACCGTCCCCATCCGAGTCCCTCTGCCTTTCCGCGGCAGGCAGCCCGCTGAAGTTCGGCGTCAGGACGCAGTTGTCGGCGTTGTCCATCCGCCCGTCGGAATCCAGGTCGGCCGTCGGGCTGGAGCAGACGAAGCCGTGACCGCGCGACTTGTCACACGTTCCGCCCGTGCCGGTCGTGCAATCCAGGCTCGACTGGCAAGGACCACGCGTCCCGCCGGAGGCGTAGGAGCAGGTGCCGGCCTGGTCGGCGTTGTAGACGTCGGGACAGTCATCCACGTTGTTCGCGACACCGTCTCCGTCCACGTCGTCGAAATCGCACGCGTCCCCCACGCCATCCGCATCGGCGTCCTGCTGGCCTGGGTTGGCGATGCTCACGCAGTTGTCGCACAGGTCGCCGATGCCGTCGCCATCGGCGTCCAGCTGCGTGGGGTTGTAGATCAGCGGACAGTTGTCCGTCGCCGAGTTGACGCCGTCACCGTCCAGGTTGTCGAACAGGGCTTCGCCCACCTGACCGTCACCGTCGCCGTCGCAGTTCGCGTCGAGGTAATAGACGATGAACTGCTGGTCGGTGCCCGCCTGGGCGAAGACGTTATTCGGCGTGTTGGAGGTCCCGGAGAAGGTGACGCTGCCCCGGTACAGACCGGGCTGTCCCGCGACCGCCGGCAGCGTGTACCGCTTGGCGTTCGGCTTCAGGACGCTGAACCGGGACGTGGAGAAGATGTCGGCATCGCTGTCCGTGACGATCATGACCTGGACGCAATTCCCACCGGGGCAACCGGGCTGTCCGGTTGGCAGCTTCGGGTCGTCCACGGTGACCTCGACCGACTCTTCGCACTCGTACAGGCTGGTGCGGTCGACGGTGATCGTGGCGCACTGGCCGCCGGCGGGATTCCCCGGCGTTCCAAACCGGTTGCAGGCCGGCGCATGGGCCGGGACGAAGGCCGACTCGTCCTTCGGGTGGAATTCATCCCACTCGAAGACCACGTCGTCGATACCGAACCCGTAGTCCCTGGCCAGGTAGAGCGATTCGATGCTCCAGAAGCCGAAGGCGATCCCCCAGCGGTTGCCGGCCGGACCTGAAACGAAGATCTCCCCCGCATTGTCGAACCCCGAATTGATGGTCTCGGGCGCCGCGGTCCCGACCCGTGTTTCGCTCGCGAAGCCGCCCTCGAACCCGACGAGCGTCCCCTCGAAATTCCGCACCGGCCCGGCGATGGTGATCGGCTCCAGTGTGCAGATGGCGCCGGTGCCGGGGCAGTCCGGGTTCGACTGGCAGGGAGCTCCGGCGTTCGAGCCACCGCTGCAGACCCCCGGAACGGGCGCGCCCGTCAGTGGAAACTTCAAGTAGTCGGGAGGTGCCGGCGGGATGGGAGAGGTTCGCACGGAGGATCCGTTGGCCGCCGAGACGTATCCGGTGAAGCCGCTTTCCCCTCCGCCGTCGTAGGGGCCGCCGCCGTTCGGGTCGTTGAACGGTCCGAACGTCCTCTGGAACGGAAAGTAGCTGAGGGGCTCGATCCCGCCGTACCCGAAGCCGTTCCCGGCCGCCAAGTTGAAAACGGTGCCGTACGGCCAGCCGCCGTAACGGGCGTAGTAGTCGTCCAGCTCCTGGCCGAAGAAGCTGTTGCCCGTGTCGCTGTCCAAATCGTTGTCGATGTTGATCCCCATCCCGGTGTAGCCGGCGTCCCAGATCTCGTCGTTGACGTTCACTCCCAGGCGCTGGAACTCGACGCCGTAGCTGAAGCCGCGCGCGTCGGGGAGCTGGTTGACCTTGGCGATGATCGGAGACTGCAGCACGTCGAAGGCGAGCTCGACCCTGTTCTCGGTCGCGTTCGAGTTCGGGACGACGTAGTTGTCGCAAAAAGAGGCGCTCGCGGGGGGCGTGTTGAGGTCGCCGTCGCCGGTGTGCCAGATGCCGAACTTGTTCAGACCGCCGGAGGTCTGGAAGCCGCACACACCGGAGGTCCTGTATTCCCACATCGGATTCGGGCTGATGTTCGCCACATTGCTCTGCGGGTGCCTGATCGAGACCCACCCGCCGTCGTTGTTGTCGAAGCTCCAGGGAACCCGGTCGCTCGCCGACGGCCCGCTGGCGGATCCAAGAATGCCGCGGTCCAGAATCCCGTTCGGGATGATGTCGGCTTCGTTCGGGTCCTGGATGCTGTTGCAATTCAGATCTTCCCCGCACCAGTTGCTGACGATGGGGCTTCCCGGGCCGATCGTCGTGAACAGGGACGAGAAGACGACGTCCTCGTCCGGCAGGATGAACAGTCTGGTGGGATCCAAGACGTCGGGACGATCGATCGACAGGTTCCGGTTCAGGTCGCGCACCTGGCGCCCGCCCGCCGGGAAATCGGTCGAGTAATGCAGCGTCTCGCGATCGGCGTTGATGACGTTCGTGAACGCGTACGATTGCTGGTCGATGCGACGCCCCTTGTTCAGCGAGTCGAGGGTCAGGGTCATGGTCACCTGGCGGTTGGGGATGGCCAGGGAGTTCGCGGCCGCGGCATTGACCGAGACGTGGAAGTACGCCGCCTGCGTCTGGCCGGGCGGAATGCGGCCCAGGTTCCTGGGCGAGTCGAGGACGGTGATCGCCGCGGCGCCGGGCCCGGAGGGGGTCAGCGTGGCGACGACGTCGTGGTAATCGTCCGACCTGTCACCGGGCCAGTCGCGCCCGCGGTTAGTCAGGGCGACGCCATAGGTGACGATCTCGCCGGCGTCGAGATTGTCGTCGTTGTCGCAGCCGCCGCCGACGGCAGTCTGCGGGCCGATCGCGTGGTTGCCCCGCATCGTGAAGTAACCCGGAACGAAGTTGGGCGAACAGTCGACCTTGCTCGAAGCGGTGACCGGGGCCTGGCCGGCCGGGGCGTAGGTAACGACGAGCTGCATTCCGGTGTCCGCCTCGAGGATGCCGTTGTTCGGTGCGGGCGAGGGTACGGAGCGCACCGGCAGCGAAGACGACGTCGTGGTGCCGGCATACGGGCCGCCCGTGAAGGCCACACCGGTCTCGGTGTCGACGATGGCACCGACGGCGTTCAGGACGGTGAACGTGGCGAAGCCGGTCGACCGGCCGGCGCCCGCTCCGGGGGTCGAATCGAAGATGGTCGCGACGGCCGCGTCCTCGCACGAATACTTGAACTTGTCGAGCGAGACCGAGCTCTGCGGGAAGGTGGACGGGCCGCTTGACGGCGCGGCTTCGGCCAGGAAGACCGGGCCGGCGACGAGAAGAGCGTACGTCTGGCCCCCCAGGTCCAAAAGGCCGTTGGCGTTCGTGTCCTCGCCTGGATCCAGGCGCCGGTTACCGTTGAGATCTTCGTTGGGACCGGCGATCGTGATCTGCCCCGGCACCGCTCCTCCCAGACCTCTCTTGACGGTGACCCTCCAGGTCCCGAGGAGAATCTGCGAATCGGTTGGGTTCGTGTCGTTATTGAAGTCGAAGGTCAGGTGAATGGCTTCCTGCGGGTTCCGCTTGTCGTGGATCTCGGCCTGTCCCTGGAGACGCACCCTCGACCACTGGTCGACGAACGGGTTGCGGCTGGCGCCGTAGCTGTTGCCATCGTAGAACCGGTTGTCGGCCGCGCACCCTCCCGTCCCGCAAGTCGCAGCGGCGCAGGAGACCCCGTCCGGCCGGACGTCGCCGTCGAACAGACAGTTGTCGGGGCCCGGTCCCTCGAGCACGAGGTCGAGATCGTTCACCAGGGGTCCGCCGCCGCCGGGCACGGAAGGAGGATCGGTCCAGGCGAGGGCGACGCGCAGTCGTCCCAGACCAGGAGCCCCTGCGCCGGATGCTCCCAGTGCGACGGTCCCGGCGGCGTGTTGCCGGCGGTCCAGCGGATGCCGGTGACGGGATCGACCCCGCCGAGGCGGAAGGCGTCCGGCCAGTTGGGCAGCGGCAGCACGTTCGTCAGGACGACGCGGCCGTACCCCTGCTCGCTGTTCCCCATGATGCCGACCGAGACACCGGTGATCGTTCCCACGTCGGTGGCCCGGGTCCGCCGCAAAATCTTGTCAGCGGTCGTCTTGCTGCCTTCGCCCGGGGTCCGGATGTTGGTCGTGAACCGGGCCGAGGCGACGAGCGCGGCCTTCACCAGGGCGCCGGAGATGTTCGGGACCCGGTTCGCCGTGACCCGGTCGCCGCTCGGGTACAGTCCCTGGGCGAAGTAGTCGCGCACGAGAGCCGCGGCGCCCGTGACGGCGGCGGCGGAGTAGGACGAACCGAAGTTCCCCTCGTCGACCTGGGCGTCCACCGGCCCCACGTTGTCGTCGTCGCGGCTGCGGAAGACGGCCACCGACGAAAAATCCAGGGTTCCTGGACCCAGGTCACAACACGGCGCATCGACGATGGGAGCCATCCTCAACGACTCGCGCGACGCCGGGCCGCGCGACGAATAGGTCGCCATATTGGCGAGATTGTCGAAGTTGGCGATGAGGCTGAACTCGTCGGAGCGCGTCGCTCCCACGACGACGACGTTCTTGGCGGTCGCGGGAGGAGGGATCTGAACGTTCCTGCGAGTATAGGTGGCGGGGTCGCATGAGCCGGTCGGAAGCGGTATGCAGTCGTCCGAATCCGTCCCGTCGAACAGATCGGGGATGACCCGCGGAGTCCAGAAGTCGACACGGCTGGAGCTGATCAGCGTCCCGCTGTTGCCGGCCGGCGAGACGACCAGGAAGTCGCGGTTGTTGTAAAGGAAGGTGTCGAGGTCGGCCGACTGCTGTGGATAGGTGCCGTCGCTTCCCTGGAACTGCATCGTCGAAAAGTTGTCCGGGGCTCCGAACGGCGCCACCGCCAAGTGCACCTCGGTGCCGCCGCCGGTGATACCGAGACAGGCCCCCGTGCCCCCGCTCCTGGGACAGATCAACTCGGCCATGCGGGCCGCCAGGCTGCCGGGATCGACGTTGCCGCCGCGCTCCACCAGGGAGTTGATGTTGCAGAGGCTCCTGTCGGCGATGTCCAAGACGATGATGCGCGCCCCGCGGGCCACACCGTCCAGGTCGACGTCGCGCGCCCGGCCCGCGCCGCCGATGCCGGAGCGGCTGGCGAACGCGCCGACACCGGTCGGCCACGCGGCGATGACCGAGGCCACGACGTTTCCGTGGCTGCCGGCTCCGTCCAAAGTCCCGTCGCAGTCGTTGCCGGTGTCGCGCACGTTGATGATCGAGTGGATCTTCCGGTGTGCCGGGCCGATGATGTGGCCGGGCACGTTCACCTGCGTGGCCGTCTGGGAGAAGCTCGGGGTATCGGCGCTGATCCCGTTGTCCAGGACTCCGACGATCTGCGGCGGCACGGTGTCCGAGCCGTCGTTGACCCGCTGGCCGTCGTTGTTGGTGTCGATCCCGCCACCGTCGACGCCGATATCGTCGAACGGCCTCGCCTGGTTCGTCTCCTGGGCCGACCCGGCCTGGACCGCGGGAACGTTCTTGGCGTTGAGGGTCATCATTTCCAGGCTTTCCTGGATGCTCAGGACCTCCGGGATCCGGGCGAGCCTGCCGAGGGAGCGGTAGTCGGCCCGCACCAGGAACGATGAGCCGTCCGGTCCGTAGTCGGCCACGTCCACGACACCGGGGACGCGTGCCAGCACCTCACGCACCGAGGCGGCGTCGCATCCCGGAACCAAGGCCACCTCGAGCAGGAGGTTCGGGTCGAGGGCACGGGCCTTCTCGATGAGCGGCCGCCTGGCGGTGTCGATCGCTATCTTGTCGCCGGGAGGCATCGCCAGGAAGAAGGCGACGTCCGGGTCCTGGCGCAGGCGCCCGAGGGCGCCCGAATCGGCATAGACCAGGAGCGTGGCGTTGGGCAGGAACCCGATGACGCGCGCCGATTCGCGGATCCCCTCCAGGATCGAGTCCAGCGACTTCGCGGACACCGCCTGAGGGCTGAGCATCGCGTAGTTCAGTCCGTGGGCCAGGGTCCCCTTCGGACCCAGGCCGATCCGCTCCCTCTCTCCCAGACGGAGCTCCGCGGGCAGGCCGGCAAGGAAGGCCTCCGGATTCCTCGGATCCAGGTCGCCGAGGTTGAGCCGCAAATGTCCGCGGGCGTCACCAGGGACGCGGACAGGTCCGTCCTTGAACGCCTTTCCGAACGGAGAGAACTCTTCGGGCCGAGGAAACGCGGCCGGCACGACCAGCCGCGCCGATTCCATCGCGTCCATCCGTTCGAGCATGCGGCCGGTTTCGTCTTCGCCGGAGTCGACGGATGTCCCGCCGTGCGGATTCGCGGCCCACATCGGTCCGATCGAGGGCCGTAGAAGGATGCTGCTTGCCAGCAGACAGAGGAACGCAACCGAGACGCATTCCGCCAGGAGGAGAGCCATGCCTCCTAGCGGCGTCCCCGGACGGGGTGCTCTGCGCGTGGTGAACCCTCGAATATGAGGCAGTTCGGCGGCGAGTTCGCCCTTTTACATGCCCCCAAATACCGGCGCTGTCAATTAGGGTATTCCACTGAGAAGCGAGGGGCGCTACGGGGCCGGGGTCCCCTTCCCTGCGGGGCTCAAGGCGCGCCAAGCGAGATAGACCGGCACTCCGGTGAGCATGATGACGAGCCCCGGCCAGGTGGTCTGGGTCCTGTAAGTAATAAGGACGAGGAGGATGAGGGTCGCCGCCGCCATATAGAGGACCGGCACGATCGGGTACCCCCAGGCGCGGTAGGGACGCTCGGCGTCGGGGCGTTTCCTGCGCAGGACGAAGATTCCGGCGATTGTCAGAACGTAAAACGCCAGCGCCGCGAAGATCACATAGTCGAGCAGGTTGCTGTACAGATTTCCGTACGTGCCGAGACCGGTCACAGGATCAAGGATCGGCTCCCCGGCGGCGTCGCGCAGGCGCGTGCGCGGCAGGACCAGGAGGGCGGTCCAGATCCCTTGGATGACCAGCGCCTTCCCCGGGACGTGCCGTTCGTTGAGGGTCCCCGTCTTCCGGAAGAACAGTCCGTCCCGCGCCATGGCGTAGACCACGCGGGCACCGGACAGGATCAATCCGTTGTTGCAGCCGAAGGTCGAGATGACGATCGCGACCGCCATGATGGCGGCCCCGACCGCTCCGAAGATCGCCTGCAGGGCGGCTGTCGCCACCCGGTCGTCGGGCGCGTGCTGGATGCCGGCGAGCGGCAGGACGCTGCAGTACGCGACGCTCGCCAGGATGTAGAGCGTCATCACGAGGCCTGTGCCGAGCGCCAGGGACAGCGGGATGTTCCGCCGCGGGTCCTTGACCTCTCCGGCCGTGAACGTGATGTTGTTCCAGGCGTCCGCCGAGAACAGCGACCCGACCTGCGCGACAGAGAACGCCACGATCAGGCCGAGCAGGCCGCTCGCCACCGACACCACCGGCATGAAGGAAAGGTCGGGCCGGATCAGCTCCGCGTCATGCGGCGTGAAGGCGGACGCGAAGTTGGCGGCGATCACCTCGGCGTTCCGCCCGATGATGACGCCGACGATGATGAGAAGGGCCAGCGACAGGGTCTTCGCCGACGTGAACACGTTCTGGATGAGCTTTCCGATCTTGAGACCGCGCGTATTGATCCAGGTCAGGAGAACGATCATCAGCACTCCGATCAGCTGCTGGCGCGACAGGCTCAGCGCGTAGCCGGACGAGATGTCGATCGGAGGGACGATCCAGGCCGTCGGAGAGATCCAGGGGATCAGCACGCCGAGATAGCGCGCGAAGCCGACCGCGACCGCGGCGATGGTGCCGCTCTGGATGACCAGGAAGAGGGTCCAGCCGTACAGGAAGCCCCACAGCGGCGAGTACGCCTCTCTGAGATAAACGTACTGCCCGCCGGCCGCCGGCATCATCGCCGCCAGCTCGCCGTACGACAGGGCCGCGGTGATGGTCAGGAGCCCGGTGATGACCCAGGTCAGGATGAGCCCGCCCGCCGAGCCGACCTGGCGCGCGATATCGGCCGAGACGATGAAGATCCCGGAGCCGATCATCGACCCGGCGACGATCATCGTCGAGTCGAGAAGCCCGAGCTCCCGCAGGAACCCGGTGGACCTGTCTTCGACGAGGACGGCCGGCTGTGTCATGTAACCCGTGCTTGTGTGCCGAGGTGATGCGAAACAGAAGCGCGCGAAGCCTAGCCCAACTCCGTCCCGAGCGCAACACGCGCGCGTGCCCGTCGTCGAGCAACGGTATAGGACAAGGCCGTTCGTCATGCTCGATCCCGGTCATGACACGATCGAGTCCAAGACCGTGGTGTCGGGACGCTCTCGATGGTGCGTGGCGTGCCG
>WNGH01001281.1_pt1 | contig 13974 bp, 15 predicted proteins | sample 5400631 | NCBI WGS metagenome assembly WNGH01 (sample SAMN13153373, study PRJNA577476) | soil metagenome | isolation source: 115 cm soil or saprolite under Garry oak tree replicate 1 | place: USA:California | collected 2016-06-15
CAAGGACTTGCTTCTCAAAATGGGCGAATTGGGATTTTTCGGAACCGTCATTCCGGAAGAGTACGGCGGCAACGGTTTGGGATTTCTCGCTCTTGCTTTGATCACGGAAGAAGTCGCTCGGGCTCACAGCGCTCTGCGCGTCGCCATCAACATGCAAATCGGCCCGGCATTGGCACTGCTGAAATTCGGTGGCGAGGAACAGAAAAAGAAATGGATTCCGCCGCTGGTGCACGGCGAATCGGTCGGCTGTTTCGCTATTACCGAACCGGACGCCGGATCGGACGTCGCGGCCATCCGCACCACCGCCATGCGAAAAGGAGACAACTACCTCATTAACGGAACAAAGCTGTGGATCTCTAACGCGCCGGTGGCCGACGGCGGATTGGTTTATGCATATACCGATAAAAGCCAGAAGCACCGTGGGCTCTCAGCGTTCTACGCAAACTTCGATCGGCCAGGCATCACTCGCCGCGCTCTCGAGACGTTGGGCGCGCATGCGTCGCCCATCGGCGAATTGACCTTTGAGAATTTCGCGCTTTCCGCTGAAAACTTGCTTGGCAAAGAAGGCGATGGCTTCAAAGTTTGCATGTGGCAACTGAACCAAACGCGGCTCAACTGCGCTGCCGGCGCCGTGGGCTTGGCGCGTGCGGCACGCGAAGCGGCGGTGAACTATTGCAATCAGCGAGAGCAATTCGGTCAGAAGATCGGCCAGTATCAGATGAACCAGGATCTGATCGCACAAATGATCGTGCACGAAGAAGCGGCGCGGCTCCTCGTCCATCGGGCCGCCTGGCTCGCCGATCAAAACCGGCTCAACAATCTCGAGGTGTCGATCGCCAAATATACCGCGGCCGAGGCCGCAGCGTACGCCGCCGATGCTGCCCTAAGAATCCTCGGCGCCTACGGCTACTCTACCGAGTTTCCCGTCGAGCGCTACTACAGAGATGCCAAATCCTATCAGATCGTTGAGGGCTCCTCGAATATCCAAAAGCTCATCATCGCCCAGGACGCGTTGGGGTACAGGAGGGCGAATCGCCCGTAGTTATTTAAGATCGTTTCGCCAAAGATCCTAAGGGCCCGCTAGAAACCAGCAAATTCACATAGACGGGCAAATGATCACTTGCGGTCGCTCGCCGGAAAGATCCGTCTGAACCTGAACTCGGATCCCGTACACTTCTTCGATCGTTTGTTCCGTCAGGACGTCTCTTGGCGTCCCGTCGCGATAGATCTTGCCGGCGCGAAGCATCAAAAGGCGCGGGAAAAAAAGCGCGGCGAGGTTGAGGTCGTGCAGCGCGGCGATGATCGTCAACCCCTGTTCGCGATTGAGGCGCCTCAGCAGCTCGAGGATCTGGACCTGATGTCGCAAATCGAGAAAAGCGGAAGGCTCGTCGAGTAAAAGGATCTGCGGCTCCTGCGCCAAGGCGCGGGCGATGATCACGCACTGTTTTTCGCCCCCGCTCAGCTCATGGAGATAACGGTCGGCGAGCGCGAACGTCTCGGTCAATTCCATACTTTGGCGGCCGATTTCGAGATCTTTCTTTCCCTCAAGGGCCAGAGAGCTGTGATGGCTTGCTCTTCCCATCAAGACAATCTCGGTGACCGTGTAGGGAAAATTCACCGGGTTTTCTTGAGGAACCACAGCGAATAAGCGGCTCAACTCGCGCCTGTCATAGCTGCCGATATTTCTGTCATTTACCAGCACGTTATCACCGGCTGGTAAAACTCCCGAGAGGATTTTGAGTAAAGTCGTCTTGCCGGAACCGTTGGGACCGAGAACGCACAACATCTCGCCTTTACCGACACGGAGAGAAACGCCGTCTAGGACGCATCTCTCGCCGTAGGCAAAAGTCAAATCGCGAATCTCGATAGAGCTCACAAAGCCAATTTCTTTCTGCCTTCGCGGTAGAGGAGGAAAAAGAAAAATGGTCCGCCGAGAAAAGCCGTGACGATGCCAACCGGCAACTCGGCGAGCGCCAACAGCAGGCGAGCAAGTGTATCGGCCCAACTCAAGAAGATTCCACCGGCGAGGAAGGACGCCGGCAATAATAAGCGGTGATCGCTGCCGACAATAAGGCGCATAACGTGAGGAATCATCAAGCCGACGAATCCAATCATGCCGCTCACCGAGACCATCGCCCCGATCATCAGAGAGGAGGCGACGAACACCTGGCGCTGGAGCGCGCTGATCTCTACGCCTAACTGCAATGCGGAGTCTTCGCCCAGCGTGATGAGATTCAGCGAGACACCTTTGCTCCAAAGCCAAAAAAATCCCAGCAAGACATAAATCCAGATAAAGGCGACGGTGGAATAAGCGCGCGTGGAAAGGCTGCCCAGCAACCAAAAGAGGAGTCCCTGTGCCTGGTAGAAATCGACGATGGAGTTAACAAACGTCATAATCGCCGCGATAAACGCATTAAAGATTACGCCGGTGAGGAGCAGATGATAGGGATGGAGCCGGCCGTGAAAGAGGGAAAAGCGATAAACCAACGCCATGCTCAACAATGCGCCGAGAAACGCCGCCAGAGGGACCCAGGAAATTTCGCCGAGAAGCCCTCCGCCGAGGAGCAGAAGCCAGTTCGGTAGAAAGATCAACCCCAATATTCCGCCCAAAGAGGCGCCTGCGGAAACCCCAAGCATCTGGGGACAAGCAAGTGGATTGCGCAGCAGCGCCTGGAGCACGACACCGCAGGCCGCCATCCCGCCGCCGATGGCGGCGCCTAAAAGAACGCGGGGTAGACGGGTCCGCAGGAGAATCTCGGCATTGGAATCGGACGAGAACAGGTTTTTCACAGCACGTGAAAGATCGATCTGGACCGGACCGAGAAGCGCACAGCCGACTATGGAGAGGATCAGAGCCAAGAAGAGGATTCCATTGACCTCGATCATTTTTCTACGGTCTAGGACTTTCACATCGACTCTCTCCATTGCGTTGGTTATTTGCGAAATTGAAGCATTCCGGATGAATGAGGCGGGCGAGCTCTTCTAGAGCCTCGCCGAAGCGCGGCCCCGGGCGCAAGATCTTGTCAGAGGGATAGGAATAAATGCGTCCCTGTCTCACGGCGGGAATCGACTTGAGATCTTCCCAACGTTTAGAGGATGCCTCTCGCTCCGAGCCCATGCCGGCCTCAATGATGACTTGGGGGGCCTTCGCCACAACATATTCGTCCGGCAAATTGAGCCATGGCTGGCCGGCGTTGCCGGCGATATTTGTGCCGCCGGCGAGGGTGATCAGCTCGTCAATAAAATTTTTTCCGCCCACGGCAATCAAAGGGCGAACGCCGACCAGCAAAAGCACCGGGCGTCTGGGCGCCGGCTCGACACGCTTTTTCACTTCCGAGACCTGCGCGTTGATTTTCATGACCAGCCTTTTCCCTGCGGCTTCATTTCCCAACAGACCGGCGATGGATTTCATCGAATTCGTAATCTCGTTCAGATTGGCTGCCGAGACCAAGACAACCTTGAGGCCCAAGCGTTCCAGTTCTTTTGTCTTCTGCAAATCGGTCGCCCCGGAGACGCCGATCACGAGGTCCGGTCTTTTGGCCATGATCGCCTCGATGTTGGGGCTGATGAAGTCGCCGATTTTTGGGACCTTCAACGCCTCCGGCGGATAATCACAATAGTTCGTAACGCCGACCAGGCGGTCGCCCAATCCAAGTGCAAACAGAGTCTCGGTTACGCTCGGCGCAAGCGAGACCACGCTTTTGGGAATTTTCGCTTCGCCGGCGTGGGCTTCGATACCGAAGCAGACAAAGAAGAGATTCACAACGAACAGTGCGGTGAGATTGTGCTTGAACCAATTCATCTGGGTGCCAGTGCGAAAAGAAAAAGGACTGAGGCCTCGCTCAATTCTCCCACCGCGCCGAACGTATCGCCGGTCACGCCGCCCAACCGGCGGTGAAAGTAGCGCTTCCATGCCATTGTAAGAATTGCGACCCAAATCATCATAAGTACGCCGAAAGCCTGCTGGATGGCGGCGACTAGAACCAAAGCGAGCAAGCTAGCGAAGAGAAAATGTTTCGGCTCCATGTGGCCGATCCACATTGAGCCCAATCCTTCCTTGGCCGCCCGGGACCGGTGAGCCAGCAGCACCATCGCCCATCGGCTCAGTACAGGGGCACTGACCAGCGCCCGCCAGCGGTCATCCCCCATGCTTTCGAGCGCGTTGACCTTGAAGAAGATCACCAAGACAACCGCGATGAGACCGAACACTCCGGTGTGACTGTCATCCATGACCGTGAGCATGCGCTCGCGGTCTCCGCCCGCGCCCAGTCCGTCGAAAGTATCGCCAAGGCCGTCGAGATGAAAACCGCGCGTCAGCAAGGCCAAGATAGTCACCAGCGTCACACTCAGCAGGCCGGCGGTTGCAAACGGTTGCAGCACCGAGTTCACGAGGCCCAAGATCAGCCCGAGGATAAAACCGATCAAAGGGAAAAAAATCGCGGCTCGCCCCAATTCCTCGGCCGAGTAGTTCATGCCTTTGGGCCAGGGGAAAAGAGTCAAAAACTGCAGCGCGGCGAGGAAGGACTTCACAAAATTCTTTGCTTTACACCGGCTGATTCGAACGTCGCCATCTCGCGGAGAATTCTGACTGCAGCTTCGATCAAACCCATGGCCAGACAAGCGCCGGTTCCTTCACCCAGGCGCATCTCTAGGTCTAAGAGTGGGGCCAGCTTGAGATCTTCAAGCATCAGCACATGACTTTTTTCCGCGGAAAGGTGCGAAGCGAACAGCACGTCTGTGACGGAGGGACAAAGGCGACGTGCCGAAAGCGCCGCCGCTCCGGAGATAAAACCATCCAGGACCATAGGAATTCGCAACACCGCGGCGCCGAGAATGACGCCGATCATCGCGCCAATCTCCAAACCGCCCACCTTGGCGATAACATCGAGAGGGTCCTTCGGGTCGGGCCGATTTATGTCGAGACCCTTTTCGATCGACGCGACTTTTCTTCCCCACGTTGCGTCGTCGATTCCCGTACCTCTCCCAACTACGTCGCGTGGCAGGGCGCCGGTCAAGGCGCACAGCACCGCCGCCGCGCTGCTGGTGTTGCCGATCCCCATATCTCCGGCACCGAGAAGAAAGAGATTTTCGGAAGCTACTTCCTCTACCAGGCGAATTCCCGTCTCGATCGATTGCACGGTCTCCTCCCGCCTCATGGCGGGCCCGCGAGTGAAATTATTTGTCCCGGGGCGAACTTTGCAGTCGCGCAGACCTCGCGGAGACGGAAATTCATAGTCGACGCCGATGTCCACTACTTCGATGTCCACACCGCAATGGCGTGCCAAGACAGTGATGGCGGCGCCGCCGCGGAGGAAGTTGTAGGTCATCTGCGCCGTCACCGTTTTGGGATACGCGCTTACACGTTCTTCCGTAATCCCGTGGTCGGCGGCGAAAACGAACAGAAGTTTCCGTCCGAGTCGCGGCGGCACTTTGGCTTGAATAACGGAGATGCAGCGCGCCAGATCTTCCAATTTGCCCAGACTTCCTTGCGGTTTCGTTAGGGAATCGAGTCTCCGCTGCGCTTCAGGCTCTATCAAACGATCCAGAGGACGAATTTTTTGCAGAGTCTCCTCTAAAAGCATGCGCTATCTTTCTTAATGATCAAGGGTAGCCCGGCGACCATGAGAACGACTTCATCCGCAACTTGCGCGACCCGCTGATTCATGCGGCCACAAAGATCACGAAACTGCCGGGCCAGCGGGTTATCCGGAACGATGCCCGAGCCGACTTCGTTGGTGACAAAAACGACATGGAAATCCAATTCGGCTAGCCGCTCAATCAGTTCTTGGACTTTTTCTGCTGCATAACTCTCGTCGCGCCCGAGCAGAAGATTGCTGATCCAAAGAGTCAGACAATCCACCACCGCGCCGTCTGCTTTGCCGCGATGCGCGAGCAGCGCTTCGGCCAATTCCACCGGCTCCTCGATGGTGGTCCATGAGTCGCCGCGGCGTTTTTTGTGCGCCGCGATCCGCTGGACCATTTCTTCATCTTTGGCCTCGGCAGTCGCTAAGTAAAGTCGCCGCCGGCCCATTTCTAATACGCGATCTTCTGCATACTTGCTTTTTCCAGACCGCGCGCCGCCGGTGATCAGAATGATTTGCTTGGACATAGGTGCCTATGCGGTCCATTCTTTCAGCGCTTCGAGGAGCAGCCGATTGTCCGTTCTCCGCCGTACGGCGACGCGAAAGTGCGCAGTTCCGATACCCAAAAATGAATTGCAGGGCCGGATCAGCAGCTTTTTCCTCAGGAGAAAAGAGCGCAGCTGCAAAGCGTCCGCGTGATCGTTGTCAATTTTGACGAGCAGGAAGTTTGTGCTTGAGGGATAAACACGAAGTCCAGGCAAAGCGGCCAAACCCCGCGCTAAAAAACTTCTTTCGCGCTGCAGCCAGCGATCCGTTTTCGCAATATGACTGGCATCTGTCAAACAAGCCAATGCGACCCTCTGAGCGGGGCCGTTGACGGACCAGGGCTCGTGATGAGCTTCGAACTGTTTGATCCGTGGAGCTTGAGCCAGCAGATAACCGAGACGCAGTCCGGGTAGAGAATAATATTTCGTCAAGGAGCGCAGAACGACAAGGTAGGGGTTCTCACGAACCCATCCTTTCACTGATTCCGTTTCAACAAAATCGATAAAGGCTTCGTCAATCACCACAAAGGTCTTCCTTAGGAAAGCGATGTGGGCAATTTTCTCCAGTTCCGTTCTTGGAATCAGCTGTCCGGTTACGCTATTGGGCGTGGTCAGGAACACGATGTCGTGATCTTTCTCCCAGGTCGCCATAAATCTTTCGGTGGAAAACTTGAAATCGCTTTCCGCGGGCAAAGAGAAGAAGCAAATTTTCGTTCCCGTAAGTCGCAGGGCGTTGGCATATTCGGAGAATGCCGGCCCGACAATGAGCGCCTTTTCAAGCCGCAGAGTTGTGCAGATAAGATAGATAAGCTGGGTGGAGCCGTTGCCGAGAAGCACCTCGTCGGGTTCTACCGTATGCCACTTTGCCAAAGCCTGCTTTAGCTCCGTTCCATGGGGATCGGGATAGCGGGAGATTTCCCTGTAGCTTTTCAAAAAGGCCTGCCGAGCCGATGCCGGCGGCCCTATAGCATTGATGCTGGCGCTGAAGTCGATGATCTCATTGGCATCGATGCCCGTTGTGAGCGCCCAGGCATAGATGTTCCCACCGTGTTCTCTGTCGACCGGCGTTTCTACGAATGGGCTGTCGACATCAGCACGAAATTCACGAGCGAGAGAATGGCCGTGACCAGACATAACGATCGCGCCTCCTTCAACATTTCAATTTTGACCGGTGTGGCTTCCTCACCGATATAGGGCTTCGCGACTTGCTTGCCGAAGTATGTGCTCGGACCGCCGAGCCTAATGCCGAAGGCGCCCGCCAATGCGGCCTCGGGATAGCCGGCATTGGGACTTAAATGATTGGCGTGATCGCGCCACATAACTTTGGCGGCGAGACGGGCTCTGAGCTTCAGCAGGGAAGCCGCCACAATCATGACAAGCGCCGTCAAGCGTGCCGGGAGAAAGTTGAAGACATCATCCAAACGGGCGGCGAATTTCCCGAAATAGAAGTAACGCTCGGTGCGGTAACCGATCATAGAGTCCAAGGTGCTGGCCGCTTTGTAAGCCATAGCCAGCGGAATGCCGCCCAGGAAGAGATAGAAGAGCGGCGCCACGATGCCGTCGCAGGTGCTTTCGGCGAGTGATTCCAGGCCGGCACGCAGAACTTTGTCCTGATTTAAATTGTGGGTCTCACGCCCGACGATGTGCGAAAGCCGCTGCCGCGCCTGTACGATGTCTCCGGCACGCAGCGGTTCCTCTATGCGAGCCGCTGCGACTAATAGCCCGCGCGTGGCAATGGCCGTAGAGGCGAGAAAGGTGACGGCCATGAAGGCAACAGCCGAGGGCAAGAGCGAAACCAATAAAACCGCCGCCCACGCGATAGCTGCAGAAGGTCCAACGACGGCGAGTGTCAACGCCATTCCAGCGAGGAAATCTCGTCGCGGTTCGCCACTCCAGAGAAGCTTTTCGCCCCAGGAAATCGCTTTTCCCATCATGACCACGGGATGGGGGAACCAGCGCGGATCGCCGATGGCGAGATCCAAGAGAAAACCGCTCACCGCGAGAGCTGCAAACGAGTCGAGTACCGGTGCAAAGTTCATGAGAAATGTCTCAGCGTGTCAGGTTCGATCAAAGTAAAAATCCGTTTCATGTCGAGATGCCGCCGCAGAAGGGCGGCCCACGTGTCGTAGGGGTCCTTCGACTGATGCCGGAGGTTTTTTCTCCGCAGGCCTTTCAANNNCAGAAGGTTGTCCAGCCAGCTCGCGCGAAAGCCGGGATCGGCAAAAATGCCGTGGAGATAGGTTCCCCATACACGCCCGGCTTGAGCTACGGCTCCGTCACTGTCGCTGACGTTCACACCGGCTCGTTGGATGATTTTGAATGCCGGCAAAATCGTTTCGCGAGCTGCCGTACGGCCCATATGGATCTCGTATGCTGGCACCGACCCCGCACAACGGTTCATCAAAGATCGCGCGATCACGCGCTGGGTGATTTTCGGCTCGACCATTCCCGTTACCAGCGGTAAAAGGCCGAGTCCCTTCCCGCGTCGTTTATTGCCATCGATGCCATGGAGATCTCTGACCTCTTCACCGAGCATTTGATACCCGCCGCAGATGCCGATCACCCGGCCGCCGCGGCGCGCATGCGATGAAATGGCGTCTGCCCATCCTTTACTCCGAAGCCACGCCAGATCATTGAGCGTACTTTTTGTCCCCGGTAAGATAACCACATCCGCGCCGGAAAGGTCTTCCTTCGCGTTCAGGTAGCGGAGCGCAACCGTCTGTTCCCGCTCGAGAGCGGCGAAGTCGGTGTAATTCGCCAGGTGCGGGAGACGAAGCACGGCGATGTTGATCGTCTCGCTTGTGAATGGTTTTGCTTCTTTGCTCTTGCGCTCCAGCGCCACCGAGTCCTCTTCGGGAATCGCCATTGCTTCATAGTACGGAATCACTCCCAGCACCGGAATCCCCGTCCGGCGCTCCAGAAAATCGATGCCGCCGTCGAAGATTTGCTTATCGCCGCGGAACTTGTTGATGATCAAGCCTTTCACGCGTTTTCGCTCGCTTGGTCTTATGAGCGCCAGCGTCCCCATTAACGAGCCGAAGACGCCGCCGCGCTCGATGTCCGCCACTAGAAGCACATCGGCACCGGCAAACTGCGCCATGCGAAAGTTGACCAGATCGCGATCGCGCAAATTAATTTCCGCCGCGCCGCCGGCGCCTTCGATCACGATGAAATCAAAATCGCGCGCGAGCCGCCGATAGCTTTCTTTGATCTTTTCCCAGATCTGCTTTTTCAAGGCGTAGTAGTCGCCGATCCTCATATTGCCATAGACTTTGCCTTGAATGACCACCTGAGAACCCAGCTTCGATGTCGGCTTCAACAGAATCGGATTCATATCAACTGTCGGCTCTATGCGGCAGGCATGCGCTTGCGCCGCCTGGGCCCAACCGATTTCGCCGCCGTCAGGAGTGACGTAAGAATTAAGCGACATATTTTGCGCCTTGAACGGAGCGATCCGAAGACCGGAGCGACGAAAAATGCGGCACAAACCCGCTGCGATCACGCTTTTGCCGACATCGGACGCGGTCCCGAGGATCGCAATCGCTCTTGCTCGCATTCTTCACCTAAGAGCGACTTCGGGCCAAATCTTCCCGGTCGCTGTTCATAGGCCTGTGCCTCGATGCCGCCACGCCCTTCTTCACCGACGTGTACGACGCCAACCCGAGCAGCTCGCCAAGCTTGGTATGTTTGCCGCAATAGCGGCTCTCGGGTTCACCTAACGAGACAACCGCGATGCAATCGGTGCCGGTCCCCGTCGCGCGAAGAGTCGATCGGGAGCTGAGAACGCCGCTCTCATAGAGCGCGCGCACGCGGCCTTCCGTCGCGATTTGCACTGCCTCCACCATTGCCTCTTGTCTCAAGCCGGGTCGGACCAAGAGAATTATGTTGATAGTATGCGGACAGGCTATCGCATCGCCGTTAAAAGAAGCGGCATCGCCGGCCGACAGGGCGTTGGCGCTGCCGACAGTCGCGAAACAGGTAACTTCGGCCGCGCCGTGTCTCGATGAGAACTGGACGAGAGAAGTCATTGCAACGCCGGTCACCAGCGCCACGGTTCTGCCGTGAAGCTTTCGGCGCTGCACTTGTTTTTGCAGCCATAATTCCGGGTCTGCGATAAAGGCGGCATCGCCGATATGCACTTGATGATTGAGGATGTGGTCTGCGCGGCAAAATCCACCGTTGAGAACCGCCCAACTTAGAGTAAGGACCGGCCGCGGGAAGCTGAGAATCAGAGCGTCTCGTTCTTTGCGGATCATGATTTCTTCAGATGGAGCTGCTTTAAACACTCTGCTCATGTCCATTTGCATGCCTCGACAAAGCGAGCGGCGAAATCAGGATTGGAACCAAAATGGAGATGCGCGTAGCTGGCAAGGCAATTCTTATACAAGTAACCTTCGCAGGCTTGCGTTTTCTTTCCGGTCGGAGCGGCGTACGCGCGCTGAATACCAGATCCGTTGCCCGCAATTCTTTTCAGCTCGGAGTAATGAAACTCGTGCCCTCTTGCTTTTCCGCCGGGGAGGAAGCCGGCTCTTTTGAATACGACCTCGCGATAACCAAACCTCCTTAGACTTGGAAGCATCCGGCTTTTAAATGGATAAATTCCCACCATGGGATATTCTCGATCGTTCCCATCGAGCAGAGCCTCGGTCAAATACATCAGGCCGCCGCATTCGGCATACACGGCGCCTCCGGCTTCGATGAAATCTTTCAAAGCTACTCGCATCGACCGATTGCGTGAAAGCTCGCTGGCATAAAGCTCCGGGTAGCCGCCGCCGAGATAAATTCCCTTGGTTCCTGTAGGCAGCCTCCGGTCGGCTATGGGACTGAAGGCTTCCAGCTTCGCTCCCGCGCTTCTCAACGATTCCAGATTGTCCGGATAGTAAAAACAAAAAGCCTTATCGCGCGCCACGGCAATGGGAACTTCTTCGCGCCCTGCTTTTCTAACTTGAGTCGGCGGCAAGCCGATTCTGATGCTGGTCTTTCTAAGCAAACGATCCAAATCGACGTGATTCTCGATCAAACGCGCAAGCCGGCCGATGAGTCGTTCATCAAGGACATTCTCCTCCGCGACCGTCAGCCCGAGGTGGCGTTCGGGAATAGTCACTGTATTTTCGAACGGCAACCCGCCAAAGCACTCCAGTCCGGACAGCGATTTCAAAGCTTCTCTAAGGTATCGAAAGTGACCTTCGCCCGCCACACGATTGAAGATGACTCCAACAAGCGAGAGCTTGGAGTCGAATCGGCGATAGCCTAAAATCATTGCCGCGGCGCTTCGGGCCATGGCGGCCGCATCTACCACCAACACAACAGGCAGCTTCAGCAGCTTCGCCATCTCTGCCGTGCTGCCCTTCTCGCTCGACCCGCTGTGTCCGTCGTAGAGTCCCATCACTCCTTCGACGATCGCCACGTCTTTGTTCCAGGAGTTTCTCTGAAAAGAGGACTTGTTGTAGTCTTGCGATAGCATCCAGCCATCCAGGTTATAGGACGGTAGGCCGCAGATCTTGTAGTGCAAGCCCGCATCAATGAAGTCCGGCCCGACCTTAAAAGGCTGCACCTTCAATCCGCGGCGCTGCAGCGCCGCCATGATGCCGAGGCTCACGGTGGTCTTTCCCACGCCACTGTGGGTCCCCGCAATGACACAACCAGATAGTGTCGTCATGAATTGAACTTCTTACAGAGTCAGTTTCCGTGGCATTCGAGCCTTGGTCATGGCGCCTGCGGAGCGTTGTCAAAGTCTGCATCCATACGTTCGAGCGGATGTAATCCCGCAGACGGTTTGATCCCTGCCAAGCGTGCGAGCAAGTCGTGAAGCTGCAGCACGCCTTCAGTGAGCGCCGCCGGTCCGGGCTGCAAGATATAAGTCGATTTCACTTCATAGATGTGGCCGTGTTTCACCGCTGGAATTGTTTCCCACCCCGCCCGCCCACGGATCAGCGCCTTGTTCACTTTTCTGCCGCACCACGACGCGATGATCACGTCAGGGCCTGCGGCTGCGACATCGCGCGGACTCACAGTGCGCCGCATGGCGTCATGCTGGTAACGAAGCTCAGGGAAAATGGTTTCGCCGCCGGCAATCTCGATGAGTTCTTCCACCCAACGAATGCCGCTGATGAGCGGCTCCATCCACTCCTCGAAGTAGACGCGCGGACGGCGCGGAAAGCGCCATGCCGAGTCGGCGACGCGCTCCAGCCCCTCGCGCAGCTTGCCGGCAAGCTCCAAACCCGCTTCTTCCCGGCCGACGATGCGCGCCAGAGTGAGAATCATCTGAAAGATCTCGCCGACCGACCGCTGATTAAAGATCAGCGTGTTGACGCCGGCGCGAATCAGGTCGCGCGCGATATCCGCCTGCAGGTTCGAGAACCCGAGAACGAGATCGGGCCGGAGCTCGAGAATTTTGTCGATCTTGGCCGAGGTGAAAGCGGAAACCCGCAGCTTCTGACGCGCTTCTTTAGGCCGGCAGGCAAAGCCGGAGACACCGGCGATCCGTTCTTGCTCATCCAAGAGATAGAGGGTTTCGACGGTTTCTTCCGTCAGGCAGACGATCCGCCGCGGCGGGCTGACAAATTCTCCGAGTTGCGAAGGTAGATTTTCACTCATTGCGATTCACTCCCGTCATGGAGTTTTGCCAAAAGTGCCTCTCAACCCAATTAGAAAATTGAGAGGCCGGGCGCGAAAGCCGTCAGCTTCCTCATATTTTTTGTTGAATAGATTCTCGATTTTTCCAACGAGGCTGACGCTTTTCACCAGGTCTATTTTGACCGGCAGCTGATAAGAGCCCGCGAGATCGAACTTCACGTAGCCGGGTTTGGTAATATTTGCGGCGGTAACCGAATCATTATCATCGTGCCTGCCGATAAAATTCGCACCGAGATTAACCTGGAAACGCTCATAGAGATAGTTGAGATTGAGATTTCCTCGGTGCCTCGGCCGACGGGCGAGTTTCCCAGTGGCGGTGTCCCAGTCAAGGTAGGTATAGCTTGCGCCGCCGCTCAGTCCCGGGAGAATTTTCGCCTTCAGCCCCCATTCCACTCCGTCAAACCGTGCCGTGCCCAAGTTTATCGCCTGCACCGGAACGAACGGGCATGCGCCCTGAGCTACGGGCGCGAAACTGATAAGGTCTTTTACTTCGCGATGAAAGTAAGTCCCGTCGATGGCGACTCGATCAGCTATAAAGTTCTGCTCAAAGCCGGCGTTCAATTCCCAACTCCTTTCCGGACTTAAATTGGGATTGCCGAAAGAAGCGCACCGGGGATCGCTTGAGGGAAAGAACAGCTCATTGAGGGTCGGAGCCTTGAATCCCTGCGCGTATCCCGCCTTGAGCTTGGTTCCGATCTCTTTGAAAAGATACGCGGTGGAAAAAGACGGGCTCCACTCTGTACCGAAGGTCTGGTGATCGTCCAAGCGGACGCCCGGAATCAGGATAAGACGACCATCAAGAAAGCGGAGCTGTTCTTGGAGGTAATATCCCATATTACGGATCGCCCGATCGATTCCACCGACATCGAAGCCGTCGAAAGTGCTGGCGGTGCTAGCCTTTCGCCGCTTGAATTCCACGCCGAAGGTAGTGGTGGACAATTCTTCCCAGCTGTAGTTGGTCTGAAATTCCGCAGTGGCGATTTGCGGACGAAAGCGGCTGCGTTCTCTCCCGTCAAACGATGACGGCTCGGGGTCGTCTTTATCCTTGATATGCTCCTTAAAAATCGACCCTGAGATTCGATAGTCCCATCCCGGAAAAATCTTTTGCTCCCATTCCAATTTGCCGAGATACTGCTCGGCGCCTTCACGAGCGTTGGGATCGCCGGGGTTTCCGGGAAGGAAATTGTTGCTATTGAATAGCCCGAGATCGG